>R15__coassemble_388_pt1 | contig 49268 bp, 41 predicted proteins | sample R15__metabat2_low_PE_060 | metagenome-assembled genome bin R15 | reverse complement strand
TTGAGGAGGTGACGTCATTAGGTAAAGTCGATAGCGGAATGAAGGGTGCTGAGGCTGTCTACGACCGCCTGAAAGAGATTATAGCCAAGTGTCATCTTACGGCCATTACGCTCCGTTGCTTCGACCTGCTGAAGACCGTAGAGAATACGGGGTGTATTGCCCTTTCGCGGCTTAACGATGAGGGTATTCCTGCTTCCTGCGAGGGGGATGTGCCTACGTTGGTGACGATGATTCTCAGTAAGCGCCTCACCGGTTGTCCTGGTTTTCAGGCCAATCCAGCAAGGATAGATCCGGAAACGGGCAAGATGCTGTTTGCCCATTGTACCATACCTCTGTCGATGACGGAAACCCATTCGTTGGCTACCCATTTTGAGAGTGGCATAGGTGTGGCGATTCATGGAGAGTTGCCAGAAGGCGACTATACCCTGGTGAAGGTGAGTGGAGATTTGAGTCGTGTGTTTGCCGAGAATGTGCAGCTTGTCAGCAACCAATACGAACCCAATCTATGCCGTACACAGGTGTGGCTACAGGCATCACCAGAGGCAGCGCAGATGCTGCTCACCAACCCCATTGGCAACCACCACGTCATAGTTCCGGGGCATCATGCGGAGAAGTTTATCACGCACTAAAAGGCCTGAACCGAAGGAGCAGCGAGAGTAGAGCCAAGTTTGTTTGAGCTATCCCGAGTCGCGTCTGAGGAAGACGATAATACCTTATCTATGTTAAAACTTATTACTACGAACAAGCGGATTAGGAAAAGATGAAGATCAGTTTTCCTGTTATACACAACTGTGCCGCACTGAGTGAGCTAATTCAGGAGATCGGGTTCCTGCCTCTCTTGGACAGTGCTGTGCCGGGGTATTCGGCTATGGAGATTGTGGATGAGGATTGTCGGTATTCCACTGACCCAGACGAGGGCTTTGACTGGCCTTTGTGGGAGTGGAAGGGTCCGATTATACTCGAAGGCAATTGTGTGTATGGCAAGTTCTTCGACAAAAAGGCGGGATTCATCAGCCTGGATTGGTGGGGGGATTTCTGTAATTATCGCCGCAGTAAATACCCCAAACCCGAAGAGGGGAGCATCGAGGACACCATCCTCAGCGTATTGCAGTATAATGGCAGTATGATAACTCGTGAACTGCGTAGGGCCTGTGGATTCACTGGCAAGGGAATGAGGAGTAAGTTTGATGGCTATGTCACCCGTCTGCAGATGGCTTGCAGGATAGTAACCGAGGACTTTGTATATCCGCATGACAAACACGGGCATCAGTATGGCTGGGGATGGTCGCTGCTTACCACTCCAGAGAGCCTTTACGGGCCGAACCACGCCAATTGTCCTCATACTCCAGAGGAATCCCACAAAAGGCTCCTTGCGCATTTCCACAGCATCGTGCCTTCGGCAACAGAGAAACAGATTGCGAGGATCTTAGGTTAGAGGTTAGGGACTGGAGGTAAGAGAACGCTGTGCTACAGGTTTGAGGTTTTAGATTTTAGGTTAGAAGTTATGACAATAAGAAAGGCTACAATACATGACATTCCGTTGATTCGAAAGATGGCGGATGTGGCGTTTAGGGAGACATACCGAGATATTCTCTCTGCGGAGCAGATGGAGTATATGATGGTGTGGATGTACTCTGAGGAGAGTCTCATGCGGCAGATGACGCTGGAGGGACATCAGTTTTTCGTTGCTGAGATGGATGGCAGCAGTGTAGGCTATGCTTCGGTGTCGCAGGACGAGGCTGATGTCTTCCACCTGCAGAAACTGTATGTGATGCCCGAACATCAGGGTCAGGGTGTAGGCAAGAGGCTATTGGAGGAAGTTGTGAGGTACCTGAAACAGTTGCATCCAGCGCCTTTACGTCTTGAACTGAATGTAAACCGTCGGAACCGGGCTGTTGGGTTCTACCGCAGGATGGGACTCATCATCCTTCGTCAGGGTGATTTCCCCATTGGCAACGGCTACTATATGAACGACTATATCATGGGGAAAGCATTTTTCTGCCGAGAAACTGATGAAACACGAACTGAGTGAGGTGAATGTGACTTCGACAAGCTCAGGAACCGGGTTCAAGAATGGATAAGTCATCGACAGGCTTCGGGTATGATTATGGAACTTGGCAGCAACTAAGCTGTTCATTGAGAAAGCTATACAATCATCCTTGTTCTGGAATCATAGAACTTTTTGCCAAACCGAAATGCAAGAGCAAGAAGATACCCCTGTGTGGCTGTGCAATCATACAGGGTTGCTGAATGAATTGTACTAATAGAGAACAAAAATATATGAAGATACTTGTGCTTAATGGAAGTCCTAAAGGGACGTATTCCACCACGTTGCATACATGTCTGTATTTGGAGAAGCGATTTCCGGAGCATACATTTGTGGTCCATCACATCGGCAAGAAGATTCGTTCAATAGAGGCTGACTTTGCAGAAACTCAGCGTCTTGTGGAGGAAGCAGATGTTCTTTTGTTCTGCTATCCTGTCTACACGTTTCTTGTGCCAAGCCAGCTACACCGTTTCATTGAGTTGCTGAAGGCGTCACAGACCAATCTGAAAGGGAAGATAGCGACGCAGGTGACTACCTCGAAGCATTTCTACGACATGACGGCGCATGCTTTTATTGAGGAAAACTGTGCAGACATGGGGCTTCATTTCATTGACGGTCTCTCTGCCGACATGGATGACCTGTTGACAGAATCGGGTCGCAAGCAGGCTGAGAACTGGTTCCGCCTTCTCCTGTGGAAAATTGAGCGCAAAGATTTCAACAACCCTGTGCCGTTCCCAGAGAAAAACTTCCAAGGAACCATTGTGGGTAAGAAAAAATCTGTCAAGAAACACACTGGTCGTAAAGCAGTCGTTGTTGCAGACTTCGGCATCGATGATGTTGCTGCAAGGGAAAAACTTCAGAGCCTTGTAGATGCGTTTTGTGCCGTTTTTCCCTATGAGTGCGACGTGGTTGATATTAATCAGTTTCCATTCAAAGGCGGTTGCCTGAGCTGCTTCCACTGTGCGAAGACCGGAAAGTGCATCTATGCCGACCACTTTGATGACTTTCTGCGAGAGAATATCCATCGCCACGATGCTATCGTCTATGCCTTTTCCATCAAAGACCACTCGATGGGGTCGCGCTTCAAGATGTATGACGACCGGCAGTTCTGCAACGGACATCGTACCGTCACGATGGGAACACCATTCGGTTATCTGATAGACGGACAGTTTTCTGTGGAACACAACTTGAGAACGGTCATCGAGGCCCGCGCACAGGTCGGCGGCAATTACCTTGCCGGCATTGCCTGTACGGAGAGGAATACAGAGAGAGATGTAGAACTCCTTTCGGAACGAATCTGTTTCGCCTTTGAGCACAGCTATTGTCCTCCGCAAAATTTCTACGGTGTGGGTGGAATGCGTATCTTCCGTGACCTTATCTACAAGATGCGTGGTTTGATGAGAGCCGACCACAAATTCTTCCGAGACCACGGACAGTACGATTTTCCCCAACGTGAATGGAAGACTTCGATGCTGATGTACCTTGTCGGGTGGATGATGAACACGCCGAAGATCCGTGCCAAGATGGGAAGTAAGATCAACGAGGGGATGATTAAGGAATACCGAAAGGTGGTAGAGGAAAGCGGTAGAACAGATATAACCGCGAAATAAGATTGCGCACTACGTAAACTCACGTAGTGCGCAATTCTATTAAGTATGCAGCTGGGTGGGGATACTTACTCAGCTTTTTTGTTGCGTTCCTTGACAATCTCCTCCTGCTTTTCGCGTGGGGTAGGAGTGTAGCTATCGAACTCCATGGAGTAGTTTGCACGTCCACTGGAAAGGTTACGCAGAGTGGTGGCATAGCCGAACATCTCCATTAGTGGAATGAAAGCGTCGAGTTTCTGCGAGCCTTTACGGAAACGTCGCATGGCTTCAATACGTCCACGCCGTTTGTTTACGTCGCCAGTCACAGCACCAATGTAGTCGTCGGGAGTGTTGATTTCCACCTTCATCATCGGTTCGAGTAATACCGGCGATGCCTTGCGGAATGCTTCCTTCATGCAGAGCTGAGCGCAAATCTGGAATGCCATGTCGCTGGAGTCCACTGGGTGTGAGCTGCCGTCCACGAGTACACACCGCATGTCCACTACGGGATATCCTGCATAGGGACCCTTCGCCATGGCTGCCTGCAGACCTTTCTGTACGCTGGGGATGAACTCCTTGGGAATGACGCCACCCTTGGTGATGTCCACAAATTCAAATCCCTTGCCTGGATTGGGCTCAAAGCGGATCACCGTGTGAGCGTACTGGCCATGTCCACCACTTTGCTTGGCATACTTGTAGTTACATTCAAAGGGAGCGGTGATGGTCTCGCGGAACGACACGCTGGGAGCGCCAGTGGTGAGAGGAACCTTGAACTCTTCCTTCAACCGGTCCACAAGAATCTCCAGGTGCAGCTCGCCCATACCGGCAATGATGGTTTCCTCGGTCTCTTCGTCGTAGTGTGCATGGAACGAAGGATCTTCGTTGCACAGCTTAGCGAGTGCTTCGCTCATCTTTCCGCGCATCTTGGCGTCTTCGAGATTTACCTTCATCTCTATGACAGCAGGCGGAATGTGGATGCTCTCAAGCAATATGGGACGATCGGGAGTGCAGAGAGTGTCACCCGTACGGGTGTATTTCATACCCACAAGGGCAATAATCTCTCCCGTACCTGCCTCGGTGATCTCCTCGCGTTCCTTGGCCTTGATGCGGTAGATGCGTCCCACACGTTCACTCTTTCCCTTGGTGGTATTGAGAAGCTCCATGCCGCTCACAAGCTTGCCGCTGAAGATACGGATGAAGGTTTGCTGTCCTACGTAGGGATCATTGATGAGCTTGAAGGCAAGACATGACAAGGGCTCGCTGTCGCTGGGATTGCGGCGAACGGTTTTCTCCTCGTCACGAGCATCGTGAGCAATTACTGCACCCAAATCGGCAGGACTGGGGAGATAGTCGACAATGGCGTCAAGCAAGAGCTGTATGCCCTTGTTCTTGTAAGCTGCTCCACAAAGCACGGGGACCATGGTGAGGTTGATGGTGGCGCGACGAATGGCTCGCATGAGTGTCTCCACAGGAATTTCCTCTTCCATAAGGTAGAGATCAGCAATTTCATCATCCACATCGGCCACCTTTTCAATAAGGTTCGCGCGAGCCGCCTGTGCCTGCTCCATCATATCAGCGGGGATGGGGCCAACGATACGTTCCTTCTCAATAAAACGTACAGAATTCATGTTCACCAAGTCCACCATGCCTTCGAAGGTTGCCTCTGCACCAATAGGCAGATGCAAGGGAACGGCATTGGCGCCCAGGTAGCGGTTCATCTGGCTTACCACTTCGGCAAAATCGGCTCCCGTGCGATCCATCTTGTTCACGAAAGCGATACGGGGTACACGGTACTTGTCTGCCTGGTTCCAAACCGTTTCGCTCTGTGGCTCTACACCACCTACGGCGCAGAATACAGCCACCATGCCATCAATGACGCGTAGTGAACGTTCAACCTCAACGGTGAAGTCCACGTGTCCCGGAGTATCAATAAGGTTAATTTGACAATCGTTCCAATGAGTGGTGATGGCGGCAGAGGCGATGGTGATGCCGCGTTCCTGTTCCTGCTTCATGAAATCCATGGTGGCAGCGCCATCGTGTGTCTCGCCCACTTTACGGTTCACACCAGTGAAGAAGAGGATTCGTTCGGATACTGTGGTTTTGCCTGCATCGATATGCGCGGCGATGCCGATGTTTCTCAGCTTTGTAATGTTTTGGGTCATCTTGATAAATGCGTCTTTTACTGATGAATATCAGTATATTATCCTAAATATATCTCTTATTTTCCGTTTCAGGGCGCAAAATTACTGCTTTTTTTCTTACTTTCCACATCTTTTTTCTTTTTTTTGTGGATTTTCCTGTGTCACGACGACTGCAATCGGCAGGATTTGTGGCAGAAAAGGTGAAAAATGCATAAAAATAGTGCTTGAAACAATAAAAAGCAGTACCTTTGCGGCGCTTTTTTGAAAGCCCTGTCAAAAGTCCCTTTAGCGAGTTGTAAAGGAGCGGACAGGAAGTATTAATTAAATAGTTTAGAAACACAATGTTAAACGAAAAAGTAGGTGAGAATGCAGGTCTTGTTTGGAGTGCACTCTCGGGAAATGAAGAAGGTTTGGACCTGAAGGGAATCAAGAAGGTCACCAAAATCAAGAAGAACGAAGACATTTTCATGGCTCTCGGTTGGCTTCTCCGCGAAGACAAACTGAATGTTACTGAAATGGAAGATATTACTGTCTATTCCTTGAAGTAAGCCTTTACTGATTGCCGCTAACGATTTCCCAAATGCGCACTGATTAATGTGCACATTTGGGAAAAAGCGGTAAAAACAAAAATTATTGCTTATCTGAAAAACCATGAAAAGGCATCTTTTCGCATTGTTTATTCTTCTGCTGACGGCTGGAGCGGGAGCATGGGCCGAAAACGTATACTATATCTACCTTGCAGATGGTACAGTGGAGGCGTATCCCGAAAAATTTGTCCGTGTAGCTCCTGCTGTTGATGACACTGGAACGCTTGTATTGCAGCTCACGCGAGGCAAGCAAACATGGCAGCAAGGCGAATACCTTACATGGAACAACGAATGTCCTGATCTTCCTGAAATTACGTCATTCAAGTTTAACAATAAATTCAACCCGAATCTGCATGATGATGTGGAAGCTGTGCTCGATGGGTCATCAGATATCAGCCTGACGTTGAACGCTATAGGCAAGCGTCTCACACCCAGTTTTCAGCTTTCCGACAAGAAAGGCATTGTATTTGTGGATGGTATACAGCAACAGAGCAAAGTATCGCGGTTGCGTTTCGATCACGACATTATATACACCGTCACCTACCCAGGTTATGTGATACTTGCCACTGATGCCGAAACGGGAGCTTTTACCCGTGTACCCTTTGGACAAGAATACTGCGTACATACTGACTGGCTTACCGATGATGCCGATCGTGTACCCCGCATAGATATTGACATCGATGGTGGTGCAACTGTTACCAGCAAGGATTACTACCTGCATGCACGGTTTCGCATCAGCGGACAAGGGGTATATGACGATATGGAGGACAGTGTGTGGATAAAGGGACGCGGCAACAGCTCGTGGGGTTGGCCCAAGAAGCCCTATCGGCTGAAGTTTGATCATAAAGTAGCTCCTTTCGGACTTACAAAGGGCAAAAGTTGGGTCCTTCTTTCGAATTATCAGGGAGGCTCCATGCTTGCCAATCCCATTGCAATGAAAATAGGCCAGATGGCAGGTGCTGCCGCAGTCAATCATATTGTGCCCGTGGAACTCTACGTCAACGGCAACTATAGTGGCAGTTACCAATTCACTGAGAAGGTCGGCATCAGCAACAATTCTGTAGATATCGATGAGTCGCGTGGCTACCTGCTTGAACTCGACAGCTACTATGACGAGCCCTACCGTTTCAAAACCGACAACTACAGTCTTCCGGTGAACCTCAAGTCTCCTGACCTTGACGAACTGTTCGCTGACGATTGGTACCATCTCTATGACCATTACGACAGTATCCAAGCCGATTTCTGCAATGTGGAAGAGGCGATCCACTACAAAGATGCCGACATTGAGGAACGTCTTGACGTGGACGCCTGTGCCCGTTTCCTGCTGACCAACGATCTGGTGTGCAACCAGGAGATATGCCATCCCAAGAGCACTTTTCTCTATAAGGAGGATATCGCCTCACCCAGTGCCAAGGTGGTGTTCGGTCCCCTCTGGGACTTCGACTGGGCATTCGGTTATGAGTCCTCCAAAAACTACTGCCGCAGCGGGGCTACCGATGACCTTATCCACTACTTCAGCGGAGATGGCACGGGGGCTTACTTCTTCAACGACCTGCTGACATTGGGCATCGTCAAGAAGTATTATTATAAGGTATGGTCGGACTTCGTCAGTGCCGATGGTGTGGCCGAATTGCAGGAGTTCGTGCAAGATTACTACAACTTCGCACATGCTTCGTTTGAACACAATGCTACGTTGTGGGGGGATGGCCGCAGCTACGAGAGTGCCATTGCCACTACACAAAGTTGGTTGGAAAAGCGCGCCAATCATATATATTCCCATCTCACCGTCTATGACCTCAGTGATTTCGACGACGACCTGCAGGGCGACGTGAACGGTGACCTCGAAATTTCCGTGAGCGATGCTGCCCTTACTTTTGACTACGTCATGGACCAACCGTTAAACGACTTCAACGTTGCACGTGCCGACATGAACTACGATGGTCAGGTAAATATCACCGATGTGGTGCTTATTGTACGTAAGGTACTGACTCGTACAACACCGGTCTCCCCTTATCGTTTCCGTACTCCTTTGGCCGACTGCCGTCTGGATTTTTCGCCCTTTGAGATTGGAGTAGGTGAGTACCTGTGTGTGCCAGTGTCGCTCAGACCTGTCGAAGAGGATGGCAGCGATGCCGTTGCTCAGACATCCTACCGGGCTTTACAGCTCGACGTGGTGCTGCCAGATGGGCTGGCCCTCGCTGAGGTACAATCCGCAACAGCCCTTGCAGGACTGACTGTATCGACAGCACCTATCGACAGCCAAACCACACGCATCGTAGCAGTGCCTGCTGGCGATGCTGCATTCACATCAAACAATCTCTTGTTCACCCTTGTGTTAAAAGCTGATGGCATTGTTGCTGCAGACAGACGTACCGTCACGTTGTCTGGCGGTCGGATTACTTGTGCAGACGGTGAGGAGCAACGATTAAATTCCTGTTCGGTACGTTTCGGTCAGACAACCGGTTTGGATGCGTTGTCATCATCAGCTTTGCATGTGGAAGGTGGACACGAACTCGTCATCACAGCTGTGGATGCACAGGACGTGGCAGTCGTAACCGCCGATGGTCGCTGCGTACAGACATTGCACGTTGAGCCTGGCAGCAACGAATTTGTCCTGCCAAACGGTGTGTATGTCGTAGCGGGAAAGAAAGTAATCATCTACTAAAATCGGACTCTAATGAAACGGCATATTCTCTTTCTGCTTCTTATTGGACTATTATCTGGCTCTATATCGCTGTATGCTGATGAGACATTTCGTCTGACTGGTTTCGCGGCATGGCAAGGCGAGAGCGACACCCTTGCTATTACCATCAACAATGCCACCGATGTCACAGCTTTCCAAGCGAACCTGATGCTTCCTGATGGCATCAGTTTTGAAAGCGTGTCGCTTAGTGCCGAGCGTGCTGCTGCCGACCATGTGGTGAGTGCTACCACGCTATCCGATGGTGTACTGCGCATTGGATGCTGGTCTGCATCGAACCGTACCTTCCAGGGCGACAGTGGCCCTATGGTGTATGTAATAGTGAATGTAAGCCCAGACATGCTTTCCGGTATGTATGAGGTTGTACTGTCGGGTGGCGTCATCACCCGTTCCAGCGGACGAACCATTGAGCCTAAGGAGAGTACGGCCCGGGTATATATTGGCGACTATACAGTGCCCACCGTTGACTACTCTTCACCCGTGAATATCAGCGAGCAACCCACAGCTACCGCCTATAAGATACGCAACACCACATCCGAAAAGCTGCTCAGTTTGAACAATGCCAAAGGTACCGTTACGATAGAAGAGGCTGATGACAGCAATCCCGATCAGACATTCTACCTGGAACCAGACTTCTACCAAGGTGAGGGGTGTTACCAACTGAGAGGTAACTCAGGCCGATATGTTGCCATTGAACAAGAAGGCTGGTGGAATATGAAGATTACCGTTTCCGATAAACCTTCGACCAGTGCATACTTCAAGCTCGATGAGAAAGAAAACCTGAAGTATGTCCTCACCTACGACTGGTATCAACTCTGTGCCCGTGGCAGCGCAGCGGGTTCGACTGTGACACTTGACTGGAGCGGTGACCTCTCGGAATGGCAGTTCTTCACCATCCCCGTGGATCATACCGATTACCTGAGCACCCTCATGGCAAGAGCATCGGAATGGAAAGGGTTAACCCAAAGCAATTACGACCGTGACCTGCGCCGTGCCCTGCATGATGCGCAGCTGATAATTGATGGTTGCGACACTGCACATGTAGATACCACTATCGAAACACTCATCGATGCAGTATGGGCAGCACGTACAGCTTGGAAGAATGGCGACACCTCCGTGGCAGAGAACGAGTGGGGTGACCCTGAACATGTACTCGAAGGCGATTATGTGGTGGCTTATGTGGATGCAGCTGGGCAGCCCCACTATATGACCATTGAGGGGGGAGCCGTACAGCTCACCGATGCATTCAGCACCTTCCATATTACCGATGGCAATACCATCGGTGGTGACAACTCAACCACACCCTATGCCCCGTATGCCTCCTACATGGAAAGTAACGGCTATTATCTCTCTAACCCTGCCAATGCGGCGCCGCAGGAAGGAACGTTCTATACCATCAGCACACAAGCTGTGGATGGCGACTGCGGCAGACAGCATCGCACATGGGAGTCGCAGGTGTTCTTTTACAACCCCCTCACCGACCTCTATGCCATTCGCCTGACCAATTCTACAGGAACAGCATGGGGACCGGACTTCTATGCCTACGTCAATCCTTCAACATTGGAGGTGTCTGCTGCAGCACGCTCGCTTGATGAGGCGCTGCGTACATGGACCATCCTGCGTCGCGACCGTGCGGTTGCACGTTTCCTTACTACATCGGGCTCTTGCGGTACAAACGCCAAATGGAACTTTGATACTAACACGGGCATACTCAGCATCTATGGAAGCGGACGTATGACAAACTATACAAGTGCCGAGTCTGTGCCTTGGCATACCTATGCCGACCTGATTACCACCGTTGTGGTGAGTGGAAGCATCGAAAGACTGGGCAACCGTTGTTTCAATGGTTGCACAAGCATGCATACGCTTGTGCTGGCGTCATCCGTCAAGCCTCTTATCGGTGCATACACTTTCCGCGATGTGCCCAAAGGGCTTGTGGTGAAGGTACCCTCACTGACAGACTATGAAGGGTATGGAACAGGCGATGAGTATCTGAACGGCTGTGTGCTGACAACCCTTCTTGATCTTCCGGTGACCTATACCTATAGCGGAAGCAAGCAAAAGGCCGAAGCCTTTGAGGGAAGCTATGGCATCACCACTCCCGACTTGAAGTTGGAGAAGGATTGCGGAAGCTACAATATCGAGACCACAGCCACCATCACTGTGGGCGGCAGCACGAGCAGCTTTGCCGTCACCTATTCTTATGCCATCACACCTGCCACCCTTATCGTGCGTCCACGCGACTACACGCGCAACTACGGAGCCAAGAATCCTACCTTCTATATCAGTTACGAAGGACTGATGGGCAATGAGAGCTCTTCCACGCTCGACAAGAAAGCCACATGCAGTTGCGAAGCAACTCCGACAAGCCCTGTCGGTGACTATGTCGTCACTTGCAGTGGCGCAGAAGCGAAAAACTATGTATTTGTCTATGAAACCTCTACGCTCACAGTACGTCCGGTTAAGTTACGAGTAAAGGCCGATAATGTCTCACGCTATTATGGTGAAGAAAACCCAGATTTCACCTTCACATGGACGGGCTTCGTGAACGATGAAGACATTTCTGTTGTCACCGATATGCCTGTGGCAGAGGCAGATGCCGACCGTTCATCTGATGCCGGAACGTATAGCATCACGCTCACTGGAGGCAGTGCACCTAATTATACCCTTTCCTATACATCGGGCACACTTACCATCCTGGCGCTCCCTCAGACTATCGAGTGGAATCAGTCTTCAGCCACCATGGCTGTGGGCAGTACGCTGCAACTTTCAGCTGTCTCGTCGCTCGGACTCCCTGTGTCGTATACGCTTACAACAGACGATGTGGCAACCCTTGTCGATGGTCTCTTGACCTTTGTACACGAAGGAGAGGTTACGGTGACTGCTTCGCAGTCCGGCGATACGAACCATGCAGCAGCAGATCCCGTAACACGAACCTTCCGCGTAGTATCAGCAGGGATTGATGAACTGGATGCATTGCAAGGAGATAATGCCTGCTTCGACCTATCGGGTCGGCGCATTGACGGTATTACGAAAGGCTTTGTTTTGCGGTGTGGAAAAAAAGCCTTCTTGCGCTGATTTTGTGGCGCAACTACGATTCATTGAGGGCGGTCAGTTCGCCCATTGACGGCGGTCAGTGAGCAGGTTGACGGCGGTCACTTTGGGCTAGTGTCAAGGAAAATCTCACGATAGTCTAAATCTGTTATCATAGAGTTTAACTCTGCGATTTTAGAGTTAAACTCTGCGGATTTAGAGTTAAACTCTACGGATTTAAAGTTAAACTCTAAATCTATATTGTGGCAGCCTGTATATTACTTCAATAGGAACCGTGCCAATACAGACCGCAGGCGATCTATATCAATAGGTTTTGCGATGTGTTCGTCCATGCCTGCATCTATGGCTGCGCGGCGGTCTTCTTCAAACGCATTAGCGGTCATGGCAATGATGGGCAAGTGACTGGCCTCTGTGCCAAGAGCTCTGATTTGGCGGGTGGCCTCGTAGCCATCGAGGGTAGGCATCTGTATGTCCATGAGCACCAGATCATAGTCGTCAGGATGTGCGGAGCGTACACACTCCACCGCAATGTCTCCATCGGCAGCAGTGCTGACAATGCAGCCATACTCCTCAAGCAGGGTAGCGGCAATCTCTCGATTGAGCTCGTTGTCATCCACCAGAAGGATGCGCTTGCCCTGCAAGTCAAGGTTATCAACTGGCACTCGCTGATGTTCTGCGACATGCTCTTCGACCTGTAACTTCAGCGGGAGGACAATGGTCACCTTTGTGCCTTTGCCAGGCGTGCTTTGAACATCGATAGTGCCTTCCATCATATCAATGATGCTCTTGGTGATGGCCATGCCCAGTCCCGTGCCCTGGGTGGCACCGGCTGTGGGGGTGGTGGCTCGGGTGAAGGGGTCAAAAAGTACCTGCATGAAAGAGTCGTCCATACCTATGCCATTGTCCCTGATGGTGAAAATGTAGGTGGCACAATCGGAGGACTCAGCGGCTTGCTCGGCGACGCACATCGACAACGTGCCGTGGGGAGCAGTGTACTTGATGGCGTTCGTAAGGATGTTGAGAAGCACCTGGCTGACACGCAGACGGTCGCAGATGACATATGTGTCGGTAACGCCTGTCGTATCCACAGAAAAGTGGTGTTGCTTGGCTTGGATATCAGCCTGTACGATGTCGTACAACGTATCAATAATTTCCGGCAGGTGCTCAGGCTTCTCGTCAAGTGTCATCTTGCCTGATTCTATGCGGCTCATGTCAAGCACATCATTGATGAGCGACAATAGGTGTGCCGATGACTGGCTGATTTTCGACAGATAGTCTTTAACGAGTTGCTTATCGTCAATATGGTTTGCTGCCAACCCCGTAAAACCAATGATGGCATTCATAGGAGTACGGATATCATGGCTCATATTGTTGAGGAAGACGGTCTTTGCACGATTGGCACTCTGTGCCATGGAGAGTGCCTCCTCGAGTTGTTGCTGCTGGGCACGTTCCTTTCTCATCGACTCGGTGACATCCGTGCAGGACATTACGAATTGGTTACCGTCGTTGCTTACTTTGACAAAGTCGAAGACATAGTTACGATCGTAGCCCAGCGTGATGTCGGTCATATCCACGCTGAACCGTTTACAGGTCTTGAACTTCTCCAGAATGTACTCGGGACTTGTCATCCGCAGACAGCGTTCGCGGTCACGGTCGGCAATACCTTCGCTCACATATCCACGCATGGAGGTGGAGTAGTGGGTGATACCCCCATAGGTCGCCTCGCCCAATTCATCAATCTTCCAGTTGTGGAGGTAGTCGCGCGAGAGATCAGCATAGTATACCGACATGAAGGTGTCGGAGAGCTTGCGCAGCGTGATGTGCTCTTCATCGTTCTCGCGGCGCTTTAGGATGATGCTGTAGACCACTGTTGCAATGTGCTTGAGCACAGTGATATCGCCCTTGGCCAGGGCGGGATTGTCCACGCCGATGAATCCTACAACCTTGTCACCACTGATGAGCGGAGCGGCAACAAGGCTGCTGATGCCCTGCATCTCAAGGAGAGCAACCGCTTCGGGTGAATTATGCTCGCTGTCAAGTGCATCCATGAAGAATGCTCCTTGAATGTCGAACTGTTTGTACCAACCATCGCATACATCCATAGGAACATCCTGCAACTTGTCGATCATGGGCTCGATGCCGGCGGCGCACCATTCATAGGTATTGTTGATGATTTTCTTTTTGTCGTTGTTCTCGAAAATGTAGCATCGCTCGGCACCATAGTACTCGCCAGCTGTGACAAGTAGCTCGTCGATAGCTTTCTCCGGGATTTTGTCTGAAGCAAGTATCTTAAACGACCTGTTCAACGCCTGCTCGCTGCGAACGTCAGCATCACGGTTGCAGAAACCGATGGCAATGGCATTGGCTTCTTCGTTTATATCCTCGTACTTCACAACGTCCATATCACACCACAGGCATTTCTCCCCGAAGAATCGGCGGAAGCGGATGGTGAACTTCTTGCTGTGTGCAAGCTTCTTACGCACGGTATCTACGGTGAAATTTGCGAAGAGATGACTGTCGGCGGGATGTACGAGGGGAGAGGCGCCGAAGCGTTGGAGCATCACGAACGGGTCTTCGCCTTCCGCCACGATGCGTGCGGTCTCGGGAAAGCGGTTGCCATCAAGCGAATAGACACTGAAAACTCCCTCGCTGAGGTTGAAGTAGTAGAGTGTGTAGTACTCGCTGGCCAGTCCGCCAATCATCTGCATGTTTTCCTTTAGGCGATTCTGACTCTCAAGCCGTTCGGTGGCCATGGCATCAGCGAGGCAGAAACCCAATGTGAAGAGTGCTGGGGTACCATCATCATGACGCGAAAGAACGTAGGTGATGATATCCACCCACCGTCCCTTCAACAGATAATCTGACTTATATAAAAAAGTTCGCTTGTCGTCTGTAGCCAGCTCTTGGCGGACATAATCCAGATCAGCAATGCGGTAGAAGAATTCGCGCGCTTCACCCTTGTTTTTTTCGGCAAATGCTTTTACTGCGGCAGAGTATGGCTTTGTTTTGCCAGTTTCTATGTCGGAATATTCCGGGCTGCATTTGATGGCTCGTATCTTTTCGGTGTCGATATCCACGGCGTAGAGAGCAATGTACTCGTTGTACCTTTTATCCTCCAACAGCCGTTGGGCAACAGCCAAATCGTGCTCAGCCATACTGAGGATAATCTTGTCCTCACCAACCGATGTGATATTCATCTCACCCCAGAGTGTTGCCCCGTTCTTGATGATGCAGTATGTCGTATCGTAAGATGATTCCTCTTTCAGACGCTCACGGATATAACCAAAGTCAAAGGCCTGTTCCATATGCTTTCTGTCACGCGGATGGATGACATATTGGAGAGTGAAGTTCCGGGCTTGAACAAAGTTCTGGAATTGCTCCTTACTCTCAATCATGTTAGGTGCCATCTTGCAAAGATTCATTGACCCGTTGCTCATGTCCACGAGATAGACGATATCGTAGTGGGCCGTCATGCTGCTGATAAGCTGTTGCAATTCTGCCCCTCGTCGGGCTTGCTCGCTGCGATAGTGGCTGGATATGTCCTGCACGAATACGTAAAAAACGTCTCCATGCATCTGGTCAGAGACAAGACGACTATAGCTATCCATCATACCTATGCTGCCATCATTACGGATAAATCGGTATCTGAAATGGGCCTCGTGGCAGATGTTACATGCTACCTGTTCTTGTATGCTGGACATGGCAGCAGGGTAGTCATCGGGATGCACCATACCTTTGAAGGTATTGCCCGTGAGCACCCTGAGTTCTTCATCGATGTCACAGCCAAAGAGTGAAAGTATTTTCTTGTTGTAAACGATGAGCTCTCCGTCACCATGGGCTTGGTAGACAAAGAATCCACCGGGCAGCAATTCTCCCAGCTGTTCCATTAAAGGCAAATTCTCAAGGGTGATATGCAGATTGCCGGGAAGTATGGTATTGCCCTCTCCTTCCTGCTGCTGGCAGAGGTGTGTCCCGATGGAGTTGATACTGTCGCTCATGGATATCGGTTGATAATTTTGGCAAAGATACAATGATTATAAATAAAACACAACTTTTTGTGCTGTTTTTTTTATCAACAACAAGGTTACGTGATTTTGTTAATCATAGATGTAGTATAAAAAAAAGAAGGCAGGTCATTACGACCTGTCTTCCTTATAGTACGGGTGGGAGGGTATCATCCACCGAAGTTATCGTAGTGAATCATGCTGGGCTCCACGCCAAGGCTGTCGAGAAGTCCGTTGACGGCTTTAGACATCGGGCCAGGGCCGCACATGTAGTATTCAATATCCTCGGGTGCGGGATGGTTGTGGAGGTACTCCTGCCACATCACATTGTGCACAAATCCTGCGGTGTACTTCACACCTGCTGCATCGGCTGCAGGATCGGGACGGTCGAGCGCCAGATGGAAGTGGAAGTTGGGGTATTCCTTTTCAATGGCGAGGAAGTCCTCAAGATAGAACACCTCGTTGAGGGCACGCGCACCATAGAAGTAGTGCATCTCGCGGTCCGTGGTGTGGAGGGTCTTGGTCATGTGCATGATTTGTGCACGCAACGGTGCCATACCTGCGCCACCGCCGACCCAGATCATCTCGCGGCCAGAGTCGAAGATGGGATGGAAGTCTCCGTAGGGGCCTGACATGATGACCTTGTCACCAGGCTTCAGTGTGAAGATGTAGCTGGAAGCAATACCGGGGCTTACTTCCATGAATCCTACCTGTGGTTTCGGCTTGAAGGGTGGCGTGGCGATACGCACGGTGAGCATGATACGGTCACCCTCGGCAGGGTAGTTGGCCATGGAGTAGGCACGGATGGTCTCCTCCTCATTCTTGCACTTTAGGCCGAACAAACCGAACTTCTGCCATGAAGGCAGGTACTCGTCGCCGATGAGCGCTTTGTCGATGTCCTTGTCGTAATCCATCTCATACTTCGGGATACGAATCTGAGCGTAACTGCCGGGTACAAAGTCCATGTGCTCACCCTTAGGAAGCTGTACGATGAACTCTTTGATGAAGGTAGCCACATTCTTGTTGCTTATAACCTCGCATTCCCATTCCTTGACGCCCATGACGCTTTCTGGAACCTTGATGCCCATGTCGCCCTTCACCTTCACTTGACAGCCCAGACGCCAGTGGTCTTGCTGCTGTTTGCGGTTGAAGTGGCTTACCTCAGAGGGCAGAATCTCGCCTCCACCTTCTACAACTTGACACTTGCACTGACCGCAGGAGCCCTTACCACCACAGGCTGAGGGCAGATGCACGCCGTTGACAGCGAGCGTATTGAGCAGGCTGCTGCCACTCTCCACCTCCATCTCGTTTTCGCCGTTGATGGTGAGCTTGACGGGGCCACTGGCTACCAGGTAACGCTTGGCCACAAGCAGGATGGCGACGAGAAGGAGAATGATGACGAGGAATACTATAATACTCGTTAGAATCAGTTTCATCATAATCTGTTTCCTCCTTTTTTAAATGTTAAGGCCGGAGAAGCACATGAAGGCCATGGCCATGAGTCCGACGGTGATGAATGTGATGCCGAGGCCCTTGAGGGCTGCGGGAGGGTTACTGTAGGCGAGTTTCTCGCGGATAGCTGCCAACAGGATGATAGCGATGGCCCATCCGATACCGCCACCGAGAGCGTAGGCTACCGAGTCACCGAAGTTGGTGATAGCCTGCGTATTGGAGGGGTCAAGGCCTATGCGCTGCTGCATAAACAGCGATCCACCCATGATGGCGCAGTTTACTGCGATGAGCGGGAGGAAGATACCCAACGAATTGTAGAGGCTGGGAGTGAACTTCTCTACTACCATCTCGACCAGCTGCACGATACCGGCAATAACGGCAATGAACAGGATGAACGAGAGAAACGAAAGGTCTACACCTTCAACGATACAGTTGGGGCCGAGCACCTTGGTCTGCAGCAGGTAGTTTACCGGCAGGGTAATAAGCTGCACAAAGGTGACAGCTATACCAAGGCCAAGCGCTGTCTTTACATTCTTCGATACGGCAAGATAGGAGCACATACCGAGGAAGAAGGCGAAAATCATGTTGTCCACAAAAATAGAGCGGACGAAGAGACTAAAGAAATGTTCCATAGTGATGTTTCTTCTTTTTTTATCGGGTTTGTACTCTGTTTATTTCTCTTGCAACTCGGGCTTGTGTGCACGTTGCCACCAGATGATGCATCCCAGAATAATGAGTGCCATGGGCGGCATAAGCATAAGACCATTGTTGAGGTAGCCGTGATCGTAGCACCACTGCGGAATAACCTGATAGCCGAAGAGGCATCCGCTACCGAAAAGTTCGCGGATGAAAGCCACGATGATGAGTATCTTGGCATAGCCAAGGCCGTTGCCGAGACCATCAAGCAGGCTCTCCCACGGGCCATTGCTCATGGCAAAGGCCTCAAGGCGTCCCATCAGGATGCAGTTGGTGATAATCAGACCCACATATACCGAGAGCTGCACGCTCACGTCATAGGCAAAAGCCTTGAGCACCTCGCTGACGATGGTCACCAGTGCTGCACATACCACCAACTGAATGATGATGCGGATGCGGTTGGGGATGGTGTTGCGCAGCAGGGAGATAACAAGGTTTGAGAGTGCCACGATGATGGTGACGGAGAGTCCCATGACGATGGCAGGCTTCAGCTGGGCGGTGACGGCCAGCGATGAGCATATACCGAGCACCTGTACGGTGACGGGGTTGTTGTTGCCCAGAGGAGCAATGAATGCTTCTTTATTGTTTTTCTTCATAGTTATGTCCTCCTTATATTATTCGTTGGCAGTTTCGTTGCAGTGTCCGCAGGCGGCTGTGCCGGCACAGGCGTGGTCGCACTCACCTTCAGCATGATTACCGCACTCACCTTCAGCATGGCCACAGCTGGCTGTGTCTTTGCATGGCGTGGCTGCGCCTTGTCCAAGGTAGGGCAGGTAGAGGCTGAGCACATCGTTGAGCATGTTGGAGACGCCCGTAGATGTGAAAGTGGCTCCGGAGAGACCATCGATTTCATAGTCGGCATCTTTGACATTACCATTTTTTACCACACTCAGCGCAATGGCACCATCCCTGACGAGTTTCTTGCCCTGGAAAGGTACCTGGAACTTCGCACGATTGGTGATTTCGGCACCGAGGCCCGGCGTTTCACTGTCGTGTGTGAAGTCCACACCACAAACGGTCTGCTTGTCGCTGTTGAGTGACAGGTAACCATAGATGGGACCCCAAAGGCCCTGTCCCTTGAGGGGGAAGATGTACTTGGTATCACCATCTACAGAAGCGATGTACACAGGAAGTTTCTCGGCAATCTCAGCCGTGCTGCAGGCGAAGGCACATCCTTCGTCGGTGCAGGCTACAGAACCATCGGCATTCAGCAACTGCTCGGCAGTGATGTACTTATCATAGGCAGCAGCGGCATCTTTCTCAAAGATGTTGAGCGATGCAAGGATGTGCTTCTGCTTGTCGAGGTCAATATTCTTCTGCTGACGATCGTGCAGCGCGCTGCTGACGAAAGCGAGCAGGAATGCTACGATAATCACAACTATCGAAGCATATATAAAGGTATATGAATTTTTGTTCGTATTCATAGCGTGTTCGATAATTTAATGTGATTACTTGGCTTTCTGCATACGTTTGGCACGTCGGCTGATGTTTGTCTGATAGACACAATAGTCGATGAGCGGAGCACAGAGATTCATAAGCAGGATGGCGAGCATCATGCCTTCAGGATATCCGGGATTGGCAACGCGGATAATGATAGCCATCATGCCGATGAGGAATCCGTAGATCCACTTGCCAGTCTCGGTGCGTGCGCTGGTTACAGGGTCGGTGGCCATGAAGCAGGCACCGAAGGCGAAACCACCGAGCACAAGGTGTTCGTACCAAGGCATCATGGCAACGGCATTGTCAGGACTACCAACCTTGTTGAACAGCAGAGCAGTGAGTGCACCGCCAACGAATACGCTGAGTGTGGTCTTCCAACTGCTGATGCCAGTGCACATGAGCAACAGAGCGCCCAGAGCAATGGCAATGATGCTGGTCTCGCCGATGGAGCCGGGAATGAATCCCCAAACCATGTTCCAGTCGAAGGGTTGCACACCTTCAATCGCGGTAAGACCGAGCGGGGTGGCGCATGTAGCAGCGTCAGGCAGGTTGCAGCCGAGGCCGAAGATGGTGTGGTCAAGCACCCATACATGGTCACCGCTGATTACGCTGGGATAAGCGAAGAAGATGAAGGCACGGGTGATGAGCGCAACGTTGAAGATGTTCATGCCAGTACCGCCGAAAATCTCCTTGGCGAAAATCACAGAGAAGGCAGTGGCAATGACCACGATCCACCAGGGAGTGGTGACAGGGATGATGAGGGGGATGATGAATCCCGTCACGAGGAATCCTTCGTGTATCTCCTCACCATGCCACTGTGCTACGGTGAACTCGATGGCCAGACCAGTGACGTAGGCCAGGATGAAGTTGGGCAGATAGGCGAGGAAACCATAGCCAAAGGTGGCCCAGAAACCTGTGTACTTCGCGGTGACGCCATAGGCAGCACCGAGGGCGAGGTTCTGGTAACCGATATTGTACATGCCGAACAACATGGCAGGCACCAGCGCGATGACAACCATAATCATCAGTCGCTTCGAATCGAATGAGTCATGGATGTTCGAGCCTGACTTTGCGGTATCGTTAGGCACAAAGAGGAAGGTTTCAAAACCCTCGAAGAGTGAACGGAATGCGTGGAACTTACCACCTTCCATCACATTGGGCTTTATCTGGTTGACAAAGCGACGCATCTGATAGTTAAACTGTTTCAGTCCCATAGCTTATTCCATTTCGGCGCGCAGCTTGTCAAGTCCTTCGCGGACAATACGCTGCACTTCCAGTTTCGATGAATCTACAAACTCACACAGGGCAAAGTCTTCAGGTGCAACCTCATAGATGCCCATGGCTTCCATCTTGTCCACATCGCCGGTAATAATAGCCTTGACGAGGTATTCGGGATAGATATCCATAGGGAAGACTTTGTCGTATTCGCCCGAGGCAATCATATGACGTTCACCGCCCTTGATACGGGCATCAATGTCATAGGTTTTCTTCGGGGTAAGGAAGGAAAGGAAGGTACGGCTCACGCTGAAATGATTGAAGCGGGGAGCAATCCATCCCAACACCTCGTTCACGTCATCGCCCTCGGGAATTACGGTGATCATATTGGCAAAAGCTCCGAGGAACGCATCGCGTTTGACTGGGGCTCCGGTAAGCACGTTGCCGTTGATGATACGGTTGTGGCGGTCCATCTTGTCATTCTTTCCAAGGATGTCAGCAATGCATGCGCCCAAGGTCACCTTGGCATAGGTAGGATGTTCGAGCTGTGTGCCAGCCAGAGCAATGGTGCGGGTGAAATCCACAGTGCCATTATTGAATACGCTGCCGATAGCGAGCACGTCCTGTGCTGCTACCGTCCAAACTACCTCGCCCTTGTTGACGGGACGTATGTGGTTAATCTGTACTCCGACATTGCCGGCAGGGTGGGGACCCTTGAATACGGTCAACTGCACATTGTTGGCATTGGTGAGTGCCTGGGCACTCTGTTCATTGCTGATGCTCAAAAAGGTAGGCGCCAGCTTGGCCAATGCACTCAAGCCCGTCTGAAAGTCTGCTTCACGGCCTTGCATAACATACTCAAAGTCCGGCGCAAGAGGAGCGCTGTCAAAGGCGCTCACGAAGATGGCCTTGGGACTGTCGTCGGGGTTGGCAACAACGTCGTAGGGACGCTGACGTACAAATGCGAACACGCCGCTCTCCAACATTGTCTCCTTCACTTGCTCTGGGCTCAGTGAGTGCACACTCTTCACCCCGAAGGAAACAGCATTCGCCGAACCATCAGGAGCGACAGTAATGCTCAGTACCTTGCGGCGCGCACCACGGTTTACTGCGGTGACGGTGCCGGCAACAGGACTAACGAACTTCATTTCAGGATGCTTCTTGTTTACAAACAAGGGCTCCCCGGCCTTTACTTCTTGTCCAGGGGCAACCACCACCTTGGGGGTAATGCCGGTGAAATCGTCGGGCACGAGACCATAGCACGTGGCGGACGATATCACGACACATTCCTTCGGGGCAGCACCCTTCAACTTGATGTCGAGGCCTTTTCGTAATCTAATTACTTCTGGCATAAATAGTTAGTATTAATAGAAAATGTAATTCTTATGCTTATTTCTCTAAAACTCGGCAAAATTACTTATTTCTTTTGACGTGACGAAATAATATGCCCAAATAATTAAAAATTGTCATGCGCGCGAAAGAATTTGCCCTTTTGCGCTTGTCAATTGCCAATAATGCGCTACTTTTGCAGATTGTTGTAGAGGAACTATTGCTGTGAGCCGTCTGAACCGACATATACGTAACATCTTGGTCGCTTTGTGCTGCCTTCTTCTCGTAGGGATGCTGCTGCTCAATGCGCCATTTGTGCAGCATCGTACTGCCAAGCTGTTGTCTTCAGCCATCGAGGAGCATACAAAAGCACACGTTGATCTAACGGGGCTTCGCTGGAGACTACCGAGTGATGTTGTTGTGGACAGCCTGCGCATCGATGATCATGAAGGACGGCCTATGTTCGCAGCCGACCGCGTAGCAGTGAAGATAAAATGGACTACTCTGCTGCACAAGGGGGAGGTTGACATCCGCAATGTCCGTTTGTTCCACCCGGTGGTGCATCTTGTGGCAGACAGCCTTGGTGCTCCAGTCAATGCCGAGTTTCTGTTTGATATGTTCAATACCGATGATGACGAAGGAGGAATCGGAACTGTTCGTGTCAACTCGCTTATCGTCAGGCATGCCACCTGCAGCTACGATGTACTGTCGGAACCTACTACTCCTGATTGTTTCAACCCTTCTCATGTCAGCATTTCCGACCTCAATGCACACCTTTCACTGAAGATACTCTCACCCGATTCGCTGAACTTGAATATGCGTGAACTGATGCTTCATGAACAATCGGGTATTGAGTTGAACGATATGCAGTTGCGAATCTGTGCCAATCACAGAAGAATGCTACTGTCAGACTTCGCACTCGAAATGCCCCATACATCTCTCCATCTCGACACGCTGAACATTAATTATATGTTGCCATCGTTTGAGGAGTCGTTGGCAGACACGACACTTCTCTCTTCACTCAAGATAAACGATATTCTTTCTTCGCTCAGCTATTGGGGAGCATTGACACCTTCTGTGTTTACACCGTCAGATTTGGCTGCATTCGTTCCCGAATTACTGCCCCTCGATGAAAGCCTTACACTCTGTGCTGATTTTGCAGGTGACAAACAGCATGTTAGTATCCCGAAATTGGAGTTACGCACTTTACACCGCGATGTAGATGTATGCCTACAGGGAACATCAGAAATGTCTGATGTTCATTTTTCCCGGCTCAACGCTGACCTACAACGTTGTAATGTCAGTTCACAAGGATGGCAAACCGTGGTTGACCTATTGGTTGCTGCAGATACGCTCTGTGGCACCTCGTTGGCACCATCGGTACGATTGTGGGCGGAACGTCTCGGCAACTCATCTCTCAATGGCAGCATTGATTTTTCTACAAAGGAGGCAGCAGCAAGTCTTGCTTTTCATTCGGATGCCGGCATGGGAAATCTACAGGCAGCTCTTGATGAGGAGGGATGCTATCTTGTTCAGATTGACGGACAAGACATTGATATTGGAAGGTTGCTCAACGAGAGCACATTAGGCACAACCTCAGCAACGATGACATCGGAAGGTATCATTGACAGAGAGACATATCAGATAAACTCATGTGAGGCAGACCTTCGCATTGATGACTTCCAATATCAAGGTTATACTTATAGCCCAATGGTTGCAAACGCAACCTTATCCGATGATCACCTTGCAACAAAATTATCGGTCAGCGATCCTCATATAGCTGCACAGGTGGAAGGCTCTTGCATGCTGACTGTAAATAGCCTGCGCAACATTCGTTTTCAAGCAGTTGTGGATAGTCTTGATATGCATGCTCTGCACATCATTGATACACACCCTGACACGCGTTTTGCATTTCAAATTTCAGGAAACATAAATGACACAGACGTAGATGCTTTGGCGGGTTCTGTGGCACTGAACGGTTTTACCCTTACGGATAGCGACCATAGCTGGCGACTGGAACGTTTGACCCTTTCAGCTGTCCCAGAACCCGACCGCCAGACTTATACCATCATTTCTGATTGCATGAATGGTGCACTTACAGGTGATTTCCGCTTAAGCACACTTGCCGGCACTGCCTACAACTTACTGGAGCGCTATGAACCTACGCTGACATCATCGTTATTACCCGAATTGGCCGCTGCAGGAAAACAAGCGAGGAATAATATTGCACTCGAACGCAGCAACGAATTGACATTCACACTGAATATATCGGATCTGTCCCCCCTGCATGAGTTATTCGACATGCCAGTAGCGCTACAAGCTCCGGCAAATGTGAATGGTTGTCTCTTTGAACGCAATGGTATACTGAACATAATGGCTGACGTACCGCAGTTGCGCCTTGGCGACAATCATTGTCGCAACCTTCTGTTCGCCGTTGCGGGTGACAACGATTCTTTGAAGGCCTCTGTGAACGGAACACTGCTTTATGACGAAGGTAAACAGTTGCAAATCAGAACTGATATAACGGCGGAAGATGATACAGGAGATATATCGCTGTCATGGAATGGTGCTGGCGGCCTTCCTTTCACCGGACAGTTTGCTGCGGGGTTGTCGTTTTCTGAAACTGCTGGGAATAGTCTCCTGACCGCCATCAATCTGCACTCCTCTGAAACTTCATATGATGGTAGCACATGGACATTTGATCCATGCCATATGCTCCTCATGCCCGACAGATATGTTGTTGATGGTCTGCATGCAACCTGTGGTCATCAGTTCTTGTCTGCTGAGGGTGCCATAGCCACAAAGAACAACATCCGTTACGACATAGCAGACAGCCTATCTGTGCACTTTAACGACATTGACATTGGTAACATACTTGATGCCATAGCCTTCTCACCTGACCTTACGTTTGGAGGACGGGCCAGTGGCTCGGCATCGCTGTGCAATTTTGTCCCAGGCATGCCTCGCGTGTCGGCAGAGCTTGACATCGACAGCCTGACATTCTGCGACGGGCCATTAGGCAACGCTATAGTACAAGTCGGCTGCAATGCAGATGACATCCATTTTGATGTACGGGCGGCCGAAAGCATTGTAGTGGATAATTCTTTGCCATACACCCATGTGCATGGGGAAATGTCAATGGCAAAAGACTCCATAGACCTTACGGTTGATGCCGGCGGCACGGACATGGCCTTCGTCGGTGGGCTTATCCCCGATGTGTTTGATGTGGTGGGTGGACGTGCGTATGGCTCGCTGCGCATCTTTGGTCCGCTTGAAGCGCTTGATATGGAGGGCGATCTGCATGCAGCCGATGCTTCGATGCATTTGCCATCCACACAGGTCACCTACCACTTCGATGACATACTCCACTTCCGCCCTGGCACAATCCGCTTCGACAACATCACGGTCTATGACCGTGACGGTCGTGATGCTCTTCTCGATGGTTATATCAATCACAATCATCTGGATAACTGGTCTTACGATCTTGATATTGATGCTCATGGCATACTCGGATTGGATCTTCCGAATTCTGTCGGAAGCTCATTCTATACTACCGTCTATGGCGATGGCACCGTACATGTCTATGGTGCCGATGATCTCCATGTGGATATAGATGCCCGTACCTGTCGTGGATCACTCTTTGCTCTCAACCTGGCAGGAACGACCAGTACTGAGTCTGGCTTTATTACCTACCGCGACCGTGATCGTATAACCGCTGCCGAGGAGTCACGCCGTAATAGGATGCATTCCTCTGATGTTGCGCGGAAGTACACGGTACAGCCCTATGCACGATTACGTGGCAAAAACATGCCTGAAGCAGACGAGGTTTTCGATTGCTACATCCATGTGACGGCACGTGTTACTCCTGATGCCACCATCAAGCTTGTTTTAGATCCTTCAACCGATGACAATGTCAGTGCGTATGGCACAGGTGTCCTCGATATACAGCTTCACAACGACGACCTTTCCATCAAAGGGCCCTATACCTTGTCACATGGATCCTATCATCTCAATGTGCAGGATTTACTGCATAAAGACTTTGAGATTGTTGATGGTTCCACCGTTACATTTGATGGCGATCCCATGGCAGCGCGCCTTGACGTTACTGCCCAATACACCGTGGGAAGTGTGCCGCTTTCCGACCTTACCTCCGATGCGGCATCAATGGACAACGTGCGCGTGAACTGTCTGCTGGGCATTGGTGGCACACCGTCTGAACCGCAGCTTCATTTCGGACTAGACCTGCCGCAGGGCACTGAGGAACAGAAGAGCATACTGCGTACCTACACAGCAACCGAAGAGCAAATGAATCTGCAGTTTGTCTATCTGCTCGGTCTGGGCAAGTTCTATACTTATGATTACGGACAGACAACGAGTGGTACGCAAGGCGGTTACTCTGCTATGACATCGCTCGTCAACAGCACAATCTCTGGCCAGTTAAATGCCATCATATCAGATCTTCTTGCCAATGACAATTGGACACTATCAGGCAATATCCGTTCAGACAACATCTTGGGCACCTATTCCGATGAGTCTCTTGCAGGCAACATGGAAGTGCTGGGCATGCTGGAGGGTCATATGCTTGACAACCGCCTGCTGGTGAACGGAAACTTCGGCTACCGCGACAATCCGATGTATGCAAGCAACTTCATCGGCGATTTTGACATCCGCTACCTTATCATCCCTCGTCAAAGCCTATGGATAAAGGGGTATAACAAAACCAACGACCGTTACTTCTCCCGGACAGCGCTCACCACACAAGGCATTGGACTCATGTTCAACAAGGACTTTGATTCGTTGTGGAAAAAGAAAAAAGATACGTTTGTTACTGACAATGATACAATTCAGTGATTATGAAGAAAAAGAATAAATACGGCAAAAAGGGTCCTAATCAGATCTTCAAATATTCTCCCTCTGAGGATACCACATTGCTCGCTTTCCTCTATGAGGTGCTGGCCCCAAAAAGCCGCACCGACATCAAATCTATGCTGGCGCACCACCATGTGCAACTGGGTGACAGCGTGGTGACCCAATTTGATACACCTGTGAAAACTACGGATGTGGTATCAGTGAACTTTACCCGGCCATTCCCCGTCATCAAAGACCACCGCATACATATTCTCTATGAAGATGACTGGTTGTTGGCTGTAGAGAAGACATCCGGACTGCTCTCCGTGGGACGGGAGGGCAGCAATGACACTACAGCGTGGAGCCTCGTCACTGACTATGTCAAACAACGTGATCCACGGTTACAGGCATTCGTCTGCCATCGTCTCGATCAATACACCTCAGGTATCCTTATCTTTGCGAAAGACAGCTCCATACAGCGTGAACTGCGTTACCAGTGGGATAGTTATGTGCGTGAACGTGCCTATCAAGCGGTGGTAGAGGGGTGCCCCAACGAGGATCATGCTGAATTACGCGACTATCTCTATGAGGATACGAAGATGAATGTCCACGTGACAAACGATGCCAATCAGAAAGATGCCCGTCTTGCTGTCACGCGCTACTCACTGGTACAGACCAATGGACGTTATTCATTGCTTAATGTGCAGATTTTTACCGGACGCAAAAACCAAATACGTGTTCAGCTCTCCGAACGTGGTTTCCCTGTGGCCGGTGACCGCAAGTATGGCGCAAGAACCAACCCAGGAGCACGCCTGATGCTCCACAACAGCCGGCTCTCCATCGAACATCCTGCCACGCATGAAATCCTGACGTTCAACCTCCCCACGCCGAAGTCGTTCTACACCTTCACACGTCCATCGGCAGGTTCCGATGGCAGCACCGTCCAGTGATGCACCGTTATCCACATTTTCTGCTCCTGCTGCTGTTGTCCGCTGCGCTCCCCGCGCAGGAATGTGCACAATTAGCAGTGGCACGACGTTTCTTGGGACGTCCTTATGTAGCGAATACATTGGAAGTCAACGCTCCTGATGAACAGCTCGTCGTGGATACACTGCATGTCGACTGCACTACATTTGTCGATCAGGTGCTGGCACTCGCTTTGACTGAGAATGCGACAGGGCAATCCTGTATATCAGCCGACAGCACGTTCCGCTCCCTGCTTACACGCATCCGCTATCATGACGGCATCATCGATGGCTATGCCTCACGCTGTCATTACTTTACCGATATGGCAGACAACATGGCAACGCAAGGTTTGCTGTTGCCGGTAAAGTCACGGGGAATGGTGACACGCTCCATTACACTCCACTTCATGTCATCTCATCCTGATAGCTACATCCAGTTGCGCTCCGATACGGTTGAACAAACCTTTATACGGCGTGCCGAGAGCCGCCTTGGCACAGTACGCCAACATTATATTCCAAAGGAGCAGAAGTCCGCTTTTCGCCGTTCAACTTCATGCATCCGTGATGGCGATGTGCTGGCATTGGTTAGCACCATTGATGGACTGGATGTCAGCCATCTCGGTTTTGCCGTGTGGGTAGGAGAGGAGCTCCACCTATTGAATGCTTCCTCACGGCAAGGATGTGTGGTGCTTGATGACCAGCCCCTCCGCAGCTATCTCCTTACTCGCTCGTCCTGCCCGGGCATTGAAGTATGGCGGCCTTGCATCAGCAATGGGTTCAGCTCTTCTTCCAATCTCCAAAAATAGAATATTTGCAGCATCTATTAATCAGACATCGTAGAGTTTAACAACGTTATCATAAAGTTTAACTTTAAAAATTTAGAGTTAAACTCTAAAGTCACGAAGTTAAACTCTAAAGTCACGAAGTTTAACTCTGATTGCGCAGAGTTAAACTCTTTCGCTTACCAATGTCTGACAACGTGTTTCGTCAACCATCATACCCTTCTCGGAGACTTTTGTACAGAGGTTGTCAATTGTCATAAAAGCAAGCGAAAAGTAGATCTCGGTGGGGTATCTATAGGACTGATTCATGAAAACTATGACAATTGACAACCTCAGAACAAAAGTCTTTGAGGCGAACGCAAAGGAAGCAATGTAATTCACAAAAAAGCATTGCTTTTTCGATTTTTCAACGTGTTAGGTCTCCACCCGAACATGTCGGAACGTGGAACGAAGTTCTTGAAAAAGCCATTATGAACAAAAATGGCCTGAATATGTGCGCAGATTCTTCTTATTTTATGTATTTTTAAAATATAAAAGAAGTAAATAAACTTGCCCGTTCAATTTATAATGACTAATTTTGCAGCGTAAAATAGAAAAGAACACGTTGAATGGGCATATTCTCAATATTCTCAAAAAACAAGAATGATAAACCTGCCGAACAACAAGCGGCTGAAAAAGAAGTTTATAAGAAAGGACTGCAACGTACCAAGGATGGTATGATGACCCGTCTGGCACGTGCCGTGGCCGGCAAGTCTCACGTAGATGATGATGTGCTGGACAACCTTGAAGAGGCGCTCATAACCAGCGACGTGGGCATAGAGACAACGTTGAAGATCATTGAACGCATACAAACTCGCGTTGCACGTGATAAATATCTGAACACAAACGAAATGAACGCAATCCTCAAAGAAGAGATTGCTGCTTTGATTACCGAGAACGCCGCCTCCTCAGCTGGCGATTTTACCCTCGATACCGATAAACGTCCCTACGTAATGATGGTGGTGGGAGTAAATGGTGTTGGCAAAACAACCACGATCGGTAAACTTGCCGCAAAATTCAAACAGGCCGGTTTGAAAGTCTATCTGGGAGCTGCCGATACCTTCCGCGCAGCTGCGGTAGAACAGTTGGTAGAGTGGGGGAGACGGGCCGATGTGCCTGTGATAAAGCAAAATATGGGTGCTGACCCAGCATCAGTAGCCTTCGATACAGTGAAATCTGCCGTGGCGAACAATGCAGACATTGTCATCATAGATACCGCAGGACGCTTGCACAATAAGGTCGGTTTGATGAACGAGCTTACGAAAATCAAGAATGTGATGAAGAAGGTTGTTGACCATGCACCCGACGAAGTGCTGCTGGTGCTCGATGGTAGCACGGGACAAAATGCCTTCGAACAAGCCCGGCAATTCACACTCGCCACAGAGGTCACCTCACTGGCCATTACTAAACTTGACGGTACTGCCAAGGGCGGCGTGGTGATAGGCGTCAGCGATCAGTTCCACATACCCGTGAAGTATGTGGGATTGGGCGAGGGCATCGATGACCTGCAAGTGTTCGACAAAGAAGAATTTGTGGAATCACTGTTCTGCTGACACCATGGTGAAGAATCGCGTGGATATAATCTCGCTCGGCTGCTCCAAGAATCTTGTGGACTCCGAAAAGCTCATGCGCCAGTTGGAGGTACAGGGTTATACCGTGTGTCATAACCCCGACAAGGTGAAAGGCGAGGTAGTGGTGATCAATACTTGTGGCTTTATAGGTGATGCAAAAGAGGAATCGGTGAACATGATACTCGAGGTATGCCAGGAGAAAGCACGCGGACACATCCGGAAAGTCTTTGTGATGGGATGCCTATCTGAACGCTATCGGAATGAACTGGAAGATGAAGTATCGGAAGTGGACCGATACTTCGGCAAGTTTGACTGGCCGGATCTGCTCACAGAATTGGGAAAAGTGTATGACGCGGATCTTTCTGCGCAACGCACCCTGACCACCCCAAGCCACTATGCATATGTAAAGATTGCCGAAGGGTGCAATCGGCATTGCTCCTACTGTGCCATTCCAATCATCACTGGACATTATGTATCACGTTGCATGGAGGACATCGTGGCTGAAACGGAATGGCTGGTGACACAAGGCGTCAAGGAGATACAACTTATTGCACAGGATCTGACTTACTACGGTATGGATCTCTATCACCGTCCGTGCATCGCTGAGTTGGTAGAACGGATAGCTGACATCCCCGGCGTGGAATGGATACGGCTGCATTACGGATATCCAACGGATTTCCCCGCAGACCTCCTTCGCGTGATACGTGATAGACCGAATGTTTGCAACTACCTGGACCTGGCCCTGCAACACATCAGCGACCCCATGCTGGCAAACATGCACCGACACATTACTGCCGAGGAAACACGCAAACTGCTGGAAAGAATACGTCATGAAGTGCCGGGCATTGTACTGCGCACAACGATGATGGTAGGATTTCCCGGTGAGACCGATGAGGACTTCGAAAAGCTGAAGCAATTCGTCCGCGAAATGCGTTTTGAGCGCATGGGGGCATTTGCTTATAGCGAAGAAGAAGGTACATGGGCTGCCAAAAACCTTGTGGACGATGTGCCCGAAGATGTCAAGCAACAACGGCTGGACGAGTTGATGGCCCTGCAACAGGAAATTGCCGGGGAGGTGAGTGCATCGTTCGTAGGAAGGGAACTGAAGATAATTGTTGACCGCGTGGAGGGCAACTATTATATAGGTCGCACCGAATACGACTCGCCGGAGGTTGACCCTGAAGTACTTGTGCCCAAGCAGTTGTGCGACATGAAGATTGGATGCTTCTATCATGTACGCATCACTGATACGGATGATTTTGACTTATATGCTGAACCTGTTTGAGCTATGAACAATCGTAACTTTCTGAACGAATTGGCAAAACGCACCAATCGGACACCACAGGAAACAGAGAAACTGGTAGGTGATTTGCTGTCGTTGGCAATAAGTCATTTTGATAAAGGTGACGCTCTGAGTGTTTCCAGTTTTGGAGTGTTTGAGGTGAAGAAAAAGAATGAACGCATTTCCGTTAACCCCTCCACAGGGAAACGTACACTCATTCCACCTAAACTCTCACTTTCTTTCAAACAGGGTAATGCACTGAAAGATAGACTTAACACGCAGACTCAAGCAGAGTAAGTTCTCATTAGTATGGAAAAGAAAGTATCGGCATCGAATCTTGCAGAGGAATTGGCGGCACGCTGTAGCATGCCCCAATCCGCAAGCACAGACTTTGTGCGAGCATTCTTTGAAACCATAGTGGATGGCCTTCACGAAGAAGGTTTGGTGAAAATCAAAGGATTCGGCACTTTCAAGGTCACGCAGATGGATGACCGGGAGAGCGTTGATGTGAACAACGGTGAACGTATCATCATCAAGGGATATGCCAAAGTATCCTTCGCGCCTGATGCTGCGCTCAAAGAGCACATTAACTTGCCATTCGCGCAGTTTGAAGCTACAGAATTGGCAGATACATACATAGCTGACAATATTGAAGAGAACAATGACATTGCAGAAGAGAAGGTGGAAGATGATGCAGGTCCCAATGTTGTCCAAATAGAAAAAAAGCCAGAAACTGCAGAAACAAAACCTCTGAATGAGGTAAACACTCCCGATGAAAGTGTCCATTTGGAAGTGCCAGAGGAGGTTATGCAACCAGATGCTTCCAAAAAAGATGACCTTATCGTCTATATCAACAAGAAACCGCATACTTTGCATTGGCTTTATTGGATAGTTGCACTGATATTTCTGTTGGCAGGGTGCGTTGGAGGCTATCTGTGGGGGGAGAAGCATAAAAAGTCCCCCTCTACATACCACCCATCAGAAAAAGACATGGTGAAAGTGCCGGATTTGACATATCTAGATTTGAACGCATCTGTTGGAGTAGATGACACCCTGCAGAATAGGGGAGTACCCTATATCGTGCCTCTGACCGAAAATATTAAGGAAAAGAGCCTGAAGGACATCTCAATGGCCGATACGACAGATTATATTATCAGCGGTACACTTGCCACGCACGAGCTGCAACAGGACGAAACAATTATCCGATTGTCACAAAAATATTATGGTGACAAACGGCTGTGGCCATATATAGTTACGCATAATTGTATGAAGAATCCCAATGAAGTACACACTGGCACGATGATTGCTATTCCATTTTTAAAGAATAAAACAAATCTATAAATAAAAAAAATTATGACAAGTTCTATCGACATTCGTGAATTGAACGAAAAAATTGAAAGACAAAGCGCTTTCGTTACCAACCTGATGACAGGAATGGATCAGGTAATCGTCGGGCAGAAACATCTTGTAGAGTCGCTGCTCATTGGACTGCTTTCCGATGGACATGTACTGCTCGAAGGAGTTCCTGGTCTGGCAAAGACATTGGCCATCAAAACACTGGCATCGCTCATCGATGCACAGTATAGCCGTATTCAGTTCACCCCAGACCTTCTCCCTGCCGATGTGACAGGTACCATGATATACAGTCAGAAGGATGGTGCATTTCTGCCGAATAAAGGTCCCATTTTTGCCAACTTTGTCCTGGCGGACGAAATAAACCGAGCTCCTGCCAAAGTGCAGAGTGCTCTGCTTGAAGCCATGCAGGAGCGTCAGGTAACTATCGGAAAGGAAACCTATCAGCTGCCCACGCCCTTCTTGGTGATGGCCACACAGAACCCTATCGAGCAGGAGGGTACCTATCCGCTGCCTGAGGCTCAAGTGGACCGTTTCATGATGAAGGTCGTGATTGACTACCCGAAACTTGAAGAAGAGAAAAAAATCATCCGCCAGAATATAAGCGGTGAAAAGATGGAAGTAAAACCCATCATGAAAGCCGAGGAAATCCTCAAAGCACGCGAGGTAGTTCGCGAGGTGTACATTGATGAAAAAATCGAGCAGTATATAGCTGACATCGTGTTCGCTACACGCTACCCTGAAAAGTACGACTTGAAGGACCTCAAGAACATGATATCGTTCGGCGGTTCACCCCGTGCCTCCATCAATCTGGCTCTGGCAGCTCGTGCCTATGCCTTTGTGAAGCGCCGCGGATATGTAGTGCCCGAGGATGTACGTGCCGTTGCACACGATGTGCTTCGCCACCGTATAGGACTGACCTATGAGGCCGAAGCTAGCAATATGTCATCGGACGAAATCATCAGCAAGATTCTCAATAAGGTAGAAGTTCCCTAACATAGGTGCGATGGATGCCAACGAACTGATCGAGAAAGTACGCAAGATAGAGATTAAGGCAAGGGGACTTTCCAACAACCTCTTTGCCGGCCAGTACCACACTGCCTTCAAGGGAAGAGGTATGGCTTTCTCAGAAGTACGTGAATACCAGTACGGCGATGATGTGCGCGATATCGACTGGAACGTCACCGCACGCTTCAACCATCCCTATGTGAAGGTGTATGAGGAGGAGCGTGAACTCACGGTGATGTTGCTCGTTGATATGTCGCAGAGCCTCGATTTCGGCACCACAACAAGGTATAAGAAGGATATGGTGGCCGAGATAGCTGCCACATTGGCTTTCTCTGCTATTCAAAACAACGATAAGATTGGTGTTATCTTCTTCACGGACAAGGTGGAACGCTTCATCCCCCCGCAGAAGGGACGCAAGCACATCCTCTACATCATACGTGAGCTGCTTGACTTCAATGCCGAAAGCCATCTGACAGATCTCAGTGTGCCCTTCGTTTATCTGACGAATGCCATCAAAAAACGTTGTACGTGCTTTGTGCTAAGTGATTTCATCGATGCACATGATTACAAGGATGCGCTGACCATAGCCAACCGCAAACATGATGTGGTAGCCATACAGGTTTACGACAAGAGGGTGGAAGAATTGCCTAATGTAGGGCTCATGAAGGTACGTGATGCCGAAACAGGTAAAGAACAGTATATAGACACCTCATCACCAAAAGTGCGTAACATTCACCACGACTGGTGGACAAAACGGCAGCACGAACTAACCGAAACATTCCTCAAGTGCAATGTCGACAGTATATCGGTGCGCACCGACGAGGATTATGTGAAGGAGCTGATGGCATTGTTTGCCAAACGTGGTGTCTGACATAAGAAAAGATCGGAATAATGATTCGGAAAAGATTTTATAGTTTATGGATGTGTGCACTCGTCACCCTGCTGCCCCTACAGGCACAAGTGACGGTAGAGGCAAGCATCGATAGCCTGAGCATACTGCTTGGAGATCAGACACATGTACATCTGGAGGTTACATGCAATGCAGATCAACAGGTGACATTGCCACTCTTTCAAGACTCCTTGTCGTGTACGCTACTTGATGCAGGTCCATTCACTCAGATACGTGACTCACTGTCGTGCGATATTGAAATTGTGAGTGACGTGGTGACTGACACCGTGTGGCTGAATGACAGCAAACGACTGCAGCTGAATAGCGAATTCACTATTACTTCCTTCAACCCCGGACTCTACCAGATTGATGGCTTCAAGGTGCGTGTTGATACGACCGAGTATGCTTCAGACGACATGGCTCTCAAGGTAGTCATCTACGAAGAAGTGCTGCCCAAGGATAATAAGATTGATGACGAATATACCTATACCATCTTCAATATTAAGGATATCCGCCACATGCCATTGTTGTTCAGCGAAGTACTGCCCATACTGATCGCATTAGCCGTATTGGCGGTTGCTGTATTGCTGTTCCTTTATTTACTCCAGCACTATCGTACGAACAGTCCAATCCTGCAGCGTGTGACACTTGAACCTGTATTGCCTGCACATGTGAAAGCGCAGAAAGCACTTGAGTCGATACGCGATGAGAAGGGCTGGACGAAAGAGGACAGCAAAGCATATTATACCGACCTCACCGATGCACTGCGTCAATATATTCAGAACCGTTTTGGCGTAAATGCTACAGAGATGACAACATCACAGGTGATGGAACACCTCAGGGGGTTGGCAAACGATGAACAATGGGAAGAAATACGTGAACTGCTGACAACATCCGATTTTGTCAAGTTTGCCAAGTTCAGTCCATTGCAGAATGAAAAAGTGCAGCATTTCGATGTGGTCACATCATATGTCGATGCCACCAAAGAGGAACAGAAAGAAGATGAAGAGCCAAAGATTGAGTATATTGTCGTAAAAAAAGGCTTGTCAAAAACTGCCAAACATTTTATGCTGGCAGCCCTCATTATTGTTGGCATTGCTGCTGCAGCTCTCATTGCATGGATGATTATTTACTTCATAACTTTGTTTGTATAAATTGTCATGACATTTGCTAATCCATTATATTTTCTATTGTTCTTGCTGCTGATACCATACATTATATGGTATATCTTGCGCAATGGTCGTCATGAACCATCAATGCAAGTATCAACCACATTGATGTATGAGGGTATGCCCAAAAGCTGGAAATCCTATCTGCGGCATCTGCCATTCGTGTTGAGGGTAGCAGCAATGTCGTTGCTCATCATTGTATTGGCACGTCCACAGTCAACCGACAACTGGCAAAACAGTGAAGTGGAAGGTATTGACATCATGATGGCAGTGGACGTCTCCACTAGTATGCTGGCAGAGGATCTCAAACCCAATCGTCTGGAAGCTGCCAAACAGGTGGCTGCTGAGTTCATCAGCGGACGTCCCAACGATAACATCGGTCTCACCATATTTGCAGGACAAAGCTTTACGCAGTCTCCTCTGACCGTTGACCATTCCGTACTGCTCAACATTTTCAATAATGTGAAGTGCGACATCGCCATGAACGGAATCATTGAGGACGGCACCGCCATCGGTGATGGCATTGCCAATGCAGTCACAAGGTTGAAGGATAGTAAGGCTAAATCAAAAGTCATCATTCTTCTTACCGATGGATCAAACAACCGCGGCGAGATTTCACCTCTTACAGCTGCTGAAATTGCCAAAACGTATGGTATCAGAGTTTATACTATTGGTGTAGGAACCAATGGAACAGCTCCTTATCCAGTTCAAGCCTATGGCGTAAAACAATACGTACAGGTGGAAGTGGAGATTGACGAAAACACACTTCAGCAAATAGCCCAGACGGCTGACGGACAGTACTACCGCGCCACAAGCAACAGCAAATTAAAAGAAGTGTATGAAGAGATTGATAAATTGGAGAAGACCAAACTCAACGTCAGAGACTATAGTCGCAAGGTGGAAGAGTTCCAACCATTCGCCATCGCGGCCATATTGTGCTTGCTGCTTGAACTGCTGTTGAGACTGACTATACTTCGATCCATACCTTAATTTGAAATATTACAGCAATTTAATCATCTAACTTAAAGCTATAGTCAAATTTTAAAAACAACAAATAGATGTTTAGATTTGAAAAACCCGCCTATCTCGCTTTGCTGATACTATTGGTTGTGTTGGCAGTGCTGTTTATAGGCTCAAATATAAAGAGGCGCCGCAATTTACGCGCATATGGAGATCCCAGCCTGTTGCAGGCATTGATGCCGGACGTATCGGAAGCACGTTTCAACCTGAAGTTCTGGCTCACTTTTGCTGCATTGTTCTTGCTCGTCATTGTGGCAGCCCGTCCGCAGTTTGGATCAAAGAAGGAAACTATCAAACGTCAGGGTATTGAAGCCGTCATCGCTCTTGATATTTCCAACTCCATGATGGCCCAGGACGTAGCACCAAGCCGACTTGAGAAATCCAAGAAAATCATCTCTAAGCTAGTGGATGAGATGCAGGACGACAAAATCGGTCTGATTGTGTTCGCTGGAGATGCTTTTATACAATTGCCTATAACAAGCGATTTCATATCCGCTAAAATGTTTCTGGAGACCATCTCGCCAGAGCTCATTGCTACACAAGGTACCGACATAAAAGCTGCAATTGACATGGCAACACGCAGTTTTACGCAACGCGAAGAAGTAGGGCGTGCCATCATCATCATCACAGATGGAGAGAATCATGAGGGTGGGGCAGAGGAAGCCGCAAAAGCTGCTGTCGAGAAAGGTATGCAGGTCTATGTTTTGGGCGTTGGTACTCCCGAAGGGTCGCCTATACCCGCCGACAAAGCCAACGACTATCGTAAGGACAAAGACGGAAATGTCATCGTGACTAAGCTCAATGAGCAAATGTGCCAGGAGATAGCAAAAGCCGGCGGTGGTGCATATATCCGTGTCGATAATACCAACGCCGCGCAGAAGATACTACAGAAGGAGATTGATAAGCTTGCCAAAGCCGACCAAGAAACTGTAGTCTATTCCGCTTTCGATGAACAGTTCCAAATTATAGCACTGATAGCTTTCATACTGCTGGCTATTGAAATGGTAATCATGCTGAAAAAGAATCCTTTATTCAAAAACATTAAACTGTTTGACTGATGAAGAAGAGATCTATTCTATCGTTTTTCCTTTTGATGGGATTGCTGGCAATGCCAGCGGCAGCACAAAAGAAAACCGACCGCAGTTATATCCGCAGTGGAAACCGGTCATACAACGACAGCATCTGGAAACAGGCTGATATAAAGTACCGTAAAGCTATCGAGTTAAACCCATCCTCCAACGATGCCAAATACAATCTTGGCAACACGCTTTATAGCGGCTTGATTACTGACACACTGCAGAATGGCAAACCCGCCAATGAAGTGCTGGATGAGATTATAAAAGTGTTCACTGAAGCTGCTCAGAATGAAACAGACGATGCACGTCTCGCTCAAGTATATCACAACTTGGGTAATGCCAATTACATCTATGGAGCTGCCCAATATGTAAATGGCATGCCGCAAGCTAAGGAAACATTGGCGCAAAGCATTTTGGCATATAAGGAATCATTGCGGCGCAATCCGTCAGACAATGAAACGCGCTTCAATCTTGCCAAAGCAAAGGCCATCTACAACAGTGTGCCCAGCAGTCCACAAAATCAAGATCAAAACCAAGATCAAGAGGAGCAACAGCAGCAACAAGATCAGCAGGATAACCCGCAGCCAGAGCCACCAACCGAGCGCGACATGTCGGAAGAGAACGCTGAGCAGATACTGCAGATGCTGATGCAGGACGAAAAAGATCTGCAGGAAAAAGTGCAAATGCAACAGCAACAAACCAAGAAACTTGACAAAGACTGGTAAGAAAGCTCCATTCCATTGAACTCGTTATAATAAGATATGAAGAAAAAGTGTATCCTATTGCTCCTCGCGACATCATTCTTGATGTTGCCGGCAAACATTTACGCAGATGATGAACTGACCTTTACCGTAAAAGCTCCATCCACCGTAGTACAAGGAAGCCAGTTCCAGCTGTCCTACTCTATCAATACGCAGAAAGTGAAGGATTTCCGGATGGGAAGTACTGCGGATTTCGACATCCTCATGGGCCCAAGCCGTTCTTCTCAGTTCTCCATGGTGGATGGCGTGAGCACATCGTCTATCACCTATACCTATGTCCTGCGTGGTAAGAAAGAGGGAACCTATACCATCCCTGCAGCGACCATCGTAGCCGGAGGCAAAACCTTAGAGTCGAAACCAGTGACCATCAAGGTGCTGCCGCCAGATCAGACAACAAGCGGGCAGGGGAGTGCTGCCAGTTCTTCCACATCTTCATCGGGACGCAGCAACACAAACAGTTCTTCCTCACAAGGAACGGCAACGTCATCTTCCGGTACCATCAGCGATAGTGATATCTTCCTCATCGCCTCGGCTAATAAAACAAAGGTTTATGAGCAGGAAGCAATTTTGCTGACATACAAAGTCTATACTACGGTAAATCTTACTGAGCTTAGCGGTAAAATGCCAGACTTGAAGGGCTTTGCAATGCAAGAGGTTGAATTGCCTGCAAACAAGGAATTTACACTTGAACATTACAAGGGGCGCAACTATAAGACACTTGTATGGCGCCAGTTTGTTCTCTTCCCTCAACAGAGTGGTACATTGGAAATTCCGTCAGTGACCTATGAAGGAACCATTCTCCAGCAGAGCCGCACCGTTGATCCTTTCGATATCTTCTTCAATGGCGGCAGCAGCTATACAAAGGTTCAGAAATCATTGCGTACACCTAAGCTTACCATTGAGGTGAGCCCGCTGCCAGCAGGCAAACCTGCATCGTATTGCAGTGGAGTAGGAGAGTTCAGCATTTCGTCCGATATCAGCACTCAGGAAATAAAAGAGAATGAAGCCGTTACCATACGCCTCGTCATTTCGGGAACGGGCAACATGAAACTGCTTAAGACACCTGAAATAAACTTCCCTGCCGACTTTGAAGTTTATGACCCGAAGATTGAAAATAATTTCAAGCTCAAGACCAATGGCCTTTCTGGAAACAAGGTCATAGAATATCTGGCCATTCCACGCCATGCGGGTGATTACGAAATTCCTTCGGTGCAATTCTCATACTTTGATACCAAGGAGAAAACCTACCGAACACTGTCCACACCCGCATATTCGCTGAAGGTAAACCGCGGAAGTGGCTCTACGACAGCTGTTTCATCGGGATATGTGAACAAGGAAGATTTGAAACTCCTCGGACAGGATATTCGCTATATCGACCTAGGTGATGCCAAACTTCATAAAAAGGGTGAGTATTTCTTCGGAACAATGTGCTTCTGGCTGTGGTATGTTATCCCAGTCGTCCTGTTGCTCGCAGCATTGATCATCTGGCACAGGAAGGCCGTGGAAAATGCAAATGTGGCCAAGGTCAAAACAAAAAAAGCAAATAAGGTGGCTTCAAAGCGACTGAAGAATGCCAAGAAACTGATGACTGGAGGCGATGATGGTGCATTCTATGACGAAATTCTGAAAGCATTGTGGGGGTACACGAGCGATAAGTTGAACATTCCCGTATCTAAACTGTCAAAAGACAACATAGCATCAGAACTCACGGCACATGGCGTAGAGGAGAAAACGATAGAGGAATTTATGACCTTGCTGAATGACTGTGAGTTTGCACGTTATGCACCTGCCATTTCAAGTGTGAAGGTCACAGACATTTACGAGCGTACAATGAATCTAATGGATAAGATGGAAGTTTCCATTCATTAATACAATCAGAGAAATGAAAAAATCGCATATATTCTTCATATTACTTTTAACTGTTCAGACTATTGCTGCCCAGGAATCTGATTCGTTCAATTTTGCAACGGATAGTATTGAAGTTAAACCAAGTAAAGAACTGGCAGACAGCGCATACGCTGCAGGTAACTATATTACTGCTGCAGCCATTTACGAACAACTCCTTGCAGATGGAGAATCCTCTGTACTATACTACAATTTAGGCAACGCATATTTTAAGTCCGATGACATCGCACGCTCTATCCTGAACTACGAACGGGCATTGCTGCTCGATCCATCGAATGATGACATCCGTTTCAATCTAGAACTCGCAAACAGCAAAGCCGTTGACCGTACAGGCGAGACAACAGAGCTGTTTTTTGTGCGATGGTTCCACAATTTGGCCAATCTTATGACGATAGACACTTGGTCCATCGTAGCCATTGCAACATTCCTGCTGTTCATTCTCACCCTGGCTTTGTTCATTTTCAGCCGGAGAGGCAGCGTTAAAAAAACAGGTTTTACAATGGCTGTCATATTCCTGTTACTAGCCATACTTTCGCTATCTGTGGCTGCAGGGCAGAAGAAACGTCTTACGGTGCGCGATAATGCGATAGTGATGTCACCGAGCGTGGTGGTACGCAGTACGCCAAGTAATGCTGGAACAGAGCTGTTTGTACTTCACGAAGGCCGTAAGGTGCACATCAAGGACGATGCCATGAACGAGTGGAAAGAGATTGAGTTGGAAGACGGCAATATAGGATGGATTGATGCATCTGCAATAGAGCGTATATGAGCATCCTGGAGCAACTGGAGCAACTTGATCAACAGACCATGCTGCTACTCAATGGCAGCGACTCATTGTATATGGACAGTGTTATGAAGCTGTTTTCCACTACATGGGTATGGCTTCCACTTGCTTTAACAGCTCTGTTTATATTATTGAAAAATAACTCGTTGCGCAACTTCATACTTGTCGCTTTGATGCTTGCACTGACGATATTTCTTTGTGATCGTGTTTCATCAGGCGCAATCAAACCGTGGGTCGCAAGAGTCAGGCCATGCCGTGATCCATCACTGCTTGACCAGATAGATATTGTCAATGGAGCACGTTCCGGATTGTATGGCTTTATATCCTCTCATGCAGCAAATACGTTTGGCATTGCCATGTTCATATCTCTGGTCATACGATATAAGAAACTGACAATTTCGCTTTTCATCTGGGCTGCGATTGATTCCTTTTCAAGAGTATATCTGGGTGTTCATTACCCTGGTGACATCCTCGCAGGGGCAGTGTTTGGGATGGTAGTGGCTATTGCGATTTACCTTCTATATAACATCATTCACAAACATTTAGATCTTTCACCAACAAAAATTACACGTTATTATACACGTTCTGGATATTTGGTTGAGGATGTGGAAAAGATACAGGTAGTACTTAATTTATCATATGTATTTATCGCATTGTCTGCATTTCTGTATATTCCTATCAAGTTCTATAATTAATTCATCAATAAATTTTACACAAAGTATAAAATAAAAAAAACAGATAATGAGCCGATTAATGACTTTTAATGAACTGAGAGCAATCAAGGATGCTCTGCCCGAAGGCAGTATCCATCGGATTGCCGATGAGCTTGACATGTCTATAGAAACCGTTCGTAACTTTTTCGGTGGGCAGAACTTTGTCGCTGGCGAAAGTGTCGGGCTTCATCTTGAGCCAGGTCCGGATGGTGGTATAGTCTGCATCGACAATACAATAGTTTTAGATAAAGCCGAGTCTATATTGAAAGAACTCAATATCTGCATTTCATCACATAAGGATTGAATCAAATCAATATCCTTAATTGCCACTTCTTATAAGATCTATATTTTTCCTACCGGAGAAGGAGGGTTATTTATTTTCGAAAATCGAATTAAACATAATCCCGATTATAAAATTTTAGAACATAAAAATAGGAAAAGATAATCAGGGCCAAAAATCAATGTCGTGTCTTATCGATTTTATTACCACAGACAGGACAGAACACATCGTGTTTCTGATATATTGCACCGCAGTCCGGACAATAGAGTTCCTCGTTTGTTGTAACCTTTGATGTAGGATCAAGCAGTGCCACTATTTTTTCGAGCCAGCAAGCATCGCATTCATCAAAGGTACCCAAGTTTTCGCTGTCAATGTCCAGCACGGCCACTATCTTGCCATTAGCCCAGCATGGTACCACAATCTCACTGCGACTTTCAGCACTGCAAGCAATGTGTCCGGCAAAGTGTTCAACATCGGGTACGATGATGGTTTTTTCCTCAGCAAGCGCCGTACCACAAACCCCTTTTCCCCAAGCGATGCGTGTACAAGCCAATGGACCTTGATAAGGCCCTAATACTAATTCGTTGGAAACCACACGATAGAATCCTGTCCACCAAAAATGAAAGGTACGGTGGATAATAGCAACCAGGTTGGCGGCATTGGCTACACAATCGCTTTCGTCAGCAAACAAGCTCAATGCTTGTTCATAAAGGTGCTTATAAGTGTTTTCTTTGTTTTCCATAGGAGTTTTGGGGTTAACGGTATGGATGAATTTTATGAAATACGGGCCACCTCCAGGTGTTATTTGTCCTTGCGCTGTGAACGACGATTTGCACGGCGCTTACGGATGTCAGCTTTCATCTTTGCCGAGTCACTGAAATGCTGCCCCGTGATGTATGCTTTTTTCTTGGCTTTGGTCTTCACCTTCTTTTCATCCTTGGGTGCAGGAGAACTTGAAAAGGAGATTCCATGCTCAAGTATTTTTTCAATATCATCCATTATTCAGTTATATTTTAGATTCTTATAGCGAACAAATAATCACTCATCATCCCACTCAAATTCCAGATCATCCAACTCTTCCACATCATCGTAATCATCATCAGGCATGGCAGGAATGTCGAGATCGTCAACCACCGCAGAGAGTTCTTCTGCTGTTTTAGACCGATGAACTATTGAATCGCGGTTGATATCGGTAGATATGACGGAACTATTCATCGCCAACCAAAGAACATCTTTTAGCTGTGGAATGCCAAAACCTGTTACAGAAGAGATGAATACATGCGGTAGGTCATCCGGAAGGTCTGCTTCAAGCATCTGCATGAGTTCATCATCAAGCAGATCACTTTTAGATATGGCGAGAACACGTTGTTTTTCAAGCATCTCGGGATTGAACTTGGTAAGTTCACCAAGCAGCACCTCATACTCGTGACGTATGTCATCAGTGTCACCAGGCACCATGAACAGCAGCACACTGTTGCGCTCTATATGTCGCAGGAAGCGTAGTCCCAGCCCTTTTCCTTCGCTGGCCCCTTCAATAATCCCAGGTATGTCTGCCATCACGAATGAACGATTGTCGCGGTAGCTGACGATGCCTATACTTGGCTCTAATGTGGTGAACGGATAGTTGGCCACCTTGGGCTTTGCAGCACTCACTGATGAGAGCAGCGTACTTTTTCCGGCATTGGGGAAACCTACAAGTCCCACATCGGCAAGCAGTTTCAGTTCCAGTATGACGGTGAGTTCCTGCATGGGCTCACCCGGTTGGGCGAAACGTGGAGCCTGGCGCGTAGGGGTACAGAAATTAAAGTTTCCCAGTCCACCACGACCGCCACGCAACAGTACCACTTCCTGTCCGTCAGCAGTAATGTCGCAGAGATACTCGCCCGTCTCGGCATTGTATGCCACCGTTCCGCAAGGTACTTCTATCACACGGTCAGCGCCATCGGCACCTGTGGACTTGTTGCGTGAACCATTCTCCCCATTTCCGGCAAAGATATGGCGATCATAGCGCAGGTGCAGCAACGTCCAATAGTTGCGGTTACCTCGTAAGATGATATGTCCTCCCCTACCTCCATTACCACCGTCAGGTCCCCCATTGGGGATATATTTTACATGCCGCATGTGGGTGGAACCTCTTCCACCTTTGCCTGAACGGCAATATATTTTGACGTAATCAATAAAGTTAGTATCAGACATATTTCCAGATATATACAGGTTGTATTTTGAAGTTAAACCGAAGTTAAACCAAACTTAATCAAAAACTTCAACCTTATTTAAAGAGAGCGAATATATGCAGCAATGTTCTGCACCATGCCCTCCGGTCCAATCTCATCCGTATAGGTAAAGGACTTCAGCACACCTTTCTGCGTGAAGTAGTCAGCCAAGGGCTGTGTCTTGCTATGATAGACCTCAAAGCGTTTGGCGATAGTTTCGGCATTGTCATCAGCACGTCCTTCAATTTCAGCCCGACGCAGCAGTCGCATCATGAGAATCTCGTCGCTGACATTCAGGTCAATGACACACGACAACTTTTCTCCACGTTCCACGAACATTGCATCCAAAGCCTCTGCCTGGGCAATGGTGCGCGGGAAACCATCCAAGATGACACCTTTCGAACCTTCAGGGAGGTTGTCATACACATTGGACAGAATGCCAATCATCAATTCATCAGGAATGAGCTGTCCATTATCTATATACCCCTGTGCCACCTTGCCCAGCTCAGAACCTTTCTTTATTTCTGCGCGGAGCACATCACCGGTGGAGATATGTTCAATGCCGAAGATGTCAACCAAACGAGCACTGTATGTGCCTTTTCCTGAACCAGGAGCACCAAAGATAACAATGTTAAGCATAGTGTTTTATTCTAAAAATATTTAACTAAAAGATTATTGTTCAACAACGGTATATATATCGCGAGAGTTACGTCCCCATCCATCGTAGTCAAGGCCATAACCCACGATGAAGTCGTTAGGGATTTCCAAGGCCACATATTCCACGTCGAGCGGTACTTGCAGATTATCTGGTTTGAGCAGCAGCGTACAGATGTGTATCTCTGCCGGTTCGCGTGTGCCAAGGTTCTCCACCAGCTTCTGCATGGTAAGACCCGTATCAATGATATCCTCGACAATGACCACGCAGCGTCCCTTTATGCTCTCAGAAAGACCAATCACTTCCTTTATAACCCCCGTAGAGGCTGTTCCCTCGTACGAAGCAAGCTTCACGAAAGAGATACGGGCAGGAATAGTAATGTCACGGAAGAGGTCTGCAGCAAACATAAAGCTCCCGTTGAGCACACCGAGGAAGAGCGGATCTTTACCCTCCAGATCAGCGCTTATGCGCGCAGCTAGTTTGCTCACAGCCTCCCGGATATGCGATTCCGGAATGGACACCTCAAATACCTTGTCATTAATTTTTACAGTTTTCATTGACCTTGCCTTTAAATTCAGGACAAAATTACACAAAATCCCCAAACATTCGTGTGTTTGAACCCAAATATTTAAAAAAGAAGGAGCAAATTGCAAAAAAAGCAGTACTTTTGACCCGAAAAAAATTGAAAATAACAGGATGAAAACGCTAAGATATCTTTTCACGGCCTATGCTATGCTTCTCTCATTGGCCGTTTTCTCTCAGACCACCGTTACCTCCTATGAGCCAGGTGTGAGCGCTGAAGGAGTCGTTTATTATCTGCCTAAGACGGCCATAGATGTCATCGTCAATATGGATAAGGTCACCGTTATTCCAGGCACCCTATGCAAGTACGCAGATCGTTACATGCGTCTGTCCAATGTGGCAGATGCAGAAAAGACATACTACGAACTCCAGTCTGCATCAGCAGCCTATACAGGCGTTGCCGACAACGACAAATGCTTTCACATAAAGTTTTCAACCAAATCCATTGCCCCTAACGTTCTGTTGAGCAGCGAAGGCACTCTGTTGGCCATCAACACCGATAATCCCTACACCGAGGAAGCGATAACTGCCGAAACGTGCTCCGTTGAAGGTGAGGCCATTGATGCTACGCCCTATATGACTGAGGACATGCTGGCGGCAGGTTCAAATGCCAAGCTGGCCGAGCTTGTAGCCAGAGAGATCTACGACATCCGCGACAGCAAGAGCAGTCTGATGCGAGGCGAGAGCGACTATATGCCTTCCGACGGCGAGGGGTTAAAACTGATGACAGACAATCTGCAGCGTCAGGAAGATGCCTTGATGCAACTGTTCACAGGTGTCACGATACGCGAGCACATCACGCGCACCTATCGGTATATCCCATCGGGAAGTGTCTCAAAGGAAGTGATAGCACGTTTCTCCCGTAAGCTTGGACTTCTTGATGTTGAAGACCTGGCCGGAGCTCCTCTCTATATCGATGTACACAGTCTGAGCGCCCAGAATGCTGCGGCCGGCATAGATGATGGAAACACCGGAACAAATGTTTTGCCGGAGACGAAATCCCCTGTTCGCAAAACAAAATCCTATGAAGGAGTGATGTATAATATCCCCGCCAAAGCTTCAGTCAAGGTGTATAACACTTCCAAGGTATTTATTGACGAGAAGACCAATCTGGCACAGTTCGGGTCGCTGGAGACATTGTCATCAAAGCTCTTCACCTCAAAGGCAACGACCAAGGTCATCTTGGACCCTGTCACAGGCGCCTTAATGAAGATTGAAGAGTAACTCCATACTCCATTTGCACTACCTTACCATCTTAGGGTTAATGCCTTAGTTTACAGCAGAAAAGTAGTTGACCTAAAGTTTAACTTTAAGCATACTGTTAAAGTTAAACTTTAGGTCAAGAGTGTGCCGATATTAATCAATTCACTGTAGCCACAGGACATTGGAACGAGCAATTAAGTCGAAGGTCGAAGGTTGAAGCCATACTTTAACGATTAATGCAGCACTTCAATCATTAAACCAAAGCTTTATCCATTGGACCAATACTTCAATGATTAAAGTCGAACTTTAATCATTGAAGTTACACTTTAAGTCTTGAGTACGCCAAGAAAGATGCAAGCTTATACCTAAAGTACAACATTAAGGCGGCTAAAGCATAACGTTAAGTTTACCTAAAGTACAACATTAAGTTTACCTAAAGTACAACGTTAAGTTTACCTAAAGTACAACGTTAAGTTATTCTTTTATAATGTAACGACTACTGAATCAGCGCGCTGTGACAGCGAATCGCCACTGATGGTTGTGGTTGTCGAAACGTTTTTCCTTCCTCTGCCCAAGCGATGTCTGCGGCTCTTTTTAGCCGTTACCTCCTGCGAACTGTTCAAGTAACCCTCCACCTTGTGTATCTTAAAGTTGATAGGCATGGTCATGGTAACCCTCACAGGTGTACCATTCTTGGTACCCGGTTTCCACGCAGGCATATTGCGAGCTACCCGCAACGCCTCTTGATCAAGCTCAGTTGAAAGCCCCTTGACGATATTAAATCCCGTCAGATTGCCACTACGTTCCACCGTGAACTCCACTACCACCTCGCCCGTGATTTCCATTTGTCGTGCTGCAGTCGGGTAGACGATGTTTTCCTCAAGGTACTTCTTCAATTCGGTCACACCGCCAGGGAATTCGGGATATACGATTTTGTCTGCAGCCATAGAAACAGCCGAGACAAATATCAATCCACAAATTATCAGCAAAATAAATGGTTTACTTAAACTTTGCATTTATACTTTTCCTTAACCGCTGGCAAAGGTATCTTTTTTTTCGGTCACAGCCGAAATATAAAAAGAATTATTAACAAATAATTCGTGCTGTTCTGCATACTGTGCCTATCGGCAAGCATCATCACCTCTCCACGCGGCAATACGTCTCGTATGTGCCATCATCGTAGAATATTTTGATTTCTGCTATGTTTCTCTCCTGCTTTTTCATGTATAGCACAGGTTGTTCATCATCGCTGACGTGAACAGCTTTGTGTGATGTCGACTCCTGAGGACTTTTCCGGATAGGCACTTCCTGCTGTTGCATAGTTTCATTGGCTGTTGAAGCATCAAACGATTGCGTAGCCAGGGGAGATTGCAAGACAGGTTCAGCTGTTTCAAACATTGATTCACCGAACAGGGTGGGTGCTGTTTTCTGATCCCCTGCAAGAGTATCCGAGGAGAGTAAAGAAGGTTGCACAGTCTGCACAGCAGAGAGCGAATCATCTCCTATGCTGTAATTACCTTCTCCTGTCAGCAACCATTCCGTGCTGATATTTGGGAAAGCGGCATGAATACGCTTCACAATGTCCAGACTCACATGATGTCTGTTGCTTTGGAGTTGCGACACCAGTGCCCGCTGCACCCCTATGTGTGCTGCGAACTGTGAAGCACTCAGCCCTTCCTTCTCTAATATAATACCAATCTGTTCGTTTTTCATAACACCGAATGAATTGTTTTCGGTTGCAAAAGTACAACAAGCTATTTACATATCAAAACAATTTAAGAAATTAATTAAGTTTACAAAATAGAACATCGAACCACTTTCTATTGTTAACAAATGCAATCATCCCTTATTCTTATATAAGACATTATTAAGGTTCAAAATAACTTTAGCGTAAAAACAAGAATTAATTGATTTATAT
>R15__coassemble_386_pt1 | contig 50049 bp, 44 predicted proteins | sample R15__metabat2_low_PE_060 | metagenome-assembled genome bin R15 | reverse complement strand
GTGCAGACGCCGAAGTACTGCTACGTGATGGAGTTCAAGCTCGACGGTACCGCCGAGGAGGCGCTGGAACAGATCAGCGAGAAGAACTACACGCTGCCCTTCGAGCAGAACGGCCAGATGGTGACCCGCATCGGCATGAACTTCAGCAAGGAGACACGCAACATCGAGCGCTGGGTCATCGGCTGAGCGTGCTTAATCAATCCCGTGTTTGCTATGAAAACCCTAATCAGATTTTTCTTGCTGCTCGTCACTCTGAGCGTGGCAGGGTGCCAGGAAAACAATCCGTCGGAATCCTTCGTGGAAGGGCGTGTGGAAAGCATCAACAGCTACGGGAATCTCGTATTGTCGTTCTCGCCGGCAGAATTTGCAGCGGCAGGAGCAGACTACGGTGATCTGTACGAGATATGCGTCGGAAGCAACACCCCCTTTTGTGCACTTTATGTAGATTCGTATGCCGCCGCAGGCAGCATGTCTCCCTGCATATGCAATTACAACCGCGAAGATACGGAGCTTGACGTCGGTCTCAACAACGGCAACCTGATTTCCTATCTGGATGTGGCTGAGGGAGACAAGATTGTCCTGCGCCTGAAAGAGAAAGGCTCGGACCCTGTTGTCGCTTATATGTCAACGGTATATACTTATGACCGTGCCGACTATGCATCCGATACGGAATTTGCGAATTTCCGCCTCGCAGGAGCTTTCGAAGATGTCTATAGAGGGACCAGCCCCATCAATTTCAACAAGAACAAAGTCCGGTACTCCTACTGCGACTCTCTTTGCCGCAGTGTGGGGATAAAGACGGTGATAGACATTGCAGATTCCGAAGAGGAACTCCTGAAATTCCTCTCCTCCCCCGAGCACGAGGGCTCATATATGAACGAACTCTATGCCGAAGGGGCAATCATTGGGCTGGGATCCAATACGAACTATGTCAGCGATGAGTTCATGACAAAGATGGCAAGAGGCCTGCGCTTTATGCTCTCCCGTCCCGGGCCGTATTTCATCCATTGCAACGAGGGGAAGGACCGTACGGGTTTCTACTTCCTATTGCTGGAGGCTCTGAAGGGCGCGAGCCTGCTGGAAATCAAGAATGATTATATGCAGACCTACAAGAATTTCTTCCATTATACTGAAGATTCGGCAGAATATGAGAATATATGGGAGAAGAACGGTGTGCGGATGCTCTGCCATATCGCCTACCTCGAACTCTGGCCGCAGATCCTCCAGACAGACTGGAATTCCGCCATGCTTGACGGTGTGGATCTTTCAGCGGCAGCCCGGGAATACCTGCTCCGCTGTGGCCTGGACTCGCAAGAAATTCAACAGCTTATCTCTCTTTGAAGTCCTGCTGCCGGAAGATATCATCCACACATTTTCTTTCCTTTTTTTATAAACGTCTGTACCTACACACATTTTTGCAGGTAAGCCGTTTGGGTTGCAGATAGGTGAGGGTTGAAAGAAGGGAGTATGGATGTTATGTGATAAGGAGTGTCTTTGCGCAGGATACAAAGATACATTTAGATGGCTGGCAATGAGGATAATGTGCACATCTTAACAGTCGTAGTGTGTAAGTAGTGTAAGATGTGTAAGATCTTTTTAAACTTTTCCCCGTATGGGTTATACACAAAAATCATCATATTCGATTTTTAAAAACTTTAAAATAATCTTACACATCTTACACTACTTACATAAACTCTATTCACAATACCTTCTCGGCGCGATTTTTCTTGTGTAAGATGTTGCGTAAGATGAGTGCTTTTTGCCATCTTACACAGTGTCCTCTATCTTTCGGACTTGTTGGTTTGTGTGTTCAACGCGTTGATATTCAGGATAAACATGTTGCAAGAGCGATAAAGTAGGCGAATTTTCTCTTTTCGTTGATGAAACTTTAAAAAGAAGGCTTTTTACAAAGTCAGTCTTTTTCGATGTTGACCTGATTGGCCCTGAAGGATGTCCGTCTGGCGTTTGGATGCTCGATGGGCAGGCAGCATGGGACCTCTGGTGCGTTTGCTGCGAAATACAGCAACGTTGCGAGTGGGGTGCTCATGCCTGATGAATTAGAGTTAAACTTCCGTGTCGCAGAGTTTAACTTTAAATTTTTAGAGTTAAACTTTAAATATTTAGAGTTTAACTCTGTGCACGCAGAGTTAAACTCTATCGGAACGTATCAAGGAAGTACGCTAATCCAGTGTGAAGCTCTTCTCGCCGATCATCACGCCATCGGCAAAGACGTAGGCGGTGAAGGTGCCGGCGGGGAGGAACTCTTCCACATCCCAGTATACCGTCACGGCCTGTTCCTCGCCGGTGTACTCGATGATCTTGCGTATGGAGTACTCGAGCTTGCGGTTCTGGTAGGGGAAGGTCTTGCCGTCCTTTGTGAGCGCCTCGCCATCGGGCTTGAGGATGCGCACGTAGAGGGTCTTCTCGCCTGTCTGGGCGGTGATGTTCTTCACGATGGTGAACGACAGGGCTATCTGCGTCACGTCCTTGACGTGTGTGGTGACCTTGCCGCGCTTGCTCTTGGCGCTGACGCTGAACCCTGTGGCATCGAGCTGCGAGGCCAGCGTTACCTTGTCGGAGAGGTTCTTGGCCTCCTCCTGCAGGGTGCTGATCTGCTGGGTGGCGGCGGCATACTGCCGTTTCACCTGGCGGTTCTCGTTGTGGAGCTTCTCGTTGGCCTGGTTCAGCGAGTCGATCTGCACGATGTAGCTGCGCATCACCTTGCGCACGGTGGCGAGCTCCTTCTTCAGACGGGTGATCTCGGCTGCATCGGTGGCCTTGGTGTTGCGGAGCTCCTCCAGCAGTCGCTGCGTCTTCTCCTTCTCGCGCTCGAGCTGCACCTGCAGCGAGTCGTTGCTGATCATCACCTGCATCTCGTCGTACTGCGTGGCAAAGGTCGAATACTCGTTCTCCATCTCTTCCTTCTCTATCTCGAAGAGCTGCGTCATCTCCTCGTTCTCCTGATGTGCCTGATGGAGCTTCAGGGAAAGGAGCACGATGACGGCGGCTACCACGACGGCTGCTACGACAGCCAGGATGATTATGTTCTTCTTCTTCATAGCTTTCTGCTTTTATTACAGCGGCAGTGGCTCTGCTGTACGTTTTACTTCAGTGCCTCGATGGCGGCTTTCAGCGAAGCAATCTTGCTCTCGGCATCGGCCTGCTTCTTACGCTCTGTAGCCACCACAGCTTCGGGGGCATGTGCCACGAACTTCTCGTTGCTGAGCTTCCTGAGCACGCTCTGCAGGAACCCCTCGGTGTAGGCGAGCTCGTCGTTGAGCTTTTTGAGTTCCGCCTCTACGTCCATCAGGTTGCCGAGGGGCACGGCATACTCGGCGGTGCCTACCATGAAGGCGACCGCTGTTGCGGTCTTCTCGGCCACGGCGTTCACGGCGCTGATGTTGCCCATCTTGGCCACTACGGCATCAAAGGCACTCAGCGTGTTCTCGCCCACGACCTCCAGGGTGAGAGCCTCGCGGGGCGATATGTTCTTCTGCAGACGGATGGTGCGTACGGCCGCCACCACTTCCTTGACAGCCTCGAAGTCGCTCAGCAGCGCGGCATCCACACTGCCGGCGAAGATGTCGGCACGCTGGTTCATGATGCTCTCTCCCTCGCTGCGTTCTTCGATGGCCTGCCACAGTGCCTCGGTGATGAACGGCATGAAGGGGTGGAGCAGACGCAGCAGGGCGTCGAAGAAGCGAAGCGTGGCCTCGTAGGTCGTGCGGTCGATGGCACACCCATAGGCAGGCTTCACCATCTCGAGGTACCAGCTGGAGAACTCGTCCCAGAAGAGGTTGTAGATGCTCATCAGCGCATCGCTGATGCGGTACTTGCTGAAGTGGTCGGCCATCTCGGCGCTCACCTGAGCGAGCTTCTGTCCGAACCACCGTGTGGCGGTGGCTGCTGCCTCGGGCTGGGGCAGGGTGTCGTCGACCGTCCATCCCTTGACGAGACGGAAGCAGTTCCATATCTTGTTGTTGAAGTTACGTCCCTGTTCGCACAGGCTCTCGTCGAAGAGGATGTCGTTGCCTGCCGGTGCGCTCAGCATCATGCCCATGCGCACGCCGTCGGCACCGTACTTGTCGATGAGGTCGAGGGGGTCGGGGCTGTTGCCGAGGCTCTTCGACATCTTGCGTCCGAGCTTGTCGCGCACGATACCGGTGAAATAGACGTTCTTGAAGGGCATCTGGCCCTGGTATTCGTAGCCTGCCATGATCATGCGTGCCACCCAGAAGAAGATGATGTCCGGACCCGTCACCAGATCGGCGGTGGGGTAGTAGTAGCTGATTTCCTCGTTGCCGGGGTTGCGTATGCCGTCGAAGAGGCTGATGGGCCAGAGCCAGCTCGAGAACCAGGTGTCGAGAGCCCCCTCGTCCTGCTGCAGGTCGTCGGCTGTGATGGTCTCGTAGCCGGGGATGAGGCGTGCCTTGGCGAGTGCTTTCTCGGCGGTCTCGGCCACCACGTACTTGCGGTCCTCGTCCTTCACCCCTTCCTGTCCGGGCAGGAAGTACGCCGGTATGCGGTGTCCCCACCAGAGCTGTCGGCTGATGCACCAGTCCTTGATGCCCTCGAGCCACGAGCGGTAGGTGTTCTTGTACTTGGGTGGGTAGAAGCGGATGTCGTCGTCCATCACGGGGGGCAGGGCGATGTCGGCAAAGTGCTGCATGCGTATGAACCACTGCAGCGAGAGCCGCGGCTCGATGGGCACGTTGGTGCGCTCGCTGTAGCCGACCTTGTTGTCGTAGTCCTCGACTTTCTCGAGCAGGGCAGCGGCGTCGAGGTCCTTCACGATCTGCTTGCGGCAGTCGAAGCGGTCCATACCCACGTAGAGGCCTGCTGCCTCGGAGAGGGTGGCGTCGGGGTTGAAGATGTCGATGGTCTCCAGGTTGTACTTCTGTCCCAATGCGTAGTCGTTGACGTCGTGGGCAGGGGTTACCTTCAGGCAGCCCGTGCCGAACTCTATCTCCACGTAGCGGTCCTCGATGATGGGCACCACGCGGTTCACGAGGGGCACGACGACGCGCTTGCCCTTGAGCCAGGTGTTCTTGGGGTCCTTGGGGTTGATGCAGACGGCTATGTCGCCCATGATGGTCTCGGGACGTGTGGTGGCCACCACGGCATAGCGCCGTCCCTGCGCGTCGCGGTGGATGATCTGGTGCTTCACCGTGGGGTCGAAGGGGTCGGTGGCTGCGAGCACCTGTGCATCGGCATCCTCACCGTCGGTGCTGCCTGCCGGCTCGTCCACATAGTAGCGCAGGTAGAAGAGGTGGCTATGCTCGTCGTGGTAGATGACCTCCTCGTCGGAGAGGGCTGTCTGCCGTTCGGGGTCCCAGTTCACCATGCGCAGACCGCGGTAGATGAGGCCCTTGTCGTAGAGGTCGCAGAACACGCGTATGACGCTCTCTGAGCGCACGTCGTCCATGGTGAACGAGGTGCGGTCCCAGTCGCACGAGCAGCCGAGCCTCCGCAGCTGCTTCAGGATGATGCCTCCGTGCTCGTCCGTCCAGTCCCAGGCATGGCGGAGGAACTCCTCGCGGGTGAGGTCGCTCTTCTTGATGCCCTGTTCGGCCAGCCGCTTGATGACCTTCGCCTCGGTGGCGATGCTGGCATGGTCGGTGCCGGGTACCCAGCAGGCGTTCTTACCCTCCATGCGGGCACGCCGTACCAGAATGTCCTGGATGGTCTCGTTGAGCACGTGTCCCATGTGGAGCACACCCGTCACGTTGGGTGGCGGGATGACGACGGTGTACGGCTCACGGCCGTCGGGCTTCGAGCTGAAGAGCTTGTTGCGGGTCCAATACTGATACCATTTGTCCTCCACTTCCGAGGGGTTGTACTTGCTTGCGAGTTCCATATCGTTGTTGTCTATCTGTTCGTTGATTGATAATTGGCTGCAAAGGTACGCTTTTTTAGCCAAAGAATTGCTACCGTTGCTCTTTTTTTAAAGAGAACGGTACGAAAAAACGTCCGATGCTGTTCCTTCACGTCTTTTCAGGGAAGGACCGATGTGCAGATGTGGGCGTGTGGTAAGCGCTATTTCCCCACCCTGTGGTAGCCGCGGTGCTTGGTTTTCCACTGGCGTATGAGCTTGAACACTACGTCGGTGGCAATCACGATGCCGAGAATGATGGCGATGGTGAGCTTGATGGCGGTGAACCCCGATGTGGCCGCCATGCGGAGCTGTCCGGCGATGAGGTGGTACGATGTCCAGTAGATGCCTGCTCCCGGCACCAGGGGGAAGATGCCGCAGATGAGGAATACCGTGATGGGGCATTTCTTCCACACGGCACAGCAGCGCGATGCCAGTGCTACGGCGATGGTGGCCACACAGGTCGCTTCCACGGGTGTCCATCCAGCCGCTCTTGTGAGGGCCATATACACCACCCATCCTATCAGTCCGCAGACCCCGCACAGCAGGTAGTAGCGGCGGGGTACGCCGAACAGCACGGCAAAGGCTGCCGTTCCTGTCAGGGCGGCCACCATCTGCAGGGGCACGCGGTAGGTCAGCGCATCCACTCCCATGTCTCCGGGAGCCTGTATGCTGCCGGTGATGCGGCTATCGATGAGGAACACCAGGCTCACGCCCAATGCGATGCAGAAGAAAACGAGCATGGCATCGAGCAGACGGGTGGCACCCGCTATGTAGTCCTCGCCTGCGATGTCGCGTATGCCGTTGGTGAACGGTACGCCGGGTATCAGGGGGATGACGGCACCGATGATCATGTTACTCAGGTTGCTTCCCCAACCGAGACGGTTGGCGAGCAGACAGAGCAGGGTCACCAGGGCACCGCCGCAGATGTTGCCGAAGAGCTTCGACATGTACCGTGCGCTCACGCTCAGCACGAAGACATACAGCAGCAGTCCCACGGCGAATGCCACGAGGCTGTCTGCCAGACTGCCGCCGAAGATGATGCAGAATGCGGCGCTGCCGACTGCGGATGCCAGCACCTGCTCGAGGAAGGGCTTCGGTGGCAGGTGGCGGATGCGTTGTAGCTCCTCGCGGGCCTCGGCCAGCGTGTAGCGTCCCTGCTCCACGTTGCGCGAGAACTGGTTCACGGCCACCACCTTGTCGAGCTGGGTGCCCTTGAAGGGGATGAACTCCACATTGGCGAAACGTCGGCCGGTGGAGAAGATGCCGTTGCTCAGCACGAAGAAGTTGCGGCTGTCCACGCTGTAGTATGAGGCGATGCGCTCCATCGTCTCCTCCACGCGCGAGATCTCGGCTCCGTTCTCCAACAGGATATGTCCTGCCTCGGTGGCCACCTCCATGGCCTCTGCCTGTATGTCTGGCTGTTCGGTCTCCATGATGTGCTGTCGGTAGGGAAGGGGGTTACCGTTCGACGGAGAGCACTTCGGGGTCGCCCCGTCCGGGTAGGGGAGCAAAGATGCGCACCTCGGCCTTGGATGCCTCACCGTCGGGACCGGTGGTCTCACACTCGAAGAGGTAGTTGATGCCTGCCACCACCTGTGTGCGCACCGACACGGGGTTCAGATGCAGGTAGGCGTAGGGCTCGGTGGCCTTGGCAAACACCTCGCGGTCGTGGTCGTCCAGCTCGCGGGGCTCACCGTAGGCACCTACCAGCTGCTGTCCGGAGTGCCCTGCACGGAGGGAGGCCACGAATGCCTCCACCTCGCCTGCCGCTGCCTCCACGCGTCGTCCGGCGATGCCGAAGGAACTCAGCACGTTGGCTTCGGGGCAGAGGGCACGGAAGTGCTGCTCAGCCGCACGCCGTCCACCGCTGCCGTAGGTGCAGAAGAGCGCTACGGTCTTGCCGGCGAACAGGTTGTTCTCGCGGGCCAGCGTCACGATGGGGGGCGCAAAGGTGCCGTACCATATCGGGTAGCCGATGCAGATGGTGTCGTAGCGCGAGAGGTCCAGCGTGCCGTTTGTCAGTGCACGTCCGGTGGCGTTCTTCACCTCGTCGCGGCTCTCCTCGATGGTGGCCTCAAAGGTGTCGGGGTAGGGCTGCGCACACTCCAGAGCGATGAGCCCGGCATGCATGTCCTGTGCAAACTGCTCAGCGACGGTCTGCGTGGTGCCTGTCTGCGAATAATAGACTACCAGGTTCGTGGGCTTCTGTACAGGTGTGCAGGCCGCCAGTGTTGCCAACAGTGCTGTCGTCAATAGAAAGGGAATGCTTCGTGTCTTCATTTTTGATTCTGTTGCTTTTGTAAAAATTATTTCTTCAGGCCCTTCTGCAGGAACTGGAGGAAGGCTTCGACGTCCTCGTCGTAGGAGCGGCTACCGGCGAGGCTGTGGCCATCGGCATCGAGGAGCACGTAGAACGGCTGTGCGTTGGCGCCGAACTTCGACCGCTGGAGGTAGCTCCACTTGTCACCTACGGTGCGCAGGGTGACCGTCTTGCCATTCTCCATCACGGTGAGGGGCTCAGGCAGCGGTGTCTTGTCGTCCACCATCAGCGAGATGAGTACGTAGTCGTTGTCGATGATCTCCTTCACACGGCTGTCGGAGAGCACGCTCTGCTCCATCTTGCGACAGTTCACGCAGCCGTAGCCGCTGAAGTCGAGCATGGCAGGCTTGCCGCTGCGGCGCGCCTCCTGCATGCCCAGGTCATAGTCGGCATACTGTGCGTGGACGGTCTTGTCGCTGAGGTTGAACTCCTGTGTACTCATGGGCGGTGCAAAGGCGCTGACGGCCTTGCAGGGCGCTCCGAACAGTCCGGGCACCATGTAGAGGGCGAAGGCAAAGCATACGAGCGCGAGGCAGAAGCCACCCACCGAGGTATGCTCCTTGGGGTCGTCGTGCGGGAAGCGCAGCCATCCCAGCAGGTAGCATCCCAGCAGGGCAGCGAGCACAATCCATATGCAGAGGAATGTGGGACGGTTCAGGATGCCCCAGCCGTAGGCGAGGTCGGCCACGGAGAAGAACTTCAGCGAGAAGGCGAGCTCGATGAACGCGAGCACCACCTTGAGCGAGTTCATCCAGCCGCCCGAGCGGGGAGCGCTCTTGAGCCAGGCGGGGAAGATGGCAAACAGTGTGAAGGGCAGTGCCAGGGCGATGGCGAAGCCGAGCATGCCGATGGTGGGCGCGAGCAGGCTGCCCGTGGTGCTCACCTCCACCAGCAAGAACCCGATGATGGGGCCGGTGCAGGAGAAGCTGACCAGCGTGAGCGTGAAGGCCATGAGGAAGATGCCGAGCACGCCGCCCTTCTCCTCCGACTTGGCATCCATCTTTGTGCTCCAGCTCGAGGGGAGCTTGATCTCGAAGGCGCCGAGGAACGACAGGCCGAACACCACCAGCAGGGCGAAGAAGAAGAGGTTCATCACCGCCGATGTAGAGAGGCTGTTGAGTGCGCTGGCACCGAACAGCAGGGTGACGACCAGGCCCAGCACCACATAGATGACGACGATGGATGCTCCGTAGGTATAGGCGTCGCGGCGCCCTTTCTTCTTGTCCTTGCTACGCTTGAGGAAGAAGCTCACGGTCATGGGTATGATGGGCCACACGCAGGGTGTGACGAGGGCAAGCAGACCTGCCAGACAGCCGCTGAGGAATATTTTCCACAGCGACACCTTGGTGCTGGCAGCGGTGACGTCGGCAGCGCTTTCGCTGACGGCCGTCTCGGGCTCCCACAGCGGGGAGAAGTGTGCCACCCCTGCCGCGTCGGCAGGAGCTGCTGTGGGCTGTGCGCTATCGGTGGCTGCCGGCTTGTTGCCAAAGGAGAACTCCACCTTGGTGGGCGGCATGCAGTTCTGGTCGTTGCAGGCTCCATACTCGAAGTATCCCACTGCCTGCCAGTCGTCGGCGGTGAGCATCAGGGGCTGCACGAAGGTGACGTGCCCCTCGAAGTAGCGCACCTCCGTGCCGAACATATCGTCGTAGTGGTTCAGTTCTTCGCCATCGGTGAACGTCAGCTTGCCTGCCTCGGCCCCCTCGAGCCTGTCGAACGTCACGGATGCCGCTATGGGTCCGCCTTCGAGGTCGGTGGAGTACATATGCCAGCCATCGTCGATGGTGGCGGCGAAGCGAATCTCGGCGGTGCCGTCGCCCGTCATCAACAGCTCGGCGCCGCATCTTACGGGATTGGTCATCTGAGCGGCGGTGGGCAGCACAGCCAGCAGCAGGGCGAGGGCTGTCAGTGCGAGGCGGGGGAGTGACTTCTTCATATCTCTCATGTTCATGATTGTGATTGTGCTGCAAAGGTACGCATCTTTTTCTTCCCGAACGGTATAAAACGCCTGTTTTGTCTTGCGAAAGCAGCAAATTGCTACAAAAATGGCGAGAGACCGGATGACTCACGTCCGCCGGTCTCTCTGAAGATAACCAAAAAAAGTTTTTGATGATAAAAGTCTGTACTCAGTCTCTCTCTGTTACTTTGCCATCAGCTCATCCACTTTGTCGGCGAGCTCTTGTCCGCGCAGGTCAAGACCCACGACGCGCATGTTACCGTCCAGCAGATATAGGGTGGGCACGGCCTTCACTTTGTAGAGGTCTGACACCTTGCGGTCGCAGAAGTTCGGCCACACGAGGGCTTCTTCCTCCACGGCCTTCTTCCAAGCATCTAAGTCCTGGTCGATGGAGATGGACACCACCTCGAAGCCATTGGCATGATGCTTGTCGTAGATGGCCTTGACGTTGGGAATCTCCTTGCGGCAGGGTCCGCACCAGCTGGCCCAGAAGTCGAGCAGCAGCAGCTTCTTGCCTTCGCAGAGCGCCTTGAGGGTAGTCTGGGTGCCGTCGGCTGCGGTGGTAGTGAAGTCCTTTGCCAGGCTTCCAATCTGACCTGCTGGGTAGAGTTCTTCGCAGAGGGCTTTTCCACAGAGGGTGTTCTTGGCTGCATCGGAGAAATTTTCATAGATGGGTTTCATGTCTGGGGAAATGTAAGCCGTAAGGGCATACATCATGATGGGACCCCAGAACGAGTCGCCGTTGCTGGACATGATGCCGGTGAGCACGCTGTCACAGGTGTGGAAGAATTCGGAGGTAGCCTTCTCGTACGCCTTGTACTCGTCGGTCTGGCGCAGCGCATAGTACGCTGTGCGGTCGGGGTTGGCCCATGCAGCCTGGAGTTTGCTGGTGAGGTCGGTGAACTGTGCCTCCATGTCGTCATGCATCTTGTTGACCTCTTCGCGTTTGGCATATTTGGCATTGAATTCATCGGTGAGGGGAGAATCCTCTACCGTGGCATTGAAGGTATAGACATCGGCGCCCCGTCCGTTTTGTTCCTTCGTGGCGGTACCGTTGATGACGGCATGCTGACCACTCTCGATCATCACGCGTACGAATCCGTAACAGCCTTTCACCTTGAGGTACACCAGCCGGGGCTCGGTAGTGGTACCGGAGAGGAGGAAGTGTCCGCCACCTACTGCTGCCGCAGCAATGGCTTCGGCATCAAAGGCGCTGTTTTCAACAGGGATGGCCAGCAGGGTGTCTCCGTCGGCCAGTCCGGATAGGTTGCCCTCGATGGTGAAGGCATTAGGGTCGCTCCCCCCGCCGCAGGATGCCAGGCAGCACAGAAGCGCGATGGTGCATAGGGATGTGAATGATTTTTTCATATATTGTTTTATATACATGTTTAACGGGCATCAAGACAGGTCATGTCCACAATCTTTCCCCACCCAGTGGAGATGGTGGCACCGCCGGCACCGCCGAACATTGGTCCCCACATGTCCATGGGCATGCCGGAGGCGTGGTTCATCTCGTACTCTACGAGCTTGCCCTCGGTACCGTCCCACAGTCCGATGTAGAGGATGACGTTGCTGGTAGGCCATCCGCCGCCGATGCTACCCCAGGCATAGAGGCTGGTCACCTCTTCGCCTGCCTCACCGGTGTGCACCACCTGGCTGGTGGTCTGACCGCTGCTGGGTGAGAAGGAGTAGACGGTGCCCCCGTAAGCATAGTAGAAGGCGGCACCGCTGGCGCAGGAGCCGAAGAGGGTGGCCTCTGTCAGGTGCTCGCAGCCAGAGAGGTCGATGATGGAGCGTTCGCCCTCGGTGCTGAAGTCACCGTTGTCGGCCACGTTGTAGAACGTGTAGCGATAGAGGTAAGGCGTGCCATCGACGATGGTGATCACGTAGGTGTCGTTGTTACCGGCATTGAGGATCTTCTTCACCGTGCCCGGCACCCTGTTGGCATCCACCACAGCCGTGCCCTCGGTGGTCTTGAACGCACCGAACGAGGAGTGCCCGGCATAGTAGGGCACGAAGCGGCTACCTGCCACGTCAAAGAGCACCTGGTCGGCATTGATGGCATTCTCGGCAGGGCGCCAGGTGGTCTTGCTGTTGAACATCACGAAGGGGAAGAGCGAGGTGCTCTTCTCGTCGCCGCTGTTGACGGGGCTCATGAACTTACGGCTGTTGGGCTGGCTCACGTAGAGCGTGTAGAGCTCGCCGTCGTTGATGAGGAAGTCGGCACTGTTGGTGAATACGGCTGCCTGCGGGTTGAACGTGGCGGGAGTCTCGTAGAACATGCCATCCCACTCGTCCATGGTGGTGAGGCCATCCGCTGCGAGGCGGTAGAGGTTGTCATCGGTGCACACCAGGTAGCCGTTGGCAGAGGTCTTGCCGGTGTGTGTGCCTGCGATGAAGCGGGGTTTACCGGGGAGGGCAGCACCATGGGTACTGCTGTAGTAGGCAGGGTACTCGCCCGCGCCGTAGATGAGCTGCAGCGTGGAGCAGTAGAACTCCAGGTCGGTGTTGCCATCGGCCGTCTCGGTGAGCAGGCAGAGTCCGCTCTGCTGGCCGGCGCTCTCGATGACGCTGTAGTTGGTAGGCATGAAGTACTCCTTCACCCCCGTCTCGGTGTCCTCGGCGCAGCAGTAGAAGCGCACCTGCCCTGCACTCTGGGTGAAGATGTAGCAGAGTTCGTTCGTGTAGCTCACTGTGTCGGCCTCGGGATAGACAAGGGCATTACCCACCTGCGTGGCTTTGTAGGTGTAGTTCTCGAGGGGCAGGCAGAGCCAGCACACCTTGAGGCGCTCGGGGTAGGCATAGTCGATCTTCGCCGTGTAACGGATGGTATCGCCTGCATGGTAGTGCGCACCGAAGATGGTGTACATATCGTGGCTGATGCCAGTGGTGTCGAAGACGATCTTGCTCACCTCCTCGTCGGAGAGGTACTCGTAGTTGCCTTCATCGGGCAGACAGCTGGTGACGGCACAGCCCAGCGCGAAGGCAAAAGTCAGTAGGAATGCTATTTTTTTCATAATGGGATGTTCAGGTGTTTACTTGTTATGCAATTACTCTGGGAAGGATACCAGCACACCGTTCTCGTCGGTGAGGGCCGCGCCGGGATGTGCGGCGTTGTAAGCTTTCAGCTCGCGCACGAAGACGTTCTTGAGGTTGTGCAGGTCGCTCCAGTTGAGGTTGGCGGGGTCGAGGTCGGTGCTGCCGTCGCCGTAGGCGAGCATGCAGTCGAGCATGAAGCGGTACTTGGTGTTGCTGTAGGCACCGAAATGCTCCTCGATGGTGTCCCAGAACGATGGCTTCTTGAGCATGTTGCTCCAGATGAAGGTGATGTGATTCTCCTCGTTCACCCCTACCCCGAAGTCGCTGCTCTCGGTGGTGATGATGCGCAGGCGCACGGCCTTTGTCTCGAGCACGGCGCCCTTCTTCAGTGTGACGGTGAACGTGCCGCGGTCCTGTCCGGCGGGTACCACCACGGTGGTGGGCACGGTGTAGAGGGCAGCATCAGCGGTGGTACCGGCAGCGTCCACGGCGATGTTCACCGTGCGGTCGGCATCAGCGGGAAGGCCCATGATGACGGCATCGACAGTAATGCCGTACGACTCGGCGCTGGCAGGCTGGCTGACGAACGAGAACTCCACAGAGTCTGTCCCAACGGCCCAATTCTTGTCGCCCACCAGACGCACGCGTGCCACGTCCTGATAGAGGAATGCGTCGTTCTCACAGGCACTCAGCGCGAGCACAGCCACGAGAAGGGATGCGATATATTTGAATGATGATTTCATGTTCTTTTGTCGTTTTATGAGGTTTGACATCAGTTGGTGTAGCCGCCGAACTCCGCATCGCTGGTGGGGATGGGCAATACATAGACAGCCTTGCTGCCCTTGTGCGACGAACCCTTGATGTCGGACTTGTTCAGACGTTTGTAATAGTGGAAGAAGAGCTGTCCGCCATCACCGACGAACTCCTTGCGGTACTCCTTGAAGAGCTCCTCGTCGATCTGGTCGGCGGTGAGTGTCTCGGTGAAGGTGTGGTCGGAGAGACCGCGGTTCTCGCGCAGCGCGTTCAGCAGCGCGGTGGCGCGGGCAGGATCGCTGTCGCGCAGGCACTCGATGGCGTAGTAATAGCACTCGGTCATGCGAATCACGGGGTACATGGCATTGCCTACGCGACCCTCCTCGTACCAATACTTGCTGAGGTACTTGCGCGAACCATCGGCCTCATACTGGTAGACACGGCGGTAGTCGTTACCAAGGGTAGCATTAATCTCATACACCTCTTCGGTCTTCTCCACCGAGGGTGACAGGTAGTTGCTGCCGCTCTCGCTATGGAAGTACTTGTTGGCACCGTCCTCCCAATCGTTCATCTGCAGGTAGAAGAGCGCCTCGCAGGAGAAAGCTACATCGTGATCGTTCTTGTTGCTGGAGAGCAGACCGCTGTAGTGTATCCAGCTGAAGGGGTAGTAATAGCCCAGCTCTTCGCCCTCGACGGGGTCGTTGCCGCGGATGATGAGGTTAGCCCAAGGCAGCGCAGCCTCCTTGTCACCGTTCCACATGTAGGCACGTGCCAGGGATGCTACGGCAGCGTAGTAGTTGAACTTGTTGCGGCTGGTACCATAGTAGAGGTTGCCCTCAGCTTGAAGTGCCTCGTCAATCACCTTAAGGTGCTCGACGCTTTTCTGGAGGTCGGCGATGATGAGGTTCATGGTCTCCTCAACACTCTGCTGCTTCACCACCTCGGTGGTATAGCTGGTGACATAGGGCACGCCGTTGGCACCTTTGTCCATTGCAGGGGCGCAGGCAAAGTACTTCATCAACTCGAGGTGCAGGAAACCGCGCAGACCGTATGCCTGACCGAGGATGTCATCCAGCTCGTTTTCGCTGAAGATGGATGGGTCGGCTTTCTCGGCATATTCGATGACGAGGTTCAGGTTGGCAATACAGTTGTAGTACTTCAGCCAGATGTTGTTGATGATGGACTGTACGGAAGTGTTGGAGTAGTCGTAGTCGGCCGCATAGCGCCAGACGCTGCTGGAGGCATCCACATCGTAGTTCTGCGAGAGCACCTCGGCAAAGCCGACACCCGTCTGCAGACCATAGAGGCTGCTCTGGCAAAGGGTGGTATAGACCCCCGTGAGCTCGTCTTGGAAACCAGATGCGCGGCTGAACATGTCCTCTACCTCGATCTGTGACTTGGGACTGACGTCGAGCCAGTCTTCGCAGCTCGTGAGGCTCACCGTGATGGCGGCTCCGAGCAGTATCGCTTTCAGATATGTTGTTTTCATTGTCTTGTTCCTTGGATAAATGATTAGAATACGGCCTGTACGGCGAAAGAGAAGGTGCGTGCGAAGGGATACGAAGTACCGCGCTCCGTTTTCACACTGGAGAGTACGAAAAGGTCGGTGGTATAGGCGGTGACCTTCAGACGTTCCAGCACCTTGCTCGTCTGCATGAAGTGGCACTCACGGAAGTCGTAGCTGAGGTTCAGCGCCGAGAGGGTGAATGTGTTATAGTCCTCCACGAAACGTGAGGTGGGGTAGGTAGTGCTCTTGTCAGTGATGGCTTTGAAACGTGCCATGTCGCCAGCCTGCTGCCAGCGGTCAGTGAGCACGCGGCGGTCCACATTGTAGGCCACATTGCAGTTCTCTACCTTCTCCACGAGCGTGCTGTTGTAGATCTGTCCTCCATAGCGGATGTTGGCGGTGACGTTGAAGCCGAAGCCGTGGAACTCTCCGTTGGTGCCAACGTTGGCATTCACCTTGGGCAGGGCATCACCGCATACGACTTGATCTTCGATGTCGTATTCGTAGGTGACGGTGCCGTCCTTCTTGACGAAGATCTCCTTACCGTTTTCGGGGTCGATGCCAAGCGACTTGACTGCCCAGATGGCATTCATCGAGCAACCCTCGTAGTACTTCACGCTGGGCTTGATGGTGCCGTTGGCAAGCATGGATGCATCCTGCTCCTTGTTCCACTCGGAGAGTCCGTTGGAGATCTCCTTCAGTGTGTTGGTGTTGCTGGCAGCGCTGGCGAAGATGTTCCAGTAGTCGCGTTTGTGCTGGAAGAGGCGGTAGTTGAGATAAGCCTCATGACCGCGGTTCTCCACTTTACCCAGGTTGGCTACATACGTAGAGAAACCGGTAGTATAGGGGGTGGTGACACTGGTGATCATGCCATCGGTACGCGAGAGGTACCAGTCGTAACGCGCACTGAGACGGTTGTCGAAGAGATTGATGTCGATACCGAGGTCGGTGTCGTACTTCTCCTGCCAGTGTAGGTCGGGGTTGGCGAGGCCCTTGATGTAGGAGCCGATGCTACCGCCATAGCTCTCGCTACTATAATATAGGAAGGTAGCTTTGGCATCGTAGCTGCTGAAGCCCTGGCTACCGGTGTAACCGATGCTGCCGCGCAGTTTCAGTCGGTTGATCCACGCTACATCCTTCAGGAATCCCTCGTTGTGCAGGTTCCAACCTGCGCCCAGCGACCAGAACTGTCCCCAGCGGTGTTCGGGAGCAGTCTCAGACGAACCAGTGATGCGGTAGTTGGCATCGAAGAGGTAACGTTCGTCGTAACTGTAGTTGAATGAGAGAAGTCCACCTACGGTGCGCAGAATACCTTCTGTACCAGTGGGCTTGCCGTTCTTCTCGTACTGCACACCGAACGATATGTCGTCCATATAGTCGTTGGCATAGCCTACAGCCAGCACATTGGCGGTGCTATACACATTGTTGGTGAAGTTGACCTGGGCATTGCCGAAGAGCAGATGCTTGCCCATTTGGCGTGAGTAGCTGGCACCGAGGTCACCGCTGATGTCATTGTACTGACCTGTGCCCTTGGCATATGATCCTTTGGCAAAGGCATCGGTGGTGGAGAGAAAGTCGGTGTGGCTGGCAGGCTTGAACACGTCGCTGCCGGTCTGCTTATGTACGATGCCCAGACGGCCTGTCAGACGCAGTGTCTCCAGCAGTTGGTACTCAGCGTAGAGGTTGTCGGTGATGCTGGTGTAAGAGGTCTTGTCGATGGTATTCAGCGTAGTGTTGTAGATGGGGTTGTAGTAGTCGCCCACGGTACCGGCATTGTTGGTATAGGAGTAGGACTTGTATAGGTTGCCATCTGTGTCGTAGATACGGCTGTAGGGATTCATTTGGCAGTACTGGTCAAAGGTGCCCCACGGCGAGTTGTTCGACTCGTTGTAATCGACGTCGAGCTTGTTACGTACGCTCAGACCCTTCCAGCGGTAGGCGAGGGTGATGGCGCCGGTGAAGGTGTTACGGTCGGAGCCCTTCATAGCACCTTCTATATTATTATAGGAGAGGTCCACACCATATTGTGTGGCTTTGTCGCCTCCTTCGATGCGCAGCGAGTGTTTGTTGCCCACGCCGAAACGGAGTGGCTGCACGCGCCAGTCGGTGTTGGAGCCGGCAAGCACGTCACGAAGCTTGGAGGTATAGGCCTGGTCGAGGGCTATCTGGTTCACCACGTTGCCGTTGGCATCGGTGAACAGCCCGGCCATCTGTTCCACCTGCAGCTTTTCGGTGGCGTTGCAGAGGTTGTAGCTGCTGAGGTCGGGAGCCTCCACGGAGAGACTGCCGTTGTAACTTACACGGATCTTGCCTTCAGTGGGACGGATGGTCTCCACGACGATGACGCCGTTGGCAGCCTTTGCACCATAGATGGCTTTGGCAGTGGCATCCTTCAGCAGGCTCACGCTCTCTACCTGGTTCATGTCGAGGTCAAGAATTTTGGTGAGCTCAGCCTCAAAACCGTCGAGGATGAACAGCGGCTGGTTGGCACTGGAGGCATACTCGCCCTGCACGTCACCAACCGTCGAGCTGCCGCGCATCTGGAAGTCGGGCAGCTTGTTGGGGTCGGAACCGGCAGCAAGGTTCTCCACCTGCAGGAACGATGGGTCGAGGTTCTTGATGCTCTGCAGCACGTTGCTGTTGCCCACGGAGCGCAGGTCTTCACCCTTCATGCTTACCACTGCACCGGTGAAGGTGTTGGCGTTACGCGTGAAGGCACCATTGATGACTACCTCTTCCACTTCGTTAGTGGCTGGAAGCAGGGTGATTTTGTACGAACTGTCGTTGGTAAGCTCTACGGTCTGGTCGTTGTAGCCCAGATAGGAGACAAGCAACGATGTTACATTCGAGGGGAATGTAAGTTGGAAGTGCCCATTCATGTCAACAGCTACACCGTGAATGGCATCACCCTCATGCACCTTGACGGTGCGCACGTTGGCGCCGGTCAGCGGTTCGCCCGTCTCATCGACTACGATACCGGTCACGGTGCGGGTGCCCGTCTGGGCCAGTGCCGTGCCGACACTCATCGCAATCGCGAGGAAAAGGAGTCCCGCATACCGCAACAACGTTGGCAGTACTTGTTTCGATTTTCTCATACTTGCTTTGCTTTTTAAAAATTAGTATTATAGTTTCTTAAATTTTGCTACAAATGTACGGCTTTTTCTAAATAAAACTCAAAAACAGAACGCTTTTGAGTTTCAATAATGGCAATTTGCCGTTTTTAGAACGAATAAGCGGCGTAGATGAAACAAGGCACTGTATGCCGCGATAATGAGGAATGGGTTATCCGGTGGTTGTACACCTGCAGGTGATCAGGTGCAGAGTGAAACGGAGGAGTCAGCCACGCGCGTGAAAATCCTGTGTCGAGGCATCAGTCGTCGATGCTGTCGGTGGGGATATTGTCGGTTGTGGATTGACGGACCATAGCAGTGGCCTTGTCGCGAAACTGCGAGGGGGTCATGCCGGTGCTGGCTTGGAACTGTTTGTAGAAGGTTGTGATAGAACTATACCCCAGTTCGCCGAAGAGCACTTTCAGCGGGGTGTCATCGGTGGGGTCGGAGAGTACGCGCACTGCCTCGTGGATGCGGATGCTGTTGATGTAGCCGGTGAAGGTCAGATTAGTGCGTTCGTTGATGACCTGCGACAGGTAAGTACGGTTGGTGCCCAGTAGCTCGGCCACACGGTCCTTGGTGAGCAGCTTGTCGCGGTAGATGGCGCGGTCGGTCATCAGCGCCTCCAACCGGCAATAGAGCTCGTCTTTCTTCTCGGTGGTGAGGGGCGATGAGGCGTACTTGTCGGTGACGCCCTCGCTGGCAGCAGGGTTGTGTAGTGCTGCCAGCTTCTGCTCGCAGATTTCCAACCGTTGCTGGAGTGTTCGTTCACGTTGCAGGGCATCCATGTTTTGTCGCACGATGGAGCGGTAGAGCCTGTTCTTACGGCTGTAAAGGTTCCCCATCATCAGTGCCACTACGCCGATGAGCACCACTGCCGTCAGCAGCCACCCGATATATCGCTGTTTTCGCATCACCTGCAGCTGGCTCTCCCGGGCAGCATTCTCGCTTTGTTCCAGATGATAGCGAGCACGTATCTCCTCCATCTCGCGTTCCTTGTCGGCACGGTAGAGGCTGTCGTCGGCAGCCATGTATCGCTTGTATATGAGCAACGCCGCCCCAGTGTCGCCTGCCAGCTCATAGCATAGCGCCAGCTCCTTGAGCAGGTCACCACGGTACACCTCGTTGCGCAGACTGTCGGAGAGGGCGACGCCCTCGCACAGCATGGCGATAGCTCCGGTCAAATCGCCATCGGCGCGCAGTAGCTGGCCGTAGGTGCAGCAGGCATCCATGATGGACGACAATTGCGACTGGTCTCTGTAGGCCAGCGCCTTGTCCAGCAGATGGCGTGCATCGGCATACCGTCCCAGTGCGAGCAACAGCCGTCCGTGGTGGGTGTAGATGTTCGTCTGGTCAAGAATCTCGTTCTCCTCCATCAGAAACTCTGCCTCCTGCACATGGTTCATGGCTTCGGTAAGGTTGCCATCGAGGTAGTACAGGAATGAGAGCATGGAGGCACCCATGAAGATGATGCGGGGTACGCGCAGCTCGTGCCCTATCTCGTAGCACTCCTCGGCGTAGCAGATGCCTGCGGCATCTTTTTTCAGGTAGTAGATGCCCGCGATGTTTGCATCGGCCAGTGCAATGCCTGCTTTCAGGCTGAGCTCTTCGCTGAGGTCGCGGCTCTGCTGGTAGTGCTGGAGGGCGGAGTAGTAGTCCTTGTCGATGTTCGTCTCGTAGAGCCCCAGCGCATTGCATACGCTGGCGAGGAGTGTGTCGTTGTGCAGTTCATGAGCGTAACGTTCAGCCTGCTGGAGGTGCTCGAAGGCAAGTCCTGCGTCATCGCCTTTCATCGTGTATGCTTGTCCCAGACACAAGTGAGCCTGCGGCACGGCACGGCGCGTATCACCTCTCCTAGTGCCCTCGTCGAGTAGCCGCCTACCGTAGTGGATGGCACCATCGAAGTCCGACACCATGAGCCGAGCGAAGGCTTTGTCGCCCAGCCACTGCAGCTGCGTGGTGTCGGCGGCGACCTCGTCGTTTGCTGCCGACATAGCGTAAGGCAGCAACAGGAAACACAGCAACCATCGATGCTTCAATAATCTATGCCGATTCATACTTTGAGTGTAGGCATTTTTCCCTGCGCAAAGATAGTGATTTTTTTTTCATTCGCCGTCAGAGAGGAAGCGGTGGAGGTGGCAGAACATGAGGGTGCCGTCTTCGCCCCGTAGGTGCATGCCTCCTCCGCGGCAATAACGGAAGTATTTGCAGTCACGGCATTCGCCCGTCCGCATCCACTCACGCTGGCGATAGGGGGCGAAGCGTTGCTCCCACACGTCCATGAAGTTGTGGGCGTAGATGTTCCCTTGGTGATAGTCGGCGCGGATGCTGGGGCAGGCGGAGATGCTGCCGTCGATGAGCACGGACCCCACGCTGATGCCTGCCTGACAGGTGAAGAGATGGTCACGCACCTCGCCCTCCCAGTCGCCCAGGAACCCTTCGCAACCATAGGAGGCATGGATGAGCCCCTCGCGACGGGTGTCGCGGATGAATGCCATGAGGGTGCGGAACTCCTCAGGCGTGAGCTGCAGGTCGGGGTCGGTGGCGCCGCGTCCGGAGGGGAACACGGTGAACAGGCGCCATGCCTTCACACCGAGCGACACGAGGTGGTGGCGGATGTCGGAGAGGTGGCCGATGTTGCGACGGTTGACGCAGGTGACCACGTCGAACACGAAGCCGTCCTCTGCAGCCATGAGCTCTATGGCACGGGTGGCGCAGGCGAAGCTGCGGGCATTGCCCCGCATCCAGTTGTGGTCGTCTTCCAATCCGTCGAGGCTGACGGTGGCGGTATGCAGACCGCTCTGCAGGAGCCGTCTGAAACGCTGCGGCGTGAGCGCCAATCCATTGGTAACCATCCCCCACGGGAACCCGCGGTCGTAGATGGCACGTCCGCATGCCTCGAGGTCGGGTCGCATCAGGGGCTCGCCACCGGTGACGATGACGAACACCTTGTGCGGGTCGGTGCGCTCGGCTACCTGGTCGAGCACACGCAGGAAGTCGTGGAGGGGCATGTCCGGGCTGTCGCTCTTCACCTTGCAGTCGCTGCCGCAGTGGCGGCAGTTGAGGTTACAGCGCAGTGTGCACTCCCAGAAGAGCTGACGCAGGGGATGCTCGTGGGTCAGGTCGTTCTGAAGCTTGCGGAAGGCTTCAAGTGCTATGCGGCGCCGGAGTTGCATGTTTCTTCTGAACCAAGGTTGAAAGCTACCTGTCTGCCGCCGTGGTAAACTCTTCCTGCAGCGAGGCGTCCTGCAATCTATTTCCCATGGATAAACGTTCGTGTGGGCACGCCATACATGCAACGTATGTCGCCGATGCTGTCACTGCGCAGATCGGGGTCGGCGGTGACCTCCTCGGGCGTGGAGCAGGAGTGGAAACCCAGCAGGGCGATGAGCCCGAGCAGGAGGGCAGCGAAGAAGGGGGTGTGGCGTGCGATCATAAGGTGCTCACTGGGGTTGCTTGTCGAGCGTGACATCCACGGTGTACTCGTAGCCGCCGGAGTACCAGTGGCCGTCGCCCTTCTTGTACTGCTGATGGGTTGCGTTCCGTACCTCTTCGTGTGTGAGTGTCCGGGAGAGGAACGCCCCGTTCTTCTCCCCGTCCACATCCTCGAAGATCATGCCGTTCTCGGCAACCGTCATGTCATTGTGCTCGGGGGTGGCATAGGTCCCTTTGACATCGGTGTAGAGGGTGTCGCTGGTGGGGTAGCCATGCTCGTAGTCGTAGCCGGTATAGGGAACGACGACGCGGATACCTTCGATGGGGGTGCCCTCGGTGTCGGTGACGGTGCCGATGATCTTATAGTCGGAATTCGGCGTCCCGTATTCGCACCGGAGCAAGTTTTCGCACGAGCCAAAGCCCAGCATAGCCAGCACGGCCATGCAAAGGCGGGAGATCAAGGTTAGATGGACAGGTTTCATGTTATTCTTGTTTTTGAACTTTATATCGCTCCATAAGCTGCTGCAGTTCTTCACGGTAGCCATGAGGGTCAAAGGTGCGGGCTCCCTGCACCAGCTCGATGGCGGACTGGATGGTGGCAGTACCCTTGTAGGGGGAGTCGCGGAGCACCATGCCGTAGGCGGCCACGCCGGCAGCAAAACGGAAGTTCTCGGTGGTGGGAAGGAGCTGGTGCGAGGTGTCGTACATGTCCTCCACGGCGAGTGTCAGCTGCAGGGGCAGCGATGCCTCGGAGAGGGATTGCTTGTAGCGGAAGTCGAAGGTGGCGAAGGGGTGACGGGCAACGTCTGCCTCCTCGATGAACTGGTTGAACTGGTCGGTGGGTACCACCTCGTAGAGGGCGGTGATTGTCTGCCCAGCACCAATCTCTCCGGCATCCTTGGTGTCATCGGTGAAGTCCTCGGTGCTCATCACGCGGTTCTCGTAGCCGATGAGCCGGTAGGCTCTCACCAGGGTGCTGTCGAAGGTGACCTGGCACTTGGCATCGCTGGCCACGGCACAGAAGCGTTCGCGTTCGTTGACGAACACCTTCATCATCTCCTTCTCGCAATCGATGTAGTTGTAGGTGCCGTTGCCCGAGTTGGAGATCTTCTCCATCATGCTGTCGTTGAGGTTGCCCGTACCGAAGCCGCAGCAGGTCATATAGATGCCTTGGCGTGCATAGCGCTCCACCATGCTCACCAGCGAGTCGGTGTTGGTGACGCCGACGTTGAAGTCTCCATCGGTGCCGAGGATGACGCGGTTGTTGCCGCCGATGATGTAGTTGGTCAGCGCCTCTTTGTAGGCCATCTTCAGTGCACTGCCACCATTGGTGCATCCCTCAGCGGTAAGAGCCTTGATAGCTTTCTTGATCTTGGCTGCCTCACCCGCCGGCGTGGACTCCAGGAGTTTCTTTACCTCACCCGAGTAGGTGATGATGGAGATGCGGTCGTCGGGGTTGAGCTGGTCGGTGAGCTCGATGAGGCCTGACTTGAGGAGCTCGATCTTGTCGTCGCTGTCCATGGAACCCGACACATCGACAAGGAATACGAAGTTCGCCTTCGGCATCTCCTCCTTGGTGAGGCTCTTGCCCTTGATGCCCAGGCGCACCAGACGGTGCTCTGTGTTCCAGGGACATACGCCTACTTCGCCGTTGATGGCTACGGCATGGCTGTCGGTGGGGGAGGGGTAGTCGAAAGTGAAGTAGTTGAGGTACTCCTCGATGCGGACGGACGAGGGGTCGACGGTGTAGCCCCGACCGATGTACTTGCGCATGATGCCGTATGCAGCACCATCGGCATCTACACTGAAGGTGGAGACAGGCGCCTGAGAGGTGGCGATGAAGGGGTTGTCGGTGAACTCATCGAACTGATCGCCGCTCTGGTTCTCCTCGTCGAGGTTCCAGACGGTGGTATTCCCGTTGATATCCATATAAGATTCCGATACACCATCGTAGTAGGCACAACCGGCGAATAGGGTTGCCAGTAAGGTGACAGATAAGGTCAGATGTCTTTTCATTTTAGTTGGCTGCTTAGTTAGTTGTAGAGCCCCTTGTAGCTTCCATTACCCCAATCGGGAATAGCGATGTCGGGGTCGTCGACGAATGTGTCCACGATGCGCTTCTGTCCGCGCATGACGTTGGTCTCCAAGAAACGCACTTCTTCGGGAAAACTGAGCACCATGTTCGTGGCAATCTCGTGACCGTGCCCCGTGTAGCGGTAGGCATTGTAATTGAAATCGTGCTTCTTGAATGTCTTGGCCAAAGGCTTGGCTCCTCCGAAAAAGAGCCGTCCGATGGAAATCTTCCCGTAGGGTACGATGTGATCATCGGTACCGTGGAAGAGCGCTGTGGGACAGGGCTCGCCGCTGTACTTCGGCCCACAGTGGTAGGTGTAGATGGCTCCGGCGAACGACAGCACACCCGCGTAGTTGAAATCACTGGGCAGCACGGTGCTGCGTTCGGTGCGGTTGGCCAGCTCATACTCTGCCTGCATCACCGTGATGGCCCCTGCCGAAGAGCCGGATACCACCATGTTGCGTGCATCGATGCCGTAGTCGGCACCGTGTTCGAGCAACCACTCTGTGGCACTGTAGAGGTCATCCACAGCCATGTCGATGGCAGCGCGAAGGGAGCGGACGAACGCCATGCTTGCGGTCTTACCTTGATAATCCTTCATGCCCAGGCGGTAGTCGATGGAGACAACAGGGTAGCCGGCATCGGTGAGCATATGGAACCAATGCTTGTAGTACTGCGTGTCGCGTTGACCCTCCTTGAAGGCACCGCCAAAGACGAACAACACCGTCGGCTTCTGCCGGCCGTCCACCATCGTCACGCTACCGGTCGAAGGTGCATAGATGTCGAGAAGCAACGACGTGGCATCGCGCTCGGCATACACGCAGGTGGCCGTGGGGGTAAGGTGCTCCTCAGCGGCCATGCTCACCACGGGGAACAGTGCCGGCAGCACCAGGGCTGTGCATAAACGTTTTATGAAACTCACTTTTTACCTTTATATATAATCCGCTGCAAAGTTAACTATTTTCTTTGGTGTAACTCCAAAAATGAAAAAAATAACAGAAAAAGTTGCTTCTTGCAGCGAATAATGTGTACATTTGCGGTGGGTTTTTGACCAACGTACTTATCTATTTCATCCAAACTACAATGAAGATTTGCCGTCCCTTGTTTGCGCTTCTCGCTACCACTACCCTGACGACCGCTTGTACCACTTCGCATCCCGACACTGTCAGTCGTCTGGAAATCTATGACATCACCCATGGCCGCCGCACCGTGGTAAAGGAGTTTCCGTTCACCATTGAGGCCCCCAACTGGTCGCGCGACGGCAAGTGGCTTATCTACAACAGTGATGGACGACTGTGGCGCATTGCTCCCGATGGCAAAGGGGAACCTGAGTGCATTGATACGGATACAGCACGCCACTGCAACAACGACCACTGCCTGTCGTTCGACGGGATGCGTATGGCTGTGAGCAGCGGTACCGATACCGATTGGCGCAGCCGGATATGGACTCTGCCCATGGATGGCGGTACAGCTACGCTGATCACTCCCCACGCGCCGAGCTACCTGCACGGATGGAGCCCTGACGGGCGATGGCTCACCTATTGCGCCGAACGGGATGGCGCGTTTGATGTGTACAAGATTCCTGCCGAAGGGGGTGAGGAGGTGCGGCTGACCGATGCGCCGGGGCTTGATGACGGCCCGGAGTATACCCCCGATGGGACGTATATATGGTTCTGTTCCGTACGGTCGGGGCTCATGCAGCTGTGGCGCATGAGAGATGATGGCTCGGAACAACAACAGATGACGTTTGACACCGATCGTAACACTTGGTTCCCGCACGTCTCGCCCGACGGCAAGCATGTGGTGAGCATTGCCTACCGATGCGGTGATCTGGAGCCCGGTGAACACCTGCCCGGCAAGCATGTCGAGCTGCGGTTGATGGCGGCTGATGGCGGCGAGAACCGTACGCTGACCACCCTCTACGGCGGCCAAGGAACCATCAACGTGAACTCCTGGTCGCCCGACAGCCGCCGCTTCGCCTTCGTCAGCTACGTTGAGAAGGAAGAGGAACAAGGCAAGTAACGCCCTTATATCTTGCAGAAATAAAAAAAGGCGGTTTCAAAACCGCCTTGGTGACTCGCTTGGGGTTCGAACCCAAGACCCCATCCTTAAAAGGGATGTGCTCTACCTACTGAGCTAGCGAGTCGACCTTAAAAGTGCTTACCGTTAGGTTAAGCGGCTGCAAAGGTACGCAGTATTTTTTAAATGCAAAAAAAATGTGCGTTTTTTTTATCATTTCCCCTTATTATTCCTTGGTGGAAGCGGCGGCAAGGGCCGCTTCACGTTCCGCCATGGCTTGCGCATAGCACACGCGGCAGAGGGGCTCGTACTCCATTTTTTCACCCAATAGCACGCGCTTCTCTCCAGCCACTGTGCGGTGGGATACATAAGCCAGATTGCCGCAACGCACGCAGATGGCATGCACCTTGGTGACCTCATCGGCGATGGCGAGCAGGTCGGGCATGGGTCCGAAGGGTACACCCCGGAAGTCCATGTCGAGCCCTGCCACGATGACACGGATTCCCCTCGATGCCAGCTCGTTGCAAACGTCAGCCAGACCCTTGTCGAAGAATTGTGCCTCGTCGATGCCCACCACCTCAATGTCCGACGACAGCAGCAGGATGCTGGTGCTGGAGTCGAGCGGTGTGGAAGGAATAGAGTTGCTGTCGTGCGACACCACGTCTTCTGCCGAATAGCGGGTGTCAATGGCGGGCTTGAAGATCTCCACCTTCTGCCGAGCGAACTGAGCCCGTTTCATGCGGCGGATGAGCTCCTCCGTCTTACCCGAGAACATGGAACCGCATATTACTTCGATGCGCCCCCTACGACGTGTCTCCATCATTCTATCTTCCGAGAAATCTGCCATTTTTTGATGTATTTTCTGCAAAAATACAAAATAAACGGCAATGAGGAAAGAAAAGCTGAAAAAAAGCTGTACTTTTGCACAACAAAACGGCAAACCGCACCTTTGTATGTTGTACCTTGTGCCCACACCGGTAGGAAACCTGGAAGATATCACCCTTCGCGCACTGCGTGTGCTGAAAGAGGCCGACCTCATCTTGTGCGAGGATACCCGCACGAGTGGTATTCTGCTGCATCACTACGACATCAAGAACGCGCTGATGAGCCACCATAAGTTCAACGAGCACCAGACGCTTGCCCCGTTGGTGTCGCGTCTGCAGGCAGGTGAGACCATGGCACTGATTACTGATGCGGGCACTCCTGCTATCAGCGACCCTGGATTCCTGCTCGTGCGCGAGTGCGTGCGCAATAACATCGAGGTGCAGTGCCTGCCGGGTGCCACCGCATTCGTGCCGGCACTTGTCGCTTCAGGACTGCCCGATGAGCGGTTTTGCTTCGAGGGATTCTTGCCGCAGAAGAAGGGACGTCACTCCCGCCTCACCCATTTGCAGGACGAGGAACGCACGATGATCTTCTACGAGAGTCCCTACCGACTGGTGAAGACGCTGCAGCAGTTCATCGAGTACTTTGGTGCCGACCGTGCTGTGAGCGTGTGCCGTGAGATATCGAAGGTGCATGAGGAGAGCGTAAGGGGTACGCTCAAAGAGGTGTTGGCACACTTCACCGAAACAGAGCCGAAGGGAGAAATCGTGGTGGTGCTGGCAGGCAAGAGTGAAAACAAAGAAAAGAAAGAACAAGAAAAATCATAATCATGAAGAAGTATCTATATCTGCTGGTAGCGAGCATCGCACTGACATCGTGTGAGTTTGCTAATACGGCTAAAGAGAATGAACAGCTTACGCAGAGCAACGACTCGCTGGTGGAGGCGCTACAACGGAAAAATGCCGAGCTGGAGAGCATGCTGAACATCGTGTCAGAGATTCAGACAGGGTTTGACAAGATCAATGAAGCGGAGGGCCGCATCCATATCGATGAGGACACAGAACTGGAATCTTCTGACATCGATAAGATGAACGAGAATATGCAGTATATCACCCAGACGATGGAGAACAATCGGAAAAAAATCGCTGAACTGGAGAGTAAGCTCAAGTCCAGCGGCGCTGAGGTGGCCGGACTGAGAAAACTCGTCAAGAGCCTGAATAGCGAGCTTGCATTGAAGGTGCAGGAAATCACCCATCTGAAAGCAGAGATCGTGCGCCGTGACTATAAGATTACCGAGCTTGACGATTCGCTGAAGGCGATGACCGACAGCGTGAAGGACTTAGAGGCTGTGAAGGCAGCACAAGAGGAGACCATCGCTGCGCAGGATGCTGCGCTGGGTCGTGCTTGGTATGTTTATGGTACCGCACGCGAACTGAAAGAACAGAATATCCTGAAGAACGGCAAGGTGCTTGAAGAGAATGATTTCAATATGGATTACTTCACTCCCATCGATACGCGCCGTGACGTTGTCTTCCCACTCTATGCCAAGCATGCAGACTTGCTCACCACACACCCTGCAGGGAGCTGGCACACCGAGCAGGATGACGATGGCCAGTTGACGCTTGTCATCAACGATCCTGAATTGTTCTGGAGCATCTCGCGCTATATGGTTATCAAGGTAAAATAAGGGATGCGCTACACAACGCTCTTTATCGACCTTGACAACACTCTCTACGACTTCTCTGCCAGTAGCCGAGAGGCCTATTGCGAGGTATATGCACTGCTGGATTATGACTGCTATTTCCCGTCCTTTGAGGCATACATCAACATCTACGAGAAACGCAATGCCGAGCTGTGGATGCTGTATGCTGAGGGACGTGTCACGAAGGAGGAACTGAATGCTGAGCGCTACTTGTACCCGTTGCGTGTGGCAGGGGTGGAGAATGCCGAGGCGATGGCACGCACATACCTTGCTGAGGCTATGAAACGGCTACCCACCAAGGGCATCCTGCGACCCTATGCCAAGGAGTGTCTCGAGTATCTGCGTCCGCGCTATGCGCTATACATCCTGTCGAACGGTTTTGCCGAGCTGCAGCGTCGGAAGATGCGATCGGCAGGCATTGACGGATACTTTGATGGCATCATCCTGTCGGAGGATATCCACGTCAACAAACCCCAGCGTGCCCTTTTTGACTATGCCCTTACTGTGGCGGATGTCCGGGCAGACGAGGTGCTGATGATTGGTGATCACTTTGAGGTGGATATAGAGGGAGCACATGGCGCTGGGTGGGATCAGATGTTCTACAACTATCAGGGCATCACGGATATGCCCTTCCGTCCCACCTACGAGATTACCTCGCTCGATCAGGTGAAAGATTACCTCTAAGAAGAGAATCTACTCCAGAAACAAGGATGAGCTCACTTTCCTCTATGGAAGAGAAGGGCGCATTTGATGCACGGATTAGCTCAATAGGTATGCAGACCTTCCGATGTGGGGAGCAGATTCAGTCCGTACCAGGTCATCTGTAGAAGGAGAAATGCCACGATGCGGGCGGCGAGGTGCTGTTTCTTGCTGACTGTGGGTGGCAGGTGTAGGCAGACGAGGTAAGCTGCCCAGGTGGCTGCTGCCCAGGTCTCCTTCGGATCCCATGTCCAGTAGTCCCCCCATGCCTGCTTGGCCCATAGCGCTCCCATCACCATGCCCATGGAGAGTAATCCCCATCCCATAGCGGTGAAGGGCTCGGTGAGCGTCCGTCCGCGCATTGTCTGTACGATGGCAGCAATCAACCCTATAGAAACCAGCGAGTATGCAAACATATATGCTGCTACATGTGGTATGAACCACACACTACGCAATGCCGGTGCCAGCTGCCGACCGAGGAACTGTGGACGGGCCAAGCTGAACGCTGCATATGCCAGTGCTAGCAGTACGCAGGTCAGGGGTATCATGCGTCCGTGGCGTGCATATGTGGTACGACGTCCTACTGCCATTGCGGCACCACCGGTGAGCAGCAGCCACAGCCCTGCTTGTCGTGCAGGACTCCAAGGGTCATGAACGCACTCCAGCACGCTGTAGCTGCTCCATTTGCCACGCTCGGTGTCGTAACCTGTTTGGTAGATGCGCCAGGCACCCCATTGGGCAGGGTGGTTGACTTGCGTGGTGAGGACGCGAGGGGTATTGCTCTTCCCTTGGGGATTGAGCATGAATGTCGAGGCATATTGTCGTGCCTCGGCCGGACGCATCCACACCGATAGTGTGTCGTTCACGGGGAGCAGCATAGGCTCGAAGAGGAAACTGCCGCTGCATACCCATCCCTCACCAGCCATTCCACCCTGTGCGTTGCTGACGCGAAGGTATGCCGCAGGAGTGGCGCCTACGTGAAGCAGTGGACGAAATGCGTCGAGCGTGTCGGGCATGGCGTCGGTGAGCAGGGTGTCGAGTGTGATATGCCACGTTCCCACCTTGCCGGTACCGTGAGGGGTCGTGGGGGTGAACATCTCGTCGGAGACAGTGTGGCTGCGCGTGTTGTAGATGCAGAAGCGGGGAGGATAGGTATCTATGGTGAATGTCTTCAGCTCCATCGTGAAGGGTAGTTGTACGGCATTGCCATCAACAGTCATTCCCAGCGCAGAGGGCGTGTCCAGCGGGACATTGACTGTGGCGCGTTCATAGTCGGCATGTCCGCAGAGCGATGTCAGGAGGAATACGTACGCACCCAGGTGTGAGAGAAAGGCTCCGGGATGCCGATGCCGCAGGTGCATGGCATCGTCCACCATCGCCACACCCTCGACCAGAGTGAGCATGTCGAGGATCAATACCATGGGCCATGAGTGCTGCAGATGTGCTCCTGTAATCCCCATGACGATGCATAGCAGCACCAGGCACATGAGCAATGCTGTTGCCAGCGGTCGCCCGAGAAGGTTTTGGAAAAACGGTCTGCGTCCCTTGATACCCTGCAGCAGCACCGCGATGTAGGTTATGGCCAGTGCCAGCACCACACTCCAGGGATAGGCCAGCATATGGCTGTCCACATCACCCCACAGCCATTGAAATGCTGTGCCGACCCCGAGCAGGCCGGCACAGCAAAGAGCGGAAGAGGTGGATGTGCTTAGAGCCACTTCAATGAATTACGTTTCTTCGTTAGGAATGTGGCCTCAGGCTTGCTCCCATTGTGCACGGAGCAGTTCAACGGCAGCGGGAACTGTCTGCTCGCGTTCGCCGGCGGTGCCGCACTCGAAGGTGACATATTTGTCGTAGCCCATCTCTTTGAGTGCGCGGAAACCATCCACGTAGTTATCTTTCTCGCCATCCTCACCGGGCATCAGTCGACGTCCGCGCGATGCCATGTGTACGTGCTGGAGATACTTGGTACCTGCCGACATGAAGGCGGCGTAGTCGCTTGTCTCTTCCTTCATGTGCCAGAAGTCGCCCAGACATTTCACACCGTCGCTCTGCGAATCGCGGCAGATAGCGGCAGCATCGGCCACCAGACGGAGGTAGAATGCTTCGCCACGGTTCAGTGGCTCAAGGATGACGGTGGTGTTGCACTTCAGGGCATACTCGCCCAGCTCGTGCATCTGTTCGCAGAGGTAGTCGCGCGTAGCTTGCGTATGGGGCATGCAGGGTTTCTGACCATTGAAAGCGGGAACCATGATTACACCTGTCGAGCCAAGCTCGCCGGCAGCTGCCACAATGTCGCGCATGGTGGCATCAAACTCTGCCTTCACGGCGGGATCCTCGGCGAGGATGAAACCTGAGAAGCCGGCACAGATGGCCGACACCTTGATGTTGCGGCCACTGAGCTCACGCTGTAGCTCGCTGACACGTCCGGACAGACCCCGTCCACCGGGTTCGAAGCCCACGATACCGAGGTTTTCCATATAGTCGAATTTCTCGGCGAGTGAGTTGCCGGGAGCTGTACCCTCCTGGAAGGAGAGGTTGAGAGGCACGTTGCATGCCTTCGTCTTGGGCGCGGCGGTGCAGGAGGTGAGTGCAGTGAGCGGGGAGGCTACGCTGAGAGCAGCCACGCCGGCCAGGGAGGATTGCAGAAAATGTCGTCTGTTCATTGTAGGGTGATTATTAGTGATGAGAAATAGCGTGCCCGGGGTATGCAACTCCGGGCACGACCATATGTGTTATCAACGACCCTTACCAGGTACGGCCACGGTGTAGCCGCTCATGTCCATAGGACCGATGGCGAGGTGATCGGGGGTATAGTTGAGGGTAGATGCGGACATCTCCTCCCAGGTGACGGTAGCGCCGGTGTATGCCGACTCGCGTCCCATGACAGCTGCCAGCGAGGCCTCGGCGGTGGCGGTAGCTTCATCGTGTCCTTCGCCCTTGCGGATATGGTTGACCCAATCGACATGCTCAAGCACGTAGGGATTGTGCTGCTGATACTGTGCACCGAAGGCTGCATCGTCGTACTTCCACAGGAGGTTGCCGGCGAGGTCGTGAATCTCGTTGGTCTGGCTGTCCCACGAACCCTTGGCGCCCTGTATGAACTCGCTGACACGGTTGGAGCAGCCATCGATCTGGCGACACATGCTGTGCAGGTGGATGCCGTTCTCGAAGGTGAAGTCCACACTGAACTGGTCGAACTGGTCGCCCGTAATGCGGCGGTTGCGGTTGCCGAAACCGGTAGCGCTGACGGGTTTCATGCCGGTCATCCACATGAAGACATCGATGTTATGTACGTGCTGCTCAACGATATGGTCTCCCGAGAGCCATTTCCAGTTGACCCAGTCGCGTATCATCCACTCCATGTCGCTCCACTCGGGCTGACGTTCGCGGTACCAGAGCATGCCGCCGTTCCAATAGACGTTACCGCCGGTGATGTCACCGATGATGCCCTGCTGGATGAGCTTGAATGCTTCTACGTAGCAGCGCTGGTGACGACGCTGCGTGCCGGTGACGACGCTGAGGTTCTTGGCCTGTGCCTGACGGGCAGCGGCGATGATGGTGCGGTAGCCGACGGGGTCCACAGCGATGGGTTTCTCAAGGAAGGCATGCACGCCCTTCTCCACGGCATAGCGGAAGTGCTCGGCACGGAACACGGGAGGTGTGGCCAGGATGACCATATCCACGCCAGAGTCGATGACCTGCTTGTAGGCATCAAAACCGATGTAGATACCCTCGTCGGGCACGTTCTGTCCGCGCTTGGAGAGATTCTCGCGCAGACTGTTGGCACGGTCGATGAAGGTGTCGCCGAGAGCAGTCACAGTTACACCATCGGCAGCGTCGAGAAGGTCGTTGATGGCACCTGAGCCACGGCCGCCGCATCCTACGACACCCACTTTCAGTTCACGTCCCTCAATAGCCTTGTCGGGCAGTTCGGGTACATAGTATGTACCCTCCTGACGCAGAGGGGTGAGTGCATTGCCTTTTCCTGAACAAGCGGTGAGGAATGCGGGAGTTGCGATACCAGCCAAGCCTAACTTGGCAGACTTTGAGAGGAATTCTCTTCTGTCCATTGCTTTGTCTTTCATTTTGTCTTTTATATGATTGATTGTACTGTTGGATATGTTATTGTGCCAATATGCCTTCGGGTACATCGCAGACGATGCGGAAGCCGATGCCTTTGATGTCGGAGTACCACCAGATGCTCTTGGGATTCTGTGGGTCGGTGCGCAGCCAGGCATCGTGGTCGGTATGTGCGCGGGCAGCGCTGCGCAATGCTACGGCATCATCGGCATAGCATCCGCCGCGCACCACATGCTCGGTGCCTGTGGCCGGTCCCTGCGGGTCGCGGGTACCTTCAGCCACTGACTGATAAGCATCGGGTGCATACCAGTCAGAGCAATACTCTTGCACATTACCTACCATGTTCTTCAGTCCGAAGGGGTTGGCGGCTACGCGCGAGGGTTCCTGCGTGCGGCTGCGGCTGTTGGCAGCATAAATGGCAAAGTGGTTGATGCCGGTGGTGTCGGCACCCAGAATGCGGTTGAGGAAGCGCTCCTGGGTGAAGTCCGACGGCTTACCCTCAAAGAAGTACGGTGTGTCGGTGCCGCCGCGGGCAGCATATTCCCACTCTGCCTCGGTGGGCAGACGGTAGTGGCGACCCGTCTTCAGCGACAGCCACTGGCAGAAGGTCTTGGCGGCATACCACGTCATGGTGATGGCAGGGCGGTCGCCCATGCCCCATCCCTGATCGGGATATCCGAAGGGTGGTGTGGGGCCGCTCACGGCATCCACATCATCGCGTTCGTTGTTGGCATAGATGGTCTCCGGAGCGGTGCGTCCCTCGGACATCGTCTCGGCATAGAACGCCCAGTACTGATCCCAAGTGATTTCAGCCTCGCTCATGAAGAAGGGTGATACGCTGACGGTATGCTGGGGATACTCATCGGACTGGCTGTAACGGTCCTTCTCGCTGCTTCCCATCTGGAAGGTGCCTCCGGGAACCGCTACCATGCGTATGGCTACATCGGTGGCAGGTATCTGTTCGGCATAGTTGGCGAAGGCAGTCACCGTGGCAGGCTCGGTGAAGGGCTCGCCAGGGGTGCGCGTCTGGGGCACACCCACCATCTTGGAGTGTTTGTAGTTGGGATTGTAGTGTCCCACGTCCAAGTGGCAGCTGATACACTGCAGACCAAGCTTTGTCTCGTTCTCCTCGTAATAGAGGTGGGCCGATACACCATCGTCGGAGATACCGGATGGCATCAGGTTGACGTGGCAACTCTTGCACGACTCGTTATAGACAATCTTTACTGCTTGTTCCAACTCGCCCTTGCTATCCCAGTCAATGTCTTCCTTATCCTTGGTGAGAGCGGACCAAACGTCCTTCATGCCGGTGCGTGCTTTAGCAGCAAAGTGGTCGATGGTACCCTCAGGGGGGAGGTGGCAGGCTGCGCACTCGGTCTTCACCCCTACGTGGTTGTTGTAGTGCGACGACAATTTCCACGAGGCAGCCGACTCGGGATGGAAATGACACGACTGGCAGCTCTCGTCAGTCGAGGATTGCTGATAGAAGTGTGTCAGCACCACGCAGAGCGCTGCACCCACCACGACTCCACCGAGGCCGATATACCAACGTGTCTTTTTCCTTTCCGCCATATCGTTCACTTTTTCGCATTTGTGCGCAAAGATACAACAATATCATCGGATGAACAAGAAAAATGCGTTTTTTTATTCTCGATGAGTAAAATTTTATGGATAAGTACCCTTTCTGTCGCCTGTTAGGAACTTTCCATCGGTGGAGGAAAGGGCGTGTGGCTGGGAATATGTCAACGGGAAGCTTTCCGAATACAGTCGATGAAGAGGTACGGCACGCTATGGCGGTCGTCAGCAGGATGAGGGTCAATCGCGGTAATCTCCCACTCATCGGTACTGAGTGCAGGGAAGAACGTATCGGCATCGACCGGCGTAGCGTCAATGAGTGTCAGGCAAAGCCGGTCTGCCAGAGGCAGGAACTGTCGGTAGATGCTGCCGCCGCCGATGATGAACACGTCCTCCTCACCGGCACATGCCTCCAGCGCAGCCTCCGGCGTGTTGTAAACCTCTGCGCCTGGGAGGGTGAGGGAGGTATCGTGGCTGATGACGATGTTACGTCGATTGGGCAAGGCTCCCTTGGGGAACGATTCAAAGGTGCGCCGACCCATCACGATGGGATGACCGGTGGTGAGCTCCTTGAAGCGGCGTAGGTCAGCGGGGAGATGGTAAAGCAGACCGTTATCACGGCCTATGGCACCATTGCGTGCCAGAGCGACAATAATGCTGATCATACCGATACCTTGGCAGGAATATGGGGCCACGGATCGTAGCCGGTAAGTTCAAAGTCTTCGTAATGGAAGGAGAAGATATCCTTCACGTCGGGGTTCAGATGCATCTGGGGCAGAGGACGTGGCTCGCGCGTAAGCTGCAGTTGTGCCTGTTCCAGATGGTCGAGATAGAGGTGTGTGTCGCCCGTGGTGTGCACGAACTCGCCCACTTCAAGACCGGTGACCTGTGCCACCATCATCAGCAGCAATGCGTAGGAGGCAATGTTGAAAGGTACGCCGAGGAAGGTGTCGGCACTGCGCTGATAGAGCTGCAGGCTGAGCTTACCATCAGCCACGTAGAACTGGAAGAAGGCATGGCAGGGAGGAAGATTCATGTTGCCCAGGTCTGCCACGTTCCATGCGCTCACGATCATGCGGCGTGAGTCAGGGTTATGGCGTATCTGGTCGATGACATCGCTGATCTGGTCGATGTGTCCACCATTGTAGTCGGGCCACGAACGCCACTGATAGCCATAGATATGTCCCAGATCACCGTTCTCATCGGCCCACTCGTTCCAGATACGTACGCCATGTTCTTGCAGGTAACGGGCGTTGGTGTCACCCGCCAGGAACCACAGCAGTTCGTAGATGATGGACTTGAGGTGCAGTTTCTTTGTGGTGAGCAGAGGAAAACCGTCGGCAAGGTTGTAACGTGCCTGATGGCCGAAGACACTCAGCGTACCGGTGCCGGTGCGGTCACCTTTCTCCACGCCCTCGGTGAGGATACGGTTCAGGAGGTCAAGATATTGTTTCATAGGTTCGGTTGAATTTGATTCGGTCAATGCTGTACCATACGACGAGTATGATCAGGGCAGGCAGTATGAGCGGGTTGATGCCTGTATGCCAAAGGAATGATATCTGCTGTACGGCACTCACGAACAGCCGGCAAAGGAAGCTCCAGCCATCGAAGCATACGAACAGGGCAACAGCCGCACCAATGGCCGCCAGCATCTCTACGACAGTCAACCATAGAGGACGCAGGTGCGGTATACGCTGCATGACGCCGGCGGTGAAAGCCTTCCCGTCATCTTTACCCATTCCTCCGGCAGAGAGGAATTCCTTGATCATCTTATCGTCATCCATATCCATTTTGTTTTAGATAATCGGTCATTTTGTTTCGTCCACGCGAGAGGTGCGACTTCACCGTGCCCTCCGGCATGCCCGTGATGAGCACAATGTCGCGGATGGATTGTCCCTCCATATAGAAGAGTGTGATGCAGGTGCGTTCGCCTGCAGTGAGCAGGGAGAGCGCCTGCTGCACATCCGACCGTAAGGAACTGTCGTCGGCATGTGTGCAATATTGTGCATCTATTTCTCGTTCAACATCTTCCATCGAAAGGTTCTCTTTCCGGCTGCGAAGATAGTCATAAAAAACGTTATATGCAATTCTGAAGAGCCAAGTTTCAAACGAAGCCTTGTTTTTAAAGGTGGCGAGCTGTGTCCATGCCTTGACGAAGGTGTCCTGTGCGAGGTCATCGCTGAGCATGCTGTCGCCACCGGTGAGATGGAGCAGAAAACGTCGGAGCGGTGCCTGATGGCGATACACCAGCATGTCGAATGCCCGACGACTGCCGAGCAGTGTGGCACGTGTCACCAGGACCTGGTCAGTGGGCTCCGCCATAGGGATGTGTCTGTGTCGTGTGGATCAACGGTTCTTCTTGTCACGCTGTCCCAGCCAGTAGACGGCATATTTCCCCACACCGATGAAGAATATCAGTGCACCGATACCTATGCCCAGCTCATCCATGATGAGTCCAAGCAGGATGGCTAGGCCGATACCCACACAGATGGTGCGCACACCATCGTCGCGCAGTTTCTGGTCGTCCGCAGTCACAGGTGCAGCGGTTTCGTCCGGCAGAGGAAGCCCCTGTTCGGCCATCTTCTGATAAGCACGATACTTTGCCTTGCGTCCCTTGTGCACGGCGTACACGATGATGAGCACGAGCAATATGGGCAGCACGAAGAACAGTAAAATAGGCGGCAAGATTAAGAGCCAGCCAAGTCGTTCGAAGGTCTTGCCAAAACCCTCAAGACCGCCATCCAGTCCCTCAAAGAGCCCCTCGAAGATGTCCTCCATATCATCGATGTCTAAATCAGCAGAGGTGGAGTCTGTAGCCAGCGGCATCGTGCCGCTGCCGTTCGTGAATGTCCAGGTGGTGGCGGCAGAGTCGCCATCCATCTCCTCGCCGGCTATCTCAGTGACAACAAGGGCGCTGTCGAGGTCGTTTTGAGCAATAGCCACAGAACCACACAGGCACAGCACAAAAGTCAGCATGCAGTGAATCTTTTTCATTTTGCGTATGTAGTATGATGTTATTTCCGTCCCGTTTGACGCATTGTTCCGTTTTTTTGTTGCAAAGTAAGCAAAAAAAATCTACATTTGCAGCCCAAAAGAAAAAAAAGTGTGATGCAGCTGCCTGAATCCTTCGTCCGGAACATGCGCCACCTGTTGGGTGATGATGCCGATCCTGTGCTCGGTGCATTGGCTGACGACCCCGTTGTTAGTATACGCCGCAACCCGCTGAAGACGGTCGGTACACTGCCCGTCGACCGTGTGCCTTGGGCATCCGAAGCAGCCTACCTGACACACCATGAAGCCTTCACCTTTGATCCGCTGTTCCATGCAGGGGGGTACTATGTGCAGGAGGCTTCATCGATGTTTCTCGAACAGGTGGTGCGACAATATGTGCCATCGGCAGTGACGGCGCTCGACCTCTGTGCGGCACCGGGTGGCAAGTCCACTTTGCTTCGCTCAGTGCTTCCCGCAGGAAGCTTGTTGGTATCCAACGAGATTATACCTTCCCGTGCACAGGTGCTTTGTGAGAATATCACCAAGTGGGGCAGTCCTGATTGTGTGGTCACCAGCAATGCCCCTTCCAGCTTCGGTCGTTGCGAGGGGTGTTTTGATCTGGTGCTGTGCGATGTCCCCTGCAGCGGCGAGGGAATGTTCCGCAAAGACCCTGTGGCGGTGGCAGAGTGGAGCGAGGCGAACGTGGCGCTGTGCATGGCTCGCGGACAGGAGATCCTGCGTGGCGTATGGCCGGCTCTCCGCGATGGCGGACTGCTGGTATACAGCACTTGTACCTTCAACCCCGACGAGGACGAACGTCAGGTGCTGTTCATTGCTCATGAGCTGGGCGCTGACGTGCTGCCGTTGGAAATATCCGACGGGTGGGGCATCACCGGCAGTCTGCTGTCGTCAGACCCTGGTTTGCCGTGTTACCATTTCCTGCCGGGACGCACGCGCGGGGAGGGATTCTTCCTGGCGGTGTTGCGTAAAAAGGGTGGGACGAGTATCCACACAGAAGAGCCTGTCTCTTCATCGGTACGCCGCAAGGGGAAGAACACCCAGGCAACGCTCTTCCCTGCTGAATGCCGACGCTGGGTGCGCGATGCCGAAATGTATGAATGGCGTATAGAAGGAAACAATGTCATTGCCGTACCGCTGCCGCATGCGTCCTTCGTGAATCAGCTTTGCAGCCAGTTGCATGTGCTCCAGTCAGGTCTCTGTGTGGCAGAGCAGAAGGGTAGCGACACTGTGCCCACGGCAGCATTGGCCCTCAGCACCGCACTGCAGCGAGGTGTCTTTGCCGAGGCAGAACTGACGTGGCAACAAGCCATGAGCTACCTGCGCCGCGAGGCACTCACGCTGTCGTCCGATACACCACGGGGAATGGTGTTGCTTACCTATCGCGGTCTGCCTCTGGGATTCGCCAAGAACGTGGGCAACCGGGCTAACAACCTCTATCCTGCGGAGTGGCGCATACGCACCACGCACTTGCCCGATAAGGAGACGTGTGTGTTGCAACCCTGCTGAGTCTCCCTTTTGTTATTACCTCTTTTATAAGTGCACATTACAATAAAAAATACGATACAGAAATGAAACGATTTTTCGCTCTTTTGCTCCTTGCAAGTTTTCTGCCTGCCGCTGCGCAGACCCTAGTCGAACGGACAGACAACGTCCCATTCGGTCGTCTGGATGGCGGCATTGTACTGGGTACTACAGGCATTGGACTGGAGCTGTCAACACCGTTGGCCGACTTCGTGCAGTTACGTGCCGGCTTCTCTCTGGTGCCCACCGTGCAGCTGCCCCTGTCGTTCGCCATTCCCGGTGCAGATGCTGAGCCCACTGTGGATGAGGATGGCGAGCTCGTACCGAGCACCTTCGACCGTCTGTCAGGCCTGTTGCAGGACATGACGGGGTGCACCGTTGACGACCAGTTCGATGCTGTGGCCACACCCCACTTCCGCAACCTGCACGTGATGGCGGACTTCCGTCCGCTCCGTTCATTTCCCCAGTGGCACCTCACCGCAGGCTTTCTGTGGGGCACCTCCAACATAGGTACGCTGGTCAACGCGCAGGAAGAGGCACCGCTGCTGGTGGCGCTCAGCACCTATAACCGTCTGTACGACAAGGCCGCCAACGACGATCCCTTGCTCTCCTATGGAGATTTTGACCTCTACAACCTCACCCTCAACAACAAACTTCTGGGACACGGACGTCTGGGCGTGGAGATGGGACAGCGTACCAGCGATGGCTCAACCTTCGTGCTGGAGCCTGATGAGCAAGGTGTCATCCGCGCCACCATGCAGGTCAATGCCTTCAAACCTTATCTTGGCACAGGTTTCGAGGGATGCTTCTCGCATCGCAAGGACGGGTGGAGATATGCCATTGATCTGGGCGCGCTCTTCTGGGGCGGTGCACCGCGTGTGGTCACAACCGACCACTGCCGCACGCTTGTAGAGAAAGAAGATGAGTATGGGTTCCCCTATACCGAGTGGGAATACTCCACCTCTACCATCGACTTGGTGCACGATGTGCAGGATGTGCCCGGACGACCGGGCGAGATGCTCAACCTCGTCCGTCGGCTGAAGGTCTATCCCGTCATCGAGCTGCGCCTCACACATCGCTTGTTCTGACAGATAGCAGCGGCAATCAGCCCTGATGTGGACACGCTTACCGGGGAAATATGCAGAATGTATGCATATTCCCCCCGGTAATTCGTCCGCGCTTGCCTTGCAGACAAAGGATAGATTATCTTCCAAAAGGCATACAAAAAAGCGGCTGAACGAATAAATATGCAGAAATATTCGCTTGATGCACAAAAAAACAGCCTTTGTCTGCCGATATTGCAAATTATTATGTAATTTTGCAGCCGATAAAAACGAAAATATACATTTTTTATTCAATGGAAGCAAATAATATTGCAGTAATCTATGCAGATGCCTCACATACACACTATGCGGAGTACATCTGCAAGCTGATTTACGAGTCGGCTCTGCAGCGCGGAACCGGCATCGCCAAACGAAATCCGGAGTATATATCGGAGAAGATGGTGAATGGAAAGGCTGTGGTGGCTCTCGATGGGGATCGCCTGGTGGGCTTCAGCTACATTGAGTGCTGGGGACATGGAGACTTTGTCGCCACATCGGGCCTTATCGTGGACCCTGAATACCGGATGAAGGGATTGGCATCGCGCATCAAGGACAAGACCTTCGAGCTGGCACGCGAACGCTTCCCCTATGCCAAGATATTCAGCATCACCACCTCACCGGCTGTGATGAAGATGAACCTGCGTCTCGGCTACGTACCCGTGACACTCACCGACCTCACCCAGGACGAGGAGTTCTGGAAGGGATGCGAGGGATGCTGCAACTACGATGTGCTCTGTCGCAACAACCGGCGCATCTGCCTCTGCACGGGCATGATGTTCGACCCGCACACGAAGATGCAGGAACCGAAGAAGTCGTTCTTCCAGCGGTTGTTCAAGAGATGAGCATCTCCCCTGCGTGGGCATACGGCGAGGTGTGACCGGTAGAAATACAGGAATAAGGCAAAACTGCAATACAATAATCATAAAAACAAAATTATCTACTATATGGAACAGAAAAAGAAAGTGGTTGTGGCCTTCAGTGGAGGGCTTGATACATCGTTCACCGTCATGTATCTGACGAAGGAGAAGGGTTACGAGGTCTATGCTGCCTGTGCCGACACGGGTGGCTTCTCGCCTGAGCAGCTCAAGACCAACGAGGCGAATGCCTACAAGCTGGGTGCAAAGGCATATGTGACCCTTGACGTCACTCGCGAATATTATCAGAAGAGCTTGCGCTACATGGTGTTCGGCAACGTGCTCCGCAACGGCACCTATCCCATCAGCGTCTCCTCGGAGCGCATTTTCCAGGCCATGGCCATCGCCCGTTATGCCAAGGAGATTGGTGCTGATGCTATCGCCCATGGTTCCACAGGTGCCGGCAACGACCAGGTACGCTTCGACATGACGTTCCTTGTGATGGCTCCGGGTGTAGAGATTATCACCCTCACCCGCGACATGGCTCTCTCGCGCCAGTACGAGATCGACTACCTGAATCAGAATGGTTTCCCTGCCGACTTCAAGAAGCTCAAATACTCCTACAACGTGGGGCTCTGGGGCACCAGCATCTGCGGTGGCGAGATCCTCGACTCTGCGCAGGGACTGCCCGAATCGGCATACCTCAAGCAGGTGGAGAAGCAGGGCAGCGAGGAGATACGTCTGACATTCACCAACGGTGAGCTCACGGGTGTCAACGGCGAGACCTTCGACGATGGCGTGAAGGCTATCCAGAAGGTGGAGAGCATCGCCGCCCCCTACGGCATAGGGCGCGACATGCACGTGGGCGACACCATCATCGGCATCAAGGGCCGTGTGGGCTTCGAGGCAGCAGCGCCCATGCTCATCATCGCTGCGCATAAGTTCCTCGAGAAGTACACCCTCAGCAAGTGGCAGCAGTACTGGAAGGATCAGGTGGCCAACTGGTATGGCATGTTCCTCCACGAGAGTCAGTACCTGGAGCCTGTGATGCGCGACATTGAGGCCATGCTCGAGAGCAGCCAGCGCAACGTCACCGGCACAGTCATCATGGAACTGCGTCCGCTGTCGTTCTTCACCGTGGGCGTGGATTCGCCCAACGACTTGGTGAAGAATAAGTTCGGCGAATATGGCGAGATGCAGAAGGGCTGGACATCCGAAGATGCCAAGGGATTCATCAAGGTCACCTCAACGGCTCTCCGTGCCTACTATGCCAACCACAAGGAGGAAGGCGAGACACTCGAGAAAGAACTCTGATCTGTAGAACAGCCTTTAACGAACCACATACCTATGATACGAGCAGGAATCATCGGCGGAGCAGGTTACACAGCCGGCGAACTCATCCGTCTGCTGGTGAACCACCCGCAGGTGGAACTTACCTTCATCCACAGCACCAGTCATGCCGGCGAGCCTGTGGCCAGTGTACACGAGGGCTTGCTGGGCGACACCGAGGCGCTGTTCAGCGACACCTTTGACCTTGCTTCTGTCGATGTGCTGTTCCTCTGCCAGGGACACGGCAAGAGCCATGCCTTCTGGCAGGAGAACGAGCGCCCTGCCGGACTGAAGGTCATCGATTTGGCACAGGACTACCGCGACGAGAGCGAGGGCTATGTGTATGGCTTGCCCGAATGGCAGCGTGAGAAGATCTGCGGTGCACAGCTCATCGCCAACCCCGGATGTTTCGCCACCGCCATACAGCTCGCCCTGCTGCCTCTTGCGCACGCGCGCTGCATTCAAAAGGAAGTGTGTGTGACCGCCATCACCGGCTCTACCGGAGCAGGGGTGAAGCCGTCGGCTACCACTCACTTCAGCTGGCGCACGGATAACATCAGCGTCTATAAGGCGTTCGAGCATCAGCATCTCATCGAGATCCGGCGCGACCTGGCGTCGCTGCAGGGCACCACAGCCGACTACCTGCCATCGATCCACTTCATCCCCATGCGGGGCGACTTCGCACGGGGCATACTGGCTGCCGTGCATACCGACTGCGACCTCACGCAGGATGAGGCCACCGCGCTCTACAAGACGTACTATGCCGATGCGGCCTTCACCTTCGTGAGCGATGTCCCCGTGGACCTCAAGCAGGTCACCAACACCAACAAGGCACTCGTACACGTGGAGAAGCATGGCGACAAGTTGCTCATCGTCAGCGCTATCGACAACCTGCTCAAGGGCGCCAGCGGACAGGCCGTGCAGAACATGAACCTGCTCTTCGGACTGGATGAGCACACCGGTCTGCGTCTCAAAGGAAACGCGTTCTGATAGGTCGTCATCCATGTTTCATTCAACCGTTTGCTCAACCTCTGGTCTGTTTTTTCATTTTCCACTTTTACATTTAACGCATGGAACTTTTTGATGTCTATTCGCTCTTCGATGTCACTCCCGTACGGGCACAGGGCTGCCGTGTATGGGACGCTGACGGACAGGAATACCTCGACCTCTACGGCGGTCATGCCGTCATCTCCATAGGTCACTGCCACCCCCATTACGTAGAGGCGCTCACCCGTCAGCTGGGTGCTATCGGCTTCTACTCCAACAGTGTGAAGAACCCGCTGCAGGTGGAGCTGGCACACCGTCTGGGCAACGCCTGCGGCTACGACGACTATGCCCTGTTCCTCGACAACTCCGGTGCTGAGTCCAACGAGAATGCCATGAAGCTGGCCTCCTTCCACACCGGCAAGGACCGCATCATTGCCTTCCGCCGCAGCTTCCATGGACGCACGTCGGGTGCTGTGGCCGTCACCGACAACCCCAGCATCGTCTCCCCGTTCAATGCTCACCACAAGGTGACCTTCTGCACGCTGAACGATGCCGAAGGGGTGGAGGCAGAGCTCCGGAAGGGCGATGTGGCAGGCGTCATCATCGAGGGCATACAGGGCTGTGGAGGCATCCACATCCCCGACGACACGTTCCTGCAGACGCTCCGTCAGCTGTGCGACACCTATCATGCCGTGCTCATCCTCGACGAGGTGCAGAGCGGCTACGGACGTACAGGACGGTTCTTCGCCCACCAGTGGGCAGACATCCGTCCGGACATCATCACCATGGGCAAGGGCATCGCCAATGGGTTCCCCTGCGGCGGCATCCTCATCGCGCCCCACTTCAAGGCGGTGAAGAGCATGCTCGGCACCACCTTCGGTGGCAACTACCTTGCCATGGCGGCAGCGCTGGCCGTGCTCGACGTCATCGAGGACGAACACCTCATCGAGAACGCCGGTCGGGTGGGTGAGTACATCAAGGCCCATCTCCCTGCATCCCCCCGCATACAGGAGGTGCGCGGACGGGGCCTGATGATCGGCATGGAGTTCGCCGAGGAGGTTGCTCCCATCCGCCGCGCACTGCTCTTCGACAAGCACATCTTCACCGGCGTGGCCGGCAAGCACATGGTGCGTCTGCTGGCACCGCTCTGCCTGACCACCGCGCAGGCTGACCAGTTCCTGACCGCACTGAACGAAGTACTCGCATAACAATTATTCACACCGATAGACAACGACATGAAAATTACCATCATCGGAGCCGGAAACATCGGCGGTGCCATGGCACGTGGCTTGGCACAGAGAGAAGAAAACGAAGTCACCATCACCAATATCTCCAAGGGCAAGCTGGAGCCTCTGAAGGAGGAGTGTCCCCGCCTCAATATCTCCTACAACAATGCCGAGGCTGTGCAGGGTGCCGACCTCGTCATCATTGCGGTGAAGCCCTGGCGTGCCCAGGCTGCCGTGGACACCTTCCGCGACGTGCTCGACTACGACCGCCAGATGATTGGCTCCGTCGTGGGAGGCATGGGCACAGAGGAGATTAGTGCCCTGTTTGACCGTCCCGACGGTAAGCTCCCCGCCGTCTTCTACATCATCCCCAATACGGCCATTGCCGTGCAGGAGAGCATGACGTTCATCTGCTCCACGCGTGCCTCGCAAGAGCAGAACGAGGCAGTGAAGGCGGTCTTCGACATGCTGGGCATGACGATGTTCGTGGAGGAGCGTTTCATGAATGCAGGCCTCGTGGTGGCCTCGTGCGGCATCGCCTATGCCATGCGCTACATCCGTGCTGCCATGGAGGGAGGCATCGAGCTGGGCCTCTATGCCTCCGATGCACAGAAGGTGGTCATCCAGACGCTCAAGGGCGCCTCGGTGCTGCTGCAGAAGAACGGCCATCACCCCGAGGTGGAGATCGACCGCGTCACCACCCCTGCCGGACTCACCATCCGCGGACTGGCTGCCATGGAGGAGGCGGGCTTCAGTGCTTCCGTCATCCGCGGACTGCGTGCCTCCATGCCTAAAGAAAAGAAATAAAACAAACGCCCTATGAAAACATTCTTCAACGTACAGGACCTTGGTGACCTGCGGCAGGCGCTGCAGGAGGCGCAGGCGATCAAGCGCGACCGTTTTGCCTTCGACACCCTCGGCAAGCACAAGACCTTGCTGATGATCTTCTTCAACAACTCGCTGCGCACGCGTCTCAGCACGCAGAAGGCGGCCATGAACCTCGGCATGAACGTCATCGTGCTCGATGTGAATGCCGGCGCCTGGAAGCTCGAGACGGAGCGTGGGGTGATCATGGACGGTGACAAGAGCGAGCACCTGCTCGAGGCCATCCCCGTCATGGGCAGCTACTGCGACCTCATCGGCGTGCGCTCGTTTGCGGGTCTCACCGACCGCGACTACGACTATGCCGAGACCATCGTGCAGCAGTTCGTGCGCTACAGCGGCCGTCCCGTGTTTGCCATGGAGACTGCCACCGTGCACCCGTTGCAGGCCTTTGCCGACCTCATCACCATCGAGGAGCACAAGGCCGTGGACCGTCCTAAGGTGGTGCTCACGTGGGCTCCCCATCCCAAGGCACTCCCGCAGGCTGTGCCCAACTCGTTTGCGCAGTGGATGAATGCTGCCGACGTGGACTTCGTCATCACCCATCCCGAGGGCTATGAGCTCGACCCGCTGTTCGCGGGCGGTGCGCGCGTGGAGTACGACCAGATGAAGGCCCTCGAAGGGGCCGACTTCGTGTACGCGAAGAACTGGAGCTGTCCCGGCGTCACCTGCAAGGCCGACTATGGCAAGGTGCTCAGCAAGGACATGACGTGGACCATCGATGCAGCCCACATGGCAGTGACCAACCAAGGCCACTTCATGCACTGTCTGCCTGTGCGTCGCGGCATGATCGTCACCGATGATGTCATCGAGGCACCCTCCTCGCTGGTCATTCCCGAGGCCGCCAACCGCGAGATCTCTGCCCAGACCGTCATCAAACGCATGCTCGAGAGCCTCTGATCATGAAGCCATCCATCAACATCATCAAGGTAGGAGGTGCCGTTGTCGAGGACCCTGCATCGCTGCAGGTGCTCCTCACGCAGTTCTCTGCCGTCCCCGGTCCTAAGGTGCTCGTGCACGGTGGGGGTCGTTCGGCTACCGCCATGGCGGCCCGTCTGGGCATCGAGACCACGATGATCGGCGGGCGACGCGTCACCGACAGCGCCATGCTCGAGGTCGTCACCATGGTCTATGGCGGACTCGTCAACAAGCACATCGTGGCGCAGCTGCAGGCGGCGGGCATCACGGCGCTCGGACTCACGGGCGCAGACCTCGACAGCATACGCAGCACACGCCGTCCTGCCACCCCCGTCGACTACGGTTTCGTGGGCGATGTGCAGCAGGTCAACGGCCAGGCGCTCTCCCAGCTCATCGAGGCAGGATTCGTGCCGGTGATGGCACCTCTCACGCACGATGGCCGGGGACAGCTGCTCAACACCAATGCCGACACCATCGCCGGCGAGGTGGCCAAGGGCCTCACTCCCTACTACGATGTCACCCTCACCTACTGCTTCGAGAAGAAGGGCGTGCTCGGCAACCCCGATGACGACGACAGCGTGATACCCATCATCACCCCCGACACCTTCAGGGTGTTGGTGGCCGACGGCACCGTGTCGGGCGGCATGCTGCCCAAGCTGCAGAATGCCTTCAGCGCTCTCGACGCTGGCGTGGGCCGGGTGGTCATCACCAGTGCTGCCTACCTCACGGGGGGCACCCTCATCACGAACACCCGCTACTGAACCGTCCCATCCCTCACCGCCATGCATACCCACCATCTTCCCTACATCGAACTGCTGCAGCAGATGATTGCCATCCCTTCGTACAGCCGCGAGGAGGGGAGGGTGTGCGACGTCATCGAGTCGTGGCTCACCGCACACGGTTTTGTGCCCCGCCGCAAAGGGTGTAACCTGTGGCTTGAGGAGCCTGCCGTCGAGGGCGATAGCCGTCCCGTGGTGCTCCTCAACGGACATATCGACACTGTGCGTCCTGCTGCCGGCTACACCCGCGACCCCTTTGTGCCTACCCTCGAGGGCGACAGGCTCTACGGCTTGGGCAGCAACGACTGTGGCGGATGTGTGGTGGCGTTGCTCGCCGCCTTTGTCGAGCTCACGGCAATGCCCCAGCCCTGCCGTTTCATCTGGAGCGCTACCGCCGAGGAGGAGGTATGTGGTGCCGCCGGCATAGAGTGCATCCTCGACGAGCTGCCGCCCATCGCCCTGGCCATCATCGGCGAGCCCACCGGCATGCAGATGGCAGTGGCGGAGAAAGGGCTGCTGGTGCTCGACTGCACGGCACACGGACAGAGCGGTCATGCCGCACGTGCCGAGGGCATCAACGCCCTCTACCGTGCCGTAGACGACATTGGCTGGTTCCGCACCTACCGCTTCGACCGCGAGTCGCCCTACCTCGGACCGGTGAAGATGACCGTCACCATGGTGCAGTGCGGCACACAGCACAACGTGGTGCCCGACACCTGCTCGTTCGTCGTCGACGTGCGGCCCAACGGCATGTACACCAATGCCGAGATTGTGGACGAGATACGCGCCCATGTGCAGTGCGACGTGGCGCCCCGCTCCCTGCGACATAACAGCAGCCACATCGCCATGGCGCATCCCGTGGTGCAGCGTGGCCTCGCCCTCGGCCTCACCGCCTACGGCTCTCCCACCACCAGCAACCAGACCGTGCTCCCGCACCTCACCACGTTGAAGATCGGTCCGGGAGACTCCGCACGCTCTCACACCGCCGACGAGTACATACACCTCAGCGAGGTGGAGCAGGGCATACGAACCTATGTGCAGCTGCTCGACGGACTGGACCTGACAGCTGCCGATATCCAATAACTTTTCCATCAACCATACACGAATCACAACGATATGCCGAAACTTTGGGACAAGGGCTTTGAGCCCGACAAGAGGATAGAGAATTTCACCGTAGGTAACGACCGCGAACTGGACCTCCAGCTGGCTCGCTACGATGTAGAGGGCTCCATGGCGCACATCCGCATGCTCGAGAGTATCGGACTGCTCACTGCCGACGAGCTCCCCGTGCTGCTCGACGGACTGCAGCAGATCCATGCGGAGATCCTGGCGGGGCAGTTCACCATCGAGGAGGGCGTGGAGGACGTGCACAGCCAGGTGGAGCTGCTCCTCACCCGCCGGCTGGGCGATGTGGGCAAGAAGATACACTCCGGCCGCAGCCGCAACGACCAGGTGCTGGTGGATCTGAAGCTCTTCTTTCGCGACCGTGTGCGCGACGTGGCTGCTGCCACGGGCCAGCTCTTCGAACGGCTGCAGATGCTCAGCGAGCAGTACAAGGATGTGCTCATGCCCGGCTACACCCATCTGCAGATTGCCATGCCCAGCTCCTTCGGACTGTGGTTCGGCGCCTATGCCGAGACGCTCGTCGATGACCTGCGCATGCTCGCCGCCGCCTATGCCATCACCAACCAGAACCCCCTCGGCAGTGCCGCCGGCTACGGCTCGTCGTTTCCCCTGAACCGCACGATGACCACCGAGCTGCTCGGCTTCGCCGACCTGCACTATAACGTGGTGGCTGCACAGATGAGCCGCGGCAAGACCGAGCGCGCCATCGCCGCCGCCCTCAGCAGCATCGCCGCCACCGTGGGACGCTTCGCCATGGATGTCTGCCTGTTCATCAACCAGAACTTCGGCTTCATCTCCTTCCCCGACGAGTACACCACCGGCTCCAGCATCATGCCCCACAAGAAGAACCCCGACGTGTTTGAGATCATGCGCGGCAAGTGCAACCGTCTGCAGAGCCTCCCCGGTGAGCTCGCGCTGATGACCACCAATATCCCCCTCGGCTACCAGCGCGACTTCCAGCTGCTGAAGGACGTCCTGTTCCCCGCCTTCGACGAGATGACCTCCTGCCTGCAGCTCTGCGACTTCATGCTCCAGCACATCCGCATCAACACCGACATCCTCTCCGACCCGAAGTACGACTACCTCTTCACCGTGGAGGACGTCAACCGCCGTGTCCTCGAGGGCATGCCCTTCCGCGAGGCTTACAAGACGGTCGGCATGGAGGTGCAAGCCCATCAGTACCACCCCACGCGGTCCGTCCATCACACCCACGAGGGCAGCATCGGCAACCTCTGCACCGACCGCATCCGTGCCAAGTACGACGAGGTGATGAAAGCCTTCGCGTAAGGCACTCGAGGAAAGCCTCTTCCCCGGAGTCTCTCCCGGAGTCTCTCCCGGAG
>R15__coassemble_373_pt1 | contig 54605 bp, 34 predicted proteins | sample R15__metabat2_low_PE_060 | metagenome-assembled genome bin R15 | reverse complement strand
CAACTGCTTGAAAGGCGTCAATAGCAAGACGGCATACAATGCTGTGGACGGCTACAACGCAACCAGTTACGACTACTATGCCATGATGGTTGTTGAGGGCACTGTTGAGTTCTGCCTTGTTGAAGGTGGTAGCTACGCCGCCAATACGGCCTATCTATGCTTGCCGAAGCAGGCTCCTGTCGCCTCTCCCTATATCACTATCAATGGTGAGACGACCGGAGTGAAGGTGGTCGGCACTCCTGCCACTTCCGATGTCATTTACGACCTTACTGGCCGACGTGTAGAACGCGCCGAGAAGGGCATCTACATCGTGAATGGAAAGAAAATGTATGTGAAGTAAAAGAACTGTCGTACCCTTAAAACAGAATCAAGATGAAACAGTATATACAGCCCGCTATCAAAGTCGTGAACATCCATGCTGCATCACCTATGCTTGACGGGAGTCCTTATGCTCCTGGTCTTGACAGAAATAACACATACAGTGGTGACGGTACCAATCTCTCCACCGGCCGTCGTGGATCGTGGGGCAGCTTGTGGTACGATGGCTCGGATGAAGAGTAGTAAAATAAGGGGTGCCCACATGCGTCGGGCAAGCCTTACTTCCTGACGACCTTTGTGGTGGTGAAGAGGGCTTCGTTGTGGCTGATGGCGAGGTCTTTGCCGCTGGTGACGCTGACATTTCGCAACACTACGCGCTGGGGCGCGGGGTAGGGGAGCAGGTCGCTGCGCGTGGCGTCGCGACCGAAGGTGCCGAAAACCTGAGGACCGGTGTAACGGCTGTCGGTGAGGGCGCTGTCGTCGATGGTGAGACGGTCCACGATGACCTCGTGGGGCAGACAGCAGGGGTAGCCGAAGTCGTGCGTGCCGCTGTTGGAGCCGGAGAGCAACGTCACCGACGTGGTGCCCGCCGGCGGACGCAGCGTGCAGCGACGGATGACGATGGTGCCGTCCCAGGTGCTGCCGTAGTCGTCGCGCAGCCACATGAGCGTGGGACGACGGATCTCGCAACGGTCAACGGTCATGGTGCCGAAGCCGACCATCTGCACGCCCATATACCCGAAGGTGCAGCGGCGCAGGGTGACATTGGCCACGCCCATATGGGCATCGAAACGGGAGATGACCATGTCGTGCATGGTGAGGGCCTTGCAGAAATTGGAGGCGAAGAGTCCCCAGTAGCGGCTGTCGTCGATGTCGGTGGTCTGCCGGCAGTGCTCGAAGCGGGCGCCCACGCAAAAGGCGGCCTGCATGTCGTAGGACCCCATAGAGACGGGCTTGCCTGCAGCACCGATGGTGCTGTAGGTGCGGTGGGCGGTGAGCAGACAGTGGCTGACGGTGACATCGGCACAGTGGTTGAAGGTGAGGAACCCGGCATAGGGGGCTCCGTGGTCCTGCTCGCCGGTGACATAGTGGGTGAGGTGCTCGACGCGCACATTGGAACGGCGCACGATGATGCCCCGCTGACGGTAGTCGTAGGTCGATGGGGCTTGGTTGGCGATGGTGGTGAAGATGCCACCGCGGAGCGTGAGGGTGTGGCGGTCGATGGGATAGGCGGTGAGACGGGTGAGGGTGTCGTAGTCCCAGGTGATGGGCGAACGGCGGTCGACACGTCCGCGGCGGTCGGCGACGACCACCTCCTGCTGGGCGGTGCCGTCGTTCTGGTTGAGGCCATAGCGGATGTACACGCGGCGCCTGTCGTTCTCGATATGGACGAGACAGCGCCCGGGCAGCGTGATGCCCAGCGACGCCTGCTCACGGGCTACCGACGGGGGCGGCGTGAGCTCGACGGGCTGCTGCGTGGACTCCACGCTGAACACGGCGGCACGGTGGTCGTCGGTGGCGACATCGTCGATGACGAAGTGGGCGGTGCCCCAGTCGGTGTCGGTCTGGATGATGGCGACGGCACTGCCGCCGCCTATGCGGTAGGTCTTGCTGTCGTCGGCACGCACAGGCAGGTGACGGGCATTGGCGGCCTGGTGGGCGGCGACGATGGCGGCCTGGTCGTCGTGGACACCATCGCCCACAGCACCGTACTGCTCGTAGGTGACGACATCGGCACGGGGCGTGGCCTGGAGGGTGGCGGCTGCCAGCAGGGCAAGGCCGACGAGGAGGTGACGGGGATGGGGGCTCATGGGCAGGGAGGATGGCATGGGGTGAATGGGTAACAAAAAAAAACCGCCGACGAATCGGCGGTGAGCGGCAAACGAGACTCGAACTCGCGACCCCGACCTTGGCAAGGTCGTGCTCTACCAACTGAGCTATTGCCGCGCCTGGAAAAGAAAAAGACTTAACTAAGCCTTGTGAAGAGAATGAGACTCGAACTCACACGACAAATACTGTCACTACCCCCTCAAAGTAGCGCGTCTACCAATTCCGCCATCTCTCCATTTCCAATTTTCGTTGCATCCGTAGAAGTGCCCAGAACAGGACTCGAACCTGCACGTCTCTCAACACTCGCACCTGAAACGAGCGCGTCTACCATTCCGCCACCTGGGCATCTTCGTGATGTGAGCGGCAAACGAGACTCGAACTCGCGACCCCGACCTTGGCAAGGTCGTGCTCTACCAACTGAGCTATTGCCGCAAAATACGTTTGCGGAAATACCGCAATGTAGCTTCTTATCACTGCAACGATTCAAAGTACGCTTGCTTCTTGAAAGCGGGTGCAAAGGTAAGGCAATTTCTGCAACCAGCAAACAAAATCGGGAAAATTTTTCAAAAAAAATGCAATTCTCGCTCTTTTTGCACGAATATGGCTTTTTCGGACTATCTTTGTGAGCCGATACATAATGTAGAATCATCGAACAACAAGTGATATGAAACAGACTGCTCAATCCCTGATGGCGCTGCTGGATGCATCGCCCGTGAATTTCCTGGCTGCCGGCTATGTGGAGAACCAGCTCGAGGCTGCGGGCTTCCGCCGCCTGGATGCGGCCGAACGCTTTCCTGCCTTGCACGCGGGTGACGCGTGCTATGTGACGAAGAACGACACGGCGGTCTTCGCCTTCCGCGTGGGCAGCAGCGATCCTGCCGAGGCGGGATTCAAGGTGATCGGTGCGCACAGCGACAGCCCGGGCTTCCGCATCAAGCCGCATGCTGCCATGCGCTGCGAGGGGGGCGTCGTGAAGCTGAACACGGAGGTCTATGGGGGTCCAATCCTCTACACGTGGTTCGACCGCCCTCTGTCGGTGGCGGGACGTGTGCTGCTGCGCAGCGATGACCCGCTGCGTCCGCTGTCGCGCCGCATCTGCGTGAAGCGTCCGCTGCTCGTGATCCCGCATCTGGCGATACACTTCAACCGGGCGGTCAACGAGGGCAATGCGCTCTCGAAACAGAAGGATATGCTGCCGGTGCTGGGCATCGTGGACGAGGCGCTGGAGAAGGACGACCTGCTGCTGAACGTGATGGCGGACGAGCTGCAGGTGGAGAAGGACGACATCCTGGACTTCGACCTCTCGCTCTACGACACGCAACGGGCGGTGCTGACGGGCCTGAACGAGGAGTTCATCTCGTGCGGACGGCTCGACGACCTGGCCATGGTGCATGCGGGACTGCATGCGATGCTGCACAGCACCGTGACCCCGATGACGCAGGTGCTGGCGGTGTTCGACAACGAGGAGACGGGCAGCGGCACCAAGCAGGGGGCTGCCAGCCCTGTGCTGCGGAACGTGCTGAAGCGTATCGTGAAGCATACCGAGCCCGCCGTGCCGGGCGAGGGGAGTGAGGAACGGCTGTGCCGGGCCGTGGAGCGCAGCTTCATGATCAGTGCCGACATGGCGCATGCGGTGCATCCCAACTACCCGGAGAAGCACGACCCCACCAACCATCCGGTGATGGGGGGCGGACCGGTGATCAAGATCAATGCGAATCAGAAATATGTGACGGATGCGGAGTCGGCGGCGGTGTTCGCCGAGATATGCCGCGGCGCAGGGGTGCCCTTCCAGTACTTCGTGAACCACAGCGACAGTGCGGGCGGCAGCACGCTGGGCAACATCCTCACGGCGCAGCTGCCGATGCGGGGGGTGGACATGGGCAACCCTATGTGGGGCATGCACAGCGTGCGGGAGACGGCTTCCGTGGCGGACCAGTACTATGTGTGCCGGGCTTTCACACACTTCTTCAGCCTCTGAGAGCTGAAATCCTGATGCTTAAGGTCGGATGAGCACTTTCTTCCCTCGGGTCACTACGATGCCGGAGGTGGGAGGGGTGCAGAGGGGACGGCCGCTGAGGTCGTACACGGTGCCGTACGGCTCGTCGTCGGCCTCCAGGGGAAGGAGGGCGTCGGGTAGGGTATAGTCCTCGCCGAGGTAGTCGGCATGGAAGGTCTCGCGGAACACATCGACGGTGAGGGTGTACCAGCCATTCTTGGCGATGGACCATTTGTTATCGTCGTTGACCTCGCTGGCCATGGTGCTGGTGAGCAGGGGCTCGTCCTGCGTGAAGGGATGGAGGGCACGGGGTCCCCAGTCCTTCTGCGCGGTGAGCTTGAAACGCCGCGGCTCTACATTGCCGCTGATGTAGCGCAGCTGGCCCGTCCAGTAGAACACGTGGGGGTTGCCCTCGGCGCGTGTGAACGGCAGCGCCATGCTGACGTGCCACTGGTCGCTCTGGTCCTCGGCCATGCACCCGCCGATGATGTAGAGCTCGCCCCAGAGGGTGAAGAGCTCGCCGGAGAGGGCGCTGTGCGAGGGGTCGTAGGTGAAGCGGTAGCGGTCCTCGGTGAACGGCACGATCCACTCGGTGGCGGTGGAGAGGGTGCGGGTGGCGGTGCTGCCGTCGGTGATGATGGACATCGCAGAATAGCGGGGGTTGGCGTAGCGTGTGGAGGCGCTCTCCACGGGGGTGTTCATGATGCGCAGCGTGCCGCTGGTGAGGGAGCCGTGGAAACGGTAGGTGCCGTCGGGGTAGGGCTGGAGCTGCTGCGTGCCGCCGGGCACCGCGCTGCCGGTGATCCACCAGCCCTTGGCGGTGGTGCTGTCGGTGTAGGGCTCATAGGAGCGTCGCACCTCCAGCTCCTGGCGGTCGATGGCGGCTGCCGAGGGTGCCTCCACATGGAGGGTGGTGCCCGCAGCGCAGCGCACATCGTGCAGGGTGAGGGTGGCGGTGCCCGATGCGGCATCGTAGGCGATGTCGGTGGATGGCACCTCCTTGCCCTCGGACGTGACGTGAGCAGGGGCTGCGCAGAGGCCATGGAGCACGAAGGCGTAGGTGCGGCTTTCGGGCATGTCGGGGAAGGAGCCTTCGCGCGGGGCGACGGTGATATCGATATGGGTCGCTGTGCGCTGCTGGGTGAAGAGGGTGCGTGTGTACTCGCCCTCGATGTAGCGCTGGTCGTCGCCGCTGTCCTCGTAGAGGCTGAAGCTGCCGTCGGCACCGGGGATGACGTGGAGGATGAGACTGTCGGGGCGCACCATCACGCTGCGCTGGTGCGGGTTGTGGGGGATGATGCTGCCTGCGCGGTAGAAGTAGGGGATGTCGTCGAGCGTGTAGTCGGCAGCGAAGGTGACGTCACCCTTGACGAGCGTGTCGGCCACCACATCGTACCAGTCGCCCTCGGGCAGCCATACGGTGCGCCGTGCGAGGCCGTTGTCGCCCACGGGCGCCAGGATGGGTGCCACGAGGACATCGTTGCCGAAGAGATACTCGTCTTCGTAGATATAGGCATTGTTGACCTCGGGCCACTCGTAGTAGAGCGGACGGCAGAGGGAGACACCCGTGTCGTAGGCCTCGCGCGCATAGGTGTAGATATAGGGGAAGAAGGCATAGCGGAGCACGACGGCATCGCGCAGCTGCTCGAAGTTGTCGTACTTCCAGATGCGCCGTTCGATGTGGGCATCGCTGGCGGCGTGGGTGCGGAAGATGGGTGAGAAGGCTCCGTACTGCAGCCAGCGCAGGTAGAGCTCGGGGTTGTTGGCATCGCTCTGGAGGTGTCCGCCGATGTCGTGGCCCCAGTAGCCGAAGCCTACGTTGGCGGCGGTGGCGGTGAAGTAGGGCTGGAAGGCCAGCGTGGGCCAGGTGGAGAAGGTGTCGCCCGAGAAGCCTATCTGGTAGCGGTGGCTGCCGAGGCCGCCCCAGCGGTGGAAGATGACGGGACGGCGGTCGGCGCGGTTGAGGCGCATGTCCTCGAAGAACACGTGGTTGTGCCAGAAGGTCTGTCCCAGACCGTCGATCTGCTTGTTGAGGAGCCACTGCTGCCAGTCGATCCACCAGAAGTCCACGCCCTCGCTCTCGCGCACGCGGATGATGTCGTTCCACATCGCTTGGTAGAAGTCGTAGTCCTCGATCTGCCAGGGGATGGTCTCGCCCGCCTTGGGGTCGAGGCCGAGGTCGCGGCAGAGCACGTCGTAGTACTGCTCGTCGCTGTCGACGCCATCGGCGGGGTGCAGGTTGAGCGCCGTGTGCAGGCCGTGCTGGTGCATGTAGGAGAGCAGGCTCTTGGGGTTGGGGATGAGCTTCTTGTTCCACGTCCATCCGGTCCAGCCGGAGGTGTGCCAGTCCATGTCGAGGATCATCACGTCCATGGGGATGTCGTTCTTCTCCACGTCGCGCACGATCTGCATGAACTCCGACGAGGTGTAGGCCTGGTAGCGGCTGTACCAGTAGCCGAAGATGTAGGCGGGGGGGAGGGGTATGCTGCCGGCCACGCGCACGAAGTCGCCGAGGGCCGTCTTATAGTCGTGTCCGTAGCCGAGGAAGTACCAGTCGATGGCACTCTTGTCGGCAGGTGTGGTCACCCAGTCCATGCCTCCCTCCTCCTTGGGCTCCATGGGGAAGGAGCGGCTGCCATCGCCGCGCGTGGCGGAGGGCGACTCGTCGATGACGGCCCACCCGGCGCGGGAGAGCACGCCCTGCTCGAGCTGACTGCGCTTGGTGTCGCCGGCGGTGCTGTCGAGGGTGCGCAGGGTGCCCCGCAGGTTGAGGGCATCGTCCTTGCCGGGGTACCACACCACCTCCTGCCCATTCATGTGGAAGGTGATGGTGAGCACGGCATCGCTCTTGTTAGCGGCGACGGGTCGTCCGCCCTTCTTGTAGCGCAGGGTGAGCGCGGAGGTGCGGATGTAGAGGTAGCTCCCCTCCTCATCGACGGTGTAGTCGGGCACCGGCAGCCGGCGGTTGACAATGCCGAAGGTGGCACGGTCCTCGAAGGTGCTGGTGGCGCTGTACTCCATGCGTATCATCTGCGGGGTGAGCACGGTGAAGCGCATCTTGCCGGAGACGACGATGGCATCGGGGTCGGCGACAGGGTCATTGACGGCAGCGGCAGGCAGGGCGCTCACAAGCAGCCATGCCAGGGCTAGGAGGGTGGAGGAAAGGAGATGTCTCATGATGTGTGTGGGGTACAAAAAAAAAGAAAAGGGTCGGGGAACCCTGTCGGTTCCTCGACCCTTCGTGAGAGATTATTACTTAACGAGCACCTTGCGAACGGTACCGTCGCTCATGCGAACGATGTTGATGCCGCGCTGCATCTCGTTGGTCTGTACGCCCTGGAGGGTGTAGACGGTGGAGACGGTAGCCTCGGGATCGGCGGTGAGGGACTCTACGTGGTTGCCAGCGGGATCGTTGGTGTATTCGTAGTCGGCCGTTCTGTAGACGATGCCACTCGTCTCAGCGAAGATAGGATACGGGTCGGTGCCGATGGTCTGGCGCCAGATGGGATCCTCGGTGTTGCCCTCGTTGAGGTGGTAGCAGAGCTCACCGGTGGTGACGGCAGAAGCGGTCAGACGCTCTACATTAGTCTGTGAGCCGGCGAGGTCGTAGCAGTTGTTGAACGTTGCGCTGCTGAAGCGGGCGAAGGGCTTGCCGCTCTCGATACCTTCGATGGTACCGGTGTTCCAGCAGTTGGTGACGGTGGCATTGCTGCCGAGCCAGCCGCTGAAGCTTGCGCTCTCGAGACCACCCTTGATGTCGCCGGTGTTGAAGCAGTTCTTGATGATGAACGTAGCGGAGCTGTTCATGTTGCACCCTACGAAGCCTGCAGCGTTGGCACCGTTGCTGCCGTCGCAGACGACGTCGCACTCGTTGCCGCAGTTCTCGAAGAGGATGACACCGTCGAGCTTCGAACCGCCAGCGAAGCCTGCGCAGTATGCGTCGCCGCGTACGTAGCAGCTCTTGTCGATGGTGAGGTTCTTGACCTCGGCACCGCCGGTGAGGCAGCCGAAGAAGCCCAGGAACTGACGGGTAGGATCGTCGATGACCATGTTGAGGATGCGGTGACCCTGACCGTCGAACGTGCCGGCGAAGGGGATGCACTCGTCGGTACCGCTGCCGGTGCCGCCGTAGCCGATGGGCTCCCACTCGATGCCCTTCAGGTCGATGTCGTTGAGCAGGTAGGCGTCAGCCTCGTTGGTGATGTAAGCCTGTACGTTGAACGAGAAGTCGATGAGCTGCTCGGGTGTGCTGATGCCCCATGCGTTGCCGCAGAGCTCGCAGCAGCCGTCCTCGCCGAACTGGTGGTCGGCCTTCTCGAACTCGCCCGGCTCGTTGGAGAACGAGAGCAGGTCGGGGTTGAGGGAACCGTCGCAGAGGAGCGTGCCGTGTGCATAGACGGTGCCGTGACCCTCCTGGAAGGGAACGGGGAAGTCGTCCTCGCCAAGGGTCTGGAAGAAGTGTGTGCCTTCGCCCACCTTGCCGTTGACATAGAAGGCGAGCTCGCCGCTGGCTACAGCATCCTCGCTGAGGACGGTGCCCTGCTGGCTGTCGTCGTTGGTGCAGAAGAGGTCGCTGACCTGGATGGCATCGTAGCGGTAGAGCGGTTTGCCATCGTCGATACCCGTGATGGTACCGATGTTGTAGCAGTTGCGGATCTCGGACTCGGGCTTGCCCATCCATCCGGAGAAGGCAGCACACTCGCGGCTACCGGTGACATCGCCGGCATTGTAGCAGTTGTTCATGATGAAGGCGCAGCTACCACCCATGGAGACACCGATGATACCGGCAGCGTTCTGCTCTTCGGCAGTGATGGTAGCCTCGTTACCCACGTTGGTGAACTTGACGGTACCGTCGCCGTTCGAACCACCGGCGATACCGCCGACGTAGCGCGTGCCGCTGACGTTACCGCTGACGATGACGTTCTTGATGTCGGCACCGCCGGTCACAATGCCGAAGAAGCCTGCATACTCGTGACCCATCACATCGAGGTTGTCGATGTAGTGGCACTGTCCGTCGAAGGTACCCTTGAAGGGATATGCGGAGGTGCCGATGGGGTTCCATTCGATACCGGAGAGGTCGATGTCGTCGGACAGACGTGCCTTGATGTCGTTGTATCCGATCTTGACCATACCGGCGAACCAGCGCAGATCCTGCTCATCGGCGAGGGTGTACCAACCATCCTCGTCGGCGCTCTTCCATGTAGGATCGGCATCGCCGCAGACGTCGCAGATACCGTTCTCCCACTCGTGGTCGGGACGGACGACGGCGCCTTCCTCGTTGGCGTAGCCGAAGTTGTCGGGATCGACACTGCCGTCGCAGAGGAGCGAACCGGCGGTGTAGACCTTGCTATGGGTGCTGAAGGGCACGGGCCAGTAGTCCTCGCCAAGGGTCTGGAACCACTTGTCGCCGCCATCCACCTGTCCGTTGAGCTTCCAGCAGAGGGCACCGCTCTCCTGATCCTCGTAGGTGAAGGAGGTGAAGTTGTCCTGGCCATAGTCCTCAATGGTGTAGCAGTTGGTGAAGGTGGCTGAGCCGAAGCGTGCGATGGGCTTGCCGCTCTCGATACCGGTGATGACACCGCTGTTCCAGCAGTCGGTGACCACGGCGTTGTCGCCGAGCCAGCCGGAGAGGGCAGCGCTCTCGTTGCCGCCGGTGATGGTACCGGTGTTGTAGCAGCACTCGAGCACGAAGTGGCAGCCGCTGCTCATGTTCACGCCCACGATACCGGCGATGTTGGCGCCTGTACCGGTGACGGTGGCCTCGTTGCCGACATGGCTGAAGAGCACCTCGCCCGAGCCGGTGGACTCGCCGGCGATACCGGCACTGTAGGCAGCACCCGTGACGGAGCAGGTCTCGTCGAGGAGAAGGTTGCGTACGATGAGACCGCCGGTGAACATACCGATGAAGCCGCGCGAGTTGTCGTTGGGCGAATCGATGATGAGGTTGGAGATCTTGTGATTCTGACCGTCGAACTCGCCGGCGAAGGCAGCGCCGTTCACGCCGAGCGGAGTGTAGCTGACGCCGTCCATGTCGAGGTCGTTGTCGAGCTTGCACTTCAGCGTGCCGTCGGATTCAACTTTCTTGACGAAGAGGCTGAGCTCAAGGGGAGTGGTGATGTGGTAGTAGCCTTCCTCATCGGGCTCCATGGCGAGGGCGGGGTCGGCCTTGCCGCAATGGTCGCAGAAGCCGTCAATGTAGTTGTGCTCATCGAAGATGGCACCGCCTTCGGTATTGCTGTAGGTGACATCTGCCTTGGGCAGTCCGTCGCAGTAGAAGCTGCCCTTGCCATAGACCTGCTTGTGGGTAGCATCGGGAACGGGCTGTGCATCGGTGCCGATGGTCTGGTACCAGCCAATCGTCGACTGGTCGCCGTTGAGGGCGAAGCAGAGAGCACCGTTGCTCATCATCTCGCTGGTGTAACCGCTGAGGACGGTGTACTCCTGGCGGAGGTTATCCTCGTTGAGGTCATAGGTGCAGGAGAAGGCAGCCTCGCCGAGACCGCGTCCGAGGGAGTTGTAACCGTCGCCCTCGGTGATGGTACCGGTGTTCCAGCAGCCGGTGAGCGATACGGCATTGGCGAACCAGCCGGAGAACACGCCGTTCTCGTTACCACCGGAGATGTTACCGGTGTTCCAGCAGTACTTCATGTCCACGAAGAGGGCGCCGCTGCTGTAGTTACAGCCGATGAAGGCGGAGTTGTTACCGTTGCTGTCGCTGATGCCGATGACGTCGGCCTCGTTGCCGCAGCCTTCGAACACGAGTGTTCCTTCGCCGTTGCAGACGCCTGCGAAGGCAGCCGTCTTCTTCAGTGCGTAGAACGAGCAGCTGCTGTCGATGATAAGGTGCTTGACGCAGGCAGCGCCGATGTAGCCGAAGAAGCCGCGTACCTCGGTCTCGGGATCATCGATGACGAGGTTCTTGATGCGGTAGTACTGGCCGTCGAAGGTGCCGCAGTAGCGGTTGGCATCGGTACCGATGGAGGTCCACGTTACATTCTTGAGGTCGATGTCGGCGGTGAGCTTGGCGTTCATGCCGGGATTGCCGTTGTTGACCATGTAGGCAAACCATACCAGCTCGGTGGCGTTGCTGATGGGATAGAAGCCTTCGGCATCGGGTGTGACGAAGCTCGGGTCGGCAGTGCCGCAGTTCTTGCAGAAGCCGCCCTCGAACTCGTGGGCATCCACCTTGACGGTAGCGCCGTCGGCATTGGTATAGGTATAGGCAGCCTTGGGAGTGCCGTCGCAGTAGGTCTCACCGGCAGCATGCACAGCCTTGTGAGTGGGGTCGAGGGTGGGGAAGTCATCCTCGCCGATGTTCTGGAACCAGCCGTCGAAGCCGTCGTAGCAGTTGAGCTCGTAGCAGAGCTGACCGCTCTTGGCAATCGCATCGGTGTAGTCGGCATAGACGAACTGCTCGTTGGGGGTGTTGTCGGCACAGAGGTCGTAGCTGTTGACATAGTCCTGCAGACTGCCCTGGCCACGGCCGAGGGTGAGGTTCCCTTCGTGATCGGTGATCTTGCCGAAGTTCACACTGCCGTACACCTTGCAGGCGCCGGCGAACCAGCCGCTGAACACGCCGTTCTCCCATCCACCGCTGATGTTGCCGTAGTTGGCGCAGTAGATGATTTCGACCTTGAGGCTGCCACCGCTGTAGTTGCAGCCCACGAAGGCGGAGTTGTTGGCCTTGGCGCCCTTCACGTCGGCATAGTTGGTACAGCCGATGATGGTGAGCGTACCGCTACCGTTGCAGCAGCCCACGAAGGCGCTTGCGCAGGCGTCGCCGGTGAGGCGCAGCGTGCACGACTTGTCGATGGTGACATACTTGATGGTTGCGCTCTCGCACACGCCGAACAGGCCCTGCTCCCCGACGTTCCGGAGGGTCATGTTCTTGATGCTGTGGAACTGTCCGTCGAACGTTCCCTTGTACTTACGGTCGCCGCATCCGATGGGGATCCATACGATGTCGGAGAGGTCGATGTCGGCAGTGAGCACGGCGCAGGCTTCGGTGTTGTCCACATCGTCGCTGCTGTTGTCGTTGACAAGTGCTGCAAAGTCAACCAGGTCCTGAGCGGTGCCAATCTGATAGACACCTGCCTCATCTTGCTCCAGTGCGAAGGCATGTCCACCTACGAAGAGGCCGGCAACCAGCAAAGCAGCAGAAAGAAGATTCTTTTTCATGATAACTTTGGTTTTGATTAATAATATAGAACAATAATACAATGTTTTCTCTATCCTTATATATATATACGCGCGTGCGCGGGTTTTACTGCCGTTTCTCCTCAAGGGTGAGGTCTTCGCGGCGCATCCAGCTCACGGGCACGATCTCGATGTAGTCGTGGTGGTTGTAGTCGGTGCCGCCGTCGTTGGGGTTCACGTTCTTGATGCGGAGCCAGTGGTAGTCGCCGCTGAGGTACTTGGTGGTGACGACGTAGCGGATGCCGTGGTCGTAGCTGCGCACCAGTCCGCCGGCGTTCTGGCGGTAGTAGGTGATGGGGAGCTTCAGGTAGCCGTGGTTCTTCATTACCTTGTCGTTGGCCACGCCGTTGTCGTCGGTCTGGGCGTCGGGCACATAACCGATGCGGGCATCGGTGGCGTAGATGGTGTGGTTCACGGGGATGCCGCAGATCTCATCGTCGACGTAGTACTGCAGGATGCCTCGTCCGGGCTCGTTGATGCAGCTGATGCGTATCTCGTAGGTACCCTTGGGCACGTGCGGCAGGCGGTAGGCGAAGTCGAACGGGCCGCGGCAGCACATCAGGTCGCCCTGGTACTCGTCCCATCCGTTGCGGGGCAGCAGGTACGAGAGCTTACACTCGTCGCTGTACACCTTCACACGGTCGGTGTAGCCCTGCGGGATGTAGAAGCCCACGTCGCTGGGGAAGGTCACGGAGGAGGTACCATCGGCCCAGCGGATGTGGTTGTTGGTGAGCTCGGGGATGAGAGCGGAGTAGTCGATGCGGATGGGGCAGTTGAGCACGTAGCCTGCCATGACGTCCTCGTCATACACGAGCGGACGGTCGATGAGGTGGATGGAGCCGTTGAGTGCCTCCTGGTTGAAGTTCGGGTAGCGTACGGTGTCGGCAGCCACCTCTGCGGGGTCCATCACGCGCACGGCCACGGGGATGTTGTTGCCCGCGGTGGAGGTGAAGGGTGAGCTCGTGTTGATGGCATCCTTGGCGTAGTTCAGCAGGATGCAGTTCTTGATGTTGCGGCTGACGCCGTCGCGGTCCACACCGCTCACACCGCTGCTGCGCGGCATGATGATCTTGATGAGGGTGCCCTGGAAGGTCTCGTAGTACTCGAAGCGGTCGCTGGTACGCGGGAACTTGATCTCGCTGTTATAGACCGTGCCGTTGGTGTTGCCCGTGAGGTTATAGAACACCAGACGGGTGTAGAGGAGGTGGTAGTCGAGCAGGTGGTAGGCCATGAACTTGTAGAGGGCGTTGTTCTCGCTCGTGAAGTCATCGTCGGTAGCCTCGGGGTACCACTTCTTGCATGCCTCGTACAGGTCTTCGATGTTGTAGATGCCGTTCTCGTTGTACACCTCATCGGGTTCGCAGAAGGCGGTGTAGCCATAGTAGCGGTTGGGTGGATAGGGCAGCTCGCCGCCGCAGTGGGCATCGGTGCAGGTCTCAGCGGCGGGTACGTAGTCGTTGTCCTTGTAGAGCTGGAGCTTGTCCTCCAGACCCGTGCGCTGCAGTGCCTCGTAGAAGATGGAGAGGAACTTCATCGTCTCGATCTGCGTGGGCAGGGTGTTGGTGGAGGGGTTGAGCACCTTGTTCACGGTGTGCACGATGCCGTTCTCGAGCTCCTCGTCGTAGGCGATGAGCTGGGCACCGTTGACGAACATGATGCTGTGGAGGTCCTCGTCCACATCGAAGGTCATGGTCAGGTAGCGGTCGTTGAGGTTCTGTGCCGGTACGACGTCACCCGCCATGTCGGTGGTGAGGAGCTCGGCGGCAAGGATATGTCCCTTGGCGAGCACCGAGCACATCGAGTCGGACAGCTCCTCGAGCACGGGCGAGGTGATGCCCGTCCAGTTGATCTTCTTGGTGGGGTCCTGCTCGTGGATCTTCACGGAGGCGCGCCACAGGCTGTCCTGCTCCACCAGGTGACGGGCGATGGCGTCGTTGGTGGGGGCGAAGACGGTGTACTCACCGTAGGCCTTCAGCAGACCCATCTTGCCGGCACGTTCCAGGATGTAGTTGAAGCTGCTGAACGTCTCGTTGTTCTCCAGCAGGAACTGACCTACCGTCTGGCCGATGAACGTGTAGCGGTTCTCAGTGTTGATGTCCTCATGACAGCTTGTGAGGGCTGTAGTAGCGAGCAGGGCAAGGCCCATGCATGCAACAGTGACTCTTTTCATAACGGAATGGTTCAAATGTTATGTTATTTTTCTGGTTTCTCAATCTCGTTTTTCAGATACGGACATACCATGCCCTATCTGCGCGCAAAGATACGATGATTTACGCGCACGCGCAAATATTTGTATGTTTTTTTAAAAAAAATAAAAAATTTGGCTCACCCGCAAAATCCCGGGCTATTTTTTCCCACCCCCAAGCTGCGTCGTTTTACGAAAAAAGCCTCACCGGGGGGTGAGGCTTTTGCGGAAAGAGAGGGATTCGAACCCCCGGTACAGTTACCCGTACGCCGCATTTCGAGTGCGGTCCGTTCGTCCACTCCGGCATCTTTCCAATAAGGACGGCGCGAAGGTACGGCTTTTTTTTGGATGAAAAGCAAAAATCTCGAAAAAAAACACTAATTTTGCACTCGATTATGAAAATTGCCGTCATACAAATGGATATTTTGGCCGGGGAGACGGAGGGAAACCTCCTCCGTGCCGAGCAGCTCATACGCTCGCATCCCGGTGCCGATGTGTACCTGCTGCCCGAGATGTTTCCCACCGGTTGCAACAGCGACCCTATGGCGTGCGCCGAGCCGAAGGGAGGCCCTGCGCTGCGCATGATGTGCCGCATGGCGGCCGAGATGGATGCCGCCGTGTGCGGCAGCGTAGCCACAGCGGTGGAGCTGTTCACCTTCGTCAACCGTATGTACTTCGTGGAGCCCGACGGCACGGTCACGCATTACGACAAGCGTCACCTGTTCTCCTACTCCGGCGAGCACCTGCACTACACGGCGGGGGCGGAGCGTGTGGTGGTGCCGTTCCGCGGCGTGCGCTTCCTGCTGGAGGTGTGCTACGACCTGCGGTTCCCCGTGTGGAGCCGCTGCCGCGACGACTACGACGTGGCGCTCTATGCTGCCTGCTGGCCCGTGAAGCGACGCACCTCGTGGGACGCGCTGCTGCGCGCACGCGCCATCGAGAACCAGTGCTATGTGGCCGGCACCAACCGCGTGGGCAGCGATGCGCTGGGATGCGTGTACGACGGCGGGTCGGCCCTCATCGGGCCCTATGGCGAGACACTCGCCGCCGCGTCCGACGGACAGGTGGATGTGGCGGTGGCCGACATCGACATGGCACACCTCGCCGCCTATCGCAGCAAGTTTCCCACACTCGCCGATGCCGATGCGTTCAGCATCAACATGACGGATGAAGAGTCAGTCCGTGAAGAATGAACCTCCTAAAATACAGAAACCTATGAAGATGAACCCCAGACAATCCGTACTGCTCGTGGCATGCCTCGTGATGGGCATATGCTCGTGTAACGGCCAGACGGGCAAGGTGGCTCCCGCTGCCGTTGCCGTCGCTGCCGGTGAAACCCACCCAACCAGTGCAACCAATCCAAACGATACGATCATGGAGACTCCTACCCCTCAGGTGCTCATCAGCACCTCTCTGGGCGACATCGTCGTGCGACTCTACGACGACACGCCCGCCCATCGCGACAACTTCCTCAAACTCGCCCGCGAGGGCTTCTACGACGGTACACTGTTCCACCGTGTGATCAAGAACTTCATGGTGCAGGGCGGCGACCCCGACTCGAAAGGTGCTGCTCCCGGTGCACACCTCGGTGCCGGCGATGTGGGCTACACGTTGCCCGCGGAGTTCGTCTATCCCACCCATTACCACAAGCGGGGCGTGCTCTCTGCTGCCCGTCAGGGCGACCAGGTGAACCCTGAGCGCCGCAGCTCCGGCTGCCAGTTCTACATCGTGTGGGGCGACGTCTATACCCCGCAGCAGCTGCAGCAGTTTGAGCAGCGCATGAACCAGGGACGCGGACAGCAGATCTTCGACGAGCTGGCACAGCAGCACATGGACAGCATCCGCGCGATGTATGCCCGTCAGGACCAAGAGGGACTGATGCGGCTGCAGGAACTGCTCACCCAGCAGACCGAGGAACGGCTGAAGACGGAGCCCGGCTTCACGTTCACCGACGAACAGGTGGATGCCTATACCACCGTGGGCGGCACGCCGCACCTCGACAGCCAGTACACGGTGTTCGGCGAGGTGGTGTCGGGACTGGACGTGGTGGAGCTGATGCAAGCTGTGGCCACCGACGACAGCGACCGTCCGCTGGAGGACGTGACGATGACCGTGAAGGTGCTGGAGTGACCGCTGCCCTGCGGCGGTCCCTACAGACGGATGCCCATGATGCAGCCGTTCATGCAGTAGCCGTTGCCGATGGGGAAGTCGCCCTGACGCAGCCGTTGCATGCCCCTGTGCACGCAGAAGGTGACGGCACGGTTGTGATGGTTGACATTCATAGCCGCGACAGTTGCCCCGTGGCGCCGTCGTACTGCAGCCCCACGGGGGCGAGGAACGTGGCGTAGGGAATGTCGAGGGTGGTATCCACATAGGGACGCAGTGCCTGCTCGGTGCCTGCGGCGATCTCCTCGGCAGCCTCCCAGAACTCCTGCTCGGTGAAGCCGCGCTGAAGGTCGCGGTAGTAACGGTCGTAGAGCAGACGCATCAGCGCATCCAGCGACGTGCCGTGTGCCTCGTACCAGCAGTCGAAGAGCAATCCCACCACGGGACCCTTGACGTAGTACGACAGGGTGACGTCGCTGTGGTTGGCGGCGAAGTTGAAGAAGTTCAGCCAGATGTCGTAGCTGCTCTGGCGCAGCGACATGTGGTGCCGTCCCTCCGTGCTCTCCAGGTCGCGGATGTACACGGCGAGCTCCTTGAGACGTTCCTCGTCGGTGAGCACGCCCGCGCGCGCCAGCAGCTTGCTCTCGTAGTAGCAGGTGAACCCTTCGCTCACCCAGAGCATGGGCGTGTAGTTCTCCTGGTTGTAGTCGAACGGTCCCAGCTCGATGGGACGGATAGCCTTGACGTTGTAGTTGTGGAAGTACTCGTGGGTGAGAAAGGTGAGCATGCTGATGTAGGATGCACGGTCGGCAAACTGCCAGTTGTCGGTTGTGTAGTCGGCCTGACAACTCTGGTGCTCGAGTCCTCCCCGTCCGGCGCCCAAGAGCAGCAGCACGTAGCGGTCGTAGGGCACATCGCCGAACAACTGTGTGGCCTCGTGCACCCCTTTGAGCCAGTCGGCAGCCAGAGGACTGGCGTCGAACCCTTCGGGCGCCTCGATGGCGAACGTATACCGATGCCCCTCCTGCTCGAAGGTGCGCACGGCAGGGTTGCCGAGCAGGAACGGACTGTCGTAGAGCACGTCGAAGTCCGGTGCTATCCATCGGCCTTCACAGCTGTCGAGGGCTGTGGCCACCGTGTGCCAGTGCTCGGGCAGGGTGAAGCCCACCTCCACGGGTAATGCCTTCCCTCCCTCGGGATACATGAACACCCCGTTGCCCGGGACGAAGGCCACGTCGTGCTCTACACGGCACTCGGCTACCGAACGTTCGTCGGCGAACACGCGATACTGCACGCGGAGGGTGTCGTTGCAGGGTTTCTCCACCCGCCAGTGGTTCTTGCCCACCTTCTCCCAACGCAGCGGCATGCCGTCGGTCTGGCATGCTGCGAAATCGTAAAGGTTCTTGGGGTAGTCCACGATGAGGTAGTAGCCCGGTGCCCATACGGGCAGGGTGAAGGTGACGTCAGCATCGCTGCCTTGTGCCACATACTCCATGCCGACGATGATCTCGTGCGCATCGGGGCGGAACGCCAGCTGGTAGCGGATGGACGGTGAAGGGGCGCCAGCCGTGGGAGCAGCGGCGGGGTGGGCACATGCCGACAGGGTGATGAGCAGCGTCAGCAGCCAGGGGAAGTGTTTCATAGGATGTGTGTCGTGTGGATGAATACGGTTATTGCGCCTCTGCCTCCGTAGGCTGCGGTGCATGGTTGTACTTGCGGGGATAGCCCGTCAGTATGGCCAGCACGGTGCAGATGCCGATGGCATAGGGGTAGTAGAGATATGGCATGAGCTCCATGGGCGATATGCCGGCGATGGAGGCACCCAGCAACAGATGAGCACCGTAGGGGAGTATGCCCTGGGCAAAACACGACGAGGTATCGAGGATGCTGGCCACCTTGCGCGGGTCGAGACCGTAGCGGTCGCTGATCTGTCTGGCTACGCTGCCGATGGTGACGATGGCGATGGTGTTGTTGGCCGTGCAGATGTTGACCAGCACGGTGAGCGCCGCGATGCCCAGCTGTGCACCCTTGCGGCTGTGGATGTTCTTCATCATCAGCGACAGGATCCAGTCGAGACCCCCGTTCTCCTTGATGAGCGCCATCATTCCACCGGCCAGAAGCACGATGATGACCAGTTCCCCCATGCCCATCATTCCTTCGTTGATGGCCGCCAGCCAGGCGAAGAAGTCCATGCTGCCGGTGCACATGCCCACCACACCGGTGAGCAGCAGACCGATGAAGAGCACCACCATCACGTCCATGCCGCTTATGGCCAGCACGATGACAGCCAGATAGGGAATGATCTTCACCCATTCCACCTTCTCGGGTAGGTCGGCAGCGCCGAAACCGCTCCCCAGCACACCGTAGAGCAGCAGTATGACCAGAGCTGCCGGCAGCACGATGCGCAGGTTCACCTTGAACTTATCCGCCATCTTCACATCCATGGTGCTGGTGGCCACGATGGTGGTGTCGGAGATGAACGACAGGTTGTCGCCGAAGAAGGAGCCTCCGATGACGGCGGCGAGGGTGAGCGCAGTGTTGGCATCGGTGGCGGTGGCAAGCCCTGCTCCGAGCGGACCCAGGGCGATGACGGTACCGAAGGCGCTACCCGTAGCCATCGACACGAAGCACGATGCCACGAACAGCCCCGCCAGGATGAAACGCGGCGGCAGCGCCAGCAACGTCATGTTCACAGCGGCATCGATGCACCCCATGGCCTTCGCACTGTTGGCGAAGGCACCGGCCAACAGGAAGATCCAGATGATGAGCAGCATCTTCGTGGTGCCCGCTCCACGTCCGAACGTGCGGACACGGTCGGGCAGCGAGAGGTGCGTGGTGATGCAGATGCCATAGATGGAGGCTGTGAGGAAGGCCACAGCGATGGGCACCTTGTAGAAGTCGTTCAGGATGAGCGACAGTCCAAGGTAGAAGAGAAGGAACACGATGAGAGGGCTGATAGCCAGCAGACCGCGTCCGGTGGAAAGGGGCTTGGAGATGTCTTTTTCCGACATATTGCTAAGAAAATAATATGCAAAAGTAGTCCTTTTTTATGATTTAGCGAAAGATTGCAACGAAATGTCGCTGAAAAGCATTATCTTTGCACGCAAACGGATGGTAGCAAGCCTCAATCCGTCTGTTTTTAAGAAGATGAAACATACGACGCTCCTTCTCCTGTTCGTGTTGCTTCCTTTCTGCGGGAGAGCGCAACTCGTCATCAACGAGATCATGCAGTCGAACATCGACGGTGTGATGGACGACCTCAATGCCTTTCCCGACTCGTGGGTGGAGCTGCACAACTGGAGCTCCGGCAGCGTGGAGCTCAAGGGGTGGCGGCTCGGCACGGACCGTGAGTCCGCGCATGCCTGGACACTCCCCAAGGGCACGCTGAAGGCGGGAGGTTACCAACTGATCTACTGCGACAAGGAGGCCCAGGACTGGCACACCGACTTCCGTCTGGAGTCCGGCAAGGGCTGTACACTCTACCTCTTCCGTGGCGATGTGCTGGTGGACAGCCTGCCCGGAGAGATGAAGAAACAGCCGGCTCCCGGCATCGCATGGGGACGGCGCGATGACGATGCCGACGTGTGGGGGTGGCAGTACCAACCTACGCCCGGTGCTGCCAACTGTGGCGTGCTGACCGACAAGCTCCTGGGTGAACCGGTGTTCAGCGCTCCCTCGCAGGTGCTGGTGGGCGTGAAGTCGATGAATGTCAGCATCTCCCTGCCCGACGATGCTCCGCAGGGAACGGTCATCCGCTATACCTCCGATGGCAGCGAGCCTACCTCTACCAGCTCCGTGTGGGGCGGCGTGCCGATCACCATCAGCACCACACGCATCCTGCGTGCCAAGCTCTTCTGCGACGGATGGCTGTCGCCGCGCTCCACCACCCGCTCCTACATCTTCTTCCCCCGTTCGATGACGCTCCCCGTCATCTCCATCGTCACCGACAAGCGCTACCTCACCGACTCCAAGATAGGCATCTATACCGATGGCTCGTACAGCACATCGCAAAAGAACTATAAGTACAATTGGCGCCGTCCCATCTACTTCGAACTGTTCGAGGGACCCGGTGCGGCTCCCGTGCTCGCCCAGCTCTGCGAGACGAGGGTGCAGGGAGGTGCATCGCGTGACTGCAGCCTGAAGTCGCTCGCCGTGTATGCGCATAAAAGGTTCGGGGAGAAACGCTTCGACTATGAGTTCTTTCCCGACCAGAAGCCCGGACTGACCGATTTCAAGTCCATCATCCTGCGCAATGCAGGCAACGACTTCGACTACCTCTATATGCGCGATGCCGTCATCCAGCGCACCATGGCCACCCATACTGACCTCGACTGGCAGGCATGGCGACCGGCGGTGGTTTACATGAACGGCGTGTACAAGGGCATCCTCAACATCCGCGAACGCAGCACCACCGAGAACGTGCGCTCGAACTACGGTCTGGACGATGACGAGATTGACATGATCGAGAACATGAACAGCCTCAAGGCAGGCACGAAGGACAACTGGGAGGCTTTCAAGGCGTTCTATAACGAACACGGCCATACATGGGAGGAGTACAGCCAGTGGATGGACTGCGACGAGTACATCAACCTGATGCTGATGAACCTCTACTACAACAACCAGGACTTCCCCGGGAACAACATCGTGTCGTGGCGCCCGCGTACCGAGGACGGACGCTGGCGCTGGGTAGCCAAGGACACGGACTTCGGACTGGGCCTCTATGGCTCCTCGGCATCGTACAACACCATTGCCTGGCTCCATACCCCCGACTACGATGCCGACCGCGCGTGGGCGAATACGTACGACAATACGCGGCTGTTCCGCCGGCTGATGGAGGACGAGACCTTCCACCGGCGGTTCATCGACCGGGCGATGATCTACATGGGTGACTTCCTTAACTATGAAGGCACATGGGAGGTGTGGGAACCGATGTACAAGCAGATCAAGACGGAGTATCCCTCACACCGCAAACTCATCAACCAGTGGTGGCCCAACTATAGCGACGAACTGAACAGTGCCCGTAACTGGGCCAAGAACCGTACCTCATCCTTTACCCAGCAACTGGCCGACTGGTATGCGCTGGGCACTCCCATAGCGGTGAGCATCAATCCCTCGGTGACATTAGCCGATTTTGCGGACATCACTCTGACGTTCAATGAGGTGCCCCTCTCGAAGCCCGCATGGGAAGGGAAATTCTTTGCCGGAAGGGACATCACGTTGCAATCGGTCTCCTCAGGGGCACGCGATGTGACGGGATGGGTAGTGACCGCTGTCGGTGCACAAGGATCGGTGCAGACGACACAGTACGAGGGCAGCACATGCTCCTTCACCGTGCCGTCCTGCTCGCAATTGATCATCAATGCGCGGTTGGGAACGAATGCCATCGACGAGCTGCCGGCCACGGATGCCGCCCAGTCCGTGCCTGCCGACTGCTATGGCGTGGATGGCATCCGTCGCGAAGAGGTCATGAGGGGGTGGAACATCGTGCGGATGCCCGATGGCTCAACCCGAAAAATATGGGTGGAATAGAATCAATAGGTAAGAATATCTCTCAGAATATCCAAGAATATGTTCAAGGTAGGAATCATTGGTGCCGGACGCATTGCCGCCAAAATGGCGGATGCTCTTCAATCAGCGGAAGGTGTTGAACCTTATGCCATTGCCTCTCGCGATGTGGAGCGTGCCCGGTCGTTTGCCGTCCAGCATGGCATGTCGAAAGCGTATGGAACGTACAAAGCCCTGCTCGATGACCCCGATGTGGATCTGGTCTATATAGCCACCCCTCATTCGCATCATTATGAACAGGCAATGCAGGCGGTGGAGAGCGGCAAGCCTGTGCTGTGCGAGAAAGCTTTCACTGCCAATGTGCGGGAAGCGGAACGTCTGCTCGACTGCGCCCACAGCCGGGGCGTCTTCGTAGCAGAGGCAATCATGTCGCGCTTCCTGCCGCTCATGGATACGCTGAAGGAGGTGCTGGCAAGTGACGTTATCGGCGAGTCCCAGCTGCTGTCGGCAACGCTCAGCTATCCGCTGGCGTGGAAGGAGCGTGTGATGCGTGCCGAGCTCTGCGGAGGAGCCCTGCTCGATATCGGTGTCTACTGCATCAACTTCGCCCGTATGTGTTTCGGCACCGATATCGTGCGTGTGACGTCTGACTGCACGCTCGGGGGTGTAAACGATGCGGTGGATGTGCTGGAAACCATTACTCTACGCTATGCTGACGGTCGGATGGCCAACCTGCAGTCGGGGGCGCTCTGCGTGGATGACCGCGGCGGACGCATCGCCGGCAGCAAGGGGTATATCCTCGTTGATAACGTCAATGTACCTTCCCGCTTCACTGTATGGCAGGACTACCGGCAGGTGGCGGAGTACTGCTCCAACGACAACCAGCTGACAGGGCTCCGACGCGAAGTGATGGCCTGCCGGGATGCGCTTGCCGAAGGTGCCCTTGAACTGTCGTGCATCCCGCATGCCGAGACACTCGCCATCATGCGCCTGATGGATGACCTACGCAGCCAGTGGGGGGTCGTCTATCCCAATGACGCGCTGGTGAGATAGCCCCTGTGCTTACTGCGGCGGTAAGCGCCGCCTCTCTGTTGGGGATCAAGCAAACAGCTTCTCCAGCTCACCCTCTTCGATGATGTGGATGATGGTCTTGCCATCGGGGGTGTAGTTGGGCATGGCGCAGGCAAAGAGGTCGCTGACGAGTGTGCTCATCTCTTCGTTGCTGAGCACCTGTCCCACCACGATGGCGGCTGAACGGGCCATGGTGAGTGCCATGCTATGATGCGGGTCGGAACGTATGGCGCTGCCACTCTCCACGGCGCTGTCGAGCATGTCTTGGAGCAGATGGCAGGCGTTGAGCCCTTTGATGTCGAAGGGCACCCCTTGAACGGAGAAAGTGCCTCCTCCCATATTGCTGATGTCGAAGCCCAGGCACGCGAAGTCGTCCAACAGACGATCCATCTGTAGTGCCTGTGAGGGAGATAGCTGCAGCAACTCGGGGAACAGCATGCCCTGTGATGCGCTCTTGTGGTCGGCGAAGTGCTTCATATATCGGTCGAAAAGCACGCGCGTGTGTGCTCGATGCTGCTCGATGAGCATCAGACCCGATCCGATGGAGGTGGCGATGTAGCGCCCATCGATCTGTGTGCACGGGAAGGTGCGGTCTTGCGGGAGTGGCTCGACATGGAAAAGCTCGGCTTGCGCGTGTTCCGACGCTGCCGGTGTGGCTTCGTCGGCAGGGAAAGGAAGTGGCGTGTCGTCGGTCTTTGCAGTGCCGGAGGTGACTCCATAGAGCTTTTCCCAGTCAATGGCAGGCTTGCGGCTGCTGCTTCTTTCGTGGTGATCCTTGAAGGGATTGTAAGTAGGATCGAGTTGCAGCGTAGGTGGCGGACAGTTACGTCCTGCTACGGGGATGGGGATGTCGGGACAGTCCACGGTGTCGAAGTCGATGGAGGGGGCGGCATGTGTGCGGCCCAGCACCTCACGCACGGCAGCCACGATAATCTGCCATACGGCATGCTCGTCCTCAAACTTGATTTCTGTCTTGGTGGGGTGTATGTTGACGTCGATGCGTGAGGGATCGACATCAAAATACAGAAAATACGACACTTGTTCGCCTTCGGGGATGAGCCCCGTGAACGGTTCCATGACGGCTTTATGGAAGTAGGGATGCCGCATGTAGCGTCCGTTGACAAAGAAGTATTGGTGGTTGCCCTTCTTGCGGGCGATGTCGGGTGTGCCGACAAATCCCGTCAGATTGACGATGGTGGTTTGGATATCGATGTTGAGCAGATCCTGGTTGATCTTCTTGCCGAACAGTTGCATGACACGTTGGCGGCGGCTGGTCGGTGCGAGGTTAAGCAGCTCTGTATCGTTGTCGTGCAGGGTGAACGCTATCTCGGGATGCACGAGTGCGATGCGCTCCACCTCAATAATGACATTGGTCAGCTCTGTGGGATTGGACTTAAGAAACTTGCGCCGTGCGGGAACGTTGAAGAAAAGGTTCTTGACCAGGAAGTTACACCCTACGGGACACATCTCCACGTTTTGGCTGACGACGCGTGACCCCTCGATGCACAGCATGGTGCCCAGCTCGTCGTTCTCGGTGCGTGTGTGCAACTCTACCTGTGCCACTGCCACAATGGAGGGCAGTGCCTCGCCCCGAAAACCGAACGTGCCGAGGGCGAAGAGGTCCGAGGCCTGCGTAATCTTGGAGGTGGCATGCCTTTCGAAGGCCATGCGAGCATCCGTCTCCGTCATTCCTTTGCCATCATCGATGACCTGTATGCAGGTCTTCCCGGAATCGGTGAGGATGATATGGATGTTTCTTGCACCGGCATCTACAGAGTTTTCAACCAGCTCCTTGACGACAGAGGAGGGGCGCTGGATCACTTCGCCTGCCGCAATCTGATTGGCTACGGAGTCGGGCAGCAGATGGATAAGGTCACTCATGGTGGGAGACGGTGATCAGTTTAACAGGAAACGCCATAGGATGAGCAGTCCGATGATGAGCATGAACACGCCGAAGGCGGAGATATGCCGGGTTCCTTCCTCCTTGTAACGCTTCAGATGGGTGGTCTGCTCAACAAACTTACCGCGGATGTCCTCGGGGTTGAACTCCTTCTCGGGTAGCATGCCCAGTTCGCGCTTGGCGGTCTCCTCGATATTGCGGAGCTTGGCTTTGCGCTCGTCGTAGTAGATGTAGTTATGTTCGAACCTGCGAGGTTCTCGGGTCTTGAATAGGCTCATGGTTGTATTCCGTTGAGTGTGGGCAGCGGTACGGCGCTGCGGTTTGTCTTCTTGAGTTTCTGTTCACTGGTCTTGCCTCTCCAGTAGAGGATGTCGTAGGAGCTGAGCGGACGGATGTGTGAAAACCATCCAAAGGCAGACAGCTTGCGCTTCTCGGACGGAATCTGGTCCATAGGGTAGAACACGCCGTTGGACTTGCCGGTGATGAAGAGCTTGTCCACCTGCCGTTCGACCATGTAAGCGGTGAGCAGGCTGGCTTCGGTGGTGTTCATACCGACGAAGAGCGTGTCGCCCTCCTCGCGGTAGTAATAGATAACCTCCACGTTGCCTTCCACATCGGTGTGGTCGATTTCGCCATTGCGGAAATAGGCTTTGATGTCGCGTCCGCTGATCTGGTTGTAGTGGGCGGTGTCGAGCTGTTCCACCATCAGTGCCTGGTTCTCGATATGTGCCCAGCTGATGGTGCTGTCGTTAAGGTAAATCATGATTTTCTCACCCAGCACCTGCTGGTTGCCATTCCAGATGATTGGGTCGTAGTACAGCGTAGCGCAGGAGTCGAGGGAGTTGAAGACAAGCGAGTCGCAGACGGCCTGCATGTCGCTGCGGTAGATGCGTACCTTGCGGTAGGCCTCGATGATGCGGTAGGTGATGAGTGAGTCCACGATGGCGGTGTCTGCCGGCAACGACTGTGCCAGTGCTGCGGTGTAGGCGGATGCCAGACTGTCGGGCTGCATCCAGGGCATCAGGACTGTAGAGTCGGCCAATTCCGCTTGTACAACGTCATGGGCTTCTGTGGAGTCACGCACTTCTGTCACTATCTGGTTTAGGCTATCCGTGGAGTCTGGTTCTACGGCATGGATGTGGGTGGTGGTTGTGGTGTCGGCAATATGCGTAGCGAAGGGCTCTGCGGCATCCTCCTGGGGTTGGGCGGACAGGGAATCGGTCGGGATGGCAGACACAGCTATGGAGTCGGCCGGGATGGCAGACACCGCCATGGAATCGGGTACTATGGCCTCCGACCCTATACGGGAAGGACGGGGCCGTGCTGCTTTATCGGGGGATTTCTTGTCGGGAACGTTGATTTTGGTGTGGGTGGTGAGACGTAGCGTGTCGCCATGGATGAACAAACTATCGCCTTGCGAATAGTCGATGGCGATGGCTTGTTGCGTGGCATAGGCAGAGTCGTTGAGCTCGTTGTAGTAGATGTAGTCGCCTGTGAGTCGGCAGCTGTTCTTGTAGTCGTCGAGCACGACGTTATGGAATGCCTCGCCGTAGTGGAGCGTACGATCGTAAAAGAGGCTGTCGCCGATGAGGCGGTTGTTGTCATTGGTATATACCGAACGTTGGTACAGCTTGCACTGGTCCTGCTCGGTATAGTAATAGCCAAGGGTGGAGTAGAGGTGGTTGTCATCGCTGTCAATGTCGGAGGGCCCGGTGATGGTGGCGATGCGTGTGGCTGTGTTGTAGCCGAGGGTGTCGGAGGTGAGCACGAAGTGGTCGTTGGTGAGCGTGACGTCGTAGTTGAAGACGGCATCCTTGGTCTGCGTGTCGTACTCCCCCCATTGGGACGTGAGCGTGTTGAGGCTGTCCTTCAGCGTGCCCCAGTCGAAGTAGTAACCGAGGTTCATCGTGCGGTCGTAGTTGAGGCTGTCGGTAGTGAGTACCATGCTAGGGTCTTCCATCCGGACGTTGTAACGTATCTTTGCCAGCATGGCATTGCCGTCGTAGTAGAGCTCGTCGCCATCGAGGAGCAGCGTGTCTCCCTGGTTCATGTGGATGTTGCCATAGGCTGCGAGGGAGTTTGTCTCCTCATAGAAGAGCGCACTGTCGCAGTACATGTACAGGCTGTCGTGTCGGAAGGAGACGTTTCCGACAAGGATCTGTGCATCTGCATTGATGTCTTTGTCGAAGCGTGTCTCGTCGGCATGCAGCAAGTACACATACTCCGTCTTCTTCTCGCTGTCGGCAGTCTGCTGTGGCCATACGGATAGCGGCATTGCCAGCAGCATTGCGACGAGAAGGGCTCGGTGTGCAGTGTGGATGTTCCTCTTCATCGGGGGCACTTGTGGTAGGGCAGCATCAATATTCCTTTATCCACCCGGGATATTTGTATCCTTCGCGTTTCCAATCGTCGTTGATACGAATGTACGTGGTTCTCTGTTTATCGACAATCCACTTTTCGATTTTCTCTTCCTGTATTTGTGATATCATCACCTCTTTGAGTGCTTCAAAGTCGTCCTGTACGTTGGCTTTGTGACCGTTGACTTTGGACTTCAGCTTGACGATGGCGCACACCTCCTTGCCGCTCTTCGGGTCAAGCATGACAAAGGGCTTTGATATCTCTCCCACGTTCATGTCGTACACCACCTTGGCTACCTCCTGGGGAAGCTGTTGGAGTTGGAAATGCGAGGAGCCGTGGTTCTGTGCGTACATGTCATCGACGAACATCAGCCCAAAGTTCGCGCGGGTGTTCTTGTCGGCAGAGAGCACGGTGGCCTCGTCAAAGGTGAATTTCTCGTTACGGATATCATCGGCGATGGAGTCGAGGCGCAACATCATGGCGTCAATGCTCTCCTGCGGCACCTCCGGTTTCATGAGGATGTGGCGTACCTTCACCCGGTCGCCTCGTTTCTCGATGAGCTGTATGATATGGTAGCCGAACTCTGTCTCCACGATCTTCGACACCTTGGTGGGGTCGGTGAGGTTGAAGGCGACGGCAGCGAATTCGGGCACCAGTTCGCCTCGTCCCATGAAGTCGAGTTCGCCACCGTTCTTGGCGCTGCCATCCTGTGACCACATGATGGCTTGGATGGCAAAGGTGGTCTCACCATTCTGCACCCGTTCGGAGATGTCGCGCAGTTTCTCTTTCACTGCTTCAATCTCCTCTATAGGTATCTCGGGCTGTTGGGTGATGATCTGCACCTCTACCTCGGTGGGGATATAGGGTATCTCGTCCTCACTCATCTTTTCGAACCGTTTGCGCACTTCGGCGGGTGTGAGCTTGATGTCGCCCACAATCTTCTGTTGCATGCGCTGCACGGTGAGTTGGTCGCGCACGTTGTCGCGCAGCTGTTCGCGTATCTGTGTAGAGCTCTTCTGGAAGTACTCCTCCATCTTCTCCTTTGAACCGATAGCTTTGATACGCTGTTGCATCTCATTCTCGACCTGTGTGATAACCTCGTTCTCGGTGACCTCGATGCTGTCGATGGCTGCTTGGTGGAGATAGAGCTTCTGGATGGCAATCTGTTCGGGCAGTACGCTGTAAGGATCTCCGTCGATACGCTCGCCGCTGCTCTGCATATAGAGACGCATTTCCTCAACATCGGACTTCAGGATGGCTTCGTCACCCACAACCCACACCACTTCATCGATGACGTTGTTCTGTGCAGGAAGCACGACCGGAGCAAGGCTCAGCAGTGCTGTCATCAAGGGCAGAATGTTTCTTTTCATTTTTCTGGGAATTCTTCAGTATAAAATCTCTTAACACGTCCCATGTCGATGGCACGGTCATACAAATCGTTTCTCACTTTCTTTATGAAATCGACCTTACGGGTATTGGATAGCATGTCGGCAATATCGCTGCGTGCCAGGTCGTAAGGCTTCACTTTGCCGTTGAGCACGAAGTTTTCCACATGAAGCAGGTAGCAGAACTCATCGTCTTCGGCTTCAAAGTCTTTGCTGACAGAGAGCTGGTTTAGGTCCACAAGGTCGGCATTTATCTTGCCGTCGAGGTCGGAGAGGGGCACCCAATGGTCGTAGAAGTATTCGTAGATGACAGCGTTCTGAAGACAGTATTTCTCAATCTTTTCCATGCTGGCATCGTCGTTGTGTGTGTACCACTTGCGCAGTTCATCAAGGCCGCTGGCGGTTTTTGGCACTTTGATGAACAGCCCTTGGATGGCAGGCTCCTTGAGCACGAAGAGGGTGGGGTTGTCGTTGTAGAAGGCACGCATCTCTTCTTCGGTAATCTCGTTGCCGAGTTTTTGTTCAATGAGCTGCTGCTGGTACTCCTGCAGGATGAGCGTCTTGCGGTATTCCTCGACCATCTGCTCGATGTGCTTGCTGGAGCGTATGTTACGCTCAGCCTGCATATAGAGCAACTGTTCCTCCACCCAGTTCTGTATGCAACGCTCGGCAAAGGCCGTGCTGTCGGCGGGGTTGATGTTGAGCGGGAGTATGGCTTGGAGGTCTTCGTGGTACAAGTATGCACCGTTCACCTCCACGAGCGGTGTCTTTCCGCCGTGGTCTGTCTGGGACGTGCACGCTGCAAGGAGCAGTAGCGTGCCCAGCAGAGGCATGATGAACGGTTTGGTCATCGGCATCAGTGATTGTTGACGGTGTTGACAGCCTCGGGATAGACGGTGTAGGTGTATCGTTCGCGCAGCTGCTTCACCCATTCCTTCTCCAGCAGGTTCTGGTAGTCGGCGGTCACCAGTCCGCGCACGTCCTCATAGGTGTCGGGACCTTTCTTCTGCAGCTTGCCGATGGCACCCATGGCAGCGAATCCCTCTACAGGGTCGCATGGCTCACCGGTCTTGAAAATGAGGTTGTCGGCATATTTGTTCTTCCCTGGCTTGAAGGGACCGCGGATAACCTTCACCTGCAGGGTGGAGTCGTTGTTGAATGTCTCGCGGATGGTCTTCACCCATTCCGATTCAGGCAATCCCTTGACGCTCTTCTTTACTGCCTTCAATACCTCCTCGGTGGTGCAACAGGCGATGATGCCGCGGAACACGGGCTCTTCGTAGGCATATTCTTTCTTGTGCTTCTTGAAGTACTTTTCCAGTCCCGCTTCGTCCTTGGCTGCTTTGTCCCATACCTCGCGGTTGCTGATCTCGTAGAGCAAGGAGCCATCGTAGTACTCTTTCATGAGGAACCGGAAATCGGGGTACTTGGCATCCAGTTCTTTCTCGGCCTTCTCCAACGCTTCTTCGGGGGTGATGTTGCCTCCCATTTCAGCGGCGAGCTTCTTACCCATGGACTCCTTGGCTGCGGCATTCACACCACGCTGTTCAAGGAACTTGAGGATGGACTCGCGGTGAAAATCGTAGGACTCGAATTGCTTGCGCTCGTTCATCTTGATGATATGGTAGCCGACGGCGGAGAGTACAGGATCGGAAATCTCGCCGGGTTGCATGGCGAAAGCCACCTCTTCGAATGCGGGGATGGTATGTCCCTTCTGTATCCAGGGCAGCATGCCCCCCTGTGATGCTGTGCCGGGGTCCTGTGAGAGCTTGCCCGCCAGTTCTGCGAAGTCTGCTCCCGCCTTCAGCGCTGTGCTGATGGAATCGATGCGCACCTTGGCAGCAAGCTGCTCCTCGGGTGTGGCATTCTGCTGCATGCGGATGAGTATGTGCGACACCAGCACCAGGCCATCATCGCCGATACGCTCGACCGTCTGTTGGTACACCTCGCGGGCAGCCTCTTCGATGAACACGGAGTCGATGAGGTATGGCTCAGCTTGCTGCGTGCGGTACTCAGCCATCTCTTTCTGGAACGATGCCATCGTGTCCATGTGCTCGTCAAGGGCGGCAGCCACCTTCAACCGGTAGTTGATGAACAGCTCTACATACTCATCAAGGTCTTTGCGGTCAAGGGTCGCGGCGGTATTGTTCTTATTGTACGAATATTCAAATTCAGAGCGGGGTATATCCACACCGTTTACAGTCATGATGATGGGGTCGTCGGTTTGGGCAAAGCCTCCAATTGCGATGGATACCAGGGCCAGCGCTATCACAATTCTTTTCATATTTGCTGTTGTTTTTTGATACACAGTTACACAATGAACTGCAAAAGTACGAAGAAAAACGGAATCTGTCTCGATTTTTTCTTTTTTTAAAAGAATAAAACATCAAATAAGGTGGATGGAGACTTTATTATGTATGGTTGCGAGGTATAAAACGACCAAAGGCCCCCGCTCGAGAGTGAAGGCCTTTGGTATGGATGGTGAGGTAGAATGTTTACTTTGTCGCAGCCTCTAACTTGCGACGTAGGATGAGCATGATGATGCCTGCAACAAGGCATAGGCCAATAAGGATAGCCCAGTTGGCCATGAGAGGAATGCGCTTCCAAAGCATGGAAGGAATACGTGAGAGGTAGTTACCTATGGCGGTGGCTGCGAACCATCCACCCATCATGAGACCTTTGTATTTGGGTGGCGCTACTTTGCTGACGAAGCTGATGCCCATAGGGCTCAACAGTAACTCCGCTATTGTCAGGGTGAAATAGGTGCCGATGAGCCAGTGCGGGTCAAGGATGCTTTGTGCTGCATCGCCGAGGTCCTTTGGAGAGGTAAGTCCTGTTGAGGCAATGGAGATGACGCCAAAGCCAACAGCTGCCATCAACATGCCAAGTGCGATCTTCATCGGTGCGGAAGGCTCCTTGCCTTTTGCTGCCAGTGCTCCAAATACGCTGACAGAGACCGGAGTCAAGGCAACGACAAAGAATGGGTTGAACTGCTGGAAGTCGGATGTGGCAGCGTTGATGGAGGAACCCATGCTCAGGTAGAGGGCAATGGCGCCGCCCCATAATACCAGGGTGGCAATGGCTGCAATGACACGTGACTTTTTCGTTTCACTCTGGAATACAGCAAACAATGTGTAGATAGATACAGCGATGAGGAATAAGGACCATATGTTGAACCAAATGCGTGTTGAGCCTGTGATACCTTCTAACTTGGTGTACTTATCGGCGAAGAAGGTCAGGGCAGAACCGTTCTGGTGGAAGGCCATCCAGAAGAAGATGACGACGGCGAAAACGAGCAACAGGGCCACGATACGGTCCTTCGTCTGTTTGGGCGTCAGTTCCTCAACGGGAGCGTCTTTTGCCTTAGCCTGCTTGACGTTGACATCAGCATGCTTGAACCAGGGACGGCAGAAGAAATAGACCAGGATGGAGAAAACCAATGAGGCGCAGGCTACATAGAAGCACAGACGATAGCCTTCGCCAAGCGCTTGAAGGTATTCACCGGCACGTTCGCCATAGGTGACAGTGGCATTGTCAATGGGCGTGAAGCTGAAGCCTTTGGATGCAAGATAAGGGTTATAGAGGGCTTTTGCCATAGCCGGAGCGAACATGGAGCCGATGTTGATGGCCATGTAGAACAGGCTGAAGGCAGCATCACGTTTGCTCTCATATTTGGGGTCATCATAGAGATTGCCGACCAAGACTTGCAGATTTCCTTTGAACAGGCCTGTGCCTACAGCGATGCAGATAAGTCCGCCAATCAGTGTGAACATATCTACTTGAGCTGAACCCATCGGAATGGCGAGGGCAAGATAGCCGAGGAACATGATGCTGACACCAACGGTGACACACTTACCGTAACCGATCTTGTCAGCGAGGAAACCACCGAGAAGGGGCATGAAGTATACTCCGGCGAGGAAGAGAGCATAAACATGGCCTGCCTGGTCTTCAGACCATCCGAATTTCGCTCGCATGTAGAGCGTAAAGATGGCTAACATCGTGTAGTAGCCGAAACGTTCGCCAGTGTTGGCGAGAGCAAGGGCGAAAAGCCCTTTAGGTTGTCCTTTGAACATGGTTCTTTTGTATTAAAAATTTTGTAATCTCATGTTGTATTGGCATCTTTTTCCCAATATTGGGCGCAAATGTACGCAAAGGAATACAATAAAACAAAAAAGCAGCCGAAAAAATCGACTGCTTGTGTAGTAAATGTCTCTTTCTGCTCTTATTTGATGCGCAGTATGGACAAGGAGTTGCTTGGGGCATTGAATGTGCTGGCTGATCCAAAGGGAGTGGAATAGGTGGCGGTGTGGGGCACTATCTTGCGTGGCTCCTCTTTCGTGTTCTCGTCGAGGGCTGCTCCCTGCAGTGTGGTCACGGAGTAGTGCTTGTCGGTCACGCCCTGCAGGCTGACCTTGACGGGAGCATCCTCATCGCCGAAGTTCACGATTTTCACGATGAGGCTGCCGTCGGCATCCTTCTCGGCATTGGCATAGAGGATGTCCGGGGTCTCGATGGTGTATGTGTGTACCACCTCACCATCGATGCGTGTGGTGATCTGCTCACCGCGCACCTCCACCTTCAGTGTGTACCAGCGGTCGTTTTCGATATGTCCACGGGATGTCACGGGTTGGGTCTTGCCGCCGTTGAAGATATCCTCTACGGCATGTTGTGTGTTTCCCCATCCGGCCACGTTGAACCAGCGATAGTTACGCTCCCCGGTGTAGTCGAATACCACCAGGAACCCCTCGTCGCCGTCGGTCTTGCGTGCCTGCACGGTAACGTCGTAGTTGCGTGCGTCCATTACGCGATTGCATACTGCCATACAGCTCTCTTCGATGGCGCTTTGCGTCATCACTCCGCTGCTGGCCTTCCACTGTCCGCTTCGTGTCGTCCATCCCGACAGGTTGTCGAGGGCGTCGCTCAGCAGTACGATGCCCTTCTCATCGGTCACCACAAGGTTTTTGTACTCTACGGCGGTGTTCCACGAAGCCAGTCCCACCTGGAACTTGGTGGACTTCGGCTGTGGAGTCTGTACGAGGGTGCTCTTGACAGTCTGCGTGCCTATGTTCTCGGCCATCAGTTGCTGTACATAATAAGAGGGTGATGCCCAGCTTTCGGCAGCATCGAAGCGGATCATGTCGGGCATCCAATGGCGGTCGTGTATGTTCACGAAGATGGGTGCATAGGAAGCCATGGTCACCACGTCGCTGTTGTTCTCCATGCCCATCATGAACACGGCTTCGCCGAGGGCTGCCTTCAGGTTCCCTTCGCCGCAGTCGCTAGTCACGGCATACTCGCCAGTGTAGATCTTTGGTCCCTGACGGTCGTAGTTGTCGTAGTGGTGGTACTTGGCGGCAAACCAGCTGGGACTGCGGTAGTAATGCTCATCGAGCAGGTCCACCGGGTTGTCGTTGCGCCACGATGGATAATCGGTGCCCCAGCTCTCCACGTTGCCGATGAGCTGTACGTAGGGATACTTTTCTTTGATGGCGTGATAGAACTGCGCATAACGCTCGGCATAGTGGTCGCTCTGTGAGCGGGGGTCTGCCTGATAGTTCTCGTTGCCGATTTCTATCAGTCGCAGTCCGAAGGGCTTCTTGTGTCCGTTGGCGATACGCTTGGCTCCCCACTCTGTGGAGGCATCACCGTTGGCGTACTCAATGGCGTCAAGAGCATTCTGTATGTATTCATCAATCTGGTCGTAAGGCTGGTATCCTCCGTGCCAGATGCCCACGTTCACCACGTAGAGCGGTTCTGCGCCAAGGTCCTCGCAGAGCTGCAGGTACTCGTGATAGCCCATGCCGTCGGTACAGGCATATCCCCAGTTGGCGTTCATGTGTCCGGGACGTTCCTCCACAGGACCGATGGTGCGTTTCCATTCGTAGGCTGTGGACTGGCTCATGCCCTCCACGAAGCAGCCGCCGGGGAAGCGCATGAAGCGCGGGTGCAGGGCGGCGAGCTTCTCTGCGAGGTCGCGGCGGCAGCCGTTGGCACGTCCTTTCCAAGTGGGCGGGAACAGGCTCACCATGTCCAGATAGACGACGCCGGGGTTGTTCAGCAGCAAGTAAAACTGTGCCTCACCGGCATTGCTCTGTCCCTTGAAGGTGAGCGTGTACTTCTTCCACTCGGTACTGATGGTCTTGCTGAATACCTTCTTGGCGCACCAGTTGTCGTCCTTCTTCAGTCCAGTGGTGAAGCTGATGCGTGCCTTTGTGTCGGCTTTGGCCCAGAATGTCAGGGTGTATTTGTCGCCTTTTACGGCGTTGATGCCCCAGAATCCAGCATTGCGCACACCGGCGGGTGCACTCTTAGTGGCCTGTGCCACGGCCAGTGTCAGTGCACGTTTCTGTGCGTCGTTCATCAGTCCTTCTTCGAGCACCTCCATGGAGGCGCCGTTCACGGCGTTCCATCCGGGCATCAGCTTGGGGTTGGCAGGACGTCCGAAACGCTCACCACGCCCGTTGTCGAACCGTTGCGGACGGACGCCCTCGTCCATTTCTTCGAACGAGCGGTTGCGGATGAGCTCGGCGTAGAGTCCGCCCTCGCCGGCGTGGTTGATCTCTTCGTAGAACAGGCCATAGAGAGTGGGACTGATGTCGATGCCTTTCTGTGTGGCATCGATGTTGAGGGTAGCGGTCTGTGCGTGTACGGCAAGCGTGGCCGCCACGGCTGTAATCAGTGCAATGTGTTTTTTCATACGAATCCGTTATTGGTAAATGCGAGTGCAAATATAGTCAAAAATGGACATTCTCTACAATTTCAGATAGAAATTTCGCAGCAGAGCGGTATATTTTGCGGAATAGGTGCCGGGGACCTCTTCGATGCAAAGCTTTTCCGGTGTGCATTGGAAGCTCTCGCGTGCAAATGCCATCAGCACCCGTTTGGGCGCTTTGTTCGGCAGTGTGCTCACGGTGGTCTCTCGGGTAAGGAACAGGCTGTGCATAGCAGCTGCCAGCACCATGTCTGTGCGTCGTTCGGTGGGGAGCACCACTGACAGGGTGCCGCTGCCGTTCAGCAGCCGTCCTGCGGCAGCAGCTAGCATCTCCAGAGTCAAGGTATCGTCGTGACGGGCTGTAGACCGTGTCCTGTTGGGACAGCGCAGCGCATGTTCAAAGTAGGGCGGGTTACAGAGGATAGCATCAAAGGGTATCGGGGTGCTCCAAGTGCGTATGTCGCCCTGCTGTACATCGATGCGCCGAGCGAAGGGCGAGGTGGCTACGTTCTCCCGGGCTTGTGCGGCAGCCTCTTCCTCTATCTCTATGGCGGTGATATGTGCCTTGGGTGCCCGCTGTGCCGCCATCAGCGCCATCAGCCCTGTGCCAGTGCCTATGTCGAGCAGTGAGTGACAGTCCTCAACGGCAGCCCATGCTCCCAGCAGTACCCCGTCTGTGCCTACCTTCATGGCGCAACGGTCCTGCCGGATGGTGAACTGTTTGAATGTGAAGCTGTCGGCAGCCATCAAGGACGGAAACCGATGATCTCTCTCACCTCGCGGATGGTCTTGGCCGCACTTTCGCGGGCTTTGTCGGCCCCTTCACGGGCGATACGGTCGAGAAGCGCGGTGTTGGCAGTGAACTCGTTAATGCGTTCGCGGATAGGTGCGAGGGTGTTGATGAGGTCTTCGGCCAGCTGTTTCTTCAGGTCGCCGTAGCGGATGCTCATGTCGTTCCATTTCTCGTCGAAGTAGTCGTAGGTGTCCTTTGAGGAAACCACGCTGAGCAGGGTGAACAAGTTCTGGATTACCTCAGGCTTTTCGCTGTTCGGAGCTTGCGGACCGGCATCGGTGACGGCACGCATCACCTTTTTCTTTATCGATGCAGGTTCTTCGTAGAGGTATATGCAGTTACCTTCGCTTTTACCCATCTTGCCGCTGCCATCGAGTCCGGGAATCTTTACGCCCTGTCCGGCCAGACTGAACGACTGTGGAACAGGGAAGAATTCCACGCCATACTTGTTGTTGAAACGGTTGGCGTAAAGGCGCGCCATCTCCATGTTCTGTTCCTGGTCCTTGCCTACGGGTACCTTGTTCGCGCGGTGGATGAGGATGTCTGCAGCCATCAGGGTGGGGTAGGTTAGGAGTCCGGCATTGACGTTGTCCGGTTGCTTGCGTGCCTTGTCCTTGAATGATGTCACGCGTTCAAGCTCACCCAGATAAGCGTTCATGTTCAGGTAGAGATAGAGCTCGAGCACCTCTTTCACGTCGCTCTGCACGTAGATGGTCGATTTCTCGGGGTCGATGCCGCAGGCCAGATACTCAGCCAGTATGGTGCGCACACTGCGCTGTATGTCCTCGGGCTTGGGGTGTGTGGTCAGGGAGTGCCAGTCGGCAATGAAGAACAGACACTTATACTGCTCCTGTAATTTCACGAAACTGGTCACGGCGCCGTAGTAGTTGCCGATGTGGAGATTCCCGGTGGGGCGTATGCCGCTCAATACTGTTTCCATATTCTATAGGTTACGTTTAGCAAAAAGTGCTGCTTCACACTGTGAAGCAGCACGCTTTGTTTGGGTGGGCGAAGAGGGATTTGAACCCCCGACCCTCTGCTTGTAGGGCAGATGCTCTGAACCAACTGCGCTATTCGCCCAATACTTTTCGCGCTCTTGCAAGGGCTCCTCACTCTCTCCAGTGGGCGAAGAGGGATTTGAACCCCCGACCCTCTGCTTGTAGGGCAGATGCTCTGAACCAACTGCGCTATTCGCCCAATTCGCCCTTGCTTCAGCGGAAAAGCGGTGCAAAGGTACGGTCTTTTTTCGAACCAGCAAATATTTTCTTCTTTTTTTTCTCTTTTTCTTTAAAAAATGGCTCTTAATCCAGCGAAAAACGACTTGCATCCGTTTTTTTTCGGTGCGTCATGACTTTCTTTTCAGTATTACCGTTCCGTCTCTATCCGGTATGTGCCCTGTACCAGTTCGCGGGGCGATATGCCGGGGAGTATGACCGTGGCGGTAGTACCTGTGGGCACGGTGACCTCCAACGTCTGTCTCCCGTTGTGCTTTTCAAGCGTGGTGGCGAGGATGCCGTAGGGGGTGCGTAGTGCATAGTGTACCCGTTCGAGTCCCTTCACGGGAATGGGTTCTACAATGAAATGCTTGTAGCCCGGTGCTTGCTCATCGGTGCGCACCCCTGCCAGCCGACGGTAAAACCATACCAGTCCGCCGCCGAACATCGGGTGGTTGCGAGAGTCGCTGCCACTCCATTGCTCCCAGGTGGTGGTGGCTCCCTGCTCAATCCACCAGCCGAAGCTCGGGAAGTCGCGCTGCGTCATGATGTCGTAGGCCAACTGGTTGAGTCCGCAGTCGGCCAGTGTCTCGAAGAGGTAGCGCGTACCGAAGATGCCAGTGTTGAGATGGCTCTTGTACTCCACCCGCAACTCATGCTCAAGGGTTTCTGTCAGAGGTGTGCGTAGCGTGTCGGGCGCTCCCATGGCCAGGGCGAACACGTTGCTTCCATATTCACCGCACGAGCGTACATCGGGGTTGTAGAAACGGTGGAAGAACGCATCGCGCACCCGTTTGGCCAATGTGGCATGGCATGTTGCTTCTTCCGTCTTACCCAGTGCTGTGGCGGCGCGTGCCGTGTAGTCGGCACAGCACCACAGGAAGAAGGTGTGCACCACCTCCTGACGTGGCAGTCCATAGGCAGGTGCCCAGTCGCCCAGCTGCAGCCACTCATCGGCGTGGGGCGTCTGCAGGCTCTGAGCCCTGCAGAGCATGGTGCCCTCCGGTGTCAGCCATGTCTGCATCCACTCCAGCTGCTTCACCATGGCAGGGTAGCACTCCTCCAGCAGCTGGCGGTCACCGTAGTGCAGGTAGTACTCCCAAGGGAAGATGTTCATTGCAGCTCCCCATCCCACGCCGCCTCCGGCACCGGGCTGCCAGGGCGCGGCGTTCGGCTCGTAGCCGGTGACGGGGTTCTGCGTATCGCGCATGTCGCGTATCCACTTCTGGTAGAACGCTGCGGCATCGAAGTTATGCATTACTGTCACGCAGGCCACCTCGCCGTCGCCCGTGTATGGTGAGCGTTCGCGGTGCGGGCAGTCGCTGGCCACGCCGGTGTGCATGTTGTCGAGCTGGCTTTGGCACCATATTTCGTTGATGCGGTTAAGTAGCGTGTCGGAGGTCTCAAAGATGGCTGTCTGCTCTACGTCGCTGCACACGAACTCCGCCGTGAGCTGCTCTGCCGTGAGGGCGCACGGTGCATCAATGTATGCCTTGCTGAACACGAACCACGTGAAACGTGGGGCATATGACTCCGGCGCTCCTCCTTTAAATATATACTCGTGTGTTCCCTGTGCCGACTCGCAGACGTAGCGCACGCGCAGCACGTCGCCCTCATTCGCTGTCAGCCCGTCGAAGCGTATCCATCCTGTCACCTCGCGTCCGAAGTCCACCAGCCACGCACCGTCGTCCTGCTGGTGGAGCGACACGGGGTGCAGCACCTCGCGCACGCGGTCGGCGGGACCGTTCTGTGCTGTCATCTTTCCTTCGGGCGCCGGTAGTACCTCCACGGCATTCCAATCGTTGTTGGCCTCGCGCCGGGCATCGTAGTGCTCGCCGCCATACACATCGTTGTACACGATGGCCGAAGGCCGCACCTGCCACTGCCTGTCGGTGACCACTCGGCTGTGGCGGCCGTCGGCATATTCCACCTCCATCTGCACCAACAGTTTATTCCTTCCGAACGGACATGTCCAGCGCTGTGTGACATTGTTCCCGAATCCCTCGCCCAGCAGAGCCTGTATGTTATTGGTACCCTTGTGCAGATAGGAGGTGACGTCGTATGCCAGGTACAGTGTGTGATAGTCTGTGAAGGTGGGGTCGATGGCGATGGTGCGTTCGGCCAACTCGGGGCGTTTGTCTATGTTTGCCAGTGCCGGGCTGAAGTACTCCTCGCCCACGCGTCGTCCGTTGATGTACACCTCTTCCCATCCGTTGGCCGCCACATACAGACGGGCTCGTTGTACCTTGTCCTCCATCGTGAAGGAGTGGGCGAAGAGCGGTGCTGCGCCGTGTTCCCATGGTGCGGCTATCCAGCGGGCTTTCCACTCGTCGTCGCTGAGCAGTCCCATTGTCCATCGTGCCACCTCGCTGCGGTGCTGCTTGCCGTTGGCATCCCACACCGTCACGGTCCAAAAATACGCTCTGTCCGACTTCAATGCCGGTCCGCCGTAGGGCACCAGCACTGAGGCATCGCCCGCCACGCGTCCGCTGTCCCATACGTCTGCCTTACCCCTTTGGGCACCCTGCAGTGTGGAGGACACCCGCAGACGGTAGGCCGTTTGGCATGCCCCTTTCACCTCGGGGGTGGCAGGCTCGTTGATCCACGACAGGCGTGGCGTCGGCACATCCACTGCCGACGGATCGGTCTGGTGTTCACATGTCAGGTGTGTGGGAATGAGAGTAGAGCGTGCCTGCATGTCTGCAGGAGTGTAGAGCATGGCAAGCAGCCATGCTGCAGCGAGGAAGGGGAGGTGTTTCATGCCGGATTGATTCTATAGGTATGAGGTAAATCAATGGCAAAGGTAATCGATGCATGTGATATGTCCAAACATCGTACCATTTTTTTTTGTCTCCTGTGTCCCGAATCGGCAAATTGTGACGTCTTTTCTTGCTGCATACCTCTTTATATTGTATTTTTGCACCCGTAAATCTATGGTGTACATGAATCCTCAACATCGCCTGCTTTTCCTCGGTGGCAGCCTCTCTGCCTTGACGATCGCTGCTGCTCCTGGTGCTGTGGTGCAGACATCCTCTGCGCAGCGCCCCAACATTCTCTTCATTCTGTGCGACGACATGGGGTATGGTGACCTCGGCTGCTACGGCCAGCCCTACATCCGCACCCCGTACCTCGATGCCATGGCCCGCGAGGGTATGCGGTTCACTCAGGCCTATGCCGGCAGTCCGGTGAGTGCTCCCTCGAGGGCTACGCTGATGACCGGTCAGCATAGCGGCCACACCTGGGTGCGTGGCAACCGTGAGTACTGGGGCGGCCATGCGCAGGCGAACCTCTACGGCACGAATACCGACTATACCGTGGTGGGGCAGGAGCCCTACGACACGGCACACGTTGTCCTGCCCGAGGTAATGAAGCGCAACGGCTACACCACGGGGATGTTCGGCAAGTGGGCAGGCGGCTACGAGGGCTCGGCGAGCACACCCTGCACACGGGGTGTGGACGAGTTCTTCGGCTACATCTGCCAGTTTCAGGCGCATGCCTACTACCCCAATTTCCTCAATCGCTATAGCCCCTCGCGGGGCGACCACGATGTGGTACGCGTCGTGCTTGACGAGAACATCCGTCACGGCATGCCCGTGAGCCCCACCTACGGGCAGCGCACGCAGTACTCTGCCGACCTCATCCACCGCGAGGCGATGGCATGGCTCGAGGCACGAGCTGCGGAGCCTTCGCAGCCCTGGTGCGGCATCTTCACCTACACGCTGCCCCATGCCGAGCTTTTCCAGCCGCGCGATAGCATTCTGGAGTCCTACCAGCAGCTGTTCGGTGCCGACGAGCGGGTGTTCGGCGGCAATCGCGGTTCGTGGTATCACAACACCGACTGTGCGCATGCGCAGTTCGCTGCCATGATCACCCGTCTCGATGCATATGTGGGCGAGATTCTTGCCCTGCTCGACGCACGGGGCATGGCAGAGAACACCGTGGTGATTTTTACCTCCGACAACGGTCCGCACGAGGAGGGTGGCGCCGACCCCGCCTTCTTTGGCCGCGACGGCTGTCTGCGGGGCATCAAACGTTCCACCTACGAGGGCGGCATACGCATACCGTTCATCGTGCGCTGGCCGGGACATGTAGCGGCAGGACGCGTCAACGACCACCTGCTGGCGTTCTACGACCTGTTGCCCACGTTCTGCGACCTTATCGGCGACGGCAGCTTTCCCCAGGCTTACCTCAACCCCCGTGTGGCCGACGACTGCTTCGACGGCATCTCCTTCGCCCCCACGCTGCTGGGCGACGATGCCCGTCAGGAGGTTCACGACCACCTCTATTGGGAGTTCCACGAGACGGACATGCTGGGTGTGCGGCGAGGCGATTGGAAACTGGTAGTGCAGTGCGGACAGTGCCGGCTCTACAACCTTGCCACCGACATCCACGAGGACCACGACCTTGCCCGCCGCCATCCCGACGTGGTGGAGGCACTGACCGCCATCATCCGTGCCGAGCACACCCCCAGCGAACTTTTCAAAGTCACTATCCCATGAACGGCATGGTACCGGTAATCGTTTCTTCTTTTATATAACCATCTACCTATGATACGTGATATATACCTGGCCGCCGGGTGTTTCTGGGGTGCCGAACATTACCTTAAGCAGGTGAAGGGCGTGACCTTCACCGAGGTGGGCTTTGCGGGTGGTCACACCCTCCATCCCTCCTATGAGGAGGTCTATACCGACACTACCGGTCATGCCGAGTGTGTGCATGTTGCCTACGACGATGCGGTGCTGTCCCTCCACCGCCTCCTTGAGATTTACTTTGTCGCCATCGACCCCACCAGCCTGAATCGGCAGGGCGAAGACGAGGGTACCCGCTACCGTACGGGCATCTACTACCTACCCGAAGCCGAAACCACCGATCTCCCTGTTATACGCAAGGTGTACGATGCTATCCAGCAGAGGTTTGCCCAGCCCTTGCAGGTGGAGGTGCTGCCCTTGCACGTTTTCTGGCCCGCTGAGGAGTACCATCAGGACTACCTTGATAAGCACCCCGACGGCTATTGCCATCTTCCTCTGGCCCTATTTGCGTATGCCCGCAAGGCCAATGCCGACTGACCCTATCCCTTTGTTAAAGATGCGAGAGAGCCTGAAAGTTGAACTTACACTTCGCATCCTCAGGCAACCGGTGCCCTTCCCGTCTGTATTGTTTGGGATGGAATGCTAATTACTGCCTTGCCACTCACGGATGTAGGCTGAAGCCTGAGTCAGTAAGTTGTGTTTTCCTGCGTGTAGAGGATTACCACTTGACATCGATGCAGGCTGGGTAGAGACGTAGAGGGTCGCACCAGAGGCGGCACGAGCGGCGCAGAATGTCGACTGAGACCTGCGGCATGCATCGCAGCCGACGGTCGCCCATGACCACCGTGATGGGCCGTCGCAGGTCGGTGTCCTCCTCGTGCAGATAGATGCGCACGTGGCCGTGATGGGTGGGGGTGAGTGTGCGTCGGAAGTACATGTCGATGCCCCACCATGGATCTTTGAAGGTCGTCTCGTAGCGGACGGCGTCGGCATGCAGGGTGATGGTGTTGCCCTCCTTACTGTAGTCGTAGCACACCCGTGTGGCGGCCGTATCCTCTGCCACCACCTCGAGGTTGTAGAAGCTATTACGTTTGCGCCCGTCTATCTCGAAGTTCTCCCATATGAACGCCTGGGGCCGTGCCTCGCGGCGGTGCTGTGCTAGCCAGGGTGTCGTGCGGCGGTAATCGATGGCATGTCCGTGGTTGGGTTCCAGTTCTACACGATGTATATACCGCCCTGGATAGAGGGCTTCCAGGCTATCGAGGGCTGCTCCTGTGGCTTGCGTCAAGGCATTACGCATGAACATGATGTCGCGCTCGCCAGTGAGGAGGCTGAACGCCGTTCCACCTAGGTTCTCCGGTGGCGCCCCTATCAGCGGTTCGCCCCCAGCCATGGGGCCTGCTCCCGCTAGGTAATCGGCGTAGAACGATGCCATGCGCTGCCCCCCATATCCACCCTCGGAGATACCCACAATGTAGAGCCGTGCGGGATCGACCTGCCCCGAGGCGAACACCTTCGCCAACAGTCGTTCCCATGCCCATTGCTTCCCGCGTGTCTGCCATCGGTAAAGATCTTCATTGGGCATGCGTGGGATGACGTAGACCGATGGAGAGTCGGCGAACAGGCATCCCAGCTGCCATCCTGCCTCCCATTCCTCGTCACGGGGTCCCGAGCCATGGAGGTAGAGGAATAGAGGGTAGCCCTCTTCGGGGCGGGTGCCCTTGTTGCCGTAGCGGAAGGCCATGTCGGCTTGCGCCTCCAGGCTGTCGGGAATGTGCCATACGAAGGTGTCACCCTCTGCCAGCGGTCGGAGGAACGGTAGGGGTAGCGTGTCGCTGTCCATTGCCCAGCACCATTCTGCCCAGATCTGGCTGCGGTAGCTGTCGATGACGTGCCCAACCGATGAACATGCCCCCAGCAGCAGTGTGCCGACAGCCGTGAGCGGCATTGATAGGGTGGAGCGGGATATTCTCATGGAGGAAGGATTAACTTTTCCGATGCAAAGGTAAAATTTTTGTACGAAAACTGTGTACGAAAAAGGAGAAAAATATTAAAAAAGATTGTCGTTAGAAAAAAAATCGTTATTTTTGCGGCGGATAATATTCAGGTTTAAAAGATTGTTATGGAACGAAACCTAAAACGGAAACTCCATGCGTTGCTCATTATGCTGTGTATTGTGCTGAAGGTCAGCGCACATTCGCTTCATATTTCTGGTACGCTCAATGGTACTATTCCTCCCGATTTCGAACTCTATGTGGCTCCGCTGACGGATGGCGAGCAATCGGTAAAGGCCATCGTCAGTGGTACTACCTTCAGCGCCGACGTTGCAGCCGATGGGAATGGGTTGTACAGCCTCACTGGCATACGAGATGGCCGTCAGCTGACACTCCCGCTCTATGTATCTTCCAAGAAGAGGAAGGCTTCCGTCACCCTATCACTCGAAGGCATTAGCCCTTTCGTCTCTAACAACGCCGAAAACCGTGCGCTCTCAGCTTTCAATCAGGTTGTCTACGAAAGGGGCCGATACTTTTGGACGCAGGCGGGCGCGATGAGCGATACCGCCATCCGGGCCTTCATGCCGTGCTATACGCAGGCCGCCGACAGCATTATCGCCGTTTGCAAACCTTGTGATGTTGTGGGTAGGTATATCACCCTTTGGGGATATGTACAGACCTGCAGCCTCCTCGAATCAGCACCGCGTGTCACGCACCGCAGCTTGCAGCAGATGGGCATCCAGCGCAGTGTCTATGTGCAACCTGCCTATGAGGTGCTAGATACCCCTCTGGCATCCACCTTTCCTGGTGTGGCCCGCTATGTCGCTCAGGACGCGCCGCGCAGTGGTTCCCTTTGCGACCGGCTAGCATATGTCCGTGCCCACTACTGCTGTGTTGAGGTGCGCGATGCAGCCGTGCAGTACATCTGTTCCACCTATGTACGCACCTTTGACTATGCCTCCGACTACGATGCCGGACTAGCACAGCTGGAGCGTGCCGTGAAGGATTACGGCGCCGATGAGAGCCTCATTGCCGACTTCAAGGCTCGCCGTGCCGCCTTGCCCGGTGCAGCCTTCCCTGCCTCGGTAAAACTCAAGGACTTGAAGGGAAACACTGTGGAATTTGCTCGTTACCATGGTAAATACGTTTATGTGGACCTTTGGGCTTCGTGGTGCCAGCCCTGTCGCAGGGAAATTCCCTACCTGCAGGCGCTGGAGAAGAGCCTAAGCCGCAAAGATGTCGTATTTGTATCTATCTCCGTTGATAGCAGTGCCGATGCATGGAATGCGGCTGCTAGTGAGCTGAAACTCAGTGGACAACAGCTAATGGATGCAGGAGGCGTCCTCTGCGACATCCTGAACGTTACTGGTATCCCCCACTTCCTTGTCTATGACAAGGAGGGGAAGCTCTGCCGTTACAATGCTCCCCGTCCTAGCAACCTTGAAGAGATCACCGCAATGTTTGCAGAACTGAAATAAGAAAACAACAATACCTATTTAAATTACGCGCGTATGAAGAAAATGTACTTTTTCATGTTCACCGTCGTCGTGCTGCTCTTGTCGGCACAGCCGGTGAAGGCTACCATCACTAATGCCACAGACCTTTATGGCAAGTATCATTTCACCGCCACTGCTGCGGTAACCGACTACGGTAAAGACTATGCCGACTATTTCTCAAGCGATTGCGAGGTCACCATTACCCGCGACGAGAACGGTATCTTCGATGGTAAGATTGTCGGTTTGGCCGGCAGTACAGCCGAACCACAGAACTTCACGGCATTCAGCACAGAGACGAACACCATCCGCATCACCAATCCCAATGGTGGCAACGGTGTGTGGGCTGGTGGGCTGGCTATGTCCAATGCCGACGGCATCTACCCCTGGCAAGGTAAGTACAACAACATTAAGTACACTTTTGACCCTGAGACAGGTGTCATCACGCTGCCCGATTTTACCCTTGTCCGTGTTACTAGCCATGCCGACATGACGGCCGAGGTGGTGGTGAAGATGACGGAAGCCAAGCTCGTGATGACCGAGAAGGAGACCATCGATATTGACGACCTCAGCGGCACTTACACATACAGCGCTAACTACACCATGGATGGCAGCACCCTGCCCACGGCATGGACCATGGACCTTGCCTCCACTGACGACAGCAAGAAGGCCTATAATGCCACCCTCAACATCGAGGGCTTCAGCCCCGTGGCCCTCACAGCCATTTTTGACGGTGTGAACCTCACCTTCCCCATCGACAACACTGCCCTCGATGTTGAGAAGGGCTTGTACCTCTACGATAAGGACCATAATTCGCGTACCGGCTCGTTTGACATGAAGTATGCCTCGGGACGTCTGAGTCTCTCGCAGCTCTACATCGTGCAGCACACAGACGGCCTTGAGAACGACAGCACGGTGCAGTACTATGTCAACGGAAACCTCACCAAGCAGGTTCCACCAACCGCCTTCAGCTGGGAAGGTGACTTCGTGCTGAAAGCCGGCGCGGTGACCTCCTATGACGAGGAGACTTATGCTGATGAGATTACTATCGGCATCATCCGCGACAGCTACGACAATGGGTTGTACCTGACCATGTGGGACGGCAAGGACATCTCGGCACTTACCTATGGTGGTATCCCTGTCAAGGTGTCTGCAGACGGACGTACGGCTACCATCACTGCAGGTGAGATGCTGGGCTCCATCGTACCCGGTAGCACCTACCTCTACCTCGTGGATCAGAACGGACAGACTGACGACATCAACTTCGTGCTGAATGAAGATGACAAAACGTTCACCGTTGATCCCTTCGCCATTGCCATCTACGACTATTCCACTTACTCCGTCAGCAGCGTAAAGGTGTTCTACCAGAATATCATCGGCCGTTCGGCGGTCGAGCCTGTCCACTTCGACTGGGTTGGTCAGTACACCGTTACTGCTACTGTGGAATCGCTTGACGGTCAGACCTACGACGATAACTTCATGCTCACCATCGCCCCCTACAGCGCCAGCGATCCTACGCTGTTCGTCGTTGAGATGATGGGTGGCGACACATATAGCCTCAACTATGGCGGCTTCGAGGTCAAGCTGACTGCCGACAGCCTCAGTGGCACCATGGATATCAGCTACATGAACTTCCTGAAGTGTCTCAACCGTGAGACCTTTGACTACCTCGCTATCTATGACATTGACGGTAACCAGACTTCCCTGGCTCTGAACGTCATCGATGAGAACAGCTTCTCCATTGCCGATTTCCTCACCGCTACCTACAGCTACATGAGCTATAGCGTCACCGGTCAGAACGCCAAGTACACGAATGTCGTGGCCACGAGGTATGTACCGGAACCCATCCACTTCGACTGGGCTGGTCAGTACACCATTACTGCTACCGTGGAATCGCTTGACGGTCAGACCTACGATGACAACTTCATGCTCACCATCGCTCCCTACAGCGCCAGCGATCCTACGCTGTTCGTCGTTGAGATGATGGGTGGCGACACATATAGCCTCAACTATGGCGGCTTCGAGGTCAAGCTGACTGCCGACAGCCTCAGTGGCACCATGGATATCAGCTACATGAACTTCCTGAAGTGTCTCAACCGTGAGACCTTTGACTACCTCGCTATCTATGACATTGACGGTAACCAGACTTCCCTGGCTCTGAACGTCATCGATGAGAACAGCTTCTCCATTGCCGATTTCCTCACCGCTACCTACAGCTACATGAGCTATAGCGTCACCGGTCAGAACGCCAAGTACACGAATGTCGTGGCCACGAAGTATGTACCGGAACCCATCCACTTCGACTGGGCACGTTGCTTCACTGTGACGGCTGATGTAGAGTCACTCGATGGTGAGACTTACGACACGGAGTTCTCGCTTGTCATAGAGCCCTTCTCGGCTGCTTATCCCGACCTCCTCATTATGGAGTTCCTGGGTGGCGATACCTATAGCCTCAACTACGGCGGTATCGATATGTACTTTGCTGAGGACAGCCTGACGGCATCCATCAAGACCGATGTATATGTGAAGACTATCGTTCCAGGTGAGGCCTACTGGAAACTCTACGATGCCAATGGAGGCTCGGAGAAACTTGCGGCAACTGTCATTGACGAAAACACCTTCACCATTGCCGACTTCATGATTGGCACCGCTCCTTACGGCGGTTCGCTTGCTACCAAGAATGCCAAGTACACCAACGTTGTAGCTGCCTATGATCCCGTGCGCACCTTTGTCGTGCCTGCTGTTACCGATGCGGAAGCCGTTCCGGCAACCTATTACGACATGAACGGCCGCCAGAGCAAGCGCTTGATGCCTGGACTGAACATCGTTCGTATGTCTGACGGTACCGTCCGCAAGGTACTTTTCCGTTAAACATGCCACTTTGAGGAGGGTAACAGAATCATCGTCATTCCGTTACCCTCCCCCCTTTCCTTCACTGAATGATGAAAATGCCGCGTATCCTCATTGCTGTTGTTCTGTGGCTTGCTGTGCTGACCTGCATTCCCCTTAACCTGCAGGCGCAGGATGCCGTGAAGATGGTCGGCGGCACCGTTGTCGACAAAGCCTCGGGTGAGCCCCTGCCGGGAGTGTCGGTGGCCATCCTGCAAGACGGCCATGTGATCACCGGTGCTGTCACCGACATCGAAGGTCATTTCCAGATTGCCGATCTGCCATCGAATACATTTGTCGTACAGGTATCCTACATGGGTTACAGGACGCAGACACTCGCTTCGACCACAGCGCACATCGACCGACTGGTGTTGCAGCTGGCTGAAGATACCGACAATGCCCTCTCGGAGGTCGTTGTCACCGGTTACTTCAATAAGAACAAGAATGCTTTCACCGGTGCCGTGACCCAGATCAGCGCCGCCGAGCTGAAACAGGTATCGAGTGTGAACATCATCACCGCCATCTCTGCCCTCACTCCCGGACTGGAGATACAGGTGGATGATGTCCAGGGGTCTAACCCCAATCATGTGCCCGAACTTGTGCTGCGTGGCATGAGCTCCTTTTCCAACAGCGGACAGGATGTCAACCAGCCCACCATCATCCTCGACGGTGCGGAAATCAGCATGACAGACCTCTACGACCTCGATATCAATGAGGTGGAGAATATCACCGTGCTGAAGGACGCTTCTGCTACCGCACTCTATGGATCGAAGGCCGCCAGCGGTGTCATTGTCATCACCCGCAAACCCTTGCTCGAAGGCGTGGTGCATGTGTCGTACAACATGACGGGTGACGTGCAGCTTCCACGCCTCTCCGACTATCATATGCTCGGCGCCGCCGATAAACTTGAGTACGAACGTCTGGCAGGTCTCTACGATGCCGACGGGGCCATCAGCAGCACCACAGGTCTTCCCTTACAATGGGAACTTGATGAACTCTACAACGAGCGCTACAAGCGTGTGCAGAGTGGTGTGGACAGTGACTGGCTGGCACAGCCCGCCCGCAACAGCTTCAGCCACTCTCACAGCCTGCGCATCTATGGCGGTGGCGGCAATATGCGCTACGAGCTCACCGGCCGCTATGGCAATACCCACGGTGTGATGAAGGACGACTACCGCAAACGCTACAGTCTGGGATTCAAACTCGACTATTTTATCAATAACAAGATTCAAATCTCCAACCGTACCACCTATGCCGAACTGGATACGAAAGATTCACCTTACGGCAGTTTCTCTGATTATGTGCAGATGAATCCCTACGACCTGATGTACAACGAGGACGGCACGGTGAACACCCAACTCTCGTGGGATCTCGACAATCCCCTTTATGAGGCTACCCTCGGCAGCTATTCAAAGAGTGGAAGCCAGACCTTCAGCAACCTCACCGAGTTTCGGTGGGACATCAGCACGAAGTGGCGTCTTACAGGCCAGTTCAACATCAACTCCGACAGTGGCTGGAGTGAGGACTTCACCTCCCCCTCATCGCTCACCTACAAGTATGAGACTGATCCCACCAAGAAAGGTCGTCTCTACCTCTCCAGCAGCCGTGGTCCCTCCTGGAGTGGCAAGGCGAACGGTGCCTTCAACCAGCTGTGGGACGATGAGTCGCTGGTGAGCCTCAATGCAGGATGGGAAATCAATCACTCCAACACTCGCAGCGACTATTGTGATGTCATCGGTTTCTACAGCGATGTGCTGCACACCGTGAGCAGTGCAGCACAATATAACACTGGCAGACCTACCGGCAGCCAGACAGAGAGCGCTGATGTGGGGTGGTATGTCAACGGCACAGGTTCCTACAAGAACCGCTATGTGGTGGATGGCACGTGGCGTGTCACCGGCAGCTCGCAGTTCGGTGCCAACAACCGCTATGGACAGTTCTGGTCGGCGGGCCTCGGATGGAACGTCCTGAATGAGGGGTTTATGGAGGGATGCCGCGACAAGTTCGACCTTTTCAAGTTTCGTTACAGCATGGGATACACGGGTAAAGTCAGCTTCAGTCCCTACCAGGCGATGACGATGTACCAATATAGCAACAGCTACGAATATCGCAACGGCATCGGCGCCGTGCCCGTCACCATCGGCGATGTGGACCTTACGTGGGAGCGTACGATGAACTATAACATTGGTCTGGACTACTCGATGTTCGGCCGTCGGCTGAACATCGTGGTAGATGCCTACATCAAGCAGACCAAGGATTTGCTCCTCGAACGTTCGCTGGCTCCCTCCACGGGTGTCACCAGTGCCAAGCAGAACCTCGGCGAGCTTCGGAACCGGGGCATCGAGTTCCAGGTCGACGGCTATCTGGTCCAGAACAGAGACTTCTATTGGAAACTGGGCACCACTGGCTATACCAATGAGAACAAGATCACCAAGATCGGTCAGGCTCTGAAGGAACTCAACGAGCGTAATGCTGCTCTGTCGGAGGGTAGCGTTGCCCCTCTTCCCCAGTATGCCGAGGGACAGAGCCTCACTGCGCTCAAACTGGTACATTCGGCAGGCATCGACCCAGCAACCGGAAAAGAAATTTACACGAAGCTTGATGGCACGTTGACGTTCACATACGATGCTACGGACAAGATCCTGGTCGGCGACACCAACCCCCGCTACTACGGCACCGCCAATACCAACCTCTACTGGAGAGGAGTGAGCCTCTACCTGCTCGGCTCGTTCCGGCTGGGCGGTTGGGTGTACAACTCCACCCGTGCTTCGAAGGTCGAGGGCTGCGACCCGAAGAAGAATGCCGACCAGCGCGTCTTCGACAGTCGGTGGACCCAGGCAGGCGACATTGCCTATTACAAGGACATTGCCGATAGCAGCATCCCCAAGCAGACCGACCGTTTCGCCGAGGTAGAGAACTCCCTCACCCTCACATCGGTAAACATAGGTTATGATTTGGACCGCGACCTCTGCCGCCGCATGCACCTCACGTCACTGCGTCTTGGCATTGACATGACCGACATCATGCGCCTCTCTACCGTGAAGATTGAGCGTGGTACCAGTTATCTCTACAGCAAGGGCATCGAGTTTACCTTGAGCACAACGCTATAAGTACAGAAAGGAGACCTCATAGGATGAAAAACAGAAACTATACACACCCAGCCCCCAGCCGTGTGGGCTGCGTTCCCCAGCGGTGGAGGGCGCTTTGCACGGTGCTTGTGGCGTGTGCCGTAGGCCTTGGCTCGTGCGACGATTTCCTTGACATCACTCCCGAGGGGCAGGTCAAGCGCGATGTGCTGTTGCAGTCGCAGCAGGGCATAGAGTCGGCCCTCTACGGCGTCTATGCTCAGATGCGCAGCACCTCGCTCTACGGGCAGCAGCTATCCTTCGATGCGTTGGGGATAATGGATCAGACCTTCTACAGCTACGGTGCTACCACCATCACACACCTGAGCGAGTACGACTACGACTACAGCGGCGTGGAGAGCATCTTTGATGCCGTCTGGACCGATATGTATGCCAACATCTCCAACGTGAACAGCATCCTCGATTGCGACTTGGTGGCAGGAGCCTCCCACTACCCCTACACCCTCTACCGTGCCGAGGCGCTGGCGCTGCGAGCCTTCATGCACTTCGACCTGTTACGCCTCTATGCACCCCAGTACACCCTGCTGCCCGAGGCAGAAGGCATCCCCTATGCCAAGGACTTCTCGCTCTTCACTCCCGACTTCGAGTCGCTGGCCGACAACTACGCCCATATCCTTGCCGACCTCACCGAGGCTGAGGCCCTCCTCACCGTCACCGAGGCCGAGCCCGTCGCTGAGGCAACGGGCTTTGGTGCCGACCGAGAGACGCACATGAACCTGCATGCCGTCCGCGCTACGCTGGCACGGGTCTGCCTCACCATGGGCAACAGGGACGCGGCACTCCGGTGGGCTCAGAAGGTCATCGACGAGAGCCCATGCACCCTCAAGAATCCCGATGAGGTGGACAAGGATGTCGCGGGTGTACTCTCGACGAAGGAGACATTGTTCGGCCTCTATGCTCCCGACTTCTACGACATCGTCTACGCCAAGCTCTACCAGACGACGTCGTTCTATAGCCTTGACTGCCGCACTGACCTCGTCGACAGGTACGGCGACGAGAACTACCGTCCGCAGGCTAACTTCTCCTATGTTGAGGTAGGTGGTGAGCAGCAACTGCGGTTCACCAAGATCCTTGACAAGTACGAGCTGGAGGGACGCACCTCTGCCCGCAGCAGCGAACGCATACTCGGCATCAATCTCATACGGCTCCCCGAGATGTACTACATCTGTGCCGAGTGCCTGCTCGACGACGACTACCCCCGTGCCGTGGAGTACTTCAACGAGGTGCTCACCCACCGCGGTGTGCAACCCCTCGACGCCTCTTCGCAGGAACGCGAGTTGACGCTCGATGTCATCACCGAAGAGCGCTACAAGGAACTCGTGGGCGAGGGGCAGACCTTCTTCCACCTCAAGCGCCTTAACCTCCCCATCACCTCGTATGATGGAAATACCGTTTGGCAACCGGCAAACAGCATCTATGTTGTACCTATCCCCGATAGTGAATATGAGAACCGTTACTGACCCTCCGCGCCGGCACTTCCTGTTGTCGGCTGTCGTGGCTGCCGTGCTCATCGCCTCCTGCACGGATGAGAACTACATGCTCTACGATACCTCCCTCAACGGTGTCTATTTCGCTGGCGACACCCTCAGCTGGTCGTTTGGCGTCACGCCTGTCGATACCCTCACCCATACCGTGCAGATACCCGTGCGCATCATGGGCACCCTCAGCGATGTGCCCCGTCCGATAGGCTATGAGATTATCTGCGATACTACCCGGGCCACTGAGGGCGTGCAGTACCGGATGGGACAGGCCATCATTGAGCCCGACTCCGTGACCGGACATATCGATGTAGTGTTGCTGCGCGAAGGCCTTGAGGGTAACTACAGCGAGGGCTACACCACCTACTGCCTCGGCATACGCCTCGTGGAGAACGAGGCCTTCCAGCCTGTCCTCGCTACCAGTTGCCATACTTTCATCCTTCGGTTCGACAATGCCATCGAGCAACCCTCTTGGCTGGATGCCTTCGGTGACAAGGTGTGGTACGAGTCGGAACTCGGTGTCTGGCACCCACTCAAGTTCATCAAGATGGTCGAGTATTTTCACGACATCGCCAACGTCATGCCCGAGACCTATGCCAAAATGGTGAAATCGTACGGCGAGAACCTCGAGCACGTCCCCTACGGCAGCTTCTATGCCTATCGCACGGTGGTACGCAAGTACATCTTCGCCCGCATGTACGACTACTTTGGTGACCCTGCCTACCGCGATGCCATCCTCGCCGCCTATCCCGACTTTCCGTTCGACTTCCCCGATCCCTACGCGCAAACAGCCCTGATGTAAAAAAGATGAAACAGACGCTTATGCATGCCCCATGCTGCTCCATGCTCTCCCCAGTGAAGGGGACGATGGCCTTTCTCCTCGCCCTCCTGTTCACGTCGTGCCTGACCGATGACACCACGCTTGCCACACGCGAACTCTCTGAGATTACCTTGCTCTCGGGGGTGGACAGCATCTATAACATCAACAAGAACGACACCCTCCACATCGTCCCCTTGTGGGAGCAGAACGGCAGCCCGAAGTCGGTGACCGTGATGTGGGAGATTGACCAAACGGTGGTGTCCACCGAGCCCGAGCTGGTATGGGTAGCACGTACCCTTGGCACCTACCCCTGCCGCCTCATCCTTGTCAACGACGATGGCAAGACCTTCGTACCCTTCACCCTCAATGTCAATACCCCCTACGAGGAGGGCATTACCGTTATCAGCGTTGATGGCAATGGCCACAGCCGTCTCTCCTTCATGCTCACGCAGACCGACCCCCATCAGGACAACTATTTTTACGACTACGACTGTTTTGCCGTCAACAACCCCGACTATGCCTTCGCCTCGAACGTTACCGACATGGTGCAGTCCTCGGGGTCGCTGCTCGTGGCCTGCCAGGGTGACCGCACGGGCCGTGATGCATCCGACGTGCCCACCATATACTATCTCAATGCAAAGACCTTCCAGGTGGAGAACATTGTCACCGCCCCCGAGTACCCCGACT
>R15__coassemble_370_pt1 | contig 56000 bp, 44 predicted proteins | sample R15__metabat2_low_PE_060 | metagenome-assembled genome bin R15 | reverse complement strand
CCCTCATTCCTCATTCCTCATCCCCCACATGTCCCGAATCGATCTCCGCCCCAAGCACCTCGTACTGCTCGATGCCGGTCACGGCATCAACACCCCCGGCAAGCGTTCGCCCCGCTGGGCTGACGGCCGCCAGCTCCTCGAATGGCAGTTCAACCGCACCCTCGCCCTGCGCATACAACAGGCCCTCTGCGACCTCGGCTACGATGCCCGTCTGCTCGTGCCCGAAGACGATGACCTGCCCCTGCAGGCGCGTGTGAAACGTGCCACCACCCTCGTGGAGGAACACAAAGGCAAGGGAGGCATCTTCCCCAACCGGCTGCTCATCAGCATCCATGCCAACGCCAGCACCACTCCCGACGACGACACCTGCCCGCTGACGCTGCACCAGCAGGAAGCCTACACCGTGAACCCCTCCGGCTGGGAGTGCTTTGCCAACGGCTCGAGCTGGAACAGCCGCCACATGGCCGCCCTGCTGCTGAAGCATGCCGCCGCACAGCTGCCCGACACGTTTCCCATCCGCGGCGCCTACGGCAATGTCCGCCAGACAGGCGTGCGCTGCGAAGCCAAGGTGGCGAAGTTCTTCATGCTGAAGAATGCACCCTGTGCCGCCGTCCTCACCGAGAACCTCTTCATGGACTGCAAGAAGGACTGCGACTACCTCTTCACCCCCGAGGCCCTCGACACCCTCGCCCGCATCCACATCGATGCCATCGACGAGAACTTCGTCCACAACACCGACTGACACCAAGCGCCAAGCCATGCATCACCCGCATGTGCCTGGCGCTCACTGTTTCTCACCATTGACGGTCCTTGATGTCCAAAATGTCCATTGTCCATTTTGTCCATACACACGACCTTAGGATGTGTACGTCTAATCCGCGTAGCAGTCGAACATGGTTGTGCTCAGATACTTCTCGGCGCGGTCGGGGAAGACGACCACCACATTGCCACGGTCGATCTTCTGTGCCGTGCGCACGGCAGCCAGCAGGGCGGCGCCGCTGCTCATGCCCGCAAAGATGCCTTCGCGGACAATGATCTGACGAGCCATCTCGATGGCCTCCTCGCTCTCGATCATCTCCTGACGGTCGATGAGGGCGGGGTCGTAGATCTCGGGCACGATGGCCTCCTCCATGTTCTTCAGTCCCTGTATATAATGTCCGCGTATGGGCTGCGCACACACCACCTTGATGTCGGGATTCATCATCCGCAGGAACTTGGCCAGTCCCATCAGCGTGCCTGATGTGCCGATGGCACCCACCAGATAATCGATGTTGCCCTCCATCTGCTGCCATATCTCGAGCGCCGTGGTGCTGTAGTGCGCCATGTAGTTGCGCGCATTGGTGAACTGGTCCGGCATGAAGTACTTCCCCGGGTTCTCGTCGACCAGCCGGTGCGCCATGCGTATGGCACCGTCCGTACCCTCTTCGGCGGGTGTGAGTATCACCTTGCCGCCGTACGAGCGGATGATCTTCCGTCGCTCCACCGACACGGCCGCACTCATCACCACCTCCACGGGGTATCCTTTGACGATGCCGGCTATGGCCAGCCCGATGCCGGTGTTGCCCGACGTAGGCTCGATGATGGTCTTGCCGGGATAGAGCAGGCCCTCCTTCTCGGCCTGGTTGACCATGGCCAGCGCGATGCGGTCCTTGATGCTCCCCGTGGGGTTGAACCCCTCGAGCTTCGCATAGATCTGCACGGCAGGGTTCGGACACAGGTTGTTGATGCGTACCATCGGTGTGTTGCCGATGGTCTCAAGTATGTTGTTGCATATCATATCTTGCTCTTATGCTATTTGTCAGTATATCGTTGCGGCCTCACTCCGCCTCCCAGGCCTCGGCGAGAGCCTGCATGGAGGGGAAGAACCATCGGGCCCCCTCGTCGAGGAGCGCCGCGGCGGGCAGCGGTCCGGTGCCCACGGCGATGGTGGGTATGGCGGCTGCCACGGCCGACCGTACGCCGAGCGGGGCGTTCTCCACCACCACACACTCGGAGGGCAGCAGCGTCCGTCCCAGCACGGCGCTGCCCTTGCGCAGCCCCATGAGATAGGGCTCGGGGTCGGGCTTGCCGCGCTTGACATCGAAGGCGGTGACCATCCGCTCGGGGACGAAGATACCCGGGAAGTGGCTCTGGAGACGGCCTAACAGCTCCGGTGTGCCGCTGCCGGTGACCAGCAGCGTGAGCGTGCCCTCATCGTGCAGCCGCCGGAGCAGCGCCGCCGCACCGGGCATGGGCTCCGCAGGAGGGAACGCGAGGAAGTAGGAGGACTTCAGCTCGTAGATATGCCGTATCTCCGCCTCGCTGACGGAGCGCCCCTGCCGCTCGGCCATCAGCCGTATGGTGCCGCTGCCCGTACGCCCCTCGTTCATGTAGGCATCGGCCTCGGTGAACGCGAAGCCGCACTCGCACATGGCACGTGTCCATGCCTTGGCATGGGCAGGCATGCTGTCGAACAGCACGCCGTCCATGTCGAAGAGTACCGCTGTGGGATGTCCGCAGAACCGTGCCACGCTTACAGACGGGCCTTGATGGCCTCCGTCTCGGCCTCGTAGCCAGGCTTGCCGAGGAGGGCGAACATATTCTTCTTGTATGCCTCCACGCCGGGCTGGTTGAAGGGGTTGACGCCGAGCACATAGCCGCTGATGCCGCATGCCTTCTCGAAGAAGTAGAGCAGCTGGCCGATGTAGCGCTCGGTGAGGGCGGGCAGGAGGATGCGGATGTTGGGCACGCCGCCATCGACATGTGCCAGCTGGGTGCCCAGCTCAGCCATCTTGTTCACCTCATCGACATGCTTGCCGGCGAGGAAGTTCAGTCCGTCGAGGTTCTGCTCGTCGGCAGGGATGATGAAGCTGTGCTGCGTCTTGTCCACCGACACCACCGTCTCGAAGATCGAGCGCTCGCCCTGCTGTATCCACTGGCCCATGCTGTGGAGGTCGGTGCTGAAGTCCACCGCGGCAGGGAAGATGCCCTTGAAGTCCTTGCCCTCGCTCTCGCCGTAGAGCTGCTTCCACCACTCGGCCACGTAGTGCAGCTTGGGCTGGAAGTTGACGAGGATCTCGATCTTCTTGCCGGCGGCATAGAGGGCGTTGCGGGTAGCAGCGTACTGGGCAGCGATGTTCTCGGCAAAGGGCACGTCGGCACCGGTAGCCTTCTCCATCTCGACGGCACCGGCCACGAGGGCGCGTATGTCGTAGCCAGCCACGGCGATGGGCAGCAGGCCCACGGGGGTGAGCACGCTGAAGCGGCCGCCCACATTGTCGGGGATGACGTACGTCTTGTAGCCCTCCTGTGTGGCAAGCGTGCGGGCAGCACCCTTGCGGGCGTCGGTGACGGCCACGATGACCTTCTGTGCCATCTCACGTCCGCGCTGCTCCTCGCACTGCTTCTTCAGCACGCGGAAGGCGAGCGCCGTCTCGGTAGTCGTACCGGACTTGCTGATGTTGATGACGCCGAAGCGTTTGTCGCTGAGGAATGCGGTGAGCTCGGCGAGGTAGTCCTCGGAGATATTGTGTCCGGCATAGACCACGGTGGTCTGCGTTCCGGCATAAGCCTGGAAGTTGCTGTTCAGTGCCTCGATGACGGCACGGGCGCCGAGGTAGCTGCCGCCGATGCCTGCCACCACCACCACGTCGCAGTTGTCGCGCAGCACCTTCGCCGTAGCCTCCACATCGGCGAGGAACGTCTCGGTGATGCTGCTCGGCAGGTGCAGCCAGCCCAGGAAGTCATTGCCTTCGCCGGTGCCCTCCTCGAGGGTATGAAGTGCGTTGATTACTTGCGGCTCGAGAGCTGCGATGGATTCGTTGGATACGAAGGGAAGAACCTTCGCGGTAGAGATTGTTAACATCTTGCTTATAGTGTAAATTGTTGTCTGTTTCGTTGTGGGAATGCGGCTGGCGGCGTCAGCGCATGCTGTCGGTGAGCAGCTTGATTTCGATGGCTGGCGATACGCGCTCGTAGAGGATATTGTACATCGCATCGAGGATGGGCATGTTGACGTGCTGCCGGCGGTTGATCTCCTTCATGCACTTGGTGCCGTAGTAGCCTTCGGCCACCATCTCCATCTCGAGCTGGGCCGCCTTCACGCTGTACCCCTTGCCCACCATGGTGCCGAACACGCGGTTGCGGCTGAACTGCGAGTAGCCCGTGACGAGGAGGTCGCCCATATAGACGCTCTCGCTGACGTTGCGCTCGCGCGGGGAGATATGGTCGATGAAGCTCTTCATCTCCACGGCAGCGTTGGACATCAGCACCGCCTGGAAGTTGTCGCCATACTTCAGGCCGTTGCATATGCCGGCAGCGATGGCGTACACGTTCTTCAGCACCGAGCTGTACTCGATGCCCTCCACATCGTCGCTGACGCACGTCTTCACATACGAGCAGGCGAGCTTGCTGCCGAAGCGCTGCGCCTTGTCCTTGTCGGCACAGCCTATGGTGAGGTAGGAGATGCGCTCGAGGGCGATCTCCTCGGCATGGCACGGACCGGCGATGACCGCCATGTCGGCGGGCTGCACGCCGTAGTGCTTCTTGAAATAGTCGGAGATGAGGATGTTCTCCTCGGGCACCACACCCTTGATGGCACTCACCACGAACTTGTCGCGCAGCTTGCCGTGCAGCTTGCGGAGGTGCGTCTTCAGGTAGGGCGACGGGGTGACGAAGACGAGCACGTCGGAGGCCTCCACCACCTCGTTGATGTCGGACGAGAAGTTGATGCGGTTCACATCGAACGCCACACTCGACAGGTAGGCGGGGTTGTGGCCCAGCCGGCGGAAGTCGGCGATGCGGTCGTCGCGGCGGATGAACCAGTTGATGGTGTCCTCATTGTTGAGCACCATCTTGGCAATGGCCGTGGCCCAGCTGCCACCACCCATGATACCTACTTTACCGGAAGGAAAATCCATAGTAACCTCTTCTCTAACCTCTAACCTCTCAACTCTAACCTCTAACCTCTCCTCTCTAACCTCAGCCCTGCGCTGCCTCTACCCATCCCTTCACGTCGTCGACGGTGGGGTTGGTGAGCTCCAGCTTGTACTTCTTGTTGATGCCGCAGATATCCATGTGCACCTTCTGCGGGTTGACCTCCTTGAGCGACGACACCACGTTGTAGCCTGCCTTGTAGAACACGGGCACCCACTCCTCGGGTACGCCCAATGCCGTGAAGGCGCTCGCGGGATCCTTGGGAGCCTTCTTCTCGGGCTTCATCTGGGGGAACAGCAGCACCTCCTGGATGAAGGGGTTGCCCGTCATGAGCATCACCAGACGGTCGATGCCGATGCCGATGCCGCTGGTGGGAGGCATGCCGTACTGCAGGGCGCGCAGGAAGTCCTGGTCGATGATCATCGCCTCGTCGTCGCCCTTGGCAGCCAGCCGCATCTGCTCCTTGAAACGCTCCTCCTGGTCGATGGGGTCGTTGAGCTCGCTGTAGGCGTTGGCCAGCTCCTTGCCGTTGACCATCAGCTCGAAGCGCTCGGTGAGTCCGGGCTTCGAACGGTGCATCTTCGTGAGCGGCGACATCTCCACAGGATAGTCGGTGATGAACGTGGGCTGGATGAACGTGCCCTCACAGGTCTCGCCGAAGATCTCGTCGATGAGCTTGCCCTTGCCCATGGTGTCGTCCACCTCCACGCCGCACTTCGCTGCCACGGCACGCATCTCCTCTTCGCTCATGCCGTAGAGGTCGTAACCCGTCTTCTCCTTGATAGCCTCCAGGATGGGCAGACGGCGGTAGGGCGCCTTGAAGGAGATGGTATGTCCGTCGATGACGGTCTCGCTGGTGCCGTTCACGGCGATGCACACCTGCTCGAGCAGCTGCTCGGTGAACGACATCATCCAGTTATAGTCCTTATACTGTACGTAGAGCTCCATGCAGGTGAACTCGGGGTTGTGGTTCTTGTCCATACCCTCGTTGCGGAAGTTCTTGCCGATCTCGTACACGCCCTCGAAGCCACCCACGATGAGGCGCTTGAGGTAGAGCTCGGTGGCGATGCGCATGTACATGGGGATGTCGAGCGCATTGAAGTGGGTGATGAACGGACGGGCGCTGGCGCCGCCGGCGATGCTCTGCAGCGTAGGGGTCTCGACCTCGGTATAGCCGGCATCATCGAGCACGCGACGGATGGTCTTGAGCACGGTGGCACGCTTCAGGAAGGTGTCCTTCACACCCTCGTTGACCACGAGGTCCACATAGCGCTGGCGGTAGCGCAGCTCAGGGTCGTCGAACTTGTCGTATGCCACGCCATCCTTGTACTTCACGATGGGCAGCGGCTTGAGGCTCTTGCTGAGGAAGGTGAGACGCTCGGCATGGATGCTGACCTCGCCCGTCTGCGTGCGGAACACATAGCCCTCGACACCCACGAAGTCGCCGATGTCCATCAGACGCTTGAAGACGGTGTTGTACATCTCCTTATCGTCGCCGGGACAGATGGCGTCGCGCATCACATACACCTGTATGCGGCCCTTGGAGTCCTGCAGCTCCATGAAGCTGGCCTTGCCCATCACACGGCGGCTCATCATACGTCCGGCAACGCTCACCTGCCAACGGCTGGCGGCCAGCAGGGAGGCACGCTCCTCATCGGAGGCATCCTCGGGGATGACGGGGTCGACGAACCGCTCCTTGATCTCCGTGGAGAACGCATTGGTTACATACTCGGCAGCGGGATAGGGATCGATGCCCATGCGGCGCAACTCATCGAGACAACCCCGACGTATTATTTCCTGTTCACTCAGTTCGAGAATATTCATAGAATAACGGGTGTTTGTTTGTCAACATTACTTTTTCAGGCTGCAAAAGTACGGCTTTGGGGGCGAAAATTCAAATATTTTTAAAGAATACGCGCGCGCATTCATAACTTTCTCGTATTTTTGCCTTCGAAAACAATCATTCAACAATATAATCATGAAACATCGTATGCTTATGCCATCGCTCCTGGGCGCTGCGCTGCTGCTGGCCAGCTGTGCACAGAAGGAGCAAGCCGTGACTCCCGCCATCGCTGCGGATGCCGACATCGAGGCACAGACGGCGAAGATCGTCGCCGGCCTCACCCTGGAAGAGAAGATCGGACAGATGTGCCAGCTCACCATCGGCGTGCTGGAGGACTGGGGCTCCAAGGAGGAGTTCAAGGTCAACACCGAAGCCCTCGACAAGCTCATCGACGAGTACAAGGTAGGGTCGTTCCTCAACACCCCGCGCAACGTGTGCCAGACTCTCGACAAGTGGCAGGAGATCATCACCACCATCCAGCAGAAGTCGATAGCCTCGCTCGGCATACCCACCGTGTATGGCGTAGACCAGATCCATGGCGGCACGTACACCCTCGGTGCCACCCTCTTCCCGCAGAACATCAACATGGCGGCCTCGTTCAACCGCGACCTGGTGCGCACGAGCTGCGAGATATCGGCCTACGAGACCAAGGCAGCCTCCATCCCCTGGTCGTTTGCCCCCGTGCTCGACCTCGGCCGTGATGCCCGCTGGAGCCGCCAGTGGGAGAACTTCGGCGAGGACCCGCTGCTGAATGCCGAGATGGGCGTGGAGGCCATCCGCGGCTTCCAGGGCGACGACCCCAACCATATCGGCAAGTACAACGTGGCCGCCTGCCTCAAGCACTACATGGGCTACGGCGTGCCCGCCTCCGGCAAGGACCGTACACCCTCACACATCACCGACAGCGAGATGCGCGAGAAGTTCTTCGCCCCCTACCTCGCCACACTCAGGGCCGGAGCGCTCTCCGTCATGGTCAACAGCGGCAACAACAACGGCGTGCCCTTCCATGCCAGCTACAAGTACCTCACACAGTGGATCAAGGAGGAGCTCAACTGGGACGGCGTCATCGTCACCGACTGGGCAGACATCGCCAACCTCTTCTCGCGCGACCATGTGGCTGCCGACAAGAAGGATGCCATCCGCATGGCCATCAATGCCGGCATCGACATGAGCATGGATCCCTACGATGCTGACTTCTGCACGCTCCTCAAGGAACTCGTGGAGGAGGGCAAGGTGCCCATGAGCCGCATCGACGATGCCGTCAGCCGCATCATCCGCATGAAGATCCGTCTGGGGCTCTTCGACACACCCACATGGGACAAGGCCGACTATCCGAAGTATGGCAGCGAGGAGTTCGCCGCCGTGGCACTGCAGGCAGCCGAGGAGGCAGAGGTGCTGCTCAAGAACAACGCTGCCGTGCTGCCCATCGCGCAGGGGAAGAAGATCCTCGTGTGCGGTCCGAATGCCAACACCATCCGCGGCCTCAACGGCGGCTGGAGCTACACCTGGCAGGGACAGCAGGGCGACGTCATCGGCGAACGATACAACACCATCCTCGAGGCCATGCGCAACGAATACGGCGAGAGCGCCATCCTCTACGCCGAGGGCAGCCGTTACATGGGTGACCAGTGGGATGCGGAGTATGGCGACGAGTCGATGCTGGCCGAGGTGACCGCCAAGGCCCGTCAGGCCGACGTGGTGATGGTGTGCGTGGGTGAGAACTCTTACTGCGAGACACCGGGCAACCTCAACGAGCTCGACCTGCCGCAGTGCCAGCAGGACATCGTGCGTGCTGCCGCCAAGGCCGGCAAGCCCATCGTGCTGGTGCTCAACGAAGGACGTCCACGCATCGTGCGCGACATCGAACCGCTGTGCGATGCCGTCATCGACATCTTCCTCCCCGGCAACTACGGCGGCGACGCGCTGGCCCGTCTCGTCAGCGGCAAGGCCAACTTCAGCGCCAAGATGCCCATCAGCTATCCGAAGTACGGACAGAGCCTCACCACCTACGACTACAAGCCCTGCGAACAGACCGACGTGATGGAGGGTGCCTATAACTACGATGCCGTCGTCAGCCAGCAGTGGGCCTTCGGCTATGGCATCAGCTACACCACCTTCGCCTACAACAACCTCACCATCGACAAGGGCACCTTCACTGCCAACGACTCGCTCACCGTGAGCGTGGACGTCACCAACACCGGTGCCGTGGCCGGCAAGGAGCCCGTGCTGCTGTTCTCCAGCGACCTCGTGGCCACCTGCACACCCGACAACCGCCGTCTGCGTGCCTTCGACAAGGTATCGCTGGAGCCCGGCGAGACAAAGACCGTCACCTTCCACCTGCCTGCCTCCGCCCTCGCCTTCACCGACGACTACGGACAGTGGGTTATCGAGGAGGGCGACTTCCGCTTCCAGGCTGGCAACCAGACCATCCTGACGAAGTGCAGCGAAACCTACCGATGGACAACGCCGAACATCTGATGATAATCCCCCTGCCTGTCATGAATCGTAAATCACTGTTTCTGGCATTGTTTCTGATGTGTGCACTTGGCGTTTCGGGTAAGGTGAAGACCGATACCTCCCTCCAGGGCAAGCAAGTGCTGTTCGTATATGGTGGCTGGGAAGGACACGACCCCGTCCCCTGCCGCGATCTGCTCGTACCCTGGATGCAGTCGGAAGGGGCTACGGTCACCGTCTCCGACAATCTCGACATCTATACCGACAAGGCAAAGATGGCAACCTTCGACCTCATCGTACAGATATGGACCATGGGCTCTATCACGTCCGAACAGGAGCAAGGCCTTCTCGATGCTGTGAAGGCCGGAACCGGACTCGCAGGGTGGCATGGCGGCCTGGGCGATGCCTTCCGCAACAACACCGAATACCAGTTCATGGTGGGCGGCCAATGGGTGGCACATCCGGGCGGAGTGATTGACTACGACGTCCGCATCACCGATCACCGCGACCCTGTGACACGGGGGCTGAAGGGCTTCCACATGAAGTCTGAACAGTACTACATGCATGTCGACCCCAACGTGAAGGTGCTGGCCACCACCCGCTACAATGGCGATGTAGCTCCCTGGATCGATGGATGCGTGATGCCTGTCGCATGGAAGAAGATGTATGGCAAAGGCCGTGTGTTCTATTCCTCGTTGTGGCACAACAAGAGCGACTTCAGCGTGCCCGAGAGTGTCGAGATCATGCAGCGTGGCATCCGCTGGGCCGTCATGAGCAAGTACGAAGACACCGAATGCCTGGTGCGTCCCGTCTATTAATTTAATCTCCATTACATGAAGATGACAAACCGTAAGTTACGCATGGGTATGATAGGTGGAGGAGGCAATGCCTTCATCGGACCCATCCACCTCAAGGCTGCCCTCATGGAGGGCGAGATAGAACTGGTGTGTGGCTGCTTCAGCCGTTCGCCCGAGGTGTCGGCAGCGACAGGACGAGCCTGGCATCTGCCCGAAGACCGCGTCTATGCCGACTGGCAGGAGATGATCCGCGCCGAGGCCCAGCTGCCTGCCGACGAGCGTATGGACTTCGTGGCTATCGTCACCCCCAATCACCTGCACTTCCCTCAGGCTGACATGGCACTGGAGCATGGCTTCCATGTCGTCGTTGACAAGCCTATGACACGATCGCTCGATGAAGCCGTGCAGCTGAAACAGCGGGTGGACAACACCGGACTCGTGCTGGCGCTGACACATGTCTACTCCGCCTATCCGGCCCTCAAGGAGATACGTTCGCGCATCGCACGCGGCGACCTCGGCACGCTGCGGCGTGTGTTCGTCGAGTACACGCAGGGATGGCTGTCGCGCCGCATTGAGCTCGAGGGTGGCAACAATGCCGGATGGCGTACCGACCCCCGCACGTCGGGCAAGGGAGGCTGCCTGGGCGACATAGCCACGCATGCCTGGCATCTGTGTGAGTATGCCACAGGGTTGCATGTCACCGAGCTGTGTGCCGAGCTGAACACATTTGTGGACGGACGTCCCGTCGATGATGATGCAGCGGCCTTCCTACATTTCGAGCAAGGGGTGACGGGCATCCTGCAGTCCACACAGATTGCTACCGGCGAGGAGAACAACATACGCCTGCGCATCTACGGCAGCCGTGGAGGACTCGTCTGGCAGCAGATGGAGCCCAACACCATCCTCTTCCGACATGACGACCGTCCCACCGAGGAACTGCGCATCGGCAATGGCTATGGCTGGCTGACCGACACGACCAAGGGCTGTACCCGTCTGCCGGGAGGACATCCGGAAGGTTTCATCGAGGCTTTTGCCAATATCTACCGCAACTTTGCCCTCACCGTCCGTGCACACATCAACGGCGTGGAGCCACAACCCGAGTGGCTTGACTTCCCCAATGTTGACGATGGTGTACGCGGCATGCAGTTTGTCGAGACCATGGTGGCATCGGCACAGTCGCCCGACAAGTGGACGCCGTGGTGCGGATAAACCAGCAAGGCACTACCTTCAACAGACAAATCCCCACTGACGATGTACGCCGGTGGGGATTATCATTATATAGGCGCTGATACGTTGCGTCAGCGTGTGGCGTCGGCTGTCAGCAGCATGTTCAGGCAACGACGCACATCGTACCATACGGAGGCCTCATCGCGGGTGATGACATGCTTGTAGGTCTCCAGGCAGAGGTTGTCGCTGACAATCTTGATAGCACCCAGCAACCGCACAGGGAAGGCAGCGATATAGTTGAGCTCCATGTCGAAGAGCACACCACCAGACAGATTGGTAGAGGTGACGAAGCTGTTGGAGGTATAGCAGGGGATGCCCAATGGGGACAGCTCGTAACCATGGTGGTAGTCGTCGAAGACGAACGACTCGTCCTTCAGCCTCCAAGTGGTGGAGACGATATTCACGGAGCCGATGGGGAGGTCGCTGCTGCCGGCAAAGCCGATGTTGACAACGGGCGTATCCTTCGGCAATTCGCACAGGGTACGGATGACATTAGAAGCACCGATGCCCATATACACAATGGTGTACTCCGGGAGATACTTCTCAGCAAGGCGCTGCTCCTCGGGGGAAGCAACGAGAATGAGAGGTTTCATTTTGTATGATGGATAATGATAGGATTTGATGTATAGAAAGGTTACCGTTCACAGTGCAGGTCGGCATCGGGAAAGGCGCTGATGCGCAACCGTGCTGTCCCCATGGGGATAAGGCGGATGGTCTCGACGGCAGGCGCCAGAGGCTCATCCTCAAAGGGGAGGGGTGCACAGAGGCCATACTCATCGACAGTCCACGAGGGAACCTTACGGCCCTGCGCCTTGAACACGAGAGGAGCACGGTCCCAACGGAAGGGGTTCACACCCGGCTCCACGGGACGCGTCTCGATGAGCTCGATGGGAGCCGACGTGCAGAGGGCATAGTTCCACGGGGCAAGGGGATAGATCTCGGTGGTGGGCCAGCGGGAGGCATCAGCCCCCTTCTGCCACTTGGAGTCGGATATCGATGAGGTGATGCTGCTGACCTGCCGATACTCCTCGGGAATCTCCAGCGAGAGGGTGAGAGGCCCGTAGTCCACGCTGACGCTGTGGTTGTTCACCTGCCAGTGCCGCATGCTGACGTGCATGGGGAGTGTGAGCTCCACCACATCGCCGCCTGTCCATGTGCGGTTGATGCAGAGATACTTACCGGGGATGGGAGCTGTCTCCACAGGGGTGCCGTTGATAGTCACTTCAGGCTGGGAGCACCACTCGGGGATACGCAGCCAAAGGGGGAAAGTGGCAGTGGCGGATGCCTTGGCACGCGCCTTCTTGCCCTTGGCAATATCGAGGGTGAAGGTGATGCGGTCGCTGAAGGGGTAGTCGGTCTGCTCAGTGAGGGTAACCTCCTGGCCATCACTACCAACAAGAACATTGGCCGTGCAGGAGTTATAGAGGACGGCGGCTATGCCATCGTCAGGCGTTGCCAACAGGAGGAAGTCGTTGTAGTATGGCCAGGCGAAGCCGTGGTTGTGCTGGCAACAGCGGCTGCTGAAGGGGTTCATGGAAAGGAACGGTCCGGCATTGTCGATGCCGGGCGCATGGTTCTCGGAGTCGCTCACCACCATATTGGGGGCTGTGATATAGCGCAACGCACGGTAGTCGTCCATGAAGGCTGCTGGGAGGCTGTTGAAGGTGACATCCTCACAGTTGGCAGCCCAATAGGGGTCACCGGTGAGTAGCAGCATGAGCTCGTCGGAAGCCATCTGTTCAGCAAAGGCACAGGTCTCGGTACCCTGACGGGGGTCGAAATAACCCATGCGCGAGTTCTCATCGCCGCCAAACATACCGCCAGGCACCTGTCCAAAAGCTTTACGTATATGCCGCTGCACGTTGTAGCTGGCACGTGTCAGCTGCTCGTCGTGGCTGAAGAGGCTGTAGAGAGCGGGCTCACGGAAGCTCTGGGCAATATTGACATTATGCCAGTTGGGAAGGCGCTGCGGGCGTGTCCAGTCGGCAGCGTTGCTGTGGAGTTTGTCGGCCAGCGCCAGCAGGCTCTCGTCACCGGTGCGGCTATAGAGCCAAGCCACGCTCCAGATATTATCACCAGCACGGCTGTTCTCCCAGTAGTCCTCGAGGAACTGCTCGTCGGGCACGGTGAGCTGATAGGCGAAGTAACGCGCCATGAAGTCGAGCACCCGCTGGTCGGGAGTTGCCTTCTGCTTGCTCTTCACGGCCTTGAGGTAGGTAGCATAGCCCGGGGTGCAGGTCCACTCGTAGTAGTTCTGCAGTATCCACAAAGCAATCATGTTGGGCCAGAGGTCCTGTCCCTTGGCACGGTTGACAACGGGGCCGAAGTTGCCATCGCCCCGCTGGCTGCTGAGGATAGCCTCTATCCACGTCAGGCTCTCGGTGATCATCGCCTTATCGCCAAGGATGAAAGCCATGTCGCTGTATCCGCGCAGCCAGTAGGGAACCTCTTCCCATCCCCACTCTCCGCCTTGTTTGAGCCAGGCATTGTCGTCCTTCTGCAGCCAGGCGCTGATCTCACCCAGATGGCCGCAGAGGCCATCCTGCTGCAGTTCAAGGGTGGTGCGGAGCCAGCCTCCGGGCTGGATGGTGCCCGTGGGAAGCTTGATGAACGACTGCGGAGCCAGCGGTGCCGGTGCCGAGGGGTAGTGCGTGTTGCGTGTGTCCGTGGGGATACGATCGGCGACGGTGGTCTGTGCCGAGAGGGTGACGGCAGTTATAGCAGCCGCAAAGGTGGTCAGTAGGATGCGCTTCATCATGATGAGGTGTTTGGTGAGTGATTCCGTTTTTCGGAGCAAAGATACGCGTTTCATCGGAATTTGTCCCGTTCCCCTCTGCAAAAACGAACGCGTTATCCCATTTTTTACAAAAACGACCATTATTTCGTGTGATTTTTGGGAAGAAAGATGAATTCAATGTACCTTTGTACTATTCATTTCATTCGTGCCCAAAGATGCTATTGCGTTCTGCCATATCTTCATCCATGTCACACCTTCGCCCCGTCCTGTGCATCCTCATCACATTATGGAGTGCATGGGGCGCCTCACAGCCATTGTACCGTTACACCGCATCGCTACCCGCCACCGATGGATTGGGACGCAAGCTCCCAATGGCAACCGAGGTTGGTGATGTGCGCAGTGACCGTTTCGTAGGGCTTTTCTACTGGACGTGGCATACCAACTTCTCCTCGATGGAAGCGTTTGACGTCACTAAGTTCCTCGCAGCCCATCCCGATGCCATCAACGACTATGACGACCCTGCATGGAGAGGCGAACATGCCACACACTTCTGGGGAGAACCCCTGTTCGGCTATTACCGCGACACCGACGAATGGGTGCTGCGCAAGCATGCCGAGATGTTGGGCGAGGCGGGGGTGGACGTTCTCATCTTCGACTGTACCAACGGCAATTACACATGGCGGGAGTCGTATATGAAACTCTGCGAGGTGTTTGCCGCTGCCCGCCGCGATGGTGTGCAGACACCGCAAATTGCGTTCATACTGGCCTTTGCGCCCACACAAGGAAGTCACGAGGCACTGCGCGAGCTGTATGAGGATCTTTACGCTCCGGGATTGTACAGCGACCTTTGGTTCCAATGGAAGGGGAAACCTCTCATCATGGCATGGCCTGAATGTCTGGACGATCAAGACGCTGAGGACCGAGCCATACGCGACTTCTTCACCTTCCGCCCCGGACAACCCGACTACCAGGCTGGGCCATCACGTCCCGACCATTGGGGGTGGCTGGAGGTCTATCCACAGCATGGCTATGGCAAGAATGCCGAAGGCCGTATCGAGGAGGTGCCCGTGGGTGTGGCACAGAACTGGAGTGCCGAACGGGGTCTCACCGCCATGAATGCACCGGGGTCGTTCGGACGCAGTTATACATCCCGCGATGGACAGGCACCTGACACCGTAGTGACAGCCACGGGCACACGACAGGCTGCCGTGCGTCTGGGGCTTAACTTTGCCGAGCAATGGCAACGGGCCATTGACCTTGACCCGGAGTTCATCTTCGTCACGGGATGGAACGAATGGATAGCAGGACGATTCCGCATGTGGCAACAACAGGAGAATGCTTTCCCCGACGAGTTCAGCCAAGAAAAGAGCCGCGACATCGAGCCCATGCGCGGCGGACATGGAGACGACTACTACTGGCAGATGGTGGCCGCCATACGACGCTACAAGGGGATGCCTGCTCCAGGAGATGCCTTCATCACCCACAAAGGGAACACGTTGCACCGGCACCATCCGGGATGGGGCACCGACACCCTTGTTAACACTACGGGCAGAAACGACATTGTCAGCTGCCGGGTGCGCGAGACACCCTCACGTCTCATCTTCAAGGTGTGCTGTGCAGAGGCAATCACTGCCCCCGATGGCGGCGAAGGATGGATGCGCCTATACCTCGACACCGACTGTTGCCACGACACAGGATGGGAAGGCTACGACTACACCATCAACCGTCTCCCTCCCCCAGGACGCCATGCTGTGCTGGAACGCTATGCCGATGGCACATGGACGGAGGTATCATCAAGCGTGCATCTGCGCCGACGCGGCAAGGTGCTTTACATATCCATCCCCAAAAGGATGCTCGGCATCGCAGCAAAGCGTACTTTCACGTTGGAGTTCAAGTGGAGCGATGGCGTACAAGGCAATGACATCCTCTCCTTTTGGACCGATGGCGACGTAGCCCCCATGGGCCGTTTCAACTACCCCTATTCTTCACGTTATACCCAACACTGATATGCTTGAACGTTGTCTGAATCCCCATCTGTTTGAAGCCGGCTGCGATGAGGCCGGCCGTGGCTGTCTGGCTGGCAGTGTCTATGCAGCAGCCGTCATCCTACCCCCGGATTTTGCGAGTGAACAGCTCAACGACAGCAAGCAGCTCACCGAGCGCCAGCGCTATGCCTTGCGGCCCGTCATCGAACAGCAGGCTCTGGCATGGGCGGTAGGAGTGGTGACAGCCGAGGAGATTGATCGTATCAACATCCTCAATGCCAGCATTCTTGCCATGCATCGCGCCCTGGACGGCCTGAAGGTGCGACCGCAGTTCATTGCCGTTGACGGCAACCGCTTCAAGCCATACGGTAATACACCATGGCAGACTGTAGTTAAGGGCGACGGCAAATTGATGAATATTGCCGCAGCCAGCATCCTCGCCAAGACCTATCGCGATGACTATATGCTGCAACTCCACAACGAATATCCCGTCTACGACTGGGCTCATAACAAGGGATATCCATCACGCCGGCATCGCGATGCCATACGGCAGTACGGGCCCTCGCCCTACCACCGCATGACTTACAACCTCCTCGGCGATGGTCAACTCGAACTGCCCTTTGCCTACGATGATACACCCTGAACGAAACCCATTCCCGTACCTCCAACCCACGCTACACCGAAGATTTCGCACTTGACAGAAAGTTTTCGTTCAATGTTTTCGCCTTCGTACGAAAAGTTTGCGTACCTTTGCAGCCCGAAATATGGGTCCTAAACGGTAAGAGCGATAATATCCTAAAATAAATATACAATCACAGCATGAAAGCATTACTCATGATCCTTGATGGTTGGGGAAACGGCAACCATGGTGTGGGCGACGTCATCTGGAACACCCACACACCTTATCTCGATTATCTCAACGCCACCTATCCTCACAGCCAGCTGCAGGCCAGCGGTGAGAACGTCGGATTGCCCGACGGACAGATGGGCAACAGCGAGGTCGGTCACCTCAACATCGGTGCCGGACGTATTGTCTATCAGGACCTCGTGAAGATCAACCGTGCCTGCGCCGACGGCAGCATCCGCCAGAACAAAGAACTCGTAGCTGCCCTTACCTATGCCAAAGAGAGCGGCAAGAGCGTACACTTCATGGGTCTCACCAGCGACGGCGGCGTGCACAGCAGTCTCGACCACCTCTTCAAACTCTATGAAATTGCCCGCGAATACGACATCGACAATGCCTATGTGCACTGCCTGATGGATGGTCGTGACACCGACCCAAAGAGCGGCATCGGCTTCATCAGGCAACTCCTCGAGCGCGACATCAAAGTGGCCAGCATCATCGGACGCTTCTACACCATGGATCGCGACAAACGCTGGGAGCGTGTGAAGGTAGGTTACGACCAGCTCGTGAGCGGCGAGGGCAAGAAGAGCGACGACATGCTGCGCGCCATGCAAGAGAGCTACGACGAGGGCATCACCGATGAATTCATCAAGCCCATCGTCAACACCCAATATCCCGATGCCACCATCAAGGAAGGCGATGTGGTCATCTTCTTCAACTACCGCAACGACCGCGCCAAGGAGATTACCATTGCCCTGACACAGAAGGATATGCCCGAGGCTGGCATGCACACCATCCCTGGACTGCACTACTGTTGCATGACTCCGTACGATGCTTCGTTCACCGGCGTGCACATCCTCTTCGACAAAGAGAACGTGGAGAACACCTTGGGCGAGTATGTCAGTTCAAAGGGACTGAAACAGCTCCACATCGCCGAGACGGAGAAGTATGCCCACGTGACCTTCTTCCTCAACGGCGGACGCGAGACGCCCTACGAAGGTGAAGACCGCATCCTCGTGCCCAGCCCGAAAGTGGCCACCTACGACCTGCAGCCCGAGATGAGCGCATTCACCGTATGTGCCAAGCTCGTGGATGCCATCCGCAGCGATGTATATGACTTCATCGTTGTGAATTTCGCCAATGGTGACATGGTAGGACATACCGGTGTCTATCCCGCCATCGTGAAGGCAGTGACCGCCGTGGATGCCTGCGTGCACAGCGTCATCGAGGCTGCCCGTGCCACGGGCTACGAGGCCATCATCATCGCTGACCACGGTAATGCGGACAATGCCATCAATCCCGACGGCACGCCGAACACCGCCCACTCGCTGAACCCCGTGCCCTTCATCTATGTCACCGACAAGAAGGGCATCCAGCCCGAAAACGGCATCCTGGCCGATGTAGCTCCCAGCATCCTTCACATCATGGGCCTGGAGCAGCCTGCTGAGATGACCGGGCACTCACTCATCTGACAACAACCAATTGAAACACATCAAGGGGTGTATGCCCCTTTAACGAAATCCGGCAGCCACCCTATAGAGAGGAGCTGCCGGATTTCTTATGGTCGCCTTGCACGATGTCACCATGTGCAATAAGGGTGCTTGGAGAGATAGCCGTTATAGTAGCGGGGGTCTCCGGTTACTTCCGCGCCGAGGAAGGCAGGGGCGATGTATGGTTCATCGGAAGCAGCAAGCTCAATCTCAGCAAAGACGAGCCCTTCGTTGTCGGCATGGAATTCATCAACCTCCACAATGTGCTTTCCGCTCTGCACGAGCCAGCGGGTCTTCTCCACCCGTCCGCTCTCGCAAATCTTGAACAGCTCAATGCCCTCGTCCATAGGAATCTCGCGCTCCCATTCGTAACGGCTGATACCCCCATCATCACTGGGTCCCTTGATAGTGACATAAGCCCGTTCCCGAACATCGCCGTCTCCACTGAGAGGGATGTCGCGACGCATACGTATGCGCACCGTACGTCCGTGCCCACTGCATATGTACCCTTGGCAGATCTCAGCCTTGGCATAGGCAAGATGTCGGTAGCTGTCGTCAGTAACGAGGAACTTTCGCTCAATCTCCATATTTACATCTTCATCAGGTCGGTCTCGGTGATGAAGGTAAGGTTATTGTCACGCACCACCTCGCGTACAGCCTCGAGATTGCTGCACCGCATCACCAGCACCAGCTTAGCGGCGAAGTTGAAGCAATACATATACTCGATGTTGATACCCTTGCGGGTGAACAGGTCGATGACCTGTGCAAAATCGGAAGCCAGCGGATTGATGCCTATAGCCACCACATCGCCCAAGGACACTAGCACACCGTTGTCTTTCAATACATTGTAAGCCTTCTGCTGATCGGTAGTGATAAGACGCATGAGCCCGTAATCACTGGTATCGGCCACAGTGGCACTGACAATATGTACATCGGCTTGACTCAGGATGGAGAGCAACTCGCTCAAACGGCCGAACTTGTTCTCAAGGAACAGGGATATCTGTTTGATGGTCATAATCGAATGAAAATGAAAAAGTGAAAAATGGAGAATAAAGGATGCAGCGTGATGAATGCCGATTTATCAGTGGTTCTTGCGTAGGTCCTTGACACGTACGGCCTTGCCTTCGCTCTTCGGCAGGGAACCTGGAGCTACTAGCTTGACCTTCGGCGTGAGGAGTATCTCATCCTTGAGCTGACGGGTGATTTCCTTGGTAAGGTTCTGCAAAGAGCCATAGTTGTCGGTGATGGAGGCAAGCTCCACCTCTACGGTCATCTCGTCGTTGTCACCAATGGTCTCGATGGTGATGAGATAGTCGCTGCCCAACTCGTCAAAGCCGAGGAGAATCTTCTCAATCTGTACAGGGAAGATGTTCACGCCCTTCACGATCATCATATCATCCGAACGTCCCTTGAAGCGTGCCAACCGGCGGTGTGTACGTCCGCAGGGACAATCGCCAGGAAGGAAATAAGTGAGGTCGCGGGTGCGGTAGCGGAAGAGAGGCATACCCTCCTTGTTGATGGTGGTGAGCACCAGTTCGCCGATCTCGCCATCGGGCACGGGTTCCAACGTCACGGGATTGACAATCTCGGGGATGTAGTAGTCCTCCCAAATATGCAAACCATTCTGCTCGGGACACTCAAAGGCTACGCCTGGGCCGTTCATCTCGCTCATGCCGAAACAGTTGTAAGCCTTCACGCCCAACAGTTCCTGAATGCGCTGACGCTGTTCCTCACTGTGCGGTTCGGCACCGATGATCATGGTAGTGAGCTTAGTATCCTTCACTGGATCGATACCCTCCTCGTGGAAGACTGCGGCCAAGCGAGTAGCATAGGAGGGGATGGCATGGAGAGCCGTAGTACCGAAGTCCATGATAAACTTTATCTGTCGTTTGCTGTTACCGGCAGCAGCAGGCACCGTCATAGCTCCCAAACGCTCTGCACCGTACTGTATGCCCAGTCCGCCAGTGAACATGCCATAGCCGGAGGTGTTCTGGATGACATCGGTATTTCTCAGTCCTACCATATACATACAGCGTGCCACCTGGTTTGCCCAGGCATCGAGGTCCTTCTGCGTGTGGCAGATGACGGTAGGGTTACCGGTAGTGCCACTTGAGGAATGTACTCGTACAATCTTATCAAGGGGCACGGAGCAGAGACCGAAGGGATAGTGGCCACGGAGGTCTTCCTTCGTGGTAAAGGGCAGACGACGCAAATCGTCAAGGGAACGTATACTGTCGGGGGTGATGCCCTTCTCTTTGAACAGAGGCCCATAGAACGGCGAGTTCATGGCATGTGCCACAGTTGCCTTTAAACGTTCCACCTGAAGCGCTTCAATGTCAGCGCGTGACATCGTCTCTATTTCTGGTTGCCAATATTTTCCATCCATAATCTTACAATTTTTTTGCAAAGGTAGGGTGAATCGAATGAAAATACAAATTTATTTGTAATTTTCTGAGATGATCCCTACCTAAAACGCGCAATGTTAAAGGTAGGGTGAATTGAATGAAAATACAAATTTATTTGCGATTTTCATTCTTCATTTTCTCATCAGACCATGCCTGCAGCCGTTCGTACTCCTCTTTGGTAAGCCGCATGAACGACCCATGCTGTGGCGACTCCACGCCCTTGATGTTGGCAGGATCGTGGAAATTGCGCATATGCTCGTCTGCCTTGCAGATACGGTAGTTCTTAGGATGCGATGAGTACTCGATGTAGGCGATACGCCAGGTATCCTCGCCCACGACCTGGAATGCCGACACCCCCTCGCATCGTTTGTTGCCTTCGAAGTCCACATAGTCGTCCACCACCGGCTCGCTCCAGGGGCCTGTGAGCGCAGGAGCAGTGGCTGTGAACAGTCCGGGTTTACCGCCCTCCTTCTTGATCATCATATGGTAGAGTCCGTCAGCTGGCACATAGTTGATATCCGCATCGATGGTGGCATAGCCCCAATCGAAGAGTGGCTGCGGCTTGGTAAGCTGAGTGAACGACTCATCGGCATAGCTGTAGAACATACGGTCGTAACCCATCTCTGCCTTGTTCCAGATGGAGTAATAGACGAAGTAAGCTCCCTTCTTGCCATTGGGCCACGCATAGTCGGCGTCCCATGTCACTTGCGGTGCCCATACCCGATTGATGGCACTCCAGTCAGCAAAGGCATCGGGGGCCTCAGGATCCATGAAGATGTCCGGTCCCTTCCGGAAGTCGAACGTCGTCGACTGCCAGTGGATGAGGTCATCGGAAGTGAGCAAATCGATGCCGTAGTTGTCCCATTTGTGCGACACCGCCACCTTCATGTCGGTAGTAACCATGATATACCCCTTACCCTCATGGCGCCGACGGATGTACGCATCACGTGTTCCACCTTCGATGCGAGCCAACTCACAGGCGCTAAAGATGGAGTCGCCACCCAACAGGTCGTGCCACTCTTCGGCATCACGGCTAAGGGCATAGGCTGTCCACTCGCCACGGTCGCTCATATGGCAATAGAGATAGCCATAGGTGTCGTCCACTTTTGCAGTACGGGAGCTGCTGCAACCGGTGAGCATCCCGGCAGCGAGCAGGAAAATCATTGAAGACTTTTTCATAATTCCTTTGTTTTTCGCTTAAATTTGGCACAAATGTACAACAAAACGATAAAAAACCGCTACCTTTGCCGACAAATTCGTTTATTTAAGATATGAAAAAGCTATTATTGGGCGATCAAGCCATTGCGCAAGGGGCATTGGATGCCGGTCTCAGTGGTGTGTATGCCTACCCCGGAACCCCTTCTACCGAAATCACCGAATACATTCAAGACTGGTGCCGCCGTGCAGGGTGCACCGACATCCATTCGCGCTGGTGCACGAACGAGAAAACAGCCATGGAGGCAGCCCTCGGCATGAGCTATGCCGGCAAACGAGCCCTCGTATGCATGAAACATGTGGGTATGAACGTTTGCGCCGATGCCTTCGTCAACAGTGCCGTCACCGGTACCAATGGTGGTCTCGTAGTGCTGGCTGCCGACGATCCTTCAATGCACAGCTCACAGAACGAACAGGATAGCCGTTTCTATGGCCGTTTTGCTATGATACCTATCCTTGAGCCCTCCAACCAACAAGAGTGCTACGACATGATGGCCTTTGCCTTCGATCTCAGCGAACAGCTCCGTCTGCCGGTGCTGATGCGCGTGGTCACCCGTCTGGCACACAGCCGCGCAGTCGTGGAGACGGTAGCAGATCCCAGGCCACAGAACAGTCTCAGTCGCCCGGCAGACCCCGCCGGATGGGTGCTCTTGCCCGTACGCGCACGCCGTAAATACAATGAGCTCATTGCTGCACAAGCCGACATACAGGCACGCAGTAGCGCCTCCCCTTTCAACCGCCTGACAACCGGTAAGGGGCAGAAGGCGGTCGTCGCTTCAGGCATCGGCTACAACTACGTCATGGAGAACTATCCTGACGGAGCCCCCTTCCCTGTGCTTAAAATCTCACAATACCCTCTGCCCGAACAAATCCTCCACACACTGACTACGACCTGCAGCGAACTGCTGGTGGTAGAAGATGGACAGCCCTTCATCGAGGAGCAGCTACGCGGATTCTTCCCTTCAGGTATCACGGTTCATGGTCGTCTAGACGGATCACTGCCCCGTGCTGGCGAACTCAACCCCGACAATGTCAAGGCAGCCCTCGGATTGCCTTCCGCACAGGCGTATGACGTGTGCGACACCGTCGTGGGCCGTCCGCCAGCCCTCTGCCAGGGATGTGGCCACCGTAGTGTCTATGAGGCACTTAACAAGGTGCTGGCCGACTATCCCGAGAGCCGTGTCTTCGGCGACATCGGCTGCTACACGCTGGGTGCCCTGCCTCCTTATCAGGCGCTCCACTCCACCGTTGATATGGGAGCCTCCATTACCATGGCCAAAGGAGCTGCCGATGCAGGCATCTTCCCCGCTGTGGCCGTCATCGGCGACAGCACGTTCACCCACAGCGGCATGACGGGCCTGCTCGATGCTGTCAACGAGAATGCACCCATCACCATCATCATCTCCGACAACCTCACCACCGGCATGACCGGCGGACAGGACTCTGCCGGAACCAATAAGTTCGAAGCCATCTGCCGCGGACTGGGTGTAGCCGACGAACACCTGAAGGTTGTGGTGCCCCTCCCTGCCAACATGGACGATATCACCCGCATCCTACGTGAGGAAATCGAATACCGCGGCGTATCCGTCATCATCCCCCGCCGGGAGTGCATCCAGACCTTCGCCCGCCATGCTCGTGAGAAAAAAGCCGGAAAATAACATATACATAAAAGAAATATGAAAACAGATATCATACTTGCCGGAGTGGGTGGCCAAGGCATCCTCTCCATCGCCACCATCATCGGCCAAGCAGCTCTCAGCCAAGGTCTCTACATCAAGCAGGCTGAAGTGCACGGCATGAGCCAGCGCGGCGGCGATGTACAGTCGAACCTCCGTCTTTCCTCCTGTCCTATCTACAGCGACCTCATCGCTCTTGGCAGTGCCGATGTCATCATCGCCATGGAACCCATGGAAGCACTCCGCTACCAACCCTACCTCAGCAAGGAAGGATGGGTAATCACCGCCACTGCTCCCTTTGTTAACATTCCCTCCTACCCCGACACTGAACGCATTGACGCTGCATTGGCAGCGCTGCCCCATGTGGTACGCATCGACATCGATACGCTAGCACACGAACACAAGATGCCCAAGGCGGCCAACATGATTCTCCTCGGGGCCGCTGCTGATGCCCTCGGCATGGACTTTGACACGCTGAAGGTGGCTGTACGCACCGTCTTTGCCGCCAAAGGTGACGCTATTGTGGACATGAACATCAACGCATTGGAGATAGGTCATGCAAACGGTATTCAGTAAGGAACGTGTGGACGCGCTCATGCGCGACATGGAAATCAGTGATCTGAGCCACGCCTCCATCCGCCAGATTGGCGCTATCGCTCACATACTGGAGCAGGAGACAGGGCAGGAGTTCATACACTTTGAGATGGGAATCCCTGGCCTACCCCCCTCTGCCATCGGCGTTGAGGCAGAGATAGCCGCCTTGCAGCGCGGCGTGGCCAGCAAGTACCCCAACATCGAGGGTATCCCCGAGCTGAAGGCCGAGGCATCGCGTTTTGTCAAGGCATTCATCAACGCAGATATCCCTGCTCGCAACTGCATCCCCACGGTAGGCAGTATGCAAGGCGTCTTTGCGGCCTTCATGGAGTGCACACAACTTGATGCACAGCGCGATACCATCTTGTACATCGACCCCGGCTTCCCCGTACAAAAGATGCAGGCAGCCGTCATCGGAGCACACATGGCATCGTTTGACGTGGCCGACTACCGCGGTGCTGATGCTCTGCGCGCACGGCTCGAACAGGAGCTCTCCACAGGCCGCGTGTGCTGCCTCATCTACAGCAATCCCAACAATCCGTCTTGGATGTGCCTGAAGGACGATGAGTTGCAGGTCATCGGCGAGTTGGCAACAAAGTACGACGTCATCGTCATCGAGGATTTTGCCTATATGACCATGGATTTCCGCCGTTCGCTGGGACGTCCCTTCCAAGCACCTTTCCAGCCTAGCGTGAGCCGCTATACAGACAACTACTTACTGATGCTCTCTGGCTCGAAGATGTTCTCCTATGCCGGCCAGCGCATTGCCGTGGCCTGCATCAGCGATGCCCTCTTCCACCGGCAGTACACCTCGTTGGGCGAACGCTACGGCATCAGCCGCTTCGGTGCATCCTATGCCTACAACTTCCTCTACACCTTCTCCAGCGGTGTGAGCCACAGTGCGCAGTGCGCCATGGCAGCGATGATGAAGGCCGCCAGCGATGGCACCTATCACTTCACCGACGATGTACGGGAGTATGCACGCCGCACGGCGCGCATAAAGCAAATCATGCTACCTTTAGGGTTCAGCGTGGTGTACGACAAGGATCAAGACGAAACAGTCTCCGACGGACTCTTCTTCACCATCGGATGGAAAGACATGGAGGGCGGACAGTTCCTCTATGAGTTACTCCTCTATGGTATCACCGGCATCGTGCTCAGCACCACCGGCAGCACCCGTCAAGGCATCCGTGCCTGCTGCAGCAATATGCAGGAGCACCACTATGCCCTCCTGGAAGAACGCTGCCGTCTCTTCGCCCAGAACCACTAATGGCACGGCAAATATCGCTGCTTTCACACCCATTGCAGCAAAAAGAGAGAATCTAGAACAAAGTGAGGTAACCCTGTCGGATTACCTCACTTTATTTATCACTACCAACGGAACTTATAATAGCCTTGGATAGACAGTCTTTTGGGCAAGGAGTTATTTTGCACGGCGATAGAGGGCTTCGAGGTAATAGTAGTCAGCGTAGTTGAGGGGTTTGTCTACTTCGGCGCCGCCGGGTTTACTACCTACGCTATGTCCCAGGAGGAAACAGCCGTTCTCGCCCGGAGCGGCAAAGTAGGCTGGTGAGGAGAGAGAGGTCATGATCTTATCGGAATAGGCCACAAAGTCCTTGGCTTGCCGGCGAGAGACATACTCTGCAATCTCAAGCAGGGCAGAGGCGATGATGGCTGCCGAGGAGGCATCGCGCTCCTGACTTTCAATATCGGGCGCTTCCATATCCCAATAGGGGACACAGTCGGCGGGCATGTTGCGGTGTCTACGCATGTACTCAAAGGTGGCGATGGCACGATCGAGGTATTTCTGCTCACGGGTATAGCGATACATCAGGGTATAGCCGTAGATAGCCCATGCATGTCCGCGCGACCAGGTGCTCTCGTCGGCATAGCCCTGTGCAGTGTGACGGCTGCGCACGGTGCCGTCCGTCTGGTCGTACTCCACCACATGGTAGCAGCTGCCATCGGGACGGAAGTGATGAGCCAAGGTGGTCTCGGCATGGGTGACGGCAATGCGGCGGAAGGTGTCGTCGCCAGAGAGACGGGAGGCCTCAAAGAGAAGTTCCAGATTCATCATATTATCTATGATGACGGTGGCCTGATTCTCCTTGTTGTGGATGCGCCCCCACGACTGTATGACACCGGCGCCCTCGTGGTAGCGAGCACAGAGCGAACGGGCAGTCTGCACCAACACTGGCTCACATGCTTTGTTGCCAGTAAACTCGAGCTCCTTGCCCCAGCTGTCGTACATCATAAACCCCACATCGTGGTTGTCGGTATAGTCCTTGACTGGTTCCAGCATACGGTCGTAGCGCTCGGCAAGCGTACGCCACTGCTCCTCGCCTGTCATTTGGTAAAGATACCAGAGTGAGCCAGCAAAGAACCCGCTGCGCCAATCATAGATACCACAGGTACGCACCTGCCCTTTGTCATCGAGCGTACATGGGATGAGAAGTTTGCCATCGGCCGTCATCGCATCTGCCATACGCTGCATCTGATCGACAGCAGCAATCAGCCGTTCTTCATACACACGCCTCTGCCTGCGCGATAAGGCGCTAACATCGGGCGCTGCGGCACTGACAGGAAGGAGAACGATGACGTACAATACAACGGCAACCAGCCATGTGGGGGAGAATACAGATCTTTTCATTGTATGCTTAATATTGATGATTTTACAAATTCCCGACAAAGATAGGGTGAACCGAATAAAAAAACAAATTTACACAAAAAATGGTGTTCAAACCGAGGGAAAAGGCGCAAAAAGTTTAAAAAGATTTAAAGAATTGAACTTTTAGGCAGCTCTTCATTGCAGATTACGGAAATAGTCGTACCTTTGCAACGTGTTTTTCATGGTATTAGATTTTTAAAGTAGAAAGATTGGTCGTCGTGATGACGGCCTTCTTTTTTTTCCCCCTATATCTCAGATTTTTTCAGAGCGCACGCCTACACCCATCCACCTCAGGGTTCGCTCACTGGTACGAAAGGGTTGGAGCCCTTGGGCATGAAACGTACGAGGTGGAGCGTGCAACACTGGGTACCATCGAGCTCCCGGCTGTTCTCGGAAAGCATGAAGAGCCCTTCGCCCAAAGGTGCCATACCTGTCGTTCCCCACGGGCAACACCACCCCCTCACGCCACCATCGCCCGTGCCATACGGAGAGAGAGGCAACATGCGTACACGACGCGGGGCATAGAGCACGCCATTGAGGACATCCTTGCGGCTGCGGCATGCAAGGTCCACACCATATAGGTCGTAGTTGGGATAACATGCCTTGTGTCCGGGATAGGCTGAAAGCAATAAGGTATGCGAGAGCGCATCATAAGCCATATTCTGCACTCCATAGGTGGTATTGCCGGTAGGCACAAAGTAACGAGCAGCAGGCCGTGCCTCACGGATACTGGCCGACCAGCGGGAGACGTCGTAGCGGAGCAGCACCTGACAATCGTTGTCGGTACGAGTGGTGTCGCCATAGATGCCATAGGCCACATAGAGGAAGTTCTTGCCGCTAGTCCGGCCGGGAGCGGGAGCGAAGCAGACACCATCGATGCCGGAGCATCCATAGCGATGAGGGACAAGAGGGCCATCGGGCGAGAGGCGCACACTGTCGCAATAGTCACGCACGACATCGTCAAGCCGCACGGTGTACATCACGCCATCATTCATGGTCATCCCTTCGCGCGTGAGACGGGGACCGTCGATGACAGCGATGCTGAACATACACCCCTCGCGGCTGTAGCTGTCCGTGCCCAACTGGCGGGCGATGCCACGGCCTATAGCATCATCCTTATATTCAAGCGAGGCATACACCTTACCATCCACAGGGTTGAGGGCAATGGCACCCAGATGACCGGGGATGCTGTCCACCGTGGCGAGCACCCTTCCTTCCCAGTCGGTCTTGACGAATCGCGTAGTGAAAGAGAAGTAGATGCACCGCCTGAGTGTATCCACAGCAATGCCCTGCACATGCATGGCACCAGCACACACGGTGATGCCATCCGGCAAAGAGTGATAGCCACTGAACTGAGGACACTGGCCGAAGGAGAGCCAAGAGACAAGTGCAAGAACAACTGTTAACGAAAAGTGCTTTTTCATTGTCATGTCATGCGACTACTTGGCGAGAGCAAACTTTAGGGAGATGCCAAAGTCGTTGGTAGAGGTAGGATAGGAGGAGGCTGAGACCACGGGAATGTTGGTCTGATGGTCGAAATATGCGTTGAGGGTGAGCATACGGCTGTAGGCATAGTCGGCTGAGAGGCTGAGCTTGACGGCCTTGTTGCCGGAGGTGGCCTGAGTGGTGAGGTCCTGGATGTTACGGCAAAGGGCGCTTTGGTCGCGGAACGAGAAGTCGCAGCGGAGGTTCATATCGTTGGCAGTCTTGCCCCGTCCCACCGTGCCGCCGGCACCGAAGAGCTTGAGCCCGACAATCTTGTATCCCAAGCCGACGACGATGTCGTCGGAGGCTGTCTCCACGAGCTGCACGGCCGTCATGGAGAGGTTCATGACGCGCGACTTCTTGTACTCAAGCTTGGCTGTTAGGTTGTTGAGCATGGTGACATCCACACCGATGAGGGGAGAGAACTGCTCATTGATGCTCACGGAGCTCACGTCGTACATGCTGCTGGGGATGGGGTTGCCGGTGGTGACATCCTCGATGAAGCCCAGGTCGTCGCCACAGCTCATGAAGGACGAGAAGGTGGAGAACGCCCCGACATTATAGACGCTCTGATAGGAATGGTTGATGTTAACGCTCTTGAAACGTTCCTTGAAGAACTCCAGCTTTGACAGTCCGCCGTAGGTAACTTTCCAGTTGGGCAACATGGAGAGCATGGAGGGGAAGATGGAGAGCGAGGAGGAGTGCTCGTCTCGTCCGCTGTAGGTGGCGAGGAAAGCGGGAATCATCACATCGGGGCTATAGAGGGAGACACCACCATTGGCCGCATCGAACGTCTGGCCAGGCAGCGATGAGTAGGAGGGATAGGTGATGCCCTCGTACTGCGCCTGCACGCGTTGCTGGAACGTGACGAGGTTCTCAACGAATGCATCAAACCAGTGGGAAGCGTAGCCGTCTGCACTGCGCCGGAGCTCGAATGCGCTACCGAGCGTGATGGTGGTCATGTTGAACTGGCCAGTGCGCGTCTCGGGCATACCGGCATACATAAACTGCACGGAGCGCGAGTTGTTCTTCATCCAGTTGCCATTGACATCGATCTTGAAGTCCTTAAACGGCTCCAGCGTGACTTTCGCCTGCAGCTCTTCCACCGCACTTGATGCTGAGGAGTAAGCCACCGAGTCGTTGCTGAGCAGCCAGCCGTTGTCGGAGGCACGTTGCAGGTAGTCGTTACCGGTAAGGCCGAAGGCAAAATCCCACCCCGGGGCAGCACCGCGACCGAGCGTGCTCTGCCCGAAGGCACCGCCCATCTCGGGCATGAATCCGGGAAGCGACATGGAGTAAGTGTTCTTGTAGGAGACGCTGGCATTGCGTGCCATCATGAGGAAACGCGCTGCGAACTGGCTCGCCTTGTACCATCCCATCTCACTGATGTCTGGACCCGGTCCCACAGTAATCTTCACCTTCGTAGGCTCGAGAGCTATAGTAACAGGAGTGGCCAGCGAGTCGGGGATAGAATCGCTGACAGCCGCAACTTCTTTCTTCTTCCTCTTAGTGTTCTTGTCGGCTGCTCGCGTGTCGGCAGTGAAGCGCAGGCTGTTAGCATCTACCCGCTTGTAGCGGAATGGAAAGGTATGCCCGTCAACGGTGCGCGCCGACACCTCTACGCGCTTGGAGTTCTGACTATGGGTGACAAGGTACGTGCTGTCAGGCAACACATCGAGTTCCATGGTGAACTTTTTCTTTTTCTCCGCCTTCTTGTCCTTGGTGTTGTCAGCCGTCTTACGCGTAGAACCAGCACGGCGGGAGGTAGGGTTATTGCTTGAGGAGGAGAATTTCTTGTTGGTCTCTTTCAGGAAGTCAATATGGTTGTAGAGCGTCTCAAGGTTAGCCTTGCCGTTGAGAGTGACGGAGCGCTGATTGGCGATGTTATTGCCATAACTTCCTCCTCCGCTGAGGGTAGCACCACGCTTCCAGTTATAAGAGGAGTTGAAGCTTGCATCGGCTGTCAGCCAATCGAGGACAGGAATCTTATTGATCGGTGCCTGATAGGAAGCCGTAAAAGTCTGCTGGTAGGTGAGCGGACGTCCCATCTGGCTGATGCTGTAACGGACGGAGTCCTTCCAGAAGGCGTACTCATCGGGGTACATTGCCTTGTTGACTGGTGCATAAGGTTCCTCTATTTCAGCATTGGTACCGGTGGCAAGATTCGTCTTGAGGTTTCCCGTAATGTCCCAGCGCATGGTGAGTTTGCGGTTCCACAGGAACTCCTGCGAGAAGCTCACGGGGATGCCGAGTGAGCCATAGGAGCCCTCAAGATCACGCATCTGCAACTCGTAGTACTGGCGGTCCATATCGGTGGTGAAGGCTATGCTCTGCGGCAGGGGGTTGAGAGTGAAGGATCGGAAGATGTCGAGCCATTTGGATTTATGGTTTTCAAGTAATTTCTTGAACGGCTCGATAGGTTTAAGCGGCGTAGCATAGGTATAGGCCGCCTGTGCCTTCCACGTCAGACGGTGCTCATAGTCGATGGTGTTGCCTCCGTTGTCCTTCGTGCTGTGCGAGAAACCGAAGGTGAAGTTGGCCGGGTCATACGGCATGGGGGTCTTAGAGGTGATGTTCATGCGGATGTTCGACAACGAGAAGTTCTTCGAGGTGGTGACCTCATTGGCGATGCTGGCCAGCGAGTCACGTTCCTCGAGGTCGGAGTAGGTGTCGAGCATGTCGTCCAGGTGGAGGTCGGTATCGAAGGGACTGTAGAGGGGCGACACCTTCTCACGCGAGGCGGAGTAATATAGCGGCATCGTGATTTTGAGTGCCTCGGGGAAGAACCGTCCGAGGTCAAAGTTGGTTGTCACGGAGTACTGGTACAGGTCATCGTCGCGCCGCTGGCTGACGCCCTGTTCCAGTCCGCCGAAGCCTGCCGTCTCGGCATGTCCACTCATGTTGACGCTACCCACATCAGAGAGCTGCACGTTGAGAGCGCTCTGCGCAGCCCAACCGCCAGAGTTCTCCAGACCCATGATACGCAACTCGTTCACCCACACCTCTGCCGAACGGGTGCTGCGGCTGTTGTTGCGCACACCAATCATGATGGTCTTAACCTTGCCGATGGTGGGATTGCCAATGACACTGATGCGGTTCTTAGGATTATCGTCATCGTAAGCCGAGTAGATGGCTGTCTTGGAAACCTCGCTGTTGACACCCGCCTCAGCATTACGCATACGCTTGAGCTCGGTGAACTTGGTAAAGTCGATGTCGAGCATGTTCGCTTCGGGCCATACCGCCTTGCAGCCATTGGTGGTGTTGCCATCGTAGTACCCTTCAGGAGTCACCGAAAGAGGAATCTCGTACTCGTAGTAGTTGCTCCGGTAGTCGCTGCCCAGACGGATGAAGACGCTGATCTGGTCATCCTGCAACGGCAAATCACTGTCCACCAACTGTTCGGCATGGACAAACATCTGTATGTGCTTATACTTGCGCAGGTCAAGGCTGGTCTTCTTGTAGACCGCACGCGCTTCGTTAGGTTCCAGGCCTGTGAGCTGCATACTCATGGCCTGCTCGTTGTCCTGCCGAAGCTGGGGTTGGCTGGGGTCAAGGATGCGGGTGATACCCGGCGGCATGGTGTAGTTCACGGGCGTACGGTCACCATTCTCCTCGATGTTCACCGAGCCTACGACCATCGATCCGCTCACCTTGGGTGAACGGTTGTTGGCGGAGTAGATGGGCTGGTCATAGTTCCGCCAGGTGCCCTGGATAAGGGACAGCGTGGCAAGGCGGACGACGACAGGCTTGGTAAACCCGGTCATGTAGAGACGCATGAAGCGAATAGACGAGAAGTCGCGGATGCCGCCGATGGCTCGCTCATAGTTATCGACCGGCACACGGAACTTGTACCACCTTAGGCTCTCAAAGTTGCCGTTGCGCAGCTTGGTCTTCACCGTACGCACATCGGAGATGCAGTTGCGCCCCACCACCATGTCGCGCGGACGGAGCGAGATGTGGTACTCGAAGTACTTCTCATACTCATCGAGTGTATAGTCCTGATTGATATCCTCTACGTCGGGAGTAGTCTTGGAGGACTTGTCGTAGCTCTCGGTGTCGGTAGTGGAGAGAGAGTTACCCTCTGTGCCGTTGTAACGCTTGTAACGCTCGAGGATAGAGAGTTGCTGCTCATCGTAGTCGGTGCCTCGGTAGTAATGGAAAGTGTCGCCCGAGGGATCATCCTCAAGCTGCGCATAGACATCAGCATTGACGCGTGTCTTCACCTCGGCCAACCAATTGGCATAGGTAGGGAAGGTGCGCTCCTCACTGCTGGAGAGACCATTGAGCCCCACATCCTGACGATTGCGGTTGACACTGTTGTTGTCGAAGGCATAGACCAGACTGGCCGCCTTGGGAACACGTCCCCACACCGTCTCGGTGTAAGGGACAGAGTCGGTGCCTGTGGTGGTGGCGGTCATGCCGTTCTCGTAGAATTTCTTGCCATCCTTGAGCACATCTTCCGAGACCTCGCCGATATTGAGATAGAAGTCGCCACCCTCGGCATTCTCGTCATAGATGAAAGGATCCATCATCCAGAACTCGATGTACTCGATGTTGCTGGTCTCAAAATCGGTAGTGGTGAGCTGGCGCATGATACCTCCCCAACGCTCGCTTGGGTTGGCAAGTTTCCCCTCAGCCGTGAGGTTCGGGTCGAGGTTGTAAGGTCCGCGCTCATCAGGGTAGTAGGCCAGGTTGAGGATGGTGAGGGTAGAGGATTCGCCGTAGGTGCTCTCCTTGTTGGGGAACAACTCGCGCTCATAGACTTCGCGCACATAGTGGTTGGAGAGCTGCTCAAGATCGCTCTTCAGGTGCGCCGGAGTGAGGGAACTGTTGCGACGGGTGAACAGGGGATCGATGGCATACCAGTTGAAGAGGGCTCGGTTCATGCCGGTGCGTATATCGTTGGTAAGTGTAGCGTAAGGAAGTGTGGAAGGAATAGAGGCCAACATCCAGGCGCTGGGGGTGTTGAGCGATATCTCCTTCTCGCTGCTCTCGAAGTCATCGATATAGCTGGCACTGCCCTGCACCTGGTCGCTGACACCGGCAATTAGCTGCGCGAATTCAGCCGTGAAGTTGATGCTGGAAGGTTGCGTGACGTGCAGGCCGGGGAGGTAGTCGAGCAGATTGGTGAGCAGTTGGCTCTCATGCTTCCATGCCATATTCACCCCCCATAATGTGTTGCGTAATGGTTCGTCGCCCATGGAGACCTTGCTGGTAAGGGGCTTCTCGTTGAGGTACATGATGGTTCCGCCAAGTTTGAAGTCCTTGGTAAAGTCGTAGCCCCAATTCATGCCGAGCATCGTCTTCCGCTGCATGTTGTAGGTGGTGTTGCTCTCCAAAGACACATTGACCGCCGTGCCGGCATCGATGATACTCTGATTGATAATCTCTACCTCACCGAGGGAATAGTTAACGGTATAGTCGCTGTTCTCGGTAAGTGTGACACCACCTGCCGTAACCTTCACCGACCCGCGAGGTATATTGTATGAACCCAGTTTGATAACGTTTCCCGATGCACCGGCAAACTCGCCCGTGAGAAGGAACTTGTTCTTCTCTGCCACCTGCTTGGCGGTAGTCTTGGTGGAGTCGTAAAGCTCCTCAAAGACATACTTGTCTGCCACGGCATCATTGCCGATGACGCTGCGCAGATGTTCACCGAAAGGCTCTACAACGGGGAAGATGATGACACCTGAAGAGGAACGGACGGTGTATCCTTCGATATAATCAAAAAAACCGTTTGGATTGGCATTCTGCTTGTTGTCGAGACGATCAAGGTTCATGAGCTGCAGCAACGTCTTGCTCTTCAAGTTGGCCTCGGGGAGATAGGTGAGGTTAGTACCCGTACTATCGCTCTCGTATTCAATATTCAGTTTGAAATCGTTGCTGCTGAGCGATTTTGCGCCAAGGCTATAGACGTTCTTCATCATCAAGTCCCATGTGCTGTTGGATGGGGACATGCTGTTGGACTTCAGCAACTTCACGAAGAGCGAGTTTCCTGACTCCTTCTGGTCGGCAGAGAACTCGCCCACCTGATAGGTCTTGCCGCCATAGGTATACTCGAATGCCACGGCCAGCACTTCATCGCTCTTGAGTTGGGTACGCAACGACACATAGCCGAGGGCGTTGTTGAGGGTATACTCGCTGGAAGAGAGCAGCCGGGCATTGGCCACCTTCTCGTAGTCGGCACTGCCGCTGAGAAACCCACCCAGCACAGCACCTACCTGGTCGATGTCGCGCACGGCATTATAGTCATTCACCATCTGATGGTAGAGGGTATTGGCAGCGTTCGATGGCAGGGACGTGGTGCCCGTGGCACTCCACCGTGCATTGCTGATGTGGGATGCCTCACCCAAATCGGCAAATGCCACAATGTTGCGAGGGTTGTCGTAATTGCTGGTCTTGTTAGTAATCCACAGCTCGATGCGCGTAATCTGGACACCGCTCATGATGGTGGGCAGTGTAGCCATGCTACGGTCGTAGTTGTCGCGGAAGTAATGAGCTAGGAAGAAGTGCCGGTTCTCATCGTAGTCTGCCACATCAATCTCAAACTCAGTCGTTTGGCTGCCTCCGTTGCTGCTCACACTGGTGGACTCGGATGTCTTCTGCGAAATCACAGTCTGCAGCGACAGTTTGCCAAACTGCAAGTCGGCACGGATACCGAACAACGAGGTGCTGCCCGTGATGAGGGAACTGTTGGTAGGAAAGCTGACATTACCCGCTTCAAGGAGCTTGATGATTTCGTCTTCCTTGCCCTCATATTTCATCTTAATCTTTTTGGTGTCAAAGTCGAAGGTGGCCTCGGTGTTGTAGTTCATGTTCATGTTCACCTTATCACCTACCTTACCATTGATGCTGAGATTGATCTTCTCGTCGAAATCAAAGCCGAACGTGTTGCGGCTGCGCGCCGGCAGCGAAGGGTTGTCAATGCTCTGCTGGTTGAAGCCAAACTTCAGCTCGGCCGTGCCGTTGGTCTTGAGCTGCACGCCTCCTGGTCCGAACACCTTCTCGGCAGGACCCAGGTCGAAGTGCATGTCGGTGAAGTCAAACTTCTCCTGCTTTCCCTCCTTCTGGTACTCCTCCTCGTTCTTCTTGCGGAAGAAGGCGTCAAGGCTTTGCTTCATGCTCCACTGCTGGTACTCCTCGGGCGTCATCAACAAAGGCACCGAAAGGTAAGAGTCGCCCACCTTCTTGCCCACGATATAGGTGTGCGTCTTGTCATCGTAGGTAGTAGTGGTGGTGATATTTTCGGGGTCGCGCAGGTCGGCAGTCTTCTTCGTGAGGTCATCTTCAGTGTCAGCCGTGGTCTTCGCCACCTCAAAGCGAGGCTTCACCTCTATAGTGTCTATCGGTTCGGAAACAGCAAAGACGTCCAGCCATGCTCCCGCTAGGAACATGGCCAGTACCATCAGATGCAGCCGCCGAAATCCTCTCATAGTTACCTCAGCTAATGTTCACAAACGCTTCAATGCTTCTTTGATAACCTGCTCGACAGCCAGCGAGGGCGTCTCCATGAGGATGGCCGTCACCACCTTCTGCGAAGCAGCCGTCTGGAATCCCAGCATGGTGAGAGCACTCACTGCCTCCTCCATCACCTCACTGGACTGTGTAGCCACTGAAGGCGTGCCAGCATTGCTGCCGGAAGCATAGGCTGAGACCTTATCCTTTAGATCTACGATGATGCGCTGTGCCGTCTTCAAGCCGATACCTTTCACCGATTTGAGCATTCGCTCGTTGCCCGAACTGATGACATTGCACAACTCTGCGGGCGTGAATGAGGAGATAATCATGCGCGCCGTACCGCCTCCCACACCGCTCACCGTCAGCAACTGCAGGAACAGCTCACGCTCCTGCTTCTCGGCAAAGCCGTACAGAGTGTGCGCATCCTCACTGATAGCTTCATAGACGTACAGCTTCACTTCCCTCTTCCCCTGAATGGCACTATAAGCATTCAGCGATATGTTGAGCAGATAGCCCACTCCTGCACATTCCACAACCGCCGTAGCCGGTGTGATCTCAGCCAGTTCTCCTTTGACGTATTCAATCATTGTCGTTTTCGATATTACAGCATACATACGCGCGCGTGCGCAACCAAACACACGCATCCATTTTTTAAACGCGTCCATGCACGAATTATTGCCTGCAGCACATTTTTTTTTGGAAAAATGTTGCCGTTTTGACGGGGAGGTTCTAACTTTGTCGGCGCGTAATAATTTGCTTGCCGTGAAGGAAGGACATAAGTACAAGACATCCACCATCGTACGCTGGCTATGGAAGGCATCGCGCGGAGCACGGGGCATGGTGGCACTGAATGCTGCCATCGGCATCGTAGATGTGGCACTCGGGCTGCTCTTCGTATGGTTCTGCAAAGAGACCATCGACATCGCGACCGGACATCGGGAAGGAAGCCTTGTGTTATTCGGTGTGTTCATGGCTGCCACCCAACTGTTCAGCATTGGCATACGCGCCCTGGATAGCTACATCAGCAACACCCTCGGCGTGCGCACACGCAACCGGCTACGCTACGACCTCTTCAAAAGGCTCCTGCATGGCGAATGGCGAGGACTGGAGCAACACCACTCGGGCGATGTGCTCAACCGCCTCCTCAACGACATTGGTACCATTGCATCGCTCATCACAGACACGTTCCCCTTCGTCATCATCACACTGGTACAGCTCGTAGCATCGTTCCTGTTCCTTTTCACTCTTGACAAGATGCTGGCCATCCTGATGATTGTCATCATGCCGCTCTTCCTGTTGCTGAGTCGGTTCTATGTGCGCCGTATGCGCAACCTGACACGCGATGTGCGCGAGAGCGACAGCCGCATACATGCCGTCATGCAGGAAAGCCTTCAGAACAAAACCGTCATCAAGACACTTGAGCAGGATAACAAAATCCTAAATCGTCTGGCTGGTCTGCAGGACACCCTTGAAGAGCAAGTTACCCGTCGTACCCGTTTCAGCATCAGCACACGTGCAATCGTCTCCACTGGCTTTGCCACAGGCTACCTCACCGCCTTCCTGTGGGGTGCCTTCCGCATAGCGGCCGGAAACATCACTTATGGCGTGATGACAGCCTTCCTACAACTCGTGGGACGTGTGCAGCGTCCTATCACCGATCTGGCACGCATGATACCTGCTATGGTGGGAGCACTCACTGCAGGCGAACGGCTGATGGAGCTCGAAGAGCTGCCGCTGGAGGCTGCCGATGAGCCACGGAGGATGGATGGTGTGGTCGGCATACGGCTCTCGGATGTGACATTCCGTTACAATGAGGGCGAACGCGATATCCTCACCCACTTTACGGCCGACTTTCCACCCCACTCCTCCACGGCCATCCTCGGAGAGACGGGAGCCGGCAAGACCACCCTCATCCGCCTCCTGCTCGCACTCGTCAGACCAAACGGCGGCATGGTGACGCTCTACAACGACAACGACAGCGTGTCTGCCTCACCCTCTACACGTTGCAATTTCGTATACGTTCCGCAGGGCAATACGCTATTCAGCGGCACCATACGCGACAACCTGCTGCTGGGCGATGCCGCAGCCACCGATGGGCAGATGTGGGAAGCGCTTGACATGGCCTGTGCCGACTTCGTGCACACACTGCCGGAAGGGCTGGACAGCCCCTGCGGCGAGGGAGGAGGCGGGTTCAGCGAAGGACAAGCCCAACGCATTGCCATCGCCCGCAGCCTGCTACGTCCCGGCACTATATTGTTGCTGGATGAAGCCACCAGCGCCCTCGATGTTGAGACCGAACAAAAACTGCTGCAGAATATCACACAAAAGACATTGGGAAAGACGCTCATCTTCATCACGCACCGCCTGTCAGTGACGGAATACTGCGACTACACGCTGCGCATAGAATAGCCAGCGCTACCTTAATGCAGGTCAAAGAGAAAGCCAGCGTAAGACAGCCTCGCTGTAAGTCTTTGATACCGGCAGATCAGGCACGCCATTGATGCCCATCTCGATAAAGAAACCCTCCTTCTCCCTGCGCACGACTTTCACCTGATCCATATTGACAAGATAGGACCGATGGCAACGCATGATATGTGTCCCAGAAAGGTCTTTCTCCATACGCTGCATGGTGCTGCGCATCATCAACTTGCGCGGAAGGTTATTCTTCAGGTACCATATATTAACATAGTTGTCGGCGGCTTCAATGTAAAGGAAATTCTCCTTGGTCACCGACAGCTGCAGTTCACCTCGCTCATCGTAAAAGGGGATGATGCTCTTCACAGAAGCTTTCTGCTCCATAGCCAAATCAAGCTGGCTCTCCATGAATTTGATCTTACGCGTTTTGTCGCGCATCGACAGGTACAGAATGCTGGCTACATAAGGAGGCAATATCATCAATGCTGAATAAAGGGCACACCGCAAGAACGCTGTCATGAAGTCATGCTCCACACCGATGCAATAAAAACACACAGCGAAGACAACTGCCATGACAAGCAGTTCCACAAATACCCACACACAGTAATTGAAACGCGTTATCTCCCGCTTGCGGGCGATGTAATACATACACAGCCTGCTGACAAACAGCACAATGATACCGAACGATACCAGCACAAGCGACCATACGAAATACATGAAGTCCGTAGTGCCCATTGGCACAGGCAGCTGATAGGGACGGAAGATGTTGACAAAGAGCAGACCGAACACGGCCACAAACGCCATCATGCCCGTTTGATTGCGTACAGACAGCAGATAATCAGCCACCCGTTGCGCCAAGTATTCCTTTTCGCTGTTTTTGTTCTCCATCATATTCGGGCGCAAAAATAGTCATTTTCTTCCAAAGAGCAAAAAAACAGCCCTATAAAGTGGATACATCCATTTCATAATGGGAGAAAAGCCTTCGCCGTCATGGAACCGGCGTCAAGAATAGAGGAAACGCTTGATGCTCTTCTTAGGCGTTTTTTCAAACGGCTCGTTCCGCACTTCAATCTTACTGATCTTGCTGTAGGCAGGCAGCATGGCATTCACCTGTGCCAGATAGTCAATCATCACAGATTCCAAAGTGCGACCTTCTTCGGCCAGTTTCTGGAAAGCGTTCATATCGGGAACGACCAATGCGACTAGCCGTTTGGCACGGCTCACCACAATGCTTTCCGTAACAAGGGGAAGAGCGTTGAGTTTGTCCTCTAATTCCTCGGGATAGATATTCTGTCCATTGCTGCTTAGAATCATGTTCTTACTGCGGCCCTTGATGTAGATGTTTCCTGCTTCGTCGATATAACCCAAGTCACCGGTACGGAACCATCCATCATCGGTGAACACATCATGGGTAGCCTCAGGGCTCTTGTAATAGCCCATCATCACGTTATCGCCCTTCACCTGTATCTCTCCTACTTCATCGCAGGATTCTTCCTTGCTGATGCGTACATCCACATCTGTCACCCGTTTTCCACAGGAGTGCATGGCAAAAGCGTAATAGTCCTCATAGCCGATGAGAGGCGCACACTCCGTCATACCATATCCCACGGTATAGGGGAAACGCATGCGATGCATGAGCTGTTCCACCTTCTCGTTGATGGCTGCACCGCCCACGATGAGCCCGCAACGCAGATTACCGCCAAACACGCCAATGAGCTTCCTGCGGATAGTACCATAGAGAATGCTGTTGACAACAGGCACCTTAAGCAACGTTTTCATAAGAGGTTTCTCCACGGTAGGGATGACCTTGCTCTTGAAAATCTTCTCTACCACCAACGGTACAGTGATGATGAGGTAGGGCTTCACTTCGGCAAATGCCTTGATAAGCGTGCTGGGTGTAGGAGTCTTTCCCAGGAAGGTGATGTGGACGCCCTGCGTAAACGTATAGAGGAACTCGAAGGCCAGCCCATACAGGTGCGCCAAAGGTAGCATGGAGAGGATGGTATCACCCGGACGAGCCACAATGCGGTGAATGGCAAACTCGTTGATGAAACTGATATTGCGTGCACTGAGCATCACGCCCTTGGGGAAACTGGTGGTGCCACTTGTGTAGTTGATGACCTCCAACTCGTCCAGCGAGCCTGTGGGATAACTCACATTCGCAGACGTTAATCCGGAAGGGAAGCGACGAGCAAACTCCACATCAGCTGCCGCACGGAGCGAATCGTCCGACCAGCGGCCATCACAACAATAAAGTAGTGTACCACTACTCATGTCGATTGCGGCCAATACTGTGGGCAGCTCCTTCACATCCAGCCGCCTCCAAATGGAGGCTTCAGTGAACAGGATGCGGCTGTCGGAATGGTTGGTAAGCATCTGGACACTCTCAGGAAGAAAGTCATTGAGTAGTGGAACCGCCACAGCATCATAAGTAGTGATACTGAGAAAAGTCATTGCCCATTGGGCAGAGTTGCACGCACACAACACCATCTTGTCACCTGACTTGGCCCCCAACAGTTCCAAGACGATATGCATACGCTCTATATATCCTGCTACCTGCCCGAAGGTGTAGTCTTCCTTTCCATAATTAGATAATGCCTTGCTATCCCAAAATTGTTTGATAGCCGATTCCACATAATTCAAATAATGTTCCATATTCAAACGCACTTTTATTGGTTTTCGGCTGCAAAGTTCGCACTTCTTTCGCAGTAAACTGGGAAAAGCGGGTAAACTAGCCTGCCAAGGGACAAAAACTGCGTTTTAAATGGCAAAATTCAGTATTTAGGGACGAAAATAAGGTTTTTAGAAAAAATTTTTATGCTATTTGGGGCGAAAAAAGCGGCTCAATTAGCTATATTCAAGGGCAATCAGCGCGCCCCCCACATCATTTTCCCCTGCAAGGTGTGAAAGTAGGTACTGCCGGACTGCTTCACCACACGTATCTTATATGGAGCCTTGCTGAGTACGAGCCGCGTGCCCGTTTCGTAACTTTCACTCTCACCATCCACAGCCACAAGAAAACGTCCGCTGCGGCTATGGGCAACAAGTTCAATACGCTTTTCGTCCGAAAGGATGATGGGACGGATGTTCAGACTATGTGGAGCTACGGCGTTAAGGAGAAATACCTCCGACTGCGGGTGTATGATAGGGCCGCCGGCACTGAGCGAATAAGCAGTAGAACCAGTAGGGGTCACCACCAGCAAGCCGTCGGACTGATACGTAGTGAGTTCCTCGCCATCAACAAAGGTATGGATGGCAATCATTGAGGCACTATCATGCTTAGTCACTGCTACCTCGTTGAGTGCATAGCTCACAAGAGAAGCGTTAGAGTAGCCCGCCGGATAAATCTCAGTACACAGTACGCTACGCTCGCGCACCTCATAGTCGCCACGATGGAGCGAGGACACAAAAGCCTCCACCTCATCAGGCTGCACATCAGCCAGAAATCCCAAATGACCTGTGTTCACTCCGACGATAGGAATGCCGAGAGCACCCACCTTACGGGCTGCACGTAAGAAGGTGCCATCACCTCCCACGCTGACCACCATTTCCACGGTAGCATCCACGTCGTACACTACTTCATCGCCATACGCGGTGAAGAGGGCTATCAACGACCTACAACGAACATCCGATGCCATGTCGGCAGCAGTTCCCAACAATGCAATCTTCATGACAAGACCTAATTTTACGCCTACAAAAGTAGCGATTTTTCGGAACTAACGCACACAAAATGCGCAAATCTTTGGAAGGGTGGGCCATTTTTATTAATCAAATATAAAAAAAAGAAGGTATTTGCAGTTTTTTGTACTAACTTTGCAACGGAAAAACTGAAAAGTCAAGACAAAATGACAAGACTCAGTGTAAATATCAACAAAGTAGCCACCCTCCGCAATGCGCGCGGCAGCAACCGGCCTGACGTGTTGCAGTTCGCGCTTGACTGCGAGTCGTTTGGTGCAGAAGGCATCACCATCCACCCTCGTCCCGACGAACGTCATATCCGCAGGAGTGACGTGCTCACCCTCCGGCCCCGGTTGCGCACGGAACTGAACATCGAAGGATTCCCGTCGGAATCCTTCATCAAGCTGGTATGTAGCGTCCGCCCAGATCAAGTAACACTAGTCCCAGACGCTCCCGAACAACTTACTTCAAACCATGGTTGGAATGTAAAGGAAAATCTTGAATTCCTGCGCCATACCATTGAACAATTGCAAGCTGTAGGCATACGCACATCCTTGTTTGTAGATGCTGACAGCGAGCAGGTGGAATGGGCCGCCCGTACAGGCGTTGACCGCGTGGAACTGTACACCGAGCCTTATGCGGCAGGCTACGATGCCGATCGCGACGCTGCTATCGTTCCCTTCGTGGCTGCAGCCTGCAAGGCACGCGAATGCGGCATCGGACTCAACGCTGGCCATGACCTCAACCTCCGGAACCTACATTTCCTAAAAGAGAACATTCCCTGGATAGACGAAGTATCCATCGGGCACCAGTTAATCTGTGATGCACTCTATCTAGGCATTGAGGAAACCATACGACAGTACAAACAATGTCTGATATAATCCTTCTATTCACACTCAAACAACCAAGAAACAATGATTTTTCTCCAAGCCGAAACCATGCAGGCAGCTGCCGAACAAATAAGCCCCGTATTGACACAAGTAGTTGAAACGGACAACACAATGAACCTTTGGGAGATGACACTCAAAGGTGGATGGATAATGATTGTTCTCGCCGTACTTTCCATACTCTGCTTCTACATCTTCTTTGAACGGCTAGTGACATACAAGAAAGCACAGAAGAACGATCCGTCGTTCATGGATCGCATACGCGATTATGTAATGAATGGCGAGCATAAGTCTGCCATCAACTACTGCCGTGTAGTGGGCACACCCATCGCAAACATGATTGAAAAAGGGATTGAGCGCATAGGGCGCCCCTCGGCCGACATACGCGCAGCCGTTGACAATGCAGGCAATCTTGAGGTTGCGCGCCTAGAGAAAGGGCTATCCATCATGGCCACCATCTCCAGCGGTGCGCCGATGATCGGATTCCTCGGAACGGTGCTCGGCATGGTACGGGCATTTTGGGAGATGGCGGGCGCCGGAAACAATATCGACATCACCCTCCTGGCAGGAGGCATCTACGAAGCCATGATCACTACCGTGGGTGGCCTCATCGTAGGCATCATCGCCATGTTCGCCTACAACTTCCTTGTTTCGCGAGTGGACAGCATCACCAATCAGTTGGAAGCCCAGACACTCGCCTTCATGGATATGATAAAAGAATAACACACCATGGCACTGAAGAGAAAAAACAAAATCAACCCAGCCTTCAGCATGGCATCGATGACGGATATCATCTTCTTGCTATTGATATTCTTCATGATCACCTCTACCATGGTATCGCCCAATGCCATCAAGGTGCTGTTGCCACAAGGGAGCCAACAGACATCCGCCAAGCCGCTGACACGTGTCGTCATCGACAAGAACCTCAATTTCTATGCAGCCTTTGGCAACGAGAAAGAGAAAGCCATCACACTCGATGAGTTGCCTGCCTATCTGCAAGCACAGGCCGAACGAGAACCGGAGATGTACGTGGCACTCTATGCCGATGAAAGTGTCCCCTACCGCGAAATCGTGAACGTGCTGAACATTGCCAACGAGAACAACTTTAAAATGGTACTCGCCACGCGTAAACCCGACAGGAAGTGAAGCATACCGACTCAAAAATATATGGCATAGCAGGTACGCTGCTCGCACATGCATTGGCGTTCGTCCTGCTGCTTGTCATCGTCATGCACAGCCCTGAACAGTACGAAGAGAGCGGTATGGAGGTGATGCTGGGCGACGTGCCCCTGGCGAAGGGTAACATGGCCTCATACCGCTATACCGAGGTGGAGACGATACAGCCAGAGACGGCACCTACTCCAAAAGCTATTGAGAGCACAGCGCCGCCTAAAGAGGAGCCGATAGTGACACAGAATACAGAGGAGACTGTTGCCATCAAGACCGTTGAAAAGACCGAAGAGGAAAAACGACAGGAAGCAGAGAAGAAAGCGGCACAGACAGCTGCTGCGCAGATGGCCAGTGCCTTTGGCAAGAGCAACCAGATGGAAGCACAAGGAACAGCCGATGCGACGGCCACAGGCACACAGGGTTCGGCCGAAGGCAATCCTACCTCCACAAGCAACACTGGCAATGGCGTGTCCGGCAGCTACGACCTGGGTGGACGAGGCATATTGGGCTCATTGCCTACTCCCACCGACAACGTGCAGGACGAAGGAAAGGTCGTGGTGAATATCACCGTAGATGCGGAAGGCAACGTAGTGGATGCAGCCATCAACCTGAAGACAACCACGACGAACACCAAGTTGCGCGACGCCGCTATTCGGGCAGCCAAACGGGCCAAGTTCGCCCCGCTCAGCGGAGCGGAAAAGCAACAGGGCACCATCACCTACAACTTCAAGTTGAGATAAGCAACAATAAAGCCTTAATCATACTAAAAAGAGCCTTTTCATCGACAAATTTTCGCCATATGAAGAAAGCCTATGTTTTTTTAGCCGAAGGGTTTGAAGAAGTCGAAGCCCTGGCACCTGTGGATATCATGCGCCGTGCAGGTATCGAAGTAGACACGGTCTCTATTGCCGAAGACCTGTATGTAGTAGCCGCGCACGGTGTGGCTGTGATGGCCGACACCATCTTCGGCCTATGCGATTTCGATGATGCAGACCTTCTTTTCCTTCCTGGGGGCATGCCAGGAGCCGCCAACCTTCTTCACCACGAGGGCCTCTGCGACCTGCTGACCAAAAAATCACGTGAAGGTGCCACACTGGCGGCTATCTGCGCAGCGCCCGCCGTTCTCGGTGAGTTGGAGTTACTGAAAGGTCGCCGCGCCACGTGCTACCCAGGCTTTGAGGAACACCTGAAAGAGGCTGAGGTAGATGGAAAAGCGTTAATTGTGAAAGACACTGATGCCGAAGGACATACTATCATCACAGCTTGCGGTCCTGCCGCCGCCTTTGAGATGGGGTTCAGTCTGGTAGAGCACCTCGTTGATAAGGAGACTGCCGATAAGGTACGTGAAGGAATGCAGTTCGGAAGAGCCTGACATCAGAAGGATGGAGCGATACGTGATTGTGGTAGCAGGGGGAAAGGGTCTCCGCATGGGGGCAGACATTCCCAAGCAGTTTCTCCCCGTCCAAGGGAAGCCACTGCTTATGCACACGCTCTCCAACCTTCATACTTTTGACCCCACGATGCACCTCATCCTCGTACTTCCCGAAGCGCAGCAAGCCTATTGGGATAGTCTCTGCCACAAGCACTCATTCAACGTACCCCACACGATTGTGAAAGGTGGGGGGACACGCTTTCATTCCGTCAGCAACGGGTTGACAAGCATCACTACCGATGACGCGCTGGTAGCTGTGCACGATGGCGTGCGCCCCTTCGTGTCCCATACAGTCATAGGTAACTGCTTTGCCGCTGCCGAGAAGCATGGAGCGGCAATCCCTGTGGTACCTGTCGTAGAGACCGTACGCAAGCTTGGTGAAGGGAACAGCAGCGTCACCATAGACCGCAACGCGCTCCGAATGGTACAGACGCCACAAACCTTCCGTCTTAGCATTCTCCGAGCCGCCTATGCTCAACCCTACTCCACACACTTCACCGATGATGCCTCCGTTGTGGAGGCAGCAGGCTACACCATCGCCCTTGTAGATGGGAATCGTGAAAATATCAAGATAACCACCCCCTTCGACCTTCAACTGGCCGAATGGCTCTGTACGAAGGTCTATGAATGACTTGTCGCATAGAGCCATTCAGTACCTTCCCGGCGTAGGTCCGGGGCGTTCCGACATGCTTGGCAAGGAACTGGGCATAAACACGCTGCACGACCTGCTCTACTATTTCCCCTACAAGCATATTGACCGTAGCCGCCTCTACTACATCCACGAGATTGATGGCGACATGCCCTATATCCAGCTCAAGGGACGTATCGTTTCTTACGAGATTGTCGGCACGGGCCGTAAGCAACGTCTCGTAGCGCAGTTCTTCGACGGCACAGGCACTATCGAGTTGGTATGGTTCCAAGGAATGCAATATATAGAGAAACGCTATCCCAGAGGAACAGAATATATCGTCTTCGGAAAACCTACGGTCTTCAACGGTGTGTTCACCATTGCCCACCCCGACATCGACCCTGCCAACAAGCTCGATCTCACCACGATGGGATTACGTCCCTGCTACAACACGACCGAGAAGATGAAGAAGGCAGGGCTCACCTCAGGAGGCATGGAGAAATTGGTAACCAGCCTCTTCAGTGTGATGAAGACACCCGTTGAAGAGACACTGCCCGCCTGGTTCGTACAGGAGCACCACCTCATGGCGCTCGATGAAGCCCTGCACAGCATCCATTTTCCGAAGACCCCCGAGCAACTGCGCAATGCCGAGTACCGCATCAAGTTCGAAGAGCTCTTCTACATCCAGCTCAATATCCTGCGCTATGCACGGGCCAAGCAGCAGAAGAGCCAGGGACTCTGCTTCACAGTCGTAGGACAGCCGTTCAACGACTTCTACCGCACACGTCTGCCTTTTTCCCTCACAGGCGCACAGAAACGTGTCATCCGCGAGATGCGGGCCGACATGAACAGCGGTCGGCAGATGAACCGCCTTCTGCAAGGCGATGTAGGCAGCGGGAAGACACTCGTCGCCCTCATGACCATGCTCATAGCCATAGGCAACGGCTATCAAGCATGCATCATGGCTCCTACGGAGATTCTGGCCGAACAGCATTATGCCACCATATCCTCCATGCTCGAGGGACTCCCCGTACGAGTGGAGCTGCTCACCGGCAGTATCAAGGGCAAGCGGCGCAAGCCTATACTCGAAGGGCTCAACGACGGTAGCGTGCACCTCCTCATCGCCACCCATGCCGTACTGGAAGATACTGTATCGTTCCGCGCCCTGGGACTTGTGGTGGTGGACGAGCAGCACCGTTTCGGCGTGGCACAGCGTGCTAAGCTTTGGAATAAAAACGTCTTCCTTCCACACGTGCTGGTGATGACCGCTACACCCATCCCGCGCACACTGGCCATGACACTGTATGGAGACCTTGACGTGTCCGTCATCGACGAGCTTCCCCCCGGCCGCAAACCCATCTCCACCGAACACCGCTACGACACGCAGAAGGGAGCCCTCTACCAGTTCATCCGGGCACAGATCACCGAAGGAAGACAGATCTACATCGTCTATCCGCTCATCAAGGAGAGCGAGAAGATGGACTTGAAGAATCTGGAAGATGGATATAAGACCATGTGCGAAGTATTCCCCGAGTATCATGTGTGCATGGTGCATGGCAAGATGAAAGCCGCCGAGAAAGAAGCCGAGATGCAGCGCTTTGTCAGTGGGCAGGCACAGATCATGGTAGCAACCACCGTCATCGAGGTGGGGGTGAACGTGCCCAATGCCAGTGTCATGGTCATACAGAATGCCGAACGCTTCGGGCTTTCACAGCTACACCAGCTGCGTGGACGTGTAGGTCGAGGTGCCGACCAATCCTACTGCATACTGGTCACCTCCTTCAAACTGTCCGACGACAGTCGCAAGCGCATCGACATCATGACACGCACCTGCGACGGCTTTGAGATTGCCGAGGCCGACCTCAAGCTCCGCGGTCCAGGTGATCTGGAGGGTACGCAGCAAAGTGGCATAGCCTTTGACCTGCGCGTGGCCAACCTTGCCCGCGACGGACAACTCCTGCAGCATGTACGCGAGATAGCCAACAGCATTCTCGACGACGACCCCAAAGGCACGAATCCGGCCAACGCCATCTTCTGGGAACAGCTCCGAGAACTGCGGAAAACCAACGTCAACTGGTCAGATATTTCTTAGAAGATCGCGCGCGATTTATTAAAAAAACAATAATCTGCCGCTTTCCTTTGCATTTCCTCCAAAAAAGGTGTACTTTTGCCCGATATTTTGCGTTGTGTTGTCACAATGCTCATTATAAAGACAAAGTTATGCGCACCCGAACAACCAAGATTGTCCTCCTCACCGCATTGTCGATGGTTACAGCAATCTGCACCGCCCAGGACGAACTGCCTGTGCCTGCCGACATCGATGCCCCGATGGCCGATGTCGACTGCTGCTCCTTCGGCAGCTTCCTCCTCCCTCCCCTTACCTCCAACCCTTCTTCCAACCTCTATAAGTCGTGGGTCAACTACGGTGTTTCCGCCATTGAGGGCTCTACCGTGCCCGACACCTTTACGATAGACCTCCGCGGCTACCACATGCCGACCGAGAACACCCGCATAACGGATGTCTTCGGCTACCGCCCCCGCCGGCGTCGCGTCCACTATGGACTGGATGTGGATGTAGAGACAGGCGATACCATACGCGCAGCCTTCGATGGCAAGGTGCGCATACGCGCCTTCCAGCGCAGAGGCTACGGACATTATGTCGTCATGCGTCACGAGAACGGGCTGGAAACAGTCTATGGACACATGTCGAAGGTGTTTGTCAACGAAGACCAGCTGGTGATGGCCGGCGAGCCCATCGGGCTGGGAGGCAGCACAGGGCGGAGCACAGGCAGTCATCTTCATTTCGAGACACGTCTCGTGGGCATGGCCATCAACCCTGCGCTGATGTTCGACTTCCCCAACCAGAAGACCACGGCCGACAGCTATACCTTCGTCAAGAAGGCGGCCGCTAAGACGGGGCAGTCCAGCGCCTCATACTACAAGGTGCGCCAGGGCGACACCCTCTCCCGCATCGCTGCACGCAACGGCACTACCGTCAAAGCGATATGCAAGCTCAACGGCATCACGCAGAACAGCATCATACGTCCCGGACAAAGCTTACGCATCCACTGATGTCCATCCACTCATTACCGCAATGAATACCAACGAACAGTTTGAACAAATCATCGCCAAGTGCCGTGACCTGTTTGCCAAGAAGCTCAAGGACTACGGTGCAGCATGGCGCATCCTGCGCATACCCTCCGTCACCGACCAAATCTACATCAAGGCACACCGCATACGTACCATTGAGACCACCGGGGTCACAATGGTTGACGAGGGCATACGCCCCGAGTTCATCGGCATTGTCAACTATGGCATCATCGGCCTCATACAGCTTGCACACGGCGTTGCCGACCAATGCGACATGACGGCCGACGAGGCGCTGGCCGAGTATGACCGCCTTGCACGGCAGACCCTTGAACTCATGAAGGCCAAGAACCACGACTATGGCGAGGCATGGCGCAACATGCGCATCAGCAGCTATACAGACCTTATCCTCATGAAGCTCAACCGCACGAAGGAGATTGAGGACAATGGCGGACAGACGCTGATCTCCGAAGGCATTGATGCCAACTACATGGACATGATCAACTACTCCGTCTTCGGCCTTATCAAAATTGACTTCGGCGAATAAGCCACCCTGAGCACCATGTCCAACGGTTGCACGTCTCATTCCAGTACCCTTCTGCGCATCACCACCAATGTGTTGCGCATCGTGCTGGCACTCACATTCGTAGTGTCGGGATTTGTCAAGGCTGTTGATCCGCTGGGCACAGTGTACAAGATGGGCGACTATGCCGAAGCGTTCAACCTGACGGGCATTGCTACCCCGGGTGTGCTGTTCGCAGCCACTACCCTGCTGTGCTTGTTTGAATTTGTGGCCGGCATCTGCATCTTCTTCGCCATTTGGCGGCGCACGGTGCTCACCGCCACCCTCGCATTCCTGTGTCTAATGACACCCTTCACCCTCTGTCTGGCGCTCACCAACCCCGTGAGCGACTGTGGTTGCTTCGGCGACGCCATCGTGCTCACCAACTGGCAGACCTTCGGGAAGAACGTCATCTTACTTGCTATCAACATCTTTACCCTTATCAACAACCGGCACTTTGTCCGGTTCATACGGCGCAGCTGGCAATGGATGATGGTCGTTTTTGCTGCTGTGAGCCTCTACCTCTTCATGGGGCACAACCTGCGTCATCTGCCGGTCATCGACTACAGACCCTGGCATATCGGAGCAGATATCGAAGCGTCCATGCGCATTCCCGATGATGCACCCCAGGCACGTTACGAGACCCTTTTCACACTGTCGCGCGATGGCAAGGAGGAGGAGTTCACACTGGCCGACTACCCCGACAGCACATGGACCTTCGTCAGCTCGCGCAGCGTGCTCATCGATCCAGGCTATGTGCCTCCTATCAGCGACTTCACCCTTACAGATGCCGATGGCAACGACATCACCGACGTGCTCTTCAGCCCTGGTTGGACATTCCTCCTGGTGATGAACGACCTGCGGGGAGAGGACATGCTTGACACCATCAACGACCTGTACGACTATGCCACACTCCATGGCTGCGCCTTCTATGCCCTGACCTCCTCCACCACCCACGATGTAGCGCAGTGGCGCGAGAACACCGGGGCACGCTACGACATCCTGTATATGGACGATATCACCCTGAAGACCATGGTACGCTCCGACCCAGGCCTGCTGCTCATCCACGACGGCATCATCACCGGCAAGTGGAGCTGCCACGACCTGCCGGCCGACGAGCTCCTCGACGGTCCGCCCGAAGACCAGCCATGGACCACTACCACCCCTCACGACATCGGAAAGAAGCACCTGCGCACTACCTTATGGATGTTCCTCCCCTACCTCTTCATCGCATTGGTTTGCCTTGTCGTGCCACACACCGAGGATGCTGCCAACAAGAAAAAGAATAGCGCTAAGCACCCAGCCAAACCGTCGAAGTCCTCACCAGAGACCATATAAAGTACTTTATTATAACCAATTAAACATTCGTAAAAATGAGAAAGAACATTGTTGCAGGAAACTGGAAAATGAACAAGACCCTCCAGGAGGGTATCGAACTGGCAAAAGAGTTAAACGAAGTGCTGACCGCCGACAAGCCCAACTGCGGTGTCGTCATCTGCACGCCGTTCATCCATCTGGCCTCCGTGGTGCCTGCTGTTGACAGCAGCATCATCGGCGTAGGTGCCGAGAACTGTGCCGACAAGGTGTCCGGTGCTTACACCGGTGAGGTCAGCGCCGCCATGGTTGCCTCCACTGGTGCTCAGTACGTCATCCTCGGACACAGCGAGCGCCGTGCCTACTACCATGAGACACCCGAAATCCTGAAGGAGAAGGTACAGCTGGCTCTTGCCAACGGTCTCACCCCCATCTTCTGCATCGGCGAGGTGAAGGAAGAACGTCTCGAAGAGCGTCAGAACGAAGTCGTACGCGCACAGCTCGAAGGCTCGCTCTTCGACCTCAGCGCCGAGGACTTCAGCAAGATCATCCTTGCCTACGAGCCCGTATGGGCCATCGGTACAGGTCTCACCGCCACTCCCCAGCAGGCACAGGACATGCACGCCTTCATCCGCAGCGTCGTTGCATCCAAGTGGGGTGCAGAGGTAGCCGACAACACCTCTATCCTCTACGGTGGCAGCTGCAAGCCCACCAATGCCAAGGAGCTCTTCGCCAACCCCGACGTGGATGGCGGTCTCATCGGCGGCGCAGCCCTCAAAGCTGCTGACTTCAAGGGCATCATCGACGCATTCAAGTAATCACCCCTTATCCCTTCCCCAAGCTCTCGCAAGAGGGCTTGGGGGAGTCTTCCTATCCCTCTCCTAACCGACATGAAGAAATCCATACGCAGCATTCTTTTGCTTCTCTCCCTTCTCCCTACCGTAGCCACAGCACAGGAGAAGATTACCGACCGCCTGCAACAGGAGGTATGGAGTCAGGGCAGCGTCACCATACACCAGCCGCAGGCGCTCTACGAGCTGCTGGGCAGCCTCTACGACCCCGACCGTCAGGCGCAGACAAAGGGCTACCGCATACAAGTCTATGCAGGCACCAACACACGCGCCGCACGCGATGAGGCGAGCAAGGCAGCCTCCACCGCACGCCACTCCTTCCCCGACCTTCCCATCTATACCGAGTTCATCGCTCCCCGATGGGTGTGCCGTGTAGGTGACTACAAGACCTACGAGGAAGCCGATGCCCAGCTACGTGAGTTCAAGAAGCAGGGACTGTTCCGCGATGCGACCATCCTTCCCAACCAAATCATCAATATCACCTACTGACCATGAGCGACGAATCTGCTTTCATCCACCCCGATGTCACCGAGAAGCTGAGCGAATATACCCGCAATGTACTGTTGGAAATTGGTGAGGACCCCACCCGCGACGGGCTCGTCAAGACCCCGCTGCGTGTAGCCAAGGCCCTGCAGACCCTCACCCGTGGCTACAGCCAAGACCCCGCTGCCGTGCTGCGCTCGGCCATGTTCCGCGAAGACTACAGCCAGATGGTCATCGTCAAGGATATCGACTTCTACAGCCTCTGCGAACACCACATGCTCCCCTTCTTCGGCAAGGTGCATGTGGCCTACATCCCCAACGGTTATATCACCGGCCTGAGCAAGATTGCCCGCGTGGTGGACATCTTCAGCCATCGGCTGCAGGTGCAGGAGCGCATGACGCTGCAGATCAAGGAATGCATACAGGACACCCTCAACCCGCTGGGAGTGATGGTCGTCGTGGAAGCACAGCACATGTGCATGCAGATGCGAGGAGTGGAGAAGCAGAACTCCGTCACCACCACCTCCGACTTCACCGGAGCCTTCAACCAGGCCAAGACACGTCAGGAGTTCATGAACCTCATCCGGCACGAGTAGCCACCGTCAGCCCATCACTCGCGCACCAAGCTCCTTGGCAATCACACGGCGCTGAGCCACCAGGGCATTGTAGCGTTCCATCACCTGCCGGCAGAGTATAGGGTCAGAAGCTACGGCAGGATCCTTCAGCTGGCGGGTGAGCTCTTTCAGTTCCAGCTCGAGCAATTCAAACTTGTAGTCGTTGATCAGGTGAGGCACCACATCGGCTACCCCCACAGCGGCATCGTTCTTGTAGATGTCGCTGAGCTCATAGCGTTCGCTCACCAGGTCTGCCGCAAAGGCACTGATCTGCGGGTCTTCGTGCCGCACAAAGTAGCTCGATGCCTTGAAGTCCGGCTCATCAACATGTTCCATCAGTTCCTTAGCCATACGGCGGAACAGCTCTGTGGAGAAGGCCACATCGTCTGCCTCCAGCTCGTCCATAACAAAAGAGGCCACCTTCAGCGGCACCTCCGTGCCATCGTCGAGCTCGTCATAAAAGATAATCTCCTCACCATGACGCACCATCTCGCGCATCAGCAAATATTCCTTGGCATACAGCGCTGAAGCAGCCGTCGGCGTTGGATTTGCAGGAGCAGCAGGGGTGCCTGATGCAGGAACATTCGCAGTGGAGCTGGCCGCGCTGGCAACAGCACTTCCAGTAGCCGTTCCGCTCCCCGTCCCATCGTGGGGTGTTGAAGGCTGGACACCTTGAGGCTGTACTGCCGGCTGCGACGGCTGCGACTGTTGCACACGCATCTCCCTGCGTAAGCGGCTCACCTCACTGATGATGACACGTTCGTCCGAGCCCAGACGCTGGCTGCAGGCCGTGATGTATGTCGAGCGGATGATCTCGTCCGGGATGACAGCGATGCTCTCCACGATATCCTTCACCAGTCCAGCCTTGCGCAGCGGGTCGTTGCCCGCCTCACCCAGCAGCAGATTGGTCTTGAAGGTGATGAAGTCCACCTCGGCCGTCTTGATATACTCCTGGAACGCCGTGGCATTGTGCGTGCGGGCGAAGCTGTCGGGATCCTCACCATCGGGCAGCAGCACCACACGTACGTTCATGCCCTCCCGCAGCAACATGTCGATGCCTCGCAGCGAGGCGTGGATGCCCGCGCTGTCGCCATCGTAGAGCACAGTGATATTCTTTGTGAAGCGGTGTATCTTACGTATCTGTCCGGTGGTGAGCGAGGTGCCGCACGAGGCCACCACATTCTCCACCCCCGCCTGGTGCATCGACACCACATCGGTGTTACCCTCCACGAGGAAGCACTTGTCCTGCTTCACGATGGCCGACTTCGCCAGCCAGATGCCGTAGAGCTCGTTGCTCTTCACATAGATGTCCGACTCCGGCGAGTTGACATACTTCGCCGTCTTGGCATCCTTCTGCATCACCCGGCCGCTGAAGGCCACCACCTTGCCCGACAGGCTGTGGATGGGAAACATCACCCGCCCGTGAAAGCGGTCGCGCAGCCGTCCGTCCTCCGTCTTGTAGCACACGCCTGCCGCCACCAGGTTCTCCTCGCGGTAGCCGCTGTGCAACGCCTCATCGGCATAGGGGTTGACGCCGCGTGCGCCCTCTGGGCAGTAGCCCAGCTGGAAACGCTCGATGATGTCGTCGCGGAAGCCCCGGCTGCGCAGATAAGCCAAGCCGATGGCACGACCGTCAGGCGTGTTCACCAGCTGGTCGTGAAACCAGTTGCGGGCATGCTCGTTCACCACAAACAAACCCTCCCTGCGGCTGACAGCCTCACGCTCCTCCTCCGATAGCTCACGCTCCTGTATCTCTATGCCATACTTATGCGCCAGCCAGCGCAGCGCCTCGGGGAAAGTCATCTGCTCGTGCTCCATCAGGAAACGGGCCGCATCGCCGCTCTTGCCGCAGCCGAAACACTTGAAGATGCCACGCGCCGGGTTCACGTTGAACGAGGGCGTACGCTCGTTGTGGAACGGACAGAGACCGATATAGTTCATGCCCCGCTTATGCAGGGTTACGAACTCTGACACTACATCCACAATCTGCGCAGTATCGAGAATACGGTTTTTGGTTGCCTGGTCTATCATCGCCCACAAAGTTAGGACATTTTTGCTGTTCCACACACATAAAATGGAAATTTTTTCTTATTTTTGCACGCTGATATGAAAAGGGACGATTCAACGAAAGGGAAAAAGGTACAGGCCATCACCCATCTGGCACTGATTGCGCTGATAGCCATCGGCATGGTGTACTGCGCCGTGAGGATGCTCGTCAGCTGTGGCGACGACGAGAAGGAGGTGACGGAGAAAGTGAAGAAAGACGTCTATAACCCCAACAATCACGACCACCGGGAACCCACACGCAGCTACTCCCGCATACTCACCGATCTGCAGGACGTGCAGATCGTGGCGGCACAGAAGAACGGCATCAACGAGAACTTCTCGCGCGAGGACCTTGCCTCCGGCAAGTACGACGTGACGCACATCGCCAGCTGCAGCCACTACATGGTGGACGAGCTCACGCACTCCTCGCCCTACCTGGTGCCCAAGGCAGCGGCGTTGCTCGACGACATGGCCATCGCCTTCCAGGACTCCATCTACATGCGCGGCTACGACCGCCGTCACCGCTTCATCGTCACCAGCGTCACCCGCACACGCGAAGACGTGAAGAACCTCTCACGCAGCAACGTCAATGCCACCGAGAACTCCTGTCACTGCTACGCCACCACGTTCGACATCACCTATACCCGTTTCGACCGTCCTGCCTCTCACGCCATCACCGACGACAACAAACTCTACGACATCCTCATGCAGGTAGCCTGCGACTTCCGCAACTCCGGCCGCTGCTACGTGAAGTGGGAACATCGCCAAAAGTGCCTACACATCACCGTGCGGTAGCCCATGCTCCGCTCACTGGCCGGTATGGCTGAAGGCAAAGAAAGAAAGGTTCAACTTTTTTTCTCGCAGTGGGTCAGCATGTTACGCGTTTTGGGCGCTCGTAACTTTTTTGACCCCTCCAAAAACGAAAAAAGGGGGTATAATATATATAGAGGGTCTCTTGTTTTTGTGTGCAACGAACGCGATTTCCTTCAGATTGCACTGCCGATGGACAGAAAAGCACTCAACCCCCGACGAACGAAAAAC
>R15__coassemble_358_pt1 | contig 60900 bp, 47 predicted proteins | sample R15__metabat2_low_PE_060 | metagenome-assembled genome bin R15 | reverse complement strand
CCCTCCTCATCCACCCAAGCCCCCGTGCCGGAGGGTTTTCCCTCCGGTCTCCCCGTCTTCACCGACTGGCTGCGCCACCGGGGCTACGACCACTGCTATGTGTGGAACAAGCTCTACCGCGCCTCCCTGTGGCGCGAGCGTCGCTTCCCTGTCGGCCAGGTCTTCGAGGACACCGCCGTCATGCCCGATGTGCTGTGCGCCTGCCGCACCGTGTTCTACTCGGCCAAGGGCTGCTACCACTACATGTGCCGCCAAGGCTCCATCTCCCGCACCTGGCACTATGCCGACTGCCGGCAGCTCTTCGTCAACCAGCAGGCACTGTATGCCCGCGGCAGCGCCCTGCCCCGCATGCGGCAGGCCCTGCGACCACTGCGCCGCAGCATGCTCTGCCGTCTCATCGACATGCGTCGCTGCGCCGACTGCGACACCGCCGACCATCGCCGCCTGCTCGCCTCGATGACCCCCCTCGAACGCCTGCAGTGCCGCATCAAGCTCCTCACCCTCAAGTCCTTCCCCTCCTGAGAAGTCCTATCCCCCCCCCATTCCGCCCCAGCCTCCCATTCCTTATCATCCCATTTCACATTCCCATGCTGCTCACCTACATCGTCACCACCTACAACCTCACCGCAGCACAGATTGAGCGTTGCCTGCGCTCCCTGCTGGTACAGGGGCTCCCCGACCGCGAGGCATACGAGGTCCTTGTGGTGGACGATGCCTCCGCTGTCTCCCCGCAGCCTATCGTCGAGGCGTTTGCCGACCGCATGAACGTGCGCTTCTTCACCCAGCCGCATGCCCGGCAGGGGGCTGCACGCAACCTCGCCTTCCGCCACGCACAGGGGGAGTACATACAGATTGTCGATGGCGACGACTACCTGCTGCCAGACAGCATGCGTCCCATCCTCGACACCCTGCAGCGCCATCAGCTCGACATGCTCATCTACCGGTTCTGCACCGTCACCGAGGGAGAGAAAGCCAAGGTGCACGCCTCCGACACCGACGACCATCCGACCATCCTGTCGGGACAGGAGTACATGCGCCGTCACACCCTCTTCGGCAGCAGCTGCACGATGTGCTTCCGGCGCGGACTGCTGCAGCTTGACACCGACCACCCCATCCTCTTCCCCGAGGGCATCTGCATCGAGGACGAAGAGTTCGTCACACGTCTCGTGTGGCAGACACCCCGTCTTGCCACGTCACACCGCACGGCCTATGCCTACGTCACCCGTGCCGACTCCACCACGCGCAGCCGCAGCGCCACGCAGGTAGAGCAGCGCTACGCCGACACGTTCACCGTGCTCGACCATCTCCTCGACTACCGTGCCTCGCTGCCTGCCGACATGCCGGCCGACGGTCTCGACCGCAAGCTGCACTTCCTCGCCGTGGATATCCTGCGCCACGCGCTGCGCGAGCCCTACTGGCAGGAGCGCTTCGAAACCTGCGCCGAAGCGCTGCGTACCCGGCAGCTCGCCGGCCAACCACTCTTCCCGCTCCCCGCAGCACGCTGGTCGGCACAGTACATCCTCTTCCGCCTCCTCGCCACACACCGCTGGGGACAGCACATCCTGCACCGTTACGAACAACGCACCGCCCTCTGACGGCCACCAGCTATATACCACCCGTATGAAGATCCTCCTCCTCGGCGAATACAGCAACCTCCACAACACCCTCGCACAGGCCCTGCGCGAGGCCGGACACGATGTGCGCCTCGTCTCCGACGGCGACGACTGGAAGCACTACCGTCAGGACGTCTGTCTGCGACGCCGCAGCACGGGCCGCCTCGACACGCTCCGCTACCTCCTGCAGCTGCAACGAGAGATGCGTCACTGGCGCGGCTATGACGTGGTGCAACTCATCAACCCCGTGCACTTCATCAACCTGAAGGCCAGCAGGGGCCTCCGCCTCTACCACTGGCTGCAACGCCACAACCGGCGCGTGTTCCTCGGTGCTTTCGGCGACGACACCCTCTACATCCGCGACAGCTACGAACGCCGGCCGCTGCGCTACTGCGACTTCTACACCCCCACCCACGAGGTGGACCATGCCTGGAACCGTACGAACATCGAAGGGTGGCTGCACACACCGGACATGGTGCGCTCGTGCGAGGAGATAGCCGCCACCTGCGACGGCATCATCACCGCCCTCTACGAGTACCATGTGGCCTACACCGCCCTCCCTGCCCTGGCGCCGAAGGTCACCTTCATACCCCTGCCCATCGCCCTGCCCGAAAGCGTAGCCCCCTCCGTCACCCCTGCCACAAGCAACACGGCCCCTCGCGAGGGAGGGACACCCGTACGCTTCTTCATCGGCATACAGCGGCTGCGCAGTGAGCTCAAGGGCACCGACATCCTGCTGCGCGTGGCACGCGAGCTGCAAGCCCGGTACCCCGACCGCATGGAGCTCGTCGTAGCCGAGAACCTGCCCTTCGACGAGTACCTCCGCCGCATGGCCACATGCGATGTGCTCCTCGACCAGATCTACTCCTACACCCCCTCCATGAACGCCCTGCAGGCCATGGCCATGGGCCTCGTGGCCGTCAGCGGCGGCGAGGAGGAGCCGTATGCGCTGCTGGGCGAGGACGAGCTGCGCCCCATCGTGAACGTGCTGCCCGACGAGGCAGACATCCGCACCCGTCTCGAGGACCTCATCCTCCACCCCGAGCGCATTCCCTCCCTGAAAGCCCAGAGCCTCGCCTACGTGCGCCGCCACCACGACGCCCGCCTCATCGCCACCCGCTACCTGGCCGCCTGGCGCCTGCCCTAACCCCCCGCCATCGGCATTCCCCCGTTCAAGTTACCCTCCGCTGGCAGAATCTCCATCAGCAGGGCTTGTTATTGACCGCCGTCAACCTGTCCACTGACCGCCGTCAATGGGCTCGTTGACCGCCGTCAATGAACCGTAGTTGCGTTGAAAATAGCTGGCATTGAAGCCAAAATGGCCATTATCGCAGGACAAAAAAACTGTGGGCAGGAGACCGTTGCCTCCTGCCCACAGCATATCGAGTGAAGGGATGGGATTACTCCTCCTCCTTCTGCTTCTCCTGGAACTCCTTGATGAGCTTGTCCTGCACGTCGGTGGGCACGAGCTCGTAGCTGGCGAATGCCATCGAGAAGGAGCCGGCACCACCGGTGATGGAGCTCAGCGTGGTGCTGTAGTTCGACATCTCCTTCAAGGGCACCTTGGCATTGAGCTTCTGGAAAGCGCCGTCGCTACCCATGCCCATGATCATACCGCGGCGACCCTGGATGTCGCTCATCACGTCGCCCATGAAGTCGGCGGGCACGAGGACCTCTACATCGTAGATAGGCTCGAGGACCTTCGGACCGGCATTGCGGAAGGCCTCGGAGAAGGCGTTACGTCCGGCCAGCATGAAGGATATTTCGTTGGAGTCAACGGGGTGCATCTTACCATCGTAGACGATGACGCGCACGTCGCGGGCGTAGGAGCCGGTGAGAGGTCCCTGCTCCATGCGCTGCATGATACCCTTGAGGATGGCAGGCATGAAACGGGCATCGATGGCACCGCCGACGACGGAGTTGACGAAGACGAGCTTGCCGCCCCACTCCATGGGGTATTCGTCCTCGCCCTTGACGGACATCTTGTACTCCTGACCGCCGAACTTATAGACCTCGGGCATGGGCTGGCCTTCCTTGTAGGGCTCCACGATGAGGTGTACCTCACCGAACTGGCCCGAACCGCCGGACTGCTTCTTGTGACGGTAGTCGGCACGGGCAGCCTTGGTGATGGTCTCGCGATAGGGGATGCGGGGCTCGTCGTAGAGGATATTGAGCTTGTCGCCCGTCTCGATGAGCCACTTCAGTGTGCGGAGGTGGAACTCGCCCTGTCCGTGCAGGATGATCTGACGGAGCTCCTTCGACTGCTCGACAACCCAGGTGGGATCCTGCTCGTGCAGACGGTTGATGCAGGTCATCATCTTCTCGATGTCGGCCTCGTTCTCGGGACGTACGGCACGCGAATATTTGTAGTTGGGATACTGGATGAAGTCGAAGACGTTCTCGGCATCCTTGCTGTTGAGGGTGTTGCCGGTCTTGACGTCCTTGAGCTTGACGGTGCAGCCGAGGTCGCCAGCCTTCATCTCATCGACGAGCACGCGGTAGTTGCCACGTCCGGGGGTGAAGATCTGGGCGATACGCTCCTTGGAGCCACGGTTGGCATTGGTGAGGTCGTCGCCGGTCTTGAGCGTACCGCTCATCACCTTGAAGTAGCATACCTCGCCGATGTGCTGTTCCAGCTCGGTCTTGAAGAAGAATACGGAGGTGGGAGCAGAAGCGTCGCACTTCACCTCTTCGCCCTTGTTGTTGGGTGTGCCGGGGAACTCATCAACGGTGGCTGCCACACCAGCCAGGAAGTCGAGCAGACGGCCTACGCCGACGTTCTTGGAAGCGGAGGTGCAGAGCACGGGATAGATGCCGTGCTGGGCCAGACCCTTGTTGATACCCTCTATCATCTCCTCCTCGGTAAGCTCCATGGTCTCGAAGAACTTCTCCATGAGGGCTTCGTCGCCACCGGCGGCAGCCTCCACGAGGGCCTCGTGCATCTCCTCAGCCTTACCGGCGAGGGCAGCGGGAATATCGCTGACAGCCACGGGAGTGCCGTCAGCCCCATAGGTGTACTGCTTCATGGTGAGCAGGTCGATGACGCTGTTGAAGTCCGGTCCGCAGGAAGCGGGGAACTGGGCAGCGATGACCTTGCCGCCGAAGTCGCGCTTGAGATCCTCGAGCACCTTGTCGAAATCGCACTTGTCACTGTCGATGTTGTTGACAACGAAGATCACGGGCTTCTCAAGCTTGGCAGCCAGACGGAAGTTATTCTGTGTTCCTACCTCAACGCCATATGCGCCGTTGACGAGCAGCAGAGCGGTGTTGCAGATGCTGAGCGCCGTCACGGAACCACCGCTGAAGTCGCCCGAGCCCGGGCAGTCGAAGAAGTTGAGCTTGCGGCCGGCACGCTCTACATTGAACACGGTGGAGAACACCGAGTAGCCATACTCCTGCTCTACGGGATAGCAGTCGCTGACAGTGTTCTTACCATTCACGGTACCACGGCGGCGAATGACGCCGCCCTCGAAAAGCATGGCTTCAGCAAGAGTGGTCTTACCGGCGCCCGAACCACCTACAATGGCGAGGTTCGAAATCTCGTTGGTCTGATAGACTTTCATTACTTAATCTTTTAATTATTACTATTTTATGTTAATTTTTTTGATTCAAGAACGTATTACCGCAATGTGAAACGCTGCGAAATTACTTCTTTTATTCGAGACGCGAAAATAAAATAAAAACTTTTTTCGCACAAAAATTTGATTATCCACCGTTTTTGCCGTTACTTTGCGGAGGATAAGCAGATCGTACATTCCCTTTTCTACCCCTCCTTCACCAGCCATGTCAGGACTCTACATACACATCCCTTTCTGTCAGCGCCGCTGCCACTACTGCGACTTCTACTCCACCACGCAGGAGTCGCTGCAGGAGGCATACGTGGCTGCCGTGTGCCGTGAGATGCATGCCCGTCGGCAGGAGCTGACGGAGCCCGTGGAGACACTGTACATCGGCGGCGGCACGCCGTCGCAGCTCTCCCCTGCCCTGCTGGCAAAGATCATCGACAATACTGTGGAGACGTTCGGCATCGCCTCGCTGCGGGAGTGTACCGTGGAGGCGAACCCTGACGACATCACCCCGGCATGGGTGGCGGGGGTACGCACGGCAGCACCCGATGGGAAGGTGCGCGTGAGCATGGGCATACAGACCTTCGACGATGCTACGCTGGCGCTGCTCGGCCGTCGTCACACCGCGGCACAAGCGCGCGAAGCGGTGCAGATGCTGCGCGATGGGGGTGTGGACGAGATCAGCATCGACCTCATGTACGGCCTGCCGGGCGAGGACGATGTCCGCTGGGCGGATGACCTGCGGCAAGCGCTGGCATTGCAGGTGCCTCACCTCTCGGCCTACTGCCTGAGCTACGAGGAGGGGACGGTGCTGTGGCAGTGGCGGCAGCAAGGAAAGGTGCAGGAGGCTGACGATGAGCAGTGTGCACGCCACTACCACCAGCTACGCCACACGCTGCTGGAGGCAGGCTATGAGCACTACGAACTTTCGAACTTCGCCCTTCCCGGACACCGTGCACAGCACAACGCCGCCTACTGGGACGGCACGCCCTACCTGGGCCTTGGTCCCGGTGCACACTCCTACGACGGCGCCACCCGCTCGTGGAACGCACCCGACCTGCAGACCTACCTCGCCGACCCACTGCACGTGCGTACCACCGAACGGCTGACGGCGACAGACCGTTACAACGAGTACCTCATGACCCGCCTGCGCACCTCGAAGGGCATCAGCCTGGACGAGGTAGCACAGCTGTTCGGCGACGCACGACGCGACTACTGCCACCAGCACGTAATGCCCTATATAAAAAGCCACCGGCTGCAGTATGCAGCCGATGGCCGTATCGTGTTGAGCGAGGAAGGGCTCTTCGTGTCGGACGGCATCATCGCCGACCTGTTCGCATAGGGCTATTCATTTTCCACCGGCTCTGCCTGCAGGCCGAACCACTCGTCGAGGGTCTGCTCCACGCGGACATGGATGGCGGGGGTGATGAGGCTCTTCACTTTGGAATAGGCCAGCATCACGGCGCCCAGGTCGTCGACGATGCCCAACAGGTGCAGTACCTTGCGCGGCAGCAGGTCGCCCGGCACCACCACATAGAGGATGGAAGCATAGACGAGCACCTTGTCGTTGAGCGTGGTATGCTCGTCGGACATCACATAGTAGAACTGCAGCAAGGGACGGGCCGCATAGCGTCCTGCCCGGAGCGCATAGGACTTCAGGAAGCCCAGCACACGCTGCGACTCGCTCTTCCAGTCACAGCTGCGAAGGCGGTCCAGCAAGGGATTGAGGAAATCTTCTGTTATACGCATAGTCGTTGGTCGTTTATTGGGGAGGCACGGAATAGTCTTAGGTTGCCCAGGGTCTCCCTAAGGATTGTGGGCAAAAAGCATGCCCGCCTCAGAAGAGCACTGCCGTTGTGGCAGAGGCAGCTTTCAGGAGGTCCTGCGGAGCGATGCGAAACTGCAGGCCGCGCTGTCCGGCACTGACATAGATGAACGGAAAGGAGAGGCAGCTCTCGTGGATGAACGTGGGGAAGCGCTTCTTCATGCCGATGGGCGAGCAGCCGCCGCGGATGTAGCCGGTAAGAGGGAGCAACTCCTTGAGGGGCAGCAGCGCACAGCTTTTGTTGCCCGACACCTTCGCTGCCAGCTTCAGGTCAATCTCGGCCTCGCCTGGGATGACGCACACGAAATAGCCTGTCCTGTCGCCACGCAGCACTATCGTCTTGAACACCTGCTCGATGGGTTCGCCCAGCGATGCCGCCACATGCGGTGCGCTGAGGTCGTCCTCGTCCACCTCGTAGGCCACAAGGTCGTATGCCACCTTCTGCTGGTCGAGCAGACGGGCAGCATTAGTTTTCTTCTGTTCGCTTTTCATCTTATCGCACGATTTGTTTCTGCACACGCACCGAGCCGTCGGCATAGGTGGCCACGGTGATGAATGCACCCTTGCGGTGCGGAGTATCCTTCACCTCGGTGCCTGTCAGGTTATACACCCGCACCGACTGCGGCTGCTGTACGAGCGGGGCGGCCGAGGTCTCATCGTAGTCGTTGCTGTAGAGTGTCAGGCCCTTCACATCCACGGGCATCGTCATGTAGTCGCCCCAGATGAACTCCGCCAGCACGGGGTAGTCGATGAAGGGGTTACGGTTGCCCTGTATCGCCTCCACGGCATTGTTGCGGTCAATCTCCTTCTGGCTCACGGGGTCGAGGCGGTGCCAGCGGAGGAGCATGTGGATGGCCCACGTCGTAAACGCCGGGTAGGAGGTACCATCGAGCATGTCGCAGCCAGGCCACTTCGGCAGGTCGTCCTCGTAGGCTGTCACCATATAGAAATAGGTACGCGCGAAGTCGCCCTTGTACTCATCGGCCGGCTCGAACACCTTGTCGGAGTAGCCATCGAGCTTGCACGTACCCACCTTGCTGAAGCCGCCCGAGGAGGTGTAGGTGGTGGTGCCCACCTCGCCGAAGGGGAGGTTGCCCCGCCGCTCGTTGACATAGCCATCGGTGGGATAGAGGTGGAAGAGGTCGGTGTACATGGGCAATACGCTGCCGCCGAACCAACTCTTCGGGAAGGAATGCTCGCGGTTATAGGCCTTGCCCTCAGAGGAGTGCGAGCCCTTGTCCTGATCGACGACGAAGGTGTAGTTGGTAACGTTGGAGTACATGTCCCACACCTTGCCATCTGCGCGGCAGTCTGTCGTCTGGAAATGTGTCCAGAGGTCACCGTAGGAACAGGAGTGGAAGTCGCGGTTCAGGGTAGGACTGACAGCATCGAAGAGTGCCGACTTCACGGCGGCATCGCGCTTGCCGTTCACCACGTCGTAGAACCCTGCAGCAGGCTGTGCTTGCACAACCGCACAAGTCCATACGCCCAGCAGGGCCAACAGACAGCGTCTCTTCATTGCTATCATCCAATCATTCAAAACGGAAAAAGGGAGCAGTGAGGCATTCAGTCAACAACAACGAAGTATTGCATCACTCATTCCCCTTCACCACCTTCATCACTGCTTCGCCAATCTCGTTGGCGTCGGCCAGGGTGTGTGCCTCGCTATAGACGCGGATGATGGGCTCGGTATTGCTTTTGCGGAGGTGTACCCAACGGTCGGGGAAATCAATCTTCACGCCATCAATATCGGTGATCTCCACGCCGGCAGCCTGATACTCGGCCGAGGAGTAAATGCCCTTTACGCGAGCGAGCACGGCATCCACGTCGGTGTCGGGGGTGAGGTCGATGCGGTTCTTGGCAATGAAGTAAGGTGGATAGGTCTTGCGCAACTCGCTCACTGTGCAGCCTTTCTTGGCCAGGTAGGTGAGCAGCAGCGCGATGCCCACGAGGGCATCACGGCCATAGTGGCTGGCGGGGTAGATGACGCCGCCGTTGCCCTCGCCGCCGATGACGGCACCGGTCTCCTTCATCTTCGTCACCACGTTCACCTCGCCCACAGCAGCGGCATTGTAGCTGCAGCCGTAGCTACGGGTGACATCGCGCAGGGCACGCGTGGAGCTGAGGTTGCTGACGGTATTGCCGGGGGTGTGCTGGAGCACATAGTCGGCCACGGTCACCAGCGTGTACTCCTCGCCGTACATATGTCCCTGCTCGTCGATGATGGCCAGACGGTCCACATCGGGATCGACCACGAAGGCCACATCGTGGCCACCCTTCGCCATCAGGGCCATGATGTCGCCGAGGTTCTTCTCCAGCGGCTCGGGGTTATGCTGGAAGTCGCCCGTAGGCTCACAGTAGAGCAGTTCCGTGTGCTCCACACCCAGTCGTTCGAGCAGGCGCGGCAGCACGATGCCCCCCACGCTGTTCACCGCATCGATAGCCACGCGGAAGTGGGCGTTGCGTATGGCCTCCACGTCCACCAGGTCGAGCGCCAGCACGGCCTCGATATGGCGGTCGCCGAAGGAGGTGTCAAGCGTGTAGTGTCCGAGTGCGTCCACCTCGGCGAAGTCGAAGGCTTCGGCCTCAGCCAAGGCCAACACCTCGGCGCCCTCTGCAGCATTCAGGAACTCGCCCTTCTCGTTGAGGAGTTTGAGGGCGTTCCAGTGGCGGGGGTTATGGCTGGCGGTGAGGATGATGCCGCCACGCGCGCCACTCATGGTGACGGCGAGCTCGGTGGTAGGGGTAGAGGCAAGACCGATGTCAAGCACATCGAAGCCCATGCCCATGAGGGTGCCGCAGACGCACTGACGCACCATCTCGCCAGAGATGCGCGCATCGCGTCCCACGACGATGGTCTGCGAGGCATTGCCACCATTGCGACGCATCAGCGTGGCATAGGCTGCCGTGAAACGGGTGATATCGAGGGGATTCAAGCCCTCACCGGCACGTCCGCCGATGGTGCCACGGATGCCGGAGATAGATTTGATAAGACTCATAGTAAAGGGTGAATATAGATAAAAAGTGCACCACGTCCCGCATCAGGGAGCGGGCATGAAATTGATTTCGTAGAAGTAGGCTGTAACGTAGCTCTGCGCCGTGCTGGTGCCGGCATCGTGAGGTACGATGAGCTTCACGTACGCGCCCTTGTCGTTGGGACGACCCGGACGGATATAAGGCATGGGAGCCAGCCATCCTGTGGGCACCGTTGACGAGCTGTAGATGCTGAGCATGTAGCCGTAGGTGAATGTGCCACTGTAGGTATCACCAGTACGCTTGCACGTGAACTCGTCGGGTGCCTGAGCATAAATGTTACCCGTCACCGTGTCGCGGTCGGCAACGCTGTACTCATAGTAGCGAACGAGCATGTTGCGGTTCTCACCCTTGCGCTGGTAGCGGCCCTCACCCTTGCGCACAATCTGCATATAGACATCGCAGGTGCCCGACGTGGTGCTCACCGTGATGGGCACGTACTCGTTCTTCGACACATCGGTCATCGAGTCCTGCGCACAGAACTGTTCGAAGGTGATGAGGTTGATGCCATTATCTTCAATGAAGGCATTGATATTCTTGTACTCCTTCTCCTTTTGCTCGGCATAGGTCTCGTAATCGTCACATCCCACGAGCAGCAATGTCAGCATCGTGAAGGCCGAAAAGGCAAGAGTCAAAAATGTTTTTTTCATAATCATGTAAATTACGGCGCGAAGGTAGACATTTCTTTTGAGATAGCCGCACATATTAACTTAAAAAAAGAAAAGAGCACGCGTATGTGCCCTTTTTTCGGGTTCGTCAGGCCTCAAATTCAACCAGTGCCTTCTCAAAACAAGCCACGGCATCATCCAAGGACCCATAGAACCGTCCGCCCGAGGCATTGCAGTGTCCGCCACCATTGAAGTAACGTGCAGCGAAGTCGTTGCAGGGGAAGGTGCCCACGGAGCGCAGCGACACGTGGATGAAGCCGCGCTCGGTGTCCTCCCTGAGGAAGCACGAGAAGCGGACGCCCTTGATCTGCAGAGGTTGATTGACAAGGCCCTCGGTATCGCCCTTCACGAAATGGAAGTGCGACATTTCCTCCTGGGAGAGGGCAATGAGCGCCGCCTTACGATCGGCATACACCAGCAGTTTCTGGCAGAGGGCAAAGCCCATGAGGCGCAAACGTTCCTCAGAGTAGTTGTGGAATACACGGCGGTAGATGTCGTCCTTATTGATGCCCTTCGCCAGCAATGCAGCGATGATACTGAAGATCTCTGCCCGGTTGCTGTTGTAGGTGAAGCCGCCGGTGTCGGTCATCATGCCGCAGTAGAGGCACTCCGCGGCCTGGCGGGTAAGCAGGTCGCAGCCTTCCATAGCTTGGATGAGGGCAAACACCAGCTCACATGTGGAGGAAGCCTCGGGACGGCTGAATGTCAAATCACAGAAGGCTTCGGGGTCGAGATGGTGGTCGATGAGCACCTTCTGCGCCTTGCTCGCGGCGATGAACGGCGCCACAGATTCAGTACGGCTGGGGGTGCTCAAGTCCAGACACATCACCACATCGGCCATGAGCAGCAGCAGACGTGCCTTGTCGGGGTACTTGTCGGCACGCACCGTCTCCTGCGCACCGGGCAGCCACTGCAGGAAGTCGGGGTATAGGTCGGGAACAATCACGGTGACATCCTTGTCCTGGCAACGCAGCCAGTCGGCCAGACCAAGCGATGACCCCATGGCATCGCCATCGGGGTTGGTGTGGCAGACAATCACGAACGAGTGGTGGGCATCAATAAGAGCCTTGAGTGCCTGCACGTCGGCAGGGGCGAACGGTTCAAGCGGTTTCATTAACAAAGGAGGATAAACAGCCTGTGGAAGTCGGCTATGATACTTGCATCTATATTAAAAAAAGAGCGGGACAAAGCCCGCTCTCTATGGGGGATACAGGAGAGGATTACTCCAGTGTGCCGGCCTTGGCAGCCTCGGTCATCTCCTCGCTCGGATAGAGGAACACCTCTACGCGGCGGTTCTGTGCGCGTCCGGCCTCGGTGTCGTTGCTGGCAACGGGATAGTCGTAGCTCTGGCCAAGGACCTCCTTGATCTGGTCGCCACTGACGCCCTTGTTCTTCAGGAAGGTCGATACAGCATCGGCACGGTTCTGTGATACCTTCTGGTTGGCAGCAGCAGTACCTACGTTGTCGGTATGACCATAGATGGCAACGTCAGCATCGTTGTAGGTCTTCAACACGTCAGCGAACTTCGTCAGGCTGGACTGAGCGTCCTTGTTCAGCGTGCTCTTGTTGAACTCGAAGAGGATACCGCTGTCGAAGGTAACCTTCACGGCGCGGGTGTTACCCTCCTCGTCGACAATCTTCTCCATCTCAGCAGCCTCAATGGCAGCAGCAGCCTCAGCAGCCTTGTCCATCTTGTGACCGATGAGCGCACCAGCAGTAGCACCTACAGCCGTACCCACGGCAGCGCCTACAGCCGTATTGCCCGTATAGTAACCGATGGCAGCACCCAGGAGAGCACCACCGGCAGTACCGATAAGACCACCAGCAGCGGTCTTCGACAGATTACAACTCGAGAACATCAGGGTTGCACACAGACCCATGGTAAGAATACTTCTTGCTTTCATACTTTTGCTTTTTGTTATTGTAGAAAAAAAATGAATACTCCAAAATCTCCGGCAAAGGTAGCACAAAACATTGAAAAAAAACAACGTTCCCGGCTTTTTTTAAAGGTTAAACGCATTTTTAACGATTTATACAGAAAAAAGCGCTACCTTTGCAGACTCAAAAGACAACAACCTTACATCCTATTACACCAATATGGCAGAACTCAAACAACTTACCAAACGCAGCGAGAACTACTCGCAGTGGTACAACGACCTTGTGGTCAAGGCTGATCTGGCCGAACAGTCCGCTGTGCGCGGATGCATGGTCATCAAACCGTATGGCTACGCCATCTGGGAGAAGATACAGCGCCAGCTCGATGATATGTTCAAGGCCACAGGCCATGTCAATGCCTACTTTCCCTTGCTCATCCCCAAGTCGTTCCTGAGCCGCGAAGCCGAACATGTGGAGGGCTTCGCCAAGGAGTGCGCCGTCGTCACCCACTACCGTCTGAAGACCAATGAGACCCACGACGGTGTGGTGGTGGACCCTGCCGCAAAGCTCGAAGAGGAGCTCATCATACGCCCTACCAGTGAAACCATCATCTGGAGCACCTATAAGAACTGGATCCACTCCTACCGCGACCTGCCCATCCTGTGCAACCAGTGGGCAAACGTCATGCGCTGGGAGATGCGCACCCGTCCGTTCCTGCGCACCAGCGAGTTCCTCTGGCAGGAGGGACACACTGCCCACGCTACGCGCGAGGAGGCCGAGCAGGAGGCACAGCGCATGCTGCATGTCTATGCCGACTTCGCCGAGAACTATATGGCCGTGCCCGTCATCCAGGGTGTGAAGAGCGCTACCGAACGCTTTGCTGGAGCCCTCGATACCTACACCATCGAGGCGATGATGCAGGACGGCAAGGCACTGCAGAGCGGCACCAGCCACTTCCTCGGACAGAACTTCGCCAAGGCCTTTGACGTGCAGTTCACCGACAAGGAGGGAAAGACCGACTACGTATGGGCCACCTCGTGGGGCGTGAGCACCCGTCTGATGGGAGCGCTCATCATGGTACATAGCGACGACAACGGTCTCGTGCTCCCTCCCAAGCTCGCACCCATACAGGTGGTCATCGTACCTATCTACAAGAACCAGGAGCAGCTCGACGCCATCTCCGCCAAGGTGAACGAAATCACCGCCAAGCTGCGCAATATGGGCATCAGCGTGAAGTACGACGACAGCGACAACAAACGTCCCGGCTTCAAGTTCGCCGACTATGAACTGCGCGGCGTGCCCGTACGCCTCGTGATGGGTGGACGCGACCTTGAGAACGGTACCATGGAGGTGATGCGCCGCGACACCCTTGAGAAGGAGACCGTCAGCATCGAGGGCATCGAGGAGTATGTGGCTCATCTGCTCGATGACATCCAGGCCAACGTCTTCCGCAAAGCCCTCGCCAACCGCAACGGATGGGTAAAGAGCGCCGACAGCTGGGAGGAGTTCCAGGAGAAGATTGAAGAGGGCGGCTTCGTGCTGGCACACTGGGACGGCACCGCCGAGACCGAAGAGCGCATCAAGGAGGCCACCAAGGCCACCATACGTTGCGTGCCCTTCGACGATCCCAACTACCCCGACATCGTCATGGACAAGACGCCCGGCGTGGATATGCTCACCGGCAAGCCCTCACCGCGCCGCGTGCTCTTCGCAAGGAGCTATTGATTACCGTCAGAACGTCCTACCAGATATACGGATGATGAGACGGACGGCATCCCCGCCCGTCTCTCTTTTTGACACATCTCGCACGCTTATGTCCCCCTCTATCCTGCTCTTCGGCTCTATGGGCGATATCGCCGACACCGTGGCAGCCTCCCTGCGGCGGCATGCGCTCAATGTGGAGGTCGTGCCCTTCCCGCAGAATGTCTTTCGCGATGAACAAGGTTACCGGCGCGAGCTCACGAAGGCGCTGCAACGCATCCACCCACAGTTGGTGCTCCCCATAGGTCATCTGCTGGCTCCCGCCCGGCTGGTCCATCCGGAGGAGGATATCCTACCGCCTCTGCTCGAGCAAGAGATGCAGGGCGTCATCATCCCTGTAGACACACCCGCGCACATCCGGCGGCTCGACAGCAAGGTACAGGCATCAGCACTGGCTGCAGAGCTCGGCATTCTTCAACCACAACGCTTTGCCTCAGCCGGTGAAGCGGGAACCGCACCTGTGGTGTTCAAACGTGACCGTTCCTTTGGCGGGAGCGGTGTGTTCCGCCCACGTACACAGGAAGCACTCAAACGGCTCGTGGAACGCGAAGGCACACGACCCTTCCTCATCGAGGCGTATGTAGAGGGATGGGACTGCAGCGTCGATGCTATCCGTTGGAACGGACAGTTCCATGCGGCCTGCTACCGCACCCTGTCGCGGCGTCAGGGACAAGGACCGTCCACACTGCGCACGCCTTGCGTGCGAACGGATGTAGTGGCAGCAGCCCGACAGATACTGGACGCCATCGACTACCGCGGTGTATGCGGCATGGACTTCCGCATCAGTACCGACGGTAAACCCTTCTTCCTTGAATGCAACCCTCGCTTCACCGGAGGCCTCGCCACACATATCGAAGCCGGTTTTGACATACCGTACTTGCTGTTATCACACCTCACACAGCTATAGGCAACTGACCTTGACGGCATGAGCATACAGCAAAAGGCGTGTACATGAGAACTGCACACGCCTTTTCAAGTGATGGATATTGACTATCGGCTCGGAGCGGCCAACCAAACATGCGCTGCAGCGCGGATGAGGAGAGGCAGGGCCATGAGCACCTGGTAGAGTCCAATCTGCGGCGTGACGAAGGAGAGCAACATGTAGAGCACCAGCACCCCAACAAATGCAAGCCATACCCAACGGAACCACGGACGGCGGTGCAGACAGGCCCACAGCACGACAGGCAGCGGGTTCAGCACCAGCAGGTTCCAGTTGTAATGCATGACATCGAGATTCGACAGACATGCCTGATGGAAGACGAACAGTCCCAGCACCGTCTGCGCCGCGAAGAGAAGCACATCGATCGCCTTCACGAGTGCCGTACCGCGCCGACATACTTGCAACACCGTCACGACGAGTGCCAGCAATGTCAGCAGGAGGAAGAAGGACGTGGGGGTGAGGCCACGGTTTGTCCAAATGGTTCCGCCCTCCACCATGAGGGTAGTATTACCCGTGAGGACGGGGCGACTGCTTCCATCGGCCTTGACGAACGCAGCCTGCTGCAACGTCTCCACGAAAACGGGAGGCGCCACCTTGTCCTCGGTGACTCCTACCTCCTCGCCTACCCGTCCAACCAACGTGCTCCACACGAAGTAAGTCCATGGACGGTCGGGAGCGGCCCTGCGGATAAACTGTCGGTAGGTGCCTGCCACGACAGGAGGTAGCGAGCCGAACACCAGGTGCTCGTCGCCCAGACAACGTTCCACTGCCCGGAGGCTCATCGAGGAACAGTTCTTGCGCAGGAAGTCGAAGTGGTAGTGCGGACCGCGCATGGCCTCCTCATCAAAGAGTCTCCAGAGCGCACGCACCTGATCCACCGTCAAGTTGATCTCATGCTCGACCACCGTGCGGTTCTCCTCCACATAATCCTGCAGGAACGCCTCGGTGGGTATGCAGGCATACTGCGCCAACGCCGTACCACGGAAGTACTGGATGTAGTGCCAAAGTGTAGCATCCATGCAGAAGGTGAAACAATAGTCGAGGCCGTGCGAAGGACAGGTCAGACGCACGGCACAATGTCCGTGCGCCGAGTAGAACGCAGGGCCGGGTTCTGCGATGAGGAAGCCGGCATGCAGGTCGGTGGGCAGGGCCGCAGCGATGCTGTCGGCAGACGTGTCGGTGGAGACGTCAGGTGCCGGACTCGCAGCGGCCGGAGTCTGAGCCATGGCGGCGGCAGTGCCAAGCACTACCGCCGTCAGGAGTATAGTCAGTTGTCGGACTGACGAGTGTATCATCATCCGTCAGGGTTGTCAATTAGCGGACGAGAATCTTCTTGCCATCCATGATGTAGAGACCGGGAGCCAGTGTGCTTCTCATCTCCACACCGGTGATGCTGAAGACGCGTCCCGTGCGGGGCTGAGCCTGCTCAACATCGATGCCTTCCACATCGTAGTCGCCCACGATGATCGACACGGTGGTATCGTCGGCCTTCACAGCCTTGCCATCGGGGGTAGCGAGGACTACATTGCTGAATGTGACGTCATAGTTACCGTTAGCGGCATCCTCGGGCACATAAAGGGTCACAGCCACAATGTCGCCATCCTCACCGGTAACGGCAGCAGCCTCAGTGGAGTAGGCAGCCACCTTCAGCGAGTCGGAGGTCATCGTCTGGGCAAACATATCGAGGGCGGTAGCGCGCTCGGAGGGAGCATACTCGCTGGCTGTCTCAAGTGCGAGACTGCCGGAAGCCATGTAGAACTGTACACCCGCCACCTCGGTGCCGTGGTTCTTCATACATACGGGCAGCGTAAGCTGGTCGCCGGCCTTGCAGAAGATGGCATAGGAGTGGATGGCTGATTCCTCGGTGGAAACATCGGTAGTATTGTCCACATAATCGGGCAGATTGGTGAGGTCAACCTTAGGCAATGATTCGCCCTTCTTGCGCATGATGACGTATATCTCGGTGTCGGGGGTGTCACGCCACTTCGAAGAGTCGCCGAAGCAGGTGTCACGGCTGGGACCGGAAGAACTGTTGCCATCCTCATCTTTGTGGGTAATGACATTGTTGACATTCACGATGAAACCCATCTCAGGGGTGACGGTATAGTCGAAATTGCCTGCACGGCTTCGGGCACTGGAATCCCAGGAAGTAAATACGGCGAAGCAGTCTTCAGGATAGTACACACCATCTTCCTTAATCTTGCTGGCAAGACATACCAATTCATAACCTGCTGCAGGCTCTACCTCTACGCAGACCTCGTACATAGGGTTCTTGGAGTTGTAGGCATAGGTGCAGGGCTCGGAACCGTTCTCACCGATAGTAGCCTGGATGGAGACAAACTCGTCGAAGTCTTCGCTCTGCGAGAGCACGTAGGCTTCCTCACCGGGCTGGACGCTCAGATAGACGGTACCGGAGCCGGAGGGAGCCACCTGAGCCGTCACATAGAGATTCTTATAGGGGGTGGTGGCATTCACAGCAACAACCACCGTCAACAGGGCAAACAGAGAAAATATCTTTTTCATAATTGATCCTATATTATATATATTAGTATATGTTCTGTGTCGTACGGGTTACTGTTTCATCACCTTCTTCACGATGGCCAGCGCATCGGCGATGTTGATGCTGTTGTCGCCATTGGCATCGGCATACTCGGTATTGATCTCGGGACGCAGGCCCACAAGGTACTCGGCGAGAGCCTTGGCATCGTCCATATTCACCTCTTCATTGCCATCAACGTCACCCACTAGGTCCATGACACGTCCGTCCTCGAAGCAGGGCATATCCTCTCCGATCTTACGGAAGATGGCATAGATTTGCCGGTCGGGCTCGTCGCTCCAGCCGTAGTTCTCGAAGCAGGTCTGCTGTGTGCCCTCGTCGCTGGTCATGTCCACCTCGCGGGCATCGCTGTTGACATTGATGCGGTTCTCGGCATCCATCTCGTAGTTCCAGAAGAACTCATAAGCATTTGCCTGATTGCCGGTGTGGCGCTGCAGACAGAAATAAGGTTCGTAGATATCGGAGGGACTGAGCTCGGTAGCCAGGCAGACGAACTCATAACCCTCGGCAGGACGCACCTTGATGATAGCCTCGTACATGCCCAGCGTGCCGGTGGCATCCTCCACATAGCTCTCATAGCCAGCATACTGGTCCTGGCCGCCGTTCTCGCCGATGGTGGCTTTCAGCACTACCGATTCGCCCCAGTCCCCAGTTTCCTCAGCGATGTAGGCTTTATCGGCATCTACGGTTGTGAGATACACTTCGCCGGCTCCTGAGGGATAGACCTCGGCCGTCACGTACAAATTCTTGAAGGGTGTCGTAGCCTGAGCACCCAAGGCGATCATTGCTATCGCCGTTGCAAATAAATACTTTACTTTCATATATTTATAAAAACAATATGGATTCAACAAAAACAATATGCTAAGCCAAATACAATAAAATCCAATATTTATAACGAGCCACTACACTCATTCCCCTAAACAGAAATTAAATATAGAAACCATAAGATACATTTTTTACATTTATTTCTCTTCCAGCCGCACCAGATTGATTTTATTCTTGTCGGCGCGGAGAATCTTGAACCGGAAACCTTCGGGCAGCGTGATATCCTGCCCTACGGCGGGGATGCTGTGATAGTGGTGAAGGATGAGCCCACCGATGGTGTGATACTCGTCGTCCAATGGCAGGTCGAGGTCAAACAGCTCATTCACCTTCTCTATTTCCATGCGGGCTGAGAGGATGTAATCGCCGTCCTTCGTCCGTCGCGCCACGAGATGCTGGGTGTCGTGCTCGTCCTCGATGTCACCGGTGAGTTCCTCCACGATATCCTCCAGCGACACGATGCCGGCAGTGCCCCCGAACTCGTCCACCACCACGGCCAGCGACAGGTGTTGCTGCATGAGTGTACGCATGAGTTTCTGGGCCTTGGCAGTCTCGGGGACGATAGGCATCTTGCGCAGACTGCAGTCGCTGATGCACGTCTCCCCCGCCTGCTTGAACAGCTCCGAGGAATGGATGTAACCGATGATATGATCGATGGTAGTGTCGTAGACGACAATCTTCGAGTAGCCTGTATCAACGAACATGTGAACGAGTTCCTCCGTCGTACAATCCTTGTTCACTGCCGCTATATCCCCACGAGGCACCATGCAGTCCCGCACACGTATATCACCGAAGTCCAACGCATTCTGGAAGATCTGTACCTCGGTGGCGGCATCGCCTCCACCCGCCTGGAGACTCGACTCGATGAGGTCATCGAGGTCGGTCTTGGTAAAGGTGTGCTGGGCAGCGGCATTGCCTGTACGAATGCCCACGATGCGCAGCAGTCCCCGCGAGCAGAGCGAGGCAAAGCGGGCAAAGGGCCACAGTACGACATAGAACAGTCCCGCCGGCAGCGACAGCAAGCGCAGCGTAGCATTGGCATTGATCTTGAACAGTGTCTTCGGCAGGAACTCTCCGAAGACGAGCACAATAGCCGTAGAGATGAGCGTATCGATGAGGAGCAACAGCGTATCGGTGATGTGGGGCAGCACCTGCTCGAGCCACGGATCGAGAAGCCGCGACATCAGGATGCTGTAGATAACCAGCACCACATTGTTGCCCACCAGCATCGAGGAAATGTAGTCATCGGGATGGCGGTAGAAGGCTCCCAGCAACCGCGACACGAGGCTGCGGTCGGTCTTGTCGACTTCGTAGCGCAGTTTACTGCTCGACACGAAGGCAATCTCCATGCCGGAGAAGAATGCCGAGAGCAACAGAACGGCAATAATGAGCAGGACCAGAGGTGTTGTCATACGTCGGCACTGATTTCGTTGTAGAGCACTCCTTCCGGCTCCGTGCCGGTGACCACAGAGTCGGCCGTCACCTCATGTACCGAGGTGTCACGCGCCTTCTCCTCGTCAATGGGGAAGATGCCCTGCGTGTTGCGGATGGTATAACGGTCGAACTGCGAGTTGCTGGTGAAGCCGTAGCCGGTGATGACGCGTTCCTTCTGTTGTATGCGTATGAACAGGTCGGACCACACCTTCTCGCGGTCCTGGTCCCAGAACAGCAGTTCCGTGTCGAAGATCTCACCTTGCAGGTTCTCGATGTGCACATGTCCGCGCAACTCCCACAGCTTTTTCTTGTCGTAGTAGTAGGCGGTATCAGCCTTCACGGTAGCATCCACGGTGAGGCTGTCGGCGAAGCGCTCGAGGTAGATGCCCTCCTCGAAAGACCACATCGAGGGATTGAGCTGGTCATAGACGTCCCAGCGGTCGGCAATGATCTTATAGCGCACCACGCCCGAGTCGGACACCAGCGTCACGATATCGTAGGTGGTCATGCCGGGCACCGAGTCGCGGCAGGTGATGGCATCGGTATACTGCTTCTTGCCGTGATTGCACGAAAACGAGAGTAAAGCAACCGTCAGCACAACGATTGCTTTACCCAGTGTGTTACGATGACAGGAGTCCAACGGAGATGCAGTCGGCGACTGTTAGCGTATGGTGGTATCCTCGTCGATGATGCCTCCCACGTGGATCGTCTGTCCCTGCTTGTAGCCGAGGAAGAAGAGGTTGGCGGGGTCGGGGGTATGCTCCTTGTAGATGCCGATAAGACGGTTGGCCTCGGAGGCAACACTCTCGTCCACAGCCTTGGCACGAGCCAGCTTGTCGAGCACTACATAGTACTTGCAGGGGTTGAGCTCAGCCTTGTCGCTCCAGTTGGGGGCAGCTGCGTAGATGTTGGCGAGCAGGATGTAATAGACGCCCTTGCGGCTGTTGAGGTTGATGGCACGCTGCACATAGCCCTTGGCCTTACCAAGCTGACTCTTGCTGTTGAGGATGACGGCAGCCTTGTAGTTGTAGTCGGCCTTCTTGGCATTGTCGGTCTCAAGGCTGATGGCCTGATCGAAGTACTCGATGGACTTGTTCACATCGCCGCGCTTGAAGTAGCTGTAGGCGCAACCGGCAGCCGTGGCAGCCGTAGGATTGATGTTGTGGGCATACTCAGCAGCCGTGTAATAGACATCGCTCTCGGTGCAGTTCAGCAGGGCCATGACGGCAACCACCTTGTTGAGGTACTCGATATCCTCCTTGTTCTCCTCAATCTTGGGAGCGTAGATCTTGGCCAGCTGGTCACAGTCGGCAGCACCGCTGTTGATGAAGTAGGCATCCACGTTGTCCTTGGTCTTGGTGACGGCATTCACCATCTGGTCCTTCTTCTCCTCGCTCTCATACTCGGTATCGATGGTCTTGCCGTAGATGGAGGCGATGAGCTCAGAGGCAAACAGATAGTCCTGGATGAACTGCTCACGGGTATTCTCGTCGGCCTTGAAGATGGACGACGATACCTTCATGAGGTCGCCCAGCAGGTAGTACTCACTATCCTCCTGTCCCTCCTGAATGGCCTCGATGAGCATCTCGCGGCCCGTCGCAGCATCACTCTTGGGATAATAGGTAATATAGTCATGTGCCTTCTGGCCCTTGATGCGGTACTCCTTGAGGGGGTTCTTGAGAAGCAGGTTCAGCTGGGGAATATACTTCACATACTGGTCATAGACCTGCATCAGCTCATCGGCATAGGCCTTGCGGGGCTCAAGTTCTTTCGTCTTGGAGATGAGGTTCTTGAGGATGACGATGCCCTTGCTGTAGGTAGCAGCCTGAGCGACAGGGGCCTCGGTGAAGACCTTCTTCCAGGGCTCGTAAGCCTCCTCGAAGTTATTCGTCTTGACGTATTCGGTGTAGATACTGATGTTGTTGAGACAGTTGATGCTGTCCTGGCCGTGGCCAAAACGTGAACCGTCTTCAACGCCTTTCTGTGCGAACGCCGTGGTGGCAGTCAAGGCCATGAGGCCGATAATCAAAAGATGTTTTTTCATTGTAAGTTTATAGATGTTAGTTTATTCTTATTATCGTATCGAGGGGTTCTCTTTTTATTTCATTGACTTTACAGGGGAGGATTTGGTTTAAAAACTGTCGGTTTTCATTCTCGAGCCATGCATATTGTTTATTCTACCTTCCACTTTGCAAACCAGTTCTCAATGAAGGAGACGCTGATGCTCAGCTGCAGGTAGTTTTCGCTGATCAGACCCGCCGTATGGGGCTGTACATGAATGAACTGCCCGGACACATTGACGGAGGAACGCTGGTTATAGCCGTTGATGATGGGTATTCCCACGCCGATGGAGGCGCCGTACTCTGCAGGACCCTCCTGTCCGTTGACGGTGAAGTAGGAGGTGGCGTAGTGCACACCGGCACGGTAGTGCAACCGGCGGAAGAAGTTGCGGGTATAGCTCTCGGGGATGTACTCGGCTCCCAACGATGCGCGGTAGCTGTCGGTGCCGGGCACATCAAAGAAGAGCGTGCTGCCATAGCGCTGCAGACGGACATCGGCGGCCACCGTGAGACGCTCATCGTAGCGGTAGGCGATACCGGCGCCCAGGCACTCCGGCAAGCTGAACGGTGAGCACCATACCGTGTCGGCACTGGTGGCGGTGCTGCCGGTGACGATGTAGTCTACCATGTATGGCTTGCCGCTGAACGTACTGCCCAGCGTGTAAGTTGCACCCACGGTGAACCGGTTCTTGCCCCAGCCAAAATAGCCCTGTGCGCCGAAGTCGAACGACAAGCCCGACAGGGGTGCCGTGTATTGCTTGGTGCGGGTGCTGATAGATTCGTCGCTGTACTCGTTATAGACGTAGTGCGAGAGCGTACCATATATATAGGAGGCATTGGCGCCTATGGACAGCCCCTTGAACGGCTGCCATCCAAGACCGGCTGTCACTCGTCCGAGACCACCCCCGCCGGTATACTCATTGGTCGTGGTGACGGTGCCGTCCTCATCATCACGGATGGTCTGCGTATTGCTGTAGTCGTAGCCCACATTCGAGAAGGGGGTGAAGGCGAGCGTCATGCCCAGACCCTTTCTGAGGCGGTACTGCAGGGTGAAGTAGTCAAAGGTGGCATTGCGGGCATTCTTGCGCACACCGTTCTCAGCAAAATTGGCATTCTGCAAGGTCGCACCCATGTCCATGATGAACGTGAGCGTATCGACCGACGAGTAGCTGGCGGGGTTGTGCAGGTTGATCTGGTTACTGTTACGCAGTGCAATACCCGTACCGCCCATCGCCTTGCTGAAGCCGAGGTCATACGTAGCCAGCTGGCCGTAGCCAAAACGGGTGTACGGCGAGTTCATGCCGTTCTCAGCATAAACGGCAACGCCTAACGACGCCATCAGCAAAAGGCAGTATATGCGATTACATTTCATTCCTGTGATCGAAAAATTTTTGCAAAGGTGGGGCTTTTTGCCGGACTGACCAAACATTTGATGTTAATGCAAGTGAAAAATGGCTTTTGCCCTTTCCTTTTTAAAAATTCGCGGGCAAAGGTAGACATTTTTTTTCGCAAAAACGAAAATATCGGCGCAAATTTCGCTCTGTCGACAAGATTATGTACTTTTGCACCGTTTTACAGCAGCCAACCGATGAAACGACTCCGTTTGTTATTCTCCATCCTCTGCCTCACCGTATCGGCCATGGCGCAGGACAGTCTGCCGATGGCGATGCTGCCCGACACCTCGTCTGCTGTGCACTCTCTGACCGCCGACACCCTCAGCACCGATGGCCTCAGTGCCGACAGCCTCAGCGTGGATGTCTTAGCCGACACAACGGCAGCGGTCTGCCCCGACACGCTGACCACCGACAGCACAACCTTTCCCCGCGTGAGCCTGCTGACGTGCAGCCCCGGCGTAGAGATCTGGCAGCAATATGGCCACACGGCAATCCGCTACGAAGACCCCGCCGAGCAGATCGACGTGGTGTTCAACTACGGACTGTTCAGCTTCGCCACGCCCCACTTCGTATGGCGCTTCTGCACAGGGCAGACCGACTACATCGTGGGGGTGGAGGACTATGCTTACTTCGAATTGGAATACATGGAGCGGGGCTCATCGGTGACGATGCAGGTCCTCGACATGGCGCCCGACGAGGTGGAACGGTTCTGGAACCTCATCACCACAAACTGCCGGAAGGAGAACCGCACCTACCGCTACAACTTCTTCTACAAGAACTGCGCCACCATGGCCCGCGACATTCTCTACCGCTCGTTCAATGAACCCGTGACGTTTGCCGCCTCCGACACGGTGCCTCTGCGCGCCATCCTCCACGAGTGCAACGGGACCTATCCCTGGGCATCGTTTGCCATCGACCTGGTGCTGGGCACCGAAGCCGACCGACCCGTGACGCACGACATCCAGGAGTTCGCTCCCGACCGCCTGTGCCGCACCTTCGCCGCAGCCTCAGCAGGGGGCACGCCCTTGGTGAAGGAGACGCAGACCATCGGTCCCGTCACCTCTCTGCCGGACGTGCTCCGCTTCCCGCTCTCCCCCATGCAGGCCATGATCGTGCTGCTCATCATCACCGCCATCGTCTGTGTGCTGGAGCTGCTTCTCGAGAAGCTGCTGTGGATATACGACATCCTCCTGTACGGTCTGCAGGGACTCATGGGGCTTGTCATCGCCTTCCTGTTCTTCTGCAGCGGCCACCCCGCAGTGGACAGCAATGTGCTGGTCATCTTCTTCAATCCGCTGGCATGGGTATTCCTGTACTTCATCCTCCGTGCAGCCCGGCGCCATACGTCACAGTGGGCATGCTGGGCCGAGATGGCGCTGATGGTGGCCCTCGTGGCAGTGGAACTGTGCGTACAGCAGCAGATACCCCCTGCCCTGTGGGTACTCGTGGCCTCGCTCCTGCTGCGCTCGCTGCATCACCTCTTCCTGCACAGCTACCTCCTGCGCTGCCAGCAACGCGCATCCCACAGTAAAGCAGCCCACACGAAAGCATCCTGATCACCCCCTCACGAAACCATCCCCTCTATGCAACGCAATACCCGTATCCTACCCCTCCTGGCTGTACTGCTTCCCCTCACGGCATGGGCGCAGCCGAAGGTGGCAGTGACCATCATCGTCGACCAGCTGCGCGCCGATTACGTGGAGAAGTTCTCCAGCCTCTATGGCGACAATGGCTTCAAACGTCTCTGGAACGAGGGCTGTGTCTATACGCACGGCACGTTCGACTATGCCACCCCGGACCGTTCCTCGGCCACAGCCACGGTGTGCACAGGTGCCAGCCCTTCCTACCACGGCATCATCGGCAACCGCTATCTCGACCGTAAGACACTGCGTGTCAAGAGCTGCATCGACGATGCCGCCTACCAGGGCATCCATACAGCCGAGCAGACGTCGCCGGTGCCCCTGCAGGTGACCACGATGGCCGACGAGCTCAAGATGGCTACAGGTGGCCGGGCGCTGGTCTATTCGGTAGCCCCCGAGCGCGACATGGCGGTAATCGCCGGAGGCCATGCCGCCGATGGCGTGCTGTGGATGAGCGATGCCGACGGGCTCTGGGCTTCATCGACATTCTACGGCAAGAGCGTGCCTGCGTGGCTCAACACCTACAACCGCCGCGGAGGTACCTCGTACGACTTCCGCAACCTCAAGTGGACGCCCTACTTCTCACCCACCATGTACGTCTATCCCCTGGGTGAGGAGGCGCCCAAGGCTTTCTGCCACACCTTCAGCGAGAAGAACATACGACGCTACAAGACCTCGGCACTCATCAACGACGAGGTATCGGCCATAGCACGCAACATCCTCAACAACACCCGCATCGGCTACGACGACACCCCCGACATGCTCTGCGTGGGCTTCTATGCCGGCAGCTACGACCATCAGTCCGAGCTGTTTGGCTCGCTCGAGCTGCAGGACATCTACTGCCGTCTCGACCACAACATTGCCGAGCTGCTCTCCGCCGTGGAGGAGAAGGTGGGCAAGGGCAACATGCTGGTGCTCCTCACCTCTACCGGCTATGTCGACGTGCAACAGCCCATCGTAGGCAGCTACATGATGCCTACCGGCGAGGTGCGCATGGAACGGTGTCAGGTCCTGCTCAACACCTATCTCGGCGCACTCTATGGAGCGGGCAACTATGCCGAGGCATCGTTCATGAACCACATATACCTCAACCGCGACCTGCTGGAGGAGAAACAGCTGAAGCTCCGCGATGTGCAGGAGCGCTGCATCGAGTTCCTCGGTCAGATGAGCGGTGTGAAGCGGGCCTACGCCTCGATAGAGCTCACCAACGGACAGGGTAGCGAGGCGGTATGCAATGCCTACTATGCCGAACGCTCGGGCGACATCATCCTCGAGGTGATGCCGGGATGGGCGGTGGTGGACGAACGGTGGAACGAGAAACAATGGGTGAGCCTGGCACGCGTACCCATGCCCGTGGTATTCTGGGGCGAAGGCATCGCTGCCGGCCGCACCGATGTTCCCTTGCCCGCCAGCACCATCGCGCCCACGGTGTCCGCACGCCTGAACATCGGCATCCCCAACGCCTGCGCGGCAGACCCGCTGCCATTGGCTGTGTCCACAGACTGACAAGGTACGGCAAAAGCGCGCGCGCGCGAGAGAGAGAGAGAGTACAAGAATTATCAGGAATCAAATTATTACCAATGGCAAAGGACAACATCTATCTGGCCTCCAAGCCACGCTACGAGATCCTCGACGGACTGCGCGGCGTGGGTGCGCTCATCGTCATCATCTTCCACTGTTTCGAGACCTATGTTCCGGTCATCGGCCGTCAGGTGTGCAACCACGGCTACCTGGCCGTCGACTTCTTCTTCGTGCTCTCGGGCTTCGTCATCGGCTATGCCTACGACGACCGCTGGGACCGCATGTCGACATGGGGGTTCTTCAAGCGCCGGCTGGTGCGCCTGCACCCCATGGTGGTGGCGGGCACGGTGGTGGGCGCCAGCCTGTTCTTCTTCGGCGAGTGCGCGAACTTCAGCGAGATAGCCACCTGCCCGGCATGGAAGTTCTTCCTCTGCCTGGTGATGGGCCTGCTGATGATTCCCTGCGGCCACGGCCTCGACATCCGCGGCTGGGGCGAGTTCAACTCCTTCAACGGCCCCAACTGGTCGCTCACGTGGGAGTACCTCGGCAACATCCTCTACGCCTTCCTGTTCCGCCGCCTGCCGAAGTGGGGTCTGGCCATCGTGCTGGCCATAGGAGCCTTCCTCATGCTCAACATCACCCTGGGCTGGGACGTCTTCAACCTCTTCGCCGAGCAGAAGTACGACGTCATCGGCGGCTGGGCGCTCGATGCGCGCGAGTGCTACATCGGCTTCTCCCGCCTCCTCTACCCCTTCGTGTGCGGACTGCTCATCTCGCGCATCGTGACGGGCCGGCGCACGGCCGACAACCCCTCGGGGTCGCCGCTGCACGTGCGGGGCGGCTTCTGGTGGTGCACGCTCATCCTCGTGGTGCTCCTCGCCGTGCCGCAGGTGGGCGGACAGAGCTGCCTGGCCGACGGCATCTATCAGTCGGTGTGCCTGCTCGTGGCATTCCCGCTCGTCGTGCTGCTGGGCGCCGGCAGCACCACCACCGATGCGCGCAGCACACGCATATGCAAGTTCCTCGGCGAACTCTCCTATCCGCTCTACATCACCCACTTCCCCTTCATGTACATGCAGATGTCGTGGGCATGGCGACATGCCGACGCACCGGTGTGGATGCACGTCAGCGTCAGCGTGGGTGTAGTCATCATCTCCCTCATCACCGCCTGGGGACTCTACAAGCTCTACGACCTCCCCGTACGTGCATGGCTCACCGAGCACTGGCTCAAGAAGGCGAAGAAGTGACACAACAACCGATTTTTCGGGCTTCCCTTGCAGCAAAATCAAAAAGTTGTGGTATCTTTGCGCGCTAATTGCATAACCTGAGTAAACGATGACAGCAAACAACCCATCATACCTCACCTCCGGCCGCATCTTGAAGATGCCGCTCCTGCTGACACTCTTCCTGCTGCTGAGCACCCTGAGCCTGTCAGCCCAGGAGAACTACATCCTCCACACCGTCCTGAAGGGACAGGGCCTCTACTCCATCAGCCGCATGTATGGCGTGACGGAGCAGGAGATCATCGCCCTGAACCCCGGCAGCGACGAGGTGATCAAGGCAGGCGAGCAGCTGCGCATACCCGTGCATACCGCTGGCGGCAAGACCACCGTCACCACCACCGACGGCGAGGTCCTCGAGGCTCCCGAGGGATGCATCGCTCACCGCGTGAAGCGCGGCGAGACCCTCTACCGCCTCACGGTGATCTACGGCGTGAGCGGTGTGGACATCCATGCTGCCAACCCCAGCCTCACCTCCGATGGGCTGCGCGAGGGCGACGTGATCTACATCCCCGTGACGAAAGCGCCCGAGAAGGCCGACAACACCGCCGCTGCCGAAGGCGAGACGGCCACCGAGGACGACGACACCGCCGAGCGCAAACGGTTCAGCATCCGCTCCATCCTCCGTGCTGCACGCGGCGAGGAGGCCACCGCCGACGACAGCGACGACGCGCTCACCATCGGCGGCTATCGCGTACGGTCGGCCTACGATGCCGACGAGCAGGAACGTCTGGAACGGGCAAAGGCAAAGAAGGCCACCGCGCAGACACAGACCGCCACGTCATCCACCACCACACCGCAGTGCAAGGAGGAGCATACCGTGCGCCTGTTCGAGACGGTCTACAGCCTCGCACGCCGCTACGGCATCACGCAGGACGAGCTGCTGGCCGCCAACCCCGACGTGGCACAGCGCGGACTCAAGCGCGGACAGGTCATCTGCATCCCCTACACCGCCGGGGAGCTCGCCGCCATGCAGGTCGGCGATGCCATACCGGCAGCAGCCGACAATGATGACGACGACGACAACAACAACAACGATGTGCCCGACGTGCACACCCTCTGGGACGGCATCAACGTGGCCGTCATCCTGCCCTTCCAGCTCAGCACCACCGCCACCAATGCCGACAAGGCCAAGATGGTGGAGTACTACGAGGGACTGCTGCTGGCCGTGGACAGCCTGAAGCACAAGGGCACCTCCATCAACCTCTATGCCTACGACTCCGGCGACGCCGCATCATCCATCGCCGACATCCTCGCCAGCGACGAGATGGCACACATGGACATCCTCTTCGGCCCCGTCCATCCGGCACACATCGCCGAGGCATCGGCCTTCGTGCAGCAGCACCGCATACCCATGGTGCTCCCCTTCGCGCGAGGCGTCAAGCAGCTCACGTCCAACCCCATGATCTACCAGGTGAACGTGGAGCAGGACGACCTCGATGGAGCTGCCCTGCAGCACTTCTTCACAGCCTTCAGCCGCCCCAACGTGCTGTTCTTCGAGGAGAAGGGCGAGAAGGCCAGCACCTTTGCCACCCAGCTGCAGAAGGAGCTCACCGACCGCTCGTTCCACTATGTCACGCTGCCTGCCGACACCACCAGCTTCGTGGGCGACCTCGTGGCGCACTTCGATACCGAGGCCGACAACATCGTGATGGTGGGCACCGCCGACCGCGAGGGCGAGACGCTGGCACGCATGATGCCGGTGTTCCAGCTGATGGCACGCGACACGGTTGCCGCCGGACGCATGCACCTCTTCGGCTACCCCCAGTATCAGGTATATGCCGCCACGCACATGGATGCCTGCCACGAGGTGGACACCTGGTTCTACACATCGTTCTACACCAACAACCTGCTGCCCGATGCCGTAGCCTTCCACCGCCTGTTCCGCCATACCTACAGCCGCGACATCACCGCCCGCTACCCTAAGTACGCCATCCTGGGCTTCGACACGGGCTACTACTTCCTCAACGCCCTGTCGCACCACACCACGCAGCCGTCGGCAGAGACGCTCGCCGACCTCTCGCGCTACGTATGCCCCACCATCCAGACGGGCTTCCGCTACGAGCGCGTCGGCGACGAGGGCGGCTGGCTCAACCACAAGGCATACCTCATACACATCGGCAGCGACGAGCGCGTGCGCCGCATCGACTACGACTGACCCCCACGCCACTCCCATCCCTGACCCTATGACACATCCCCGCCGCCACCTCCTCACCATCCTCTGGGCACTCCTGCCGCTGACCCTCACCGCACAGGTGGGAAACATGCGCCACAACCTCGCCGTGGGCATCACCGGCGGACCGGGCCTGAGCCTCGTGGACTTCAGCCCCACCGTCAAGCAGTCGTTTCCATGGCTGCTGGGAGGCTCCGGAGGCATGGTCATGCGCTACACCAGCGAACGCTACTTCAGCATGCTCTGCGCACTCCAGCTCGAGGTGAACTACACCCAGCGCGGATGGCAGGAGTACATCGACGACGGCACGCTGAACACCTACTCCCGCACCACCAACTATGTGGAGGTGCCCTTCCTCGCACACCTCGCCTGGGGAAAGGAGGACCGCGGCGCACAGTTCTTCTTCAACGCCGGACCGGCCATCGGCTGGTACCTGTCGTCGCGCGAGGCATACGGCTACTCCGACGAGTACCCCTGGAGCCCCACGTCGCGTCCCAACACCGTGCTCTACCAGTATGGCGACTGGGGCTACGATGCCGACGGCTACCTCACCCCCTACCGTCCCGATGGCACCCTCTACGGCGCCTACGACCCCACACAGCCCGGCAAGGAGATAGAGAACCGTCTGGAGTACGGCATCGAGGCCGGACTGGGCGGCGAGCTGCGCACAGCCATCGGCAACATCACCGCCGAGGTGCGCTTCTTCTACGGACTGTCGGACATGTTCGGCAACAGCAAGGCCGACGACTTCGGACGCTCCGCCAACCAGACACTCTCCTTCAAGCTCGGCTACCTGTTCGACATCACCCGCTGAGCCTGCCGAAGCATGACGCAAATCCAAATATCATTCCCAAACTGATTTTTTGGTCCTTGTTTTCGTCGTCGTAACAAAAAGTTTACGTATTTTTGCCAGCGGAAACTGTACACACATATGGCAACACTACAGAATCTACCCATCGGCATTCAGGACTTCGAGAAAATCCGTACAGACGGATATCTCTATGTGGATAAGACACGCTTCGTGTATAAGCTTACGCACGAAGGGTGCTATTATTTGCTGTCGCGTCCACGGCGTTTCGGCAAGTCGCTGCTGATGAGGTGAGCGTGTTCAGCGATCTGAACAACCTCAAGGATATCTCGATGAGCGAACACTACTACGACATCTGTGGCATCAGCGAGAAAGAATTGCTGGATAACTTCAGTACGTTCATTGAGACTCTGGCAACCAAGTATCAACTGACACACGAGGAGTGCCTGGCCAAGCTGCGTCTGCAGTACGATGGCTACCATTTTGAAGCGAACACCCCGGGGATGTATAATCCATTCAGCCTGCTCAACGCCTTGCAGGACGGTACCTTCAAGAGCTACTGGTTCGAGACAGGCACACCCACCTACCTTGTCCAGCTGTTGCAGGAGCACGAGTATAACCTTGAGGAGATGGCCAATGCCGATGTCACCGCCGATGTTATCAACAGCGTGGATATCGCCTCCTCCGACCCCATCCCCGTCATCTACCAGAGCGGCTACCTCACCATCAAGGACTACGACAGCGAGTTCGATTCCTACATCCTCGGCTTCCCCAACAAGGAGGTGGAGGAAGGGTTTGTGAAGTACCTCCTCCCCTGGTACAGCGACCGCATGCAAGGAGGACGCAGCGCCTTCGACATCCGGCAGTTCGTGCACGATGTGGAGACGGGCCGCGTGGAGCAGTTCCTCCAGCGGCTGCGCTCGCTCTTTGCCGACACCCCCTACGAGCTCATCCGCAACCTCGAGAACCACTACCAGAACGTGCTGTGGATCCTCTACAAGCTCTGCGGCTTCTACACGCAGGCGGAGTACCACACCAGCCAGGGACGCATCGACCTGTGCGTGCAGACGCCGAAGTACTGCTACGTGATGGAGTTCAAGCTCGACGGCACCGCCGAGGAGGCACTGGAACAGATCAGCGAGAAGAACTACACACTCCCCTTCGAGCAGAACGGCCAGACGGTGACCCGCATCGGCATGAACTTCAGCAAAGAAACAAGGAATATCGAACGATGGGTGATAGCATGACCCATTACACTCTAATTACTTTTTTAACGATCTGGGAGCGACACGGTCACATCAGAGGACAGTGACCGTTCGCTTCACTCCGTTCAAACAGGCTCGTCGGTGGAAGAGGGGGACACAGCGTCATCGGCAGGGACATAGTTCTTGCCGTTGACGTTGACGACCTCTTCGCGGGGGACGACAAGCTTGTAGCCCTTGCCGTGGATGTTGATGATCTCCACCGAGGGATCGCCCTTGAGGAGCTTGCGCAGCTTGGTGATGTAGACATCCATGCTGCGGGCGTTGAAGTAGTTATCGTCAATCCAAATGTTCTTCAGCGCCACCTCACGCTGGAGGATATCGTTGGCATGGGCACAGAGGAGTGTGAGCAGCTCGGACTCCTTGGTGGTGAGCTTCGTCTGCTGCATGCCGATGGTGAGCAGCTGCTTCTGGGTGTCGAAGGTGTAGGCACCGAGCTTGTAGAGGGTGACCACGCGGTTCTGCATGCCCCGCACGCGCCGCAGGATGGCCTCGATGCGCAGGGTGAGCTCCTCCATGCTGAAGGGCTTGGTGATGTAATCGTCGGCACCGATGCGGAAGCCTTCCTGCACATCTTCCTTCATCGTCTTGGCAGTGAGGAAGATGATGGGTACGTCCACGTTGAACTCGCGGATCTCGGAGGCCAGCGTGAAACCGTCCTTCTTGGGCATCATCACATCAAAGACGCAGAGGTCGTAGCGGCTCTTTGAAAAGGCTTTGAAGCCCTCTTCGCCATCGGCGCACAGGGTGGTCTCGTAACCCTTCGCATTGAGGTACTCCCTCAGCAGCATGCCAAGGTTCTCATCGTCTTCGCAAAGCAAAATTCTAAGTTTCTCGTTCATAGTTGGTTGTATTAATCCGTTAAACATTTTATCTCTATTACAGGTTCTCATTTAGCGCCCTCAAGCAGGGGCAGGGTGATGAGAAAGGTGGTGCCTTCGCCCAGCTCGCTCTCTGCACGGAGCGTGCCTCCGTGGTCGCCGACAATCTTCTTGACGTAGGCCAGGCCCAGTCCGAAGCCTTTGACATCGTGCTTGTTGCCCGTATGCACACGGTAGAACTTCTCGAAGATATGCTTGAGGTCGTCCTTCTTGATGCCGATGCCGTTGTCGGCAACCGAGATGTGGAGCCGTCCGGACTCGTTCCACGTGCGCACGGAGAGCTGGAGGGGCACCTCCTCGCGGCGGTACTTGACGGCATTGTCGAGGAGGTTGAAGATGACATTGGTGATGTGCATCTCGTCGGCTGCCACCACGGCATCGGCAGCATCGAGGGTAGCGCTGAGCGTACCGCCATAGGTCTGCACCTTGAGGTCGAAGGTGCGCACAACACCGGAGATGACGTCGTTGACATCCACGTCGCGCAACTTGAGCGAGGTGTTCTGACGCTCGAACAGCGACATCTGCAGCACCTTCTCGACAAGGAAGCGCAGACGCTTGGTCTCGTCGTTGATGATGCCGGAGATGCGCTTCGACATCTCGGGCGACTTGGATACCGAGCCGTCGCCCAACATCTGCGCAGCCAGGGAGATGGTGCTGATGGGGGTCTTGAGCTCGTGCGTCATGTTGTTGATGAAGTCGTTCTTCACCTCCGAGAGCTTCTTCTGACGGAAGATGATGCAGATGGAGAAGATGAACGTGATCATCAGGATGACCGTAAAGAAGATGCAGGGCAGGAGGAAATTGGCGGAACCGCGCATGTAGGCATCGTAGTCGGGGAAGTGCACCTTCAGCACGCCCATGCTGGCGGGTGGGTCGTTGCGGAAGAGATAGGCCGAGAACGTCTCGCCACGACGGCGCTCGGTATAATCGCTGCAACGGTAGACCTCGCGCCCATCGGTCTGCGACACGGTGAAGTGGTAGGGGATGTCGATGCCGTTCATGAGCAGCTCCTGCTGCAGGTCACGGTCGAGAAGAGCGAAGTTGATGCGCTCGTCAAGCGGCTTGTTGCTGGACGTGTAGAGGATGTTGTACACCACCTCGTCGAGTAGCGCCCGCTGGTGGGCATACCGTTTGCGGATGACATCCTGCAACGATTGCGAGGTCTGCGAGAGGGGCATGGGGCGACGGACATCCTTCGGTCGCGCCGGCATGTCGATGGAGTGTATCTCCAGAGAGGATATCTGGCCGTCCTTCATGTGAATGGAGTAGCTGTGTGTGGCCTTCTTCAGACTGTCCGACAAGGCATTCATCTCCATGCGGGCAGCATCCTCCTCAAGGTAGTCCATGGTCTGATACACCTCCAGCTTATGCGCAACAGAATACATGCTGCGCCGCACCGACTCATCGAACTGCTCCCGACGAAGTGCGATGACCCTGTCGATGTAGCTCACCTGCAGATACAGCAGCGCCACGAACGACACTGCCATGATTGAACTCAGCAACCAGATAGTAGATTTCTTCATACGCCGCAAAGGTAGTGCTTCTTTTAATACATACTCCTGATTTAAATAAAAAACATCATAATCTTTTGGATATTTAACATCATAACAGGAAGAATATAGCCAAATCAAACACATCTGTCCCACAAAAGCATTTCATAGGATTACAATTGGAAGAATAGACCATTCAAGACGGCTTAAAAAGCCAAAATACGCCATTTTGACCGCAAACAACGTACAAAAGCCGCAAAATTCGGCATAAATCGGCCATTTTGTCATACTTTAATAGTCTGGTACCGCGATTGCAGATAGTACAGCGAACCGCGAACACCGCAGAAAGCAAGGCTCAAGGTTCACCGGAATGAAAATAGAAGTTTAACCCTTAAAACAACAAAGCTATGATGACAAATTCAACAAGAGAAATGAGAGAGATGAACCCCGCATGTCGCACCAATGCCATGCATCCCGCCCGGCCGTTTGGCGCCGAATGGTTCGCACCGTTCTTCAACGACTTCTTCGCCCCTGCTCCCTGGGCAGGTGAGCACCCGCTGCCTTCGATGAACGTGCTGGAGACAGAGACGTCCTACACCGTGCAGCTGGCTGTCCCCGGCATGACGAAGGAAGACTTCAACATCAACCTCGCTGCCGACGACACGCTGGTGGTGCGCAGCATCCGCAAGGGTGGCAAGCGCGATGGCGACGAGGCAGGCAAGGAAGAGAGTGGCAAGCGCCGTCCGCACTACCTGCGCCGGGAGTTCGGCTGCAGCCGCTTCGAGGAGTCGTTCACGCTGCCCGATGATGTCAACAAAGAGGCCATCAGTGCCACCGTGGAGAACGGCGTGCTGGCCATCGAACTGCCGAAGCGTTCCGCCGAAGACCTGGCGAAGGTGCACCGCATCATCGACATCCAGTAACCAGCGACAGCACCGTCGCACACACACGCCAGCGAGGGCCGTCTTTTCCGGACGGCCCTCGTCTGTTTATTCGCCTGTGAGCCAAGCAAGAAGCGCTGCCATCACCTGGCAGCGGTCTGACGACATAGGGAAGGCCTCGAAGGGTACCGCAAGCGTGGCCGCACGCACACGGGAGCCGCTCGCAGAACGGCCCATGCGGGCGACCGACATCGGCTGGCCGGTGGCCGCACTGGTAAGCAGCACGAAGTTGTCGGCAGAGCGCTTGAGCGGAGCGACAGCCTCGGGAGCCGTCACGGGATAGACATCGGGGTTGAAGGTGCGACGGTAGCACAGGCGGTCGATGAAAGTGCCGGTGAGCACCGTATCGGCGGCGGCACGCTGCACGCCCTCCACACGGCACTGCAACACATCGTGCAGGAAGGCGGCAACAGAGGGATCGTGGTTCGACAGGGTGGCCAGCGCCGCACCGGACAGCAGCAGGTGTCCCCCACCCTGCCAGGTGGTCGTGAGACGGTCGGTGAGCGACGGGGAGAGGCGGTGCTGCAGGCCGAGCACCACATCGGTGACATCGAACAGGTTCTCGCCGACACCCTGATGGGCGTACACATCGCCCGACACAGAGGCCACGGAGTAACCGGCACGCAGCGCCGCATCGGCATGCACCGCCACGAAGTCGAACGTATTACCCACCAGCACCTTACCCACCAGCTCATCGCCCGAGGTACCCACCGTGCAGAGGTCAGGGCCGAGGGCCATGCTGCGAGGGTTGAAGTCGGTCTGCCGACCGCAGAACGCCGTGGAACGGATGTAGGGCACGCCGGGGTCGACAGCGAGGTCGAAGCCCAGACTGTCGGCCGTACTGACCGCACGGGGACCGGACAGACGGGTGAAGGCGTTCACCACCAGCACAGTGCCCTTGAGCTGCGAGGCGATGCCGGCAGCAAGCGTCTCCGAGGGGAAGCTCTGTCCGCCACGGTTGACAGCCGTCACACGGTAGCTGTAGAGCTGGTCGGGAGTGAGGGTCACATCGAGATGGGTGCCGCTGACAACCTGTCCGTCGTCGAAACCACCGTCACCCATGCGTGTATAGACAATGTACGAGTCGGGCTGCGCAGAGGGTTCGAGTGAATCGACGACAGCCTGCCACGAGAGACGGTAGGTGCCGGGGGCATCGCCGTCCACCGGCAGCAGCGACAGATGGTCGGGCGGCAAAGGCTGCACGGTGTACTTCGTGCCATGCATGGCAGCCACATAACGCAGCAAGCCCTTGTAGATGGCACGCGCAGCCACGAACTTGAACTGCGGGTCGTGCATGAGACGCATATCGTTGAAGTTCTGATGGGCCAGCAACTCGAGGATCATCGATGGCACGTCACTGATGCGCGACTCGCTGTAGTTACGGTCCCAGATGCCGCGGCGTGTCCACGCGGTGTCGATGACGGCACGCAGGTCGTGCGTCACCGATGTCATCACCTCATCGACCATGTCGCGCGAGGAGAAACGGGAGAGCCGTCCGTCGCCCAGCAAGCCATCGTGGAAACCGGTGGTGCAGATGCCGAGCGTGCCCACGACGCCGTCGGCATCGAGACCAGCATCGGTGTGCAGGGCAAAGGCGAGCTCAAGGGGTACCCGACGGCCTGTGCTGTCGGGACAATAGACCGAGCCGCCAAGCAATCGGTTGCCGGCATAGGAGCGCACGTTGATATCCTCGGCATAGTCGTTCTGTCCATCCTTATTGCCATAGTCCTCGTAAGGGAATCCGGCATATTGCGTATAGTAACGGGCTCCCTCCAGGTAGCGCGGCAGTCCGCTGACACCGGCCGTGCCGCGTGCCACCTCGCCCATGCCGCCGCCGAAACGTACGGCGTCGGCACTCACCACGCCCTGCTCACCGCTGTCGTTGACGAGCGCCACCATGCCCTCAGACGACAAGCCGCTGCCGAAGAGGAACGTGCCGAGGTACACCCAGGTGCTGCCGCCCATCTGCTGGTTGACACGGAAGTGGGTGGTGCCGCCCCGGTGCACCACCACATAATGGGCATCGCTGACACTCTCGGGCAGTGTCTGGTAGGACACATACACCGCATACTCGCCCGATGCAGGGATACGGGGTATCCACACGGCGGAGGCCGACTCGTGCCCGCCCTTCACCGTGGCAAAGGTACGCGCAGAGCCATCAAGGAACGGGTTGTTCTTATCGTGCAACGGGGCATCAGGAGCATGGAATCCCTCAGCGGCATCGTTCCAGGGGGTGCGGTCGCCGCGTTCCTCAATGTAGAGGCCCTGCTCCTGCGAGTGGGGGTCGTTGTCCACCACCACGCAGCAGGGTTGCGTATCGCGCTCCCGCGTGGTGTAGACCACCGCGCCGGCATTCTCGAGCATAGGGATGAGGTACGGAAAGACCACGGACTGTGTGAGGAGGTCCTCGCGGGTGCAGAAGAGCGGCGGACGTTGCCACTTCCACTGGCAGTCAGCATTGGCATAGTACGTGCCATGGCTGGCATTGATGGCCAGATGGCGCCCGGCAAGGCCCTCCGTGGGATGGAAGGGACGCGACATATTCTGCACCCAGGGGGCACCCGTATAGTTCTCCTTGCGTGTCCAGCGGCGTTCGTCGGGCACCTTCTTGCGATAGGACGGGGGGATGAGGTTGTCGATAGCGACGCCATCGACATACACCGTGAGGGCGTACTTGTTCACCGGTGCAGGCAGGACGGCATGCAGGTCGGCATAGATCTGCTGCACCGTCTCGGGACGGAAGGGCTGCTCACCGAATGCTGCGTTGGCATGCACATGCAACGTGCGCGCCGAGGGCAACAGCTCGCTCTTCACCAGCCGGCAACGACCGGTAGTGCATCCGTCCGGCTTATACTGAAGGAAATAGGACTTCAGACGGGCATCCACCGCCTTCTTCGACTGCGCCTCCGACGGAAGGGGCTGCATCAACAGCAGGGCAAGCAGCAGCACGCAATGCATCATGCACCGGAGAAAAGAGTGCAAACCAGCATCAAGTCTGGAAATCATCCCCGTGGCGGCAGCATATCGGCAGTGTCTCGTTGTCATTGCATCATTTGTCAGTGCAAAAGTAGTACATTTTCGACAAAAGTACAACGAATATGAAAATTATTGGGTACTTTTGCCGTGAGGTTCAGCAACCGGACCTTCACAGAGAACCATCCGCATGAGCAAGATCAGTATCCTCGTTGCCGTGTACAACGCCGCGCCATGGCTGCAGCAGTGCCTTGACTCGCTGCGGGCGCAGACGCTCACCGACATCCAGATCATCTGTGTGGACGATGCGTCCACCGACGAAAGCCCCGATATCCTCCGCAGAAACGCGTGCGAGGACAGCCGCATCACGGTGCTCCGGCAGAGCGAGAACCACGGGCAGGCCGTGGCCCGCAACCGCGCCGTGAGCGTGGCCGACGGTGCCTTCATGACCATGGTCGATGCCGACGACTGGCTGGCACCCGATGCGCTCGAACAGGCGTGGAAGGTGGTGGAGCAGCACCCGCACACCGATGCCGTGCTGCTCGACCTCATCAAGGTGTATGCCGACGAGCGGTACGAGCCTTACTGGCAGGAGCCCGGCGGCGGACTGTTTGGCAGCGAGGGGGTGCTGAACGGACGTGAAGCCATGGAGAAGAGTCTGGAATGGGGACTGCACGGACTGTACATCGTGCGCAGCGACATACAACGTGCCTACCCCTACGATGATACCGCCCGGCTATACAGCGACGACAACACCACACGCATCCACTACCTGCACTGCCGCGAGGTGCGCTACTGCACGGGCCGCTATTTCTACCGACAGCATGCGGCCTCCTGCACGGGAGGTGTCAGCCCGCTTTACTTCGAGAGCCTCGCCGCACAACGGCATCTCCACGAGATGCTGCAGAGCGAAGGCATCGATGCGGATATCCTTCGACGCTACGAAGGCTACCGCTGGCTACAGCTCGTGGACAACGTCTATTGGCTGGCTCTCCATCACGATGACTACACCCCTCAGGAACGACAGGTGGCAAAGGAGAAGATACGCGCCGCCTGGCACTCCTTCCACCGCACCGACATTCCCCACCACGTCCGCCGCAAGTTCGGCTACCGGCGCGGTCTCACCTTTGCAGACTTCTGGGCACAGGAGACGGTGTACTTCGCCCTGCGCCGTTGGATGCACCGACTGTGACGGTACAGATCCACATTTGCCAGTTCAGCTGTCGAACAGACGATTCAGGGTTACCATCCGCACAGGCGGCACAACAAGAGCAAGGCAAGGAAGAGCCACATGCAGGGCATGCCCGCAGGTTTCTTCTTCACAAAGAACAACAGCGACACGACAATGCCGTAAGCGGCTATCACCTGCAGCCAGGAGAAGTCGGGGACCTCGACAACACTGCCGGGCAGAGCCGCCACAGAGGTGACCACACGGTTCATGAACCGGACACAAAGGTTCAGCACGTCCGTCGGCAGGCATCCTGCAAACGGCAGGAGCTGGCAGAGCCACCACACGACGGCCGCGAGCATGGTGACATACACCATCGGGATCACCAGCAAGTTTGTGAGAAGGAAATAGGTAGGAAACTGCGCAAAGTAATGCAACGTGAGTGGCAAGGTACCTGCCTGTGCGGACAACGACATGACCACGATGCCACCCAGATAGCTGCCGACACGCTGCCACAGCGTAGGACGCTGCAAGGAGTCGTCGTGCGGAGCGAACACCTCGCCCGTGAGGAGCAGGATGGAGGCCATGGAAGCGAACGAGAGCTCGAAGCCCACATCGAACAGTACATAAGGGTCGCCGACCAACAACACCAGCGCCGACAGCGCCAGCGCATCCAGCGGCGAACGGTCGGCGCTGACTGCCTGCGCCAGCGCATAGATCGTGCACATGAGCACAGCTCGCTGGATCGATGGCGACAAGCCTGTGAGAAATGCAAACACCCACATCGCCAGCACGATAAGCAACTCCTGCACCCAGCGAAGGCCCCGACGACGGAACAACGGTCGGAGGAGGAAGGACAAGAGCATGTAGATGATGCCGACATGCAAGCCCGACAAAGCCAGCACATGGCTGACGCCGGCTTCGGCGTAGGCCTCACGCAACGTGCCGTCCAGGTCGGCACGGTCGCCCAGGGTGAGGGCACGCACCACAGCCTGTACCTCATCGTCGAGCAGAGACTCCCTGCCGTAGCGGTCCGACAGACGTGCACGGAGGGTTGCAGCACGCAAGGAACGGGCCGACGAAGGGAGGGGTTCCACACGGTCGGCACGCACATACACGGTGCCCGAGATGCCCCGATGACGGAGAAAGCGGGCATAGTCGAAGGTGAGTCCGTCGAAGTTCTCCGGAGGACGCAGGGTGACGCCCTTCAGCCACAGCGAGTCGCCAGGCACATAGGGTGGCGTCACAGTGTCGGCAGGCAGGTAGAGATAGAGTGCATGTCCGGCCACCTCGGCCTCGTAGCGCCAGGAACGGGAGCGCGCTGACGGGAACGACTCGATGCTGACGCGCACGTCCACGGGATGATCCGGCCACGCCACACACACCGCATCGCGCCGCTTCTGCGTAGCATAAAAGCCCAAGCAGAGGACGCCCGCCAACAGCAGCACGCTCCCCGTGGTGGGATGCGCATGGGTACCCTTGTCCAAGGATGTCAGCAGCAACGCGCCTACCCAGAAGCACGCAGCGACAGCCAGCGCCACCCACGTCAATGCCGATGGCAGGCACAAGGCACAGCCATCGGCAAGCAGTATGCCGATGAGGAAGGCCACGCTGACGCGCAGCAGCGGCCAGCGCCGACCGAAGCGACGAGGCATTCCACCCCAGCCCATCAGAGGGTTTTGAGTCGGTGAATGGCGGTCTGCGGATCGGGGCTGTGGAACACGGTGCTGCCAGCGACAAGCACATCGGCGCCCGCCGCCACGATGTCCGGCGCATTGGCGAAGGTCACGCCACCATCCACCTGCACGAAGGCAGGAGAGCCTGCAGCGGTGAGCATACGACGGGCCTCACGGACCTTGTCGTAGGAGTGCGGGATGAACGACTGCCCGCCAAAGCCCGGGTTGACGGTCATCACCAACACCATATCCACATCGCTGATGATATCGGCAAGCTGCGACACCGGCGTGGCGGGGTTGAGTGCCACACCGGCCTTCATGCCGGCGGCATGGATATCGGACAGGGTACGGTGGAGGTGCGGACAAGCCTCGGCGTGCACCGTCACCATATATGCACCCAGGGTGGCCAGACGGTCGATGTAGCGACCGGGATCCATAATCATCAGGTGCACGTCAAGCGGCTTATGGCAGAGTGGAGCCACCGCATCGAGCACAGAGAAGCCGAAGGAGATGTTGGGGACGAACACGCCGTCCATCACATCGAGATGGAGCCAGTCGGCATCGGAGTCGTTGACACGCGACACCTCATCGGCCAGATGACCGAAATCGGCAGCCAAGAGAGAAGGAGCAACCAGCGTAGGCATGGTACATCAGCACTCAAGGGTTGGCATGAGCTGCGGCCCGCACAGCAGCCAGCAGAGAGGCGCTGGGGGTAAGGGGCTGGAGACCTTCCAGCGCAGCACGCAGCAACACACGTACTTGTTCGTTCGAGGAATGAGTAGATTTTTTATCCATAGGCATCGTTTAGAGTTTACACTATAATAACGCAGCCTCAGCCTCGATTATTGTATGGGCAGAGAAAAAAAATGCTTAGCGATATTTTGTAAACGTGGAATGAGCCCGCCTCAATGTACGGTGATGGCCGCAGGAGCATCCACATCGATCTGTATGCCGTCAGCCGTACGGTGCCACTCCACACGGAGCGTACCGTAAGGGGTCTCCTTTGACACGCGTACCCAGTCGATACCCTCGGGGCACTGGGGGTTCACGGTCACCTCGCGATAGCCGGGAGCCGTAGCAACGATGCCGCCCAGAGCTTGGTAGAACCAACTGCCGATGCCGTTGTAGCAGTTGTGCAGACGGCTGCGGCTGGCATTCCAGTGTTCCCAGGTGCCGGTAGCACCGTTGTCAAGCATGTGGAGGTAGCCGGGATAGCCATGCTGCTTCAGCATGCCATACACGAAATCGGCCTCGCGGGCGAGCGTGGCCCACTCCGTAACCACGGGGATGCCGACAAGACCTGTAGCCAGATGACCGCCATAGAGGGTGGAGGTACGGTTCACCAGCTTGTCGCGCACACCCTTCACGAGGGAGTCGGGCACGACACCTGTCAACAACGGGTAGCACATGTCGATCTGCGTACCGGTGCCGTAGATGGAGTCTTCAGGATGGTAGTACGCAGCGTGTATGCGCCCTGCCAGCGTGTCGTAACGCTGACGGAAGGTGTCGGCATCAGCGGACTTACCCAGATAGACGGCCATCTTCTCCAGCTCGAGGTACACCTGGCAGAGGGCGCAGTTGTTGACCAGATCCACCGATGCTTCAGCCATCTGGTCCACACCATCGGGAGTGGCCCAGTCGCCTAAGTACCAGGTGCGATAAGCGGTGTCGGGCCAGCGGTGCAGGAGGCCATCGGTGGTATAGGCATCGACGTAGTCGAGCCAATGGAGCATGGTGTCGTAGCAACGGTGGAGCAGACGATCATCGCCGTAGTTCATATAGGTGCGCCAGGGTGCCTGCACGATGAAGCTGCACCAGTAAGGGCCACCACCGGCAGCGTAGGGACAGGGGGCGGTATGTGGCAAAGAGCCATCCGGACGAATGACATCGTTCCATGCCTGCAGCCAGTTCATGTAGAGGGGAGCGACGTTGTACATCGTCTGCAAGGAGAGCGTGGACGCATTGCCGTCGCCGCCATAGCCCAGCCGCTCGATGTTGGCACAGTCCACCATGTAGCCGTCGAAAGCGAGGTTCTGCAGGGTGTACTTCACCATGTCGTGGATGGCATTGATGTCGGGATCGGAGCACTCGAAGGTGGACGCATCGGCATAGTCGGTGCGCATGCGCAGGGCTTTGATATCAGACAGCTGCGGCTGCTGGGACACGCTGTCGAGCAGGACGTAACGGAACACATGGTGATTGAAGCGGTTGACGAAACGGTCGCCTTTCGGAGCGCCCGACGACACGTATTCGTTGCGGCTCACGAGGTCGGGCTGACCATCGGCACGCAGGTAGTCACCGAACGATGCCACCGACAGATGTCCGGCCGGCATACAAGGGAGATGGATGTCGAACAAACCGTTGACGACACGACCGAAGTCGATGAGCCACCGTCCCTCGCCAAAGGGTTCGATGCGGACAGGTGTCACCTCCTCCTGGATACGACAGGGCTCGCACATCTGCGGCACGGCAGCGATGCCGTCCACGTCCATCACATCGACAGCAGTCCAGGAGAGCTTGTCGAGCGCTTTCCCCGACAAGGACTCAGGCACTTGACGGGCATCTATACGCTCACCTACGAACTGCCACGGCTTCCACGTGCCGAGGTCGCTGTAACCACTCCAGCAGCCCTCCCACGAGCTGTCGGTGACAAGCATGGTCGTGGGCATGCCGTGGACATAGGCATCGAGCTCGGCCTTTACCAACGCGCCCTCGTAACGGGCACCAAAGGTCTGTGGTTTATACCATCCAGAGCCTGTCCACAGCAGCAGGGTGTTGGTTCCGCGGTGCAGGTACGACGAGATATCGTACGTGACGATGAGCGACCGCCGGTCGAGTTGCGACACGGCAGGGGTGAGCACGTCGTCACTCACCTTACGGCCATTGACGTACACCTCATGATAGCCCAACGAGTTGACATGCAGCAGATGGACTGATCTCGCATGCTTGACGCTGAACGTCTTCCGGAGCAGTGCCGAACGACCTTCGCCAGGCACACATCCGATATATTCGCCTTCAAGGGTAGCGTCGTTGACGACACCGATACCAAAACGCTGCGGAGCGCTCCAGCGGGTGGCTCTGCCCTCCCCGTCCCACACACGCACACGCCACCAGCAGAGCTGACGGGCGGTAAGGGGTTGTCCGCCGTAGGGCACCATCACCTGATCAGCAGCATACACACGACCCGTACACCACACATCGGCATGTCCACGAAGGAGACGACGACGCGAGGTAGCCACCTGCAGCTCGTAAGCAGTCTGCACCGTGGACGGGTGGTTCTTCCAACTGAAGTGCGGCTGTCCATTGTCAATGGCCAACGGCTCCACAAGATTCTCCACCCGAAGGTCATAGACGTCTCCTGCCCGCAAGAGGCAAGGTTGCAGGAACAGGACGAGCAGGAGGGCCGTCGCGGCTTTCCAGGGATTCATACGGAGGGCATGCAGATGGTTCATACGCATAATCAAATCTTATTTATAGCTGGGTTCTAAGTGGACTGAAGGAGGCAGGGAGGAGGGCCGATCACAGTTCATTCACCTTGAACGTAATCCGGTTCCAATCGTTGGCAGTACGTTGAAAGTCGAGTGTGGAGCATAGTGACCGCACGAGGGAGATGCCACGGCCACCGATGGAGAGTCCATCATCGCAGGGAGTGGACGTCAGGTAGGTCACGGGGTTGAAGTCATCACCATCGTGGACCATCACGAACAGCCCATCGCAGTACTCGGCACTGACGAAGGTGGCCCCTCCATGCTGGAACGCGTTGACGGCCAACTCTTCCATGACGAGAGCCGTGCGGTAGGAACAGCCGCACTCATCGGCAAAGGTGTGCAGGGCCATCACATCGTCGATGCCATGCAGCTGTGCGTAATGGCCTGAAAAGGTAAGACAGAGCAGGGTGATATCGTCGGACTGGGTGCACTCCTGTGCATGCTTACTGACCGCCTGCAGCACCGTAGCGGTGACCACCTGCGGACAATGGGACAGGCTGCTTCTGCAAGCATCCAACAGCCGTTCATCGCCAAACAGCACATGGTCCGGTCCCTCAGCCTCGGTGATGCCATCGGTATAGAGCAAGAGCGCATCACCGGCAGCGAGACAGCATTCGACGGTGGTGTACGTGGCATCCTCAAACATTCCCAACGGCACACCCTGACAGGCCTCCAGGAACCGGCAGTCGTCCTTCAGGAGCACCGGCGGGTTATGTCCGGCTGAGGCATAGCGCACAGTGCCTGTGAGCAGGTCCAGCACGCCAATCCACAAGGTGACGAACATCATCTCCTCGTTGCGCCGGCAGAGCTGGACATTCATATAGCTGAGCATGGCAGAGGGATCGGGGACGGTGGCATCGGAGAGGTAGGCATGGAACAGGGTGCAGCACTTCGTCATGATGATGGAGGCGGGAATACCCTTGCCACTGACATCCCCTACGCACATCACCAGATGGGTTCCCACCTGTTGGTACTCGTAGAGGTCACCGCCCACCTCACGTGCCGGTATGACCAGCGACATTACGTCCACGGGATATCCTTCGACAGGGACGATATGCGTACCCTTTCCCTGCGAGGTGAGCATCTTATCCTGTATGCCTGCCGCAATAGCGATGTCGCTCTCTATCTGCCTCAGTGCCATCTCCTCATCTGCCGACTTACGGATGGTGGCAGCGAGATTTGCCCGCACCTTCAAGGAATAGCGATGGTTGAGGAAAGCCAGGATGATGAGCGCAAGGAAAAAGAGGGAGAAGATTACCAAGGCCCGCATCCACATGGAGGTATGGATCTCGCTTTTCGGCACTACATTGACGATGTCGATATCCAACGTGTCGTAGTGCGTGGTGATGAAGATGAACTCCTTGTTTTTCGTGTCTATAGCCGGCACACGGTCAGCGGAGATACCTTCGATGTCGTTGTCGTCCCTCGACAGGGCATACGTATTGCCAATGGCATCGACGACATAGAGCTGACTGTTGTTGTAGAACTGCAAGTTTCTGATGTTTTGCAGAAGGGTGGCAACCCGCACGTCGGAGCAGAGCACCACACCTTTCCTCTCACACTTCATGTAGCATGTTGTCATGTAGTAGTCGGTGAAGAGGGTGTCGTCATAGGGCTGCGACCAGCAGGGCTCGCCCGTAGCCAAAGCCTTGTTATAGCTATCCAACTCGAAGCTGTTGATGTCGATGTTGCGCACGATTTTGTAGCCGTGAGCAATGTGTCCTGTGGAGTCGTTAGCAGCATAGTAGGTGATGGAGAAGTCATTCATGTCAGAGTCTTGCTTCTCTTCCCAGAAGTCAATGCAGACGTTGTTGATGAAGCTGTTATCCTGCAAAAGGCGCACCAGACAGTCGTAGATTCTGGCAGTGTCCGACTCGGCAAGGTCGTTCCGGTGGCTCTCGGCCACCAGCACCGACTCGATGGAGGTCGTCTTCACCTCAAGGTTCAGCACAAACGATTTCATCAGCGACGCGGTGAAATCCTCGATATGCTGCAGCTCCCTCCGGTAGGTAGTCAGGCTGACATAGGCCACCAGGCCACCCAGCACCAACAAGCTTACGAAGAGCACGGGGGTAAGCAGTTTCATACTGTTCGTTTTGTCGTTCATGGCAGGCAGTGTTTGGGGGAGAGGCTGAGTCAGAGGGCTGCTGTTCGCGGGTTCAGGAAAGAGGCACAAGCCATCACCATCCAGTGGAGGACCAGCTGTCGGTGTACCACGAGGTACCACGGAACCAGCTCAGCATGTTCTGGAACACCACATAGCTCTGCGGCACGAACATCGACACGCCACCGTAGTCCGAGCGGTTCACACTGTTCATGCCGTTGTTGTACGACGAGTACCACTCGTCCGTGGTGAGGCGGTAGGGCACTGCCTTGTCGAAGGCCTTACGCCACGTGGTGTAGTCGGCATCGCTGGTGATGAGGTGACGCATATAGCCGTTCATATCGTAGTACTCCGGACGCGCCGAGGAGGTGATGGGATTGTAGCGTTGGATATCCTCAAGGTCGTCGTCGATGGTAGCCACCACGTACTTGTCGAGCATCTGCTTGGTAAGCGTCTGCAGGTTCTCCAGCGCATCGGTCTGTACCACCGAGAGCAGTGCACCGAAAGCCATGCTCGACCCCGCATAGACGCTCACCGCCGTGTCGGCATAGCAGTGGTAGTAGGCATCGATGATGCCCTCCACATCGGCACTGCTGGCAAACATAGGAGCGACGATGGACTGGTAGGGAGCGCCGGGACCCGGTATCTCGGCCGGCGAGGCGATGATGTACTTCGCCGACTTGCGCAGTGTCCAGTCCACCTCTATCGACTGCATGAAGCAGGCATCGAACATCAGGAAGTCGAGCGCCGGATACTGCTCCAGCACCTCAGCGAGGGCGCTGATCTCCATCTTGTCGCCGTTGTTGCTGTAGGTATTGCTGCCGTTGTCGATGCCGATGGAGCGTGTGGCAGGCAGCCAGGCGCTGCCGTGCGACCAGTAGACGAGGCCGTAACCATCGGACGGATAGAGCGTGCGCACATAGTTGATCACCTCGCTGAGTTGCTCCTTGGAGGTGCTCACACGGTCTTCCTCATAGGCAAGCAACGTCTTGCGCTCCGCTTGGCCGTTCTTGTCCTTCTGCAGGACGTAGATATAGGGATAGTTGTCGTCATCCACATACACCACCAGCCGACAGTTCGACGGGATGTCGTCCACGGCAACATCCAGCTCGTCCATATCCTGCTTGTGGTAGTCGCCATAGCACAGGCTGTTCTCCGCCACCACATAGACCAGCACGGTACGCTTGATCGTGTCGTCCTCCGGCTCGTGATAGCGGCAGCAACCCTTCAGCAGCAAAGCTGAAAGCATGCACAACAGCAGGAGATTGAATGAATGTAGGTTACGCATGAAGTATTGAAGTGAATTTCTGTAGAAGATACATCATTACCGGAGAGCGGACGGACATCGGCATCACATGCCGCCGGGGCCACCCATACCGCCAGCACCGCCAGGACCACCCATGCCGCCGGGGCCACCAGCACCGCCGGGACCACCCATGCCGCCGGGGCCACCAGGACCACCAGGACCGTTCCCTCGAGGACCACCGGCCGGCAGTTCCTTCTGTTGTTGGACAGACTTCGTGTAGTCATCGTTGCCATCATCCTCGCGTACGAAGGAGAACTCTTCCGCCGGGATGACGTTCACCACGTAGTGTTCCTTCTCCAGATGCTTGAGCATCTTGCGGTAGCGGGCCGACTGTTTCTTGTCGTTGTCGCCATAATAGACCGCACAGGTCTCGTTGGTCTCGCCGAAGGTGCTCTCGATGTAGAACTTGATGGCGGCCGTGTAGGCATAATGGTCGCGGAGCTGGCCGTCGGGCTCGATGTAGATGCTGTCGAGGTACTGATAGGAGGTCACATAGGCGATGGAGTCGAGGAAGTTGATGCCGGCGCCATACATATAGCAGCGCACGGGCTGCAGCTTGGCCATCTTATCGGCAAGCTTCTGTGCCTCCTTCTCGGCACGGGCCACCGCCTTCTCCTGTTCCTTCTGCTTCTTGGCCTGTTTCTTGGCTTGACGAGCTTCGTACTTCGCATGCTTGCGCGCTTTCTTTGCCTCCTCCTTCTGGATGTCCTTCTCGGTCTTGACCTTCTTTTCCCCACTTCCTGCGAGGGCAGCAGGAGCATCGCAGGCAGCCACAGGCTGTGCAGCATCGCAGGCCGACACCGCATGCGCAGGCATTGCCGAAAGGGCACACAACCACACGATAACAGAGAATACTGTCTGTTTCATATCCGTAATACGCTAATTTGCGGCAAAGATAGCACTATCTGCTGAAAGCAGCAAATCTTTATTGTTTTTTGACATAAAAAAGGGGCACGATGACGTGCCCCAGCATTTCTTTTCCCACAAAAATCAGCCCAGGTAGGACTGCAGCAGTTTGCACCGTTCGTTAGAGCGCAGACGACGGATGGCCTTTTCCTTGATTTGACGTACACGCTCGCGTGTGAGGCCGAACTTGTCGCCGATCTCCTCGAGCGTCATCTCATGGCAGCCGATGCCGAAGAACATCTGGATGATGGCCTTCTCGCGTTCGGTAAGCGTGGAGAGCGCACGGTCGATCTCGGTGGAGAGGCTCTCGCTCACCAGCGAACGGTCGGCCATGGGGCTATCGTCGTTCACAAGCACGTCCAGCAGACTGTTGTCCTCGCCATCCACGAAGGGGGCATCGACCGACACATGACGGCCGCTCACCTTCAGCGTGTCGGCAATCTTGTCCACGGGGATGTCGAGCCGTTCGGCCAACTCCTCGGCAGAGGGACGACGCTCGTTCTCCTGCTCGAACTTCGAGAGGGCCTTCGTGATCTTGTTGAGCGAACCCACCTGATTGAGGGGGAGACGGACAATACGGCTCTGCTCGGCCAACGCCTGCAGGATGGACTGACGGATCCACCACACGGCATAGCTGATGAACTTAAAACCACGTGTCTCATCGAATTTCTCCGCGGCCTTGATAAGGCCCAGGTTTCCCTCGTTGATAAGATCAGGCAAGCTCAGACCTTGGTTCTGATACTGCTTAGCCACGGAAACCACAAAACGGAGGTTGGCACGTGTGAGTTTCTCCAATGCTGCGCGGTCACCCTTGCGGATGCGCTGTGCAAGCTCCACCTCTTCCTCTACGGTGATGAGGTCTTCACGACCAATCTCCTGCAGGTACTTGTCGAGTGAGGCACTCTCGCGATTGGTGATGCTTTTTGTAATTTTAAGTTGTCGCATTGATACTTAATTGTTTACATTCCTATTATGGAAAAATCGTGCAAAGATACATCTTTCTATTTTAATATCCAACTATTTTGTAAAAAATTTTATATTTCTTTAGCAAACCCCAAAAAAGCTGTACCTTTGCCGCCGCTTATGAAGGACAAGTCGATTCACATCTTCCTGCACGGCGCGCGCGATGGGGTTCCCATTGCGGCGGGCTATTTTGCCGTGGCCTTTTCGTTGGGGTTTGTGGCGCGCAAGGCGGGTCTGGACCCTTGGCAAGGCTTCGTGAGCAGCCTGTTCACGCGTGCCTCAGCGGGTGAATATGGCGGCTACACGCTGATGGCCATGCGAGGGGGCTACATAGAGCTTATCCTGTTGACGCTGGTGGCCAACCTGCGCTACCTGCTCATGAGCTCGGCGCTGACGCAGAAGTTTGCCGACGACCTGCCGCTATGGAAACGTGTGCTGACGGGCTGCTGTGTGACGGACGAGATCTTCGGCATCTCCATCGCCTACCCCGGCATGCTGCGTCCTGCCTACACCGTGGGCGCAGCCATCGTGAGCGGTCTGTGCTGGGCATCGGGTACCGCCGTGGGCATCGCAGCGGGCAACGTGCTGCCCGACGCGCTCACCTCGGCGCTCGGCGTGACGCTCTACGGCATGTTCATTGCCGTCTTCATCCCTCCGGCCCGTGCCGAGCGGGGCGTGCTCTGGGCGGTGATTGCCGCCTTCGTGCTCAGCGGCATCTGCGCTGTGACACCCGTGGTAAGAACCATGGATGGCGGCACACGCACCATCCTGCTCACCCTGCTCATAGCAGCGGCAGCAGCGGTCATCAAGCCCATCGACGACATCTCCTCAAGCGAAGCAACACCCTCCGATGATGAAAGACAGTAGCACCTTCCTTTATATATTGCTCATGGTGGTCACCACCAACCTCATACGCGTGTTGCCGATGACGCTCATCCGCCGGCAGCTGAGAGGGCGCTTTCTGCGCAGCTTCCTGCATTATGTGCCCTATGTGACACTGGCCGTGATGACCTTTCCGGCCATCACCGAGGCGACAGCCTCTCCCCTCGCCGGCATGCTGGCGCTGGTGCTCGGCATCGTGGCGGCATGGTTCGGACTGGGGCTGTTCCCCGTGGCGCTGGTATGCTGCCTTACCGTGCTCGTGGCAGAGATGTGCTAAGGGTACTGAAGCACCAAAGCACACAACCTGCGCACGCGTCACGCATCAAAGATATCTCGTAAGGACGTTCAGCAGCTGATCCACATCGATGGGCTTGGCGAGATGGTCGTCCATACCTGCCTCGAAAGCATTGCGGCGGTCCTCCGCGAAGGCATTGGCCGTCATGGCGATGATGGGGATATGCTGTCCCTCAGGGAGTGGGATCTGGCGGATGGCACGCGTGGCGTCATAGCCGTTCATGCGCGGCATCTGGATATCCATCAGCACATAGTCGTAGTAGCCGTAGTCGCCCCGTGCAGCGATGTCGCTGATGCGTTGCACCGCCACGTCGCCGTCGTCAACGACGTCAACGACCAGTCCTTTCTCCTCCAATATGTACTTGGCAATCTCCTGATTGAGTTCATTATCCTCCACGAGGAGCACCCGTCGGCCCACGATGCTCAGCGACGGGTTCTCCACGGCATGCTCGTCTGCTGATGCTGCCGTGCCGGTCTCCTGTTTCTGCAGGGTGAGGGTGACGGTGATGGTGGTGCCTACGCCGAGTGCGGACTGTATGTCGATGGTGCCTCCCATCAGGCCTACGAGGTGTTGCACGATGGACATGCCCAGACCGGTGCCTTCGATCTTGTTCTCGGTGGACGTCTTCTCACGGCTGAAGGGTTCATAGATACGTTGCAGGTACTCCTCGGACATGCCGATGCCGGTATCCTGCACAGTGAACGTGTAGGTAGCATACCCGGCACGGTCGCAGTCCACCTGCCGCGTGGTACAGGTCACGAGACCGCCTTCGGGGGTGTACTTCACCGCATTGCCGATGATGTTGAGCATGATCTGGTTCATGCGTCCGCCGTCGGCCAGCACACGACGGTCGCGGATGTTGCTTATCAGGCTCTCCAACCGGATGCCCTTCATCTCGGCATTGGCGCGCATGATGATAACGATGGCCTCGGTGTGGTCGATGACGTCGTAGGGTTTATTCTCAAGAACGATCTTTCCGGACTCTATACGGCTCATGTCGAACACCTTATTGATGAGTTCGAGCATATTCTCGCCCGCCACGGTGATCTTATCCAGACAGTCGTTGACCATCTCGGGATTGTCCTGGTTCTTCTTGGCCATCATCGTGAAGCCCGTGATGGCATTCATCGGGGTGCGGATGTCGTGGCTCATATTCAGCAGGAACGACGACTTGGAACGGCTGGCACTCTCAGCCATGTCGAGCGCCTGCTGCAGCTGTTCCTGTCGCATGTGCTCCCGCTCCACCTCCTCCGTCACATCAAGGAAGCCCACGGCAACATGATCCTCATCCAAACCCTTCATGATGATGCCACGCATGGTGCGCACCTGTTCATCCAGCAACTCGCGCACCGTGAAGGTGATCTCGTTCTCCGTGCGTAGCCGGCTGCGCACGTAGTCCTTGTCGATCATCTGCCGCATCAGTTCCCTGTCGTCAGGGTGTATATGCTTCTCTATGAAGGGGAACATATCGTCGTGGCAGCCGTCCATCCTGAATACCGACGACAGCATGTGCTGCATGTGTAGAATCTCGAATGAATCCTCCAGCAGGTTAACGGAATAGGCCGATGCATAGGCCTTGACGAAGTGGCTCAACAGCATCTCCTTCTCGGCCAGCTGGCGCGAGAGCATCATGCGTTCCTTCTGATGGGCATCCACAGGGGCGATGCCGACCATCACCGTCTGCGGGACACCGTTGTGCCTGCCGATGACGTGCAGCTCGAACTTCACCCACTCGCCATCGATGCCCTGGCCAGGCACAGGACACAGATAGACGGACTTGCCATCGCGGGCGAGCAGCTGTCGTAGGTAGGCACAGTCGGCAACCCGCTCGAAGTACGCACGGTCAGCGCCCGACACACGCTGTGCTAAGCCCTTCAGCACCTCGGAGTAGGTGTGCGTGAGCGCCACCTCATCCACGAAATCGCTATAGTTGCGGACAGCCCGTGCCATGTCGGTATCGAGGTCAAGGACGTAGATGCCCTTGTAGTTCTCGAGGATGGTCGTGCTCACCTGGCTCAGTAGCGTCTCCTGATCCCGGTCTCTGAAGCCCACGGCGATCTCATCATCGTTGATGGAAGACACCACCATCTCATACCACAGAGGCGTGCCGTCGACGACGCGACGGAACTTGATGCCGTAGGTGGGCGACTGTGCCAGATGTTCGCGGATGACGTCGAAGGATTGCTCATGTTCCATCAACGCGCGGTCGTACTCATAGACGAAGCGCTCGACATACATCTTGGACAGCATGTGGAAGTCGGTACTGGAGCGCTTCACCTCGATATGGCCTTCGCTGCCCTTCACCGTTTGGAACGAGGCATCGTCGAGACGCACGATGAGCACCGTTCGATAGGTATGGATATAGCTTTCAATCAGTTTATTGGATTTCTCTGCCTCTGCGGTGCTCATCAGGTACTGTTCCTGTTGCTGTAACTCGCGACTGATCTCCGCGTCGCGTTCGGCAAAGCCGATGGCCACAGAGCGCAGTGGTTCGTCCACACCCTCACACTTCACCACATCCATCTCAGACCACCGGAAGCCGTTGCCATAGTCGCGGCGGAAACGGATGGTGAACTTCTTCGAGTGGGCCAGACGGTTGCGGAAGCCCGCGGGGGACATCGCATCGAAGAGTGCCCGGTCGTCGGGATGCACAGCAGCAGAGTGCCCGAAGGCACGAAGCAGGGTGAAGCCATCGGTATACTGCTGCAGGAGCACATTCGTATCGGCCAGCACCTCATGGTCGAAAGAGAAGACAGAGTAAGTATGATTATCCACATTCATGAAGTACAGTGCCAGGTACTCGCTGGAGAGCACGCTCATGAGCTGCACACGTTCCTGCAGCTGGCGTTTCTCCTGCACCTCGCGTTGCACCGTTTCCTCCACGCTGCACAGTCCGCACACGATGCCGGTCATCTCCTGTTCCCGGTCCAGCACGGGGCTGAACTTCATCTGGTAGTGGCACCGTTCGCCATCGATGAGGGCACGGAAGTTGACGTAGTACGACGCTCCCTTCGCAAGCTTTTCCATGATGACCTCGCGCGACGTCACTGCCTCGAAGTGCGACCTGTCCTCCGGTGCAACGAGATTGCCACGCACATTCTCCAGACAGTGCGAGAAGTCCGTCTCGCCGTCGGGAACCGTGAGGTTACGGCGGAGGCGTTCGCTGGTGCGCAGCAGGGTGGCAGTACCCATGCCGGCATCGCCCCCCGGGGTGATGAGCGCCACACAGTCGAAGTCATTGGACAGGTTCTCCACCACCTTGCGGTAGGTGTAGCGTTCGCTCTCGCGGTGTTTCTTTCGGCTCCGGTACTGCATATACTGTGCCACCATCACCTCAGCGAACACAAAGAGGACGAAAAGCAGCCACAGGTTCTTCATCACAAACTCCTTGAACGAGATCGGCAGTACAAAGGGTTTCACCCATTTATCATGCAGGCGTGTCATGTTTCCATCGGCCTTCATCTCATCCAGAGCGGCATTGATACGCGCAGCCAGCGCGGACTCAGCAGGTGCAATGCCGAGGCACATGTAGCTTTTCCCGATACTGATGTAACCCTTCACCTTCCGGGCATCACGTGCGTTTCTCTCGGTAAGGAGTGTGGTACCTACCGAGTGGCGCATGAGCGCGCAGTCGGCCTCACCGTCGGCCACGGCGTGCAGCGCACGTCGGTTGTCGTCGTACAGCACGCACTGGTCCATCAGGTTCAGCATCTGCGCCTGTGCCAGCACGTTGCCGTTCTCCATGACGGCTATGCGCTTGCCGTACAGGTCACCGATGGAGTTGATGCGGTGCTTGGCGAAGACGATGAACTCATCGAACGATATGGGATCCGACTTCAGCAGGCTGTCCGTACCGGCGAAGGAGTCGGAGTAGTCGAGTGTCATGACCACGTCGGCAGCACCCGAGGCGATGGCAGCGAGGCACTCGTCCCACGACAGCAGCTGCAGGTCAAGCGTCATATGCAGACGGTCGGCCAACATGGCAATCATCTCCACGTCATGACCGGAGGGCTGCTGATGCTCGTCGTAGAAGGAATAGGGTTTGTAGTCGGCATCGGTGACGACGTGCAGCGTGTCGCCGTAGCCGTTCTGTGCCGTATATTCCACCTTCGGCTCGATGTGGAAGAGGTGCATTTGCAGCGCCACGACAGCGAACAAGAGCGCCACGAAGATGCCGAGCATGATGGCGTTCAGCCCTTTGTTGCTGATCTTTTTCATAGCAGCAGTATAGTTCGGGAGGAATTATTCGTTCAGTCGTTTCCAGTAGACCGTCTCGCTGATGCCGAGCACCGACCCCTTCACCTTGAGCTGACCGTCGTCGGTAAAGGTCACCACGACATTCGCCTTCAGGCCCCGTTGCGGGTCATAGACCTTGGTACCATCCCACTGCTTCTTCGAGGCGTTGTACTTCAGTCCCTTGATAAGCACAATCTTATTGGCAGGCACATTCCGCAGACTCTTGTCGGGATTGCGCTCATCGGTATACACCTTTCCGTCCTTGTCGTACAGGTCGCGCAGCCAATAGATCTGGCAGGTGTACGACCCGTCGGAAGCCTTGGTGAAGCGCACCTTGCTCACGTCGCTCCCCTGCTCCACCAGATACTGGCCTAAGATGTTGTCACCTTTATCGTTCAGCACGTTCTGTGCACCGACTGTCATCACCGCTGCCATCAGCAGTCCGAGCATCAATCCCTCTCTTTTCATAAAACTTGTTGCAATTTGGATTTATTGCGACAAAGATAATAAAAAAAAGTGGAATTGGCAAATTATTTGCCAAAAATGCGGCAAATAATCAAAGAAAAGTGCAAAAACAGGCTTATTTAAAGCCGCGCTGCGCCTTGATGTGCTCGTAGGCTTCGTTGACGGCGCGGAACTTTTCGGTAGCGTTCTTGACGACCTCCTCGCCCGCATCGGCCACCTTGTCGGGGTGGTACTTGAGTGCCATGGCACGGTAGGCTTTCTTCACCTCATCGTCGGTAGCATCGGGAGTGATCTCCAGCACGGTATATGCCCAATCGGCATCCTGTGCCTTGCGGTAGAGGGCGGCCAGGGAGTCGTAGTCGGCGGAGGTGATGTTCATGCAGGCAGCAATCTGCTGGATGACAGTCTCCTCACGGGTATCGAAGTCACCGTCGGCATTGGCCAGGTCGAGCAACATGTGCACAATCTCGAGACGGGTGGAGTAATCGACATGCTGCCCTATCTGTTGCGACACGGCCACAGGATCGATATCCTTTTTCAGCAGCTCCTTGAGGAACTGCAATGCCTGGCGGGCACCCTCCTCGTCGTAGTTGGCATTCAGGAACTCCTTCACCCGCTGCAGCTCCGACTTGAGCAGCCGTCCGTCGGCCTTCATGACGCAGGCCATGAGCACCAGCGTGGAGACGCGTATGTCGCCCACGCTGGCACGGGAACTACCCTGCGAGCTCTGCGTGCCCTGCCCTGAGCCGTGATCGGTGCGACCGGAGGAGTGGATCACGTCGGTCGAGCCGGCGAACATGCCGATGAACGAGCCGATGATGGCGCCGATGGGTCCGCCCAGCACAAAGCCGAGCCCACCCCAGAGAAGCATTTTACCGAAGCCCATCTTTTCCCTATTTAAAGTTCTCGTCTTCCTTATTTCAGTCCGCCTTCCTTATTTCAGTCCGCGTCCGCGCAACATGGCATCGGGGTTGGGGTCGGCACCGCGGAAGCGGCGGTAGAGCTCCATGGGTTCCTCGCTGCCGCCCATCTCGAGGACGTTCTGGCGGAAGCTGCGTCCGAGGGCTTCGTTCATCACGTCGCCGCTCTCCACGAAGGCCTCGTAGCCGTCGGCGTCCAGCACCTCGGCCCAAAGGTATGAATAGTAGCCTGCTGCATAGCCACCGCTGAAGATGTGGTTGAAGTATGGTGCACGGTAGCGGAAGGCGATCTGCGGGATGAGTCCGAGCTTGTCGGCTACGCCACTCTCGAAGGCGCCGGCCTCGAAGTTGCTGTAGTCGGTCTGCATGTGGCACTCCAGGTCGAGGAGCGCGGCAGCCACCAGCTCGGTTGTCTCGAAGCCGCTGTTGAACGACGAGGCCTGCTGGAGCTTCGCAATAAGGCTGTCGGGGATGGCCTCACCCGTCTGGTAGTGGAGGGCGAACTGCTTCATCACCTCGGGCTCCACCGCCCAGTGTTCCATGATCTGTGAGGGCAGCTCCACGAAGTCGCGTGCCACACTGGTGCCGCTGACCATCGGATAGCGACACTTCGTCAGGAAGCCGTGACAGGCATGTCCGAACTCATGGAACAGGGTGCGCGTCTCGTCGATGTTCAGCAGCGACGGGGTGTCGCCCGTCGGGGTGGTGAAGTTGCAGACGTTCACGATCACAGGGTCTTTGTCCACGTCTCCCACATGGGCCGCATCCACGATGTTGTTCATCCACGCACCGGCACGCTTCGTGCTGCGGGGGAAGTAATCGGTGTAGTACAGTGCCAGATGGCTGCCGTCCTCGTCGAGCACCTCGAAGCACGACACCTCGGGGTGATAGACATCGGGAGCCTCCTGTGCCGTGTTCACCTCACCGTTGGCGGGTGCTACGGGCACGCCCGCGAGGGTGAGCGGCCGGAAGGTGATGCCGAACAGCTTGTCAGCCACCATGAAGGCGCCCTTGCGCACGTTCTCGAGCGAGAAGTAGGGCTTTATAGCGGCCTCATCCAGCGCATAGCGTTCCTGGCGAAGCTTCTCGCTGTAGTACCACCAGTCCCATCCCTCAAGGGTGAAGTCGTTCCCCTCCTTGTCGATCATCTCCTGCAGGTCGGCAGCCTCCTGGCGTGCCTTGGCGATGGCAGGTTCCCAGAGGGTCATCAGCAGGTTGTATGCGGCCTCGGGCGTGCCGGCCATCTTATCCTCGAGCTGGTAGTCGGCGAAGGACTTGTAGCCGAAGAGCTGTGCCTTCTGCAGACGGAGCTCCAGGATCTGACGGATGAGTGCTTTGTTGTCGTGCTCGTTCCCGTTGTCGCCGCGGTGGGTATAGGCGAGGTACATCTCCTTGCGCAGTTCGCGCTTGTCGGAGTACTTGAGGAAAGGCTCCCACGACGGTTTCTGCAGTGTGAACAGCCATCCCTCCTTGCCGGCCGCCTCGGCACGGTCGCGGGCTGCCGCCACCACGTCGTCGGGCAGTCCGGACAGGTCGTCGGTGTCGGTGAGGAGGAGCGTGTAGGCGTTCGTCTCGGCCAGCGAGTTATCGCCGAACTGCAGGGTAGCCAGCGAGAGTGCCTTGTCGATCTCCACCAGACGAGCTTTCTGTGCATCGTCGAGCAGGGCGCCACCGCGCACGAAGTTCCGGTAGTACTTGTCGAGCACCATCTCCTGCTCGCGTGTCAGGCCCAGCGTTGCCTTGGCATCGTAGAGCGTCTTCACACGCTGGAACAGTGTAGCGTTCATGTTCATGTAGGCCGACATGTCGGTCATCAGCGGCACGATCTCCTTCTCTGTCTCCTTCATCACATCGTCGGCATCAGTCTCGTTGACGTTGGCGAAGATGCCATAGATGCGGCTGAAAAGGGTGCCACACGTCTCCAGCGCATCGATGGTGTTGGCGAAGGTGGGCTGCTCAGGGCAGGCGGCCACGGCATCCACCTCCTTGTAGTATTCCTTGATGGCAACCTTGAATGCCGGCAGGTAATCAGTGGATTCAATCTTGCTGAATGCCGGTGCGCCGAAAGGATCCGAAGCGTCGGTCAGCAAAGGGTTCTCGCGCGAGGAACATCCTGCGAGGGTAGCAACGACTGCAATCATGAGAAGGGATGAAAAGGGTTTCATTGATGGTTTAAGTATATTCGTTAATTTACTCTGTTATTGTCGCTTATTGGTTAAACTTTGAAGCGCTCCGCTTCAACTCCTTGCGCAGGGGGCAGTCGGTGTCGCGCAATCCGCGGGCGAACATGGCGGCGTTCAGGCGTGCTCCGAGGAGGGAGGTATGGGTATGGTCGTGCTGATAGTAGGGCGCGGCGGTGTCCTTGCTTGTGGCATGCGCGTCGAGCCAGTCGGCGGTGAGGTTATGGATGTCGATGAAGGGAGTGCCCATCTCGGCAGCCACCTCAGCAGCCCATGTCGCGCACGTGCCGGGACGGCGTTCGATGTGTCCGTCGGGCCATTCGTTGCGGGGGGTCATGGAGCAGACGATGGGCGTGGCACCCTTCTCGCGGGCATCGGCAATCATCTTGCGCAGATACCAGCCGTAGGTATAGACGACCTGGTAGGAGGCGTCTTTCTGCAGGCGATAGACATGGCTGCTGTCGGCGGTGCCCGGGATGTCGGCGCGTGCCTTGCCCACGGCGATGTCGCCCATATCGTTGTGTCCGAACTGTATGACCACATAGTCGCCCGGCTGCAGGGCGTTATAGACGCGTTCCCAGCGTCCCTCTTCGATATAGGTGCGTGCGCTGCGTCCGGCCTTGCCGGCATTGACCACGGTGACGCGGTCCTTCTTGAAGAGTGCCGACGCCACACTTCCCCACCCCCACATGCTGTCGGGAGTGTCGCGGTCCTCGTTCTTCATGGTGCTGTCGCCGCAGAAAAACACCACCGGTCGGCCCGCCACCCGGTCCACCGTCTCCTGCGGATACCAGGTGTCGGCAGGTGTCAGGTAGTCGGCCAGTGCCAGTCCGGGACAGGCCGCAATGGCTTCCGCTGCCGACAACGCATTGGCGCGGGCACCGTACGCCGACGAGTGGATACGGTCGAGGTAGAAGTGGTAGTCGGTCTTGGCAGGGCCGTACGTCTCGAAGCGTCGGGCAGCCGTTCCCTCAAGGTCCACCCACGGCACATCCATCTCCTCAGCGATCTGTTGTTGCCAGAGGGTGATGGACTGTGTCTTGCGGCTGACGGTGCCGTCGGCTTCCCAGCTGTTGCGGGGTGTGAGCGAACAGAGCACGGGATGTGCCCCATGGCTGCGCACGTCGCGGATGAAGCGACGCATATACTCACCATAGCTGTACACCGTGTCCACGATGCCCGTCTCGCGGATGGTCACCACCAGGCTGTCGGTGCCGATGCCGGGGATGCTGGCGCGTGCGCGGCCGCTGTCGTAGGGACCGTTGTCGTTGTGTCCCAGCTCGATGAGCACCCAGTCGCCGGGACGTACACCACCGAGCACTGCCGGCCACAACTGTTTGTAGAACGTGCGGCTGGAGGTGCCGCCGAGGGCATGGTTCTCGACGGTGATGCGCGAGGCATCGAAGTACTGATGTGCGAAGAAACCCCATCCCCACTGGCCGTTGTTGCCGTTGCCCAGCGTACCCGTGCGCATGGTGCTGTTGCCCACGAGGAACAGCACGGGATGGTCGTCCACACGACTGCTGCCGGGCACAGGACGGGCCGAAGCGGCTTTGTTCAGGCTGTCGAGCGTGAGGTCCACGACCCGGTTCACATCCTCCATGGGGGCTGGAGTGTGCGTACTGTCCTGTGCCACCGATGGGAGCATCGCGGCAAGGAAGAGCGTCAGCAGGGAGAACCGTATGCGCATAAAATTCTCACTCCTCATTCCTCACTCCTCATTCCTCATTATAGGCGCAGCCTCCCTCTCTGCCTCGTAGTACTCGGCAAAGATGCGGGCAGCCTCTTCCACCA
>R15__coassemble_349_pt1 | contig 65517 bp, 47 predicted proteins | sample R15__metabat2_low_PE_060 | metagenome-assembled genome bin R15 | reverse complement strand
ACGAAACCATCCGCTACCGTACATGGCTTCCCCTGCTGTGGGATGCAGCGAAGTAACCATTCCTCCTTTGCGTTCGCCTCGAAGACTTTTAAGTTCCTTTTAAGTCTAACTCGCCTCAGCAAAGGATGGATGCAAGCATCCCCCTTTGCGTTCGCCTCGAAGACTTTTGTCCCGAGGTTGTCAATTGTCATAAAATGGACCGAGAAGGGGTGCTGAGAGGGGTATTGGTTACCCTCCTTACTCCTCTCCGGAAAAGCTGCTGACGTAACATCCGGGAGCGGGGGTATAGAAGCAGGTGCTCTGCGAGCCGCGCCGAGGAGCTTGCCCTTCTCTACCAAGGTGCTGAGAATGCTGCCGGCATTCCTGACGGACTTTCTGACGGATTTTCATTGTTGCGGTTCTATGAATTGTTTGATAGCGGTTTATTGTTCCATTGACGGGCATCCCAAGTCGTGCATAACGTGTTGGGCAACCTTGCTCAACGCGTTGAGCCACCTTACCCAACGTGTTGGGTAAGGTTACCCAACACGTTTGCACGACCTGATTACCGCGGCAAAGATACTACTTTTTCGGCATAAACAATACATTTTACAGCCAAAAGTAGGTGTATTGACATAGGCTTTTTCATGTACTACCTTTGCATCGCCTTTGGCCCGGAAACACGATGCCGGCAACACCAAAGGCAAAAAACAATTTGGTCAGCACCACTCTTTCCCTCGCCAACGGCAGCTAGATGCTGCCCTTAAAAATCCCCGTTGCTTTTTACGAGCAACGGGGATTCCACAAAATCTAGTAATTGGATAAAAAGAGCTAGTACCTAATGTGCATTACTTTACAATGACCTTTTTTCCATTGATGATATACATGCCAGCCTGTGGCAAGGTAACCTGACGACCACAGATATCATAGGCCACAATATTGGCACCGCACTCAACAATCTGAGATATGGAATTGGCTCCCTCAGCGGTAAATGTAGTGTTCTTCGTTGAGGTGAAAAATGCCTGATGTGCCTCAATGCTGGTACCTGCCTCAAGGATTGTGAAGGCAAGGTCTGTACCATCAGTCGCAACTACATAGACATTATCGGCAGTAATATCTGTCGTTGTCTGAACTGTTGCAGTACCAGACAGAACCTGGTGAGAAGCATCGCCAAACTCAGGCTGTGCAGCACCATTCGCAAGACGGAAATAACAGCATCCTTCGGCACCTTTGACAACGACGCCATTGCCCGCTTTGACCATGCCATCGGTAGTCTCATTAAGGATAATACGGTCGTTGCTTTCGTCAATCTCTGCATAGTAAGCAGTGACACCTTCAGGAACGATGACGTCATAGTCGGCATAGAACGAGCCATAGCCATTGGCAGCGATGGTGCAAGCATAGGCAGGGACGCTGGTGGTGAACCAATGCTGAGCCATATCTGTGTCATCGTAGGCAGCACCCTCAACGTTGCAAACGCCATCCTGGTCAGCTGCTACAGCCTTTAGAGCTATTCCATTGTTGTCCTTGAAGGTAAATTTGCATCCCTCAGAGGAGAAAACTGGAGTCCAATTGGCCCATATGGATGTCATAGCGAAGACAGCCTCGCTCGATTGTGAAAGAGTGGCATTCGATGCAACTTCTAGATTATCAATATAATTGCCAGTTTTGAGGTTTTTGATGCGGAACGTGCCGTACTCATCCATCTCATATGTCCACATATACTTGGAGCTGCGCGGGGTATAAGGAATGGCTTCCCAATGCAGTGCATGAGCTTCAGCATCTTCATACAGATAAGCACGATTGTCTGGATCACCCTGCAATGCATTCCATATAGTAAATACCAGACCAGCCTTAGGAGCCACAGCACGCATATCATTGAGTTCTTTAACGGTAGTGGTGTCAACAGGAATCAATGACCACTTGGCATTAGGTGCATCCTTATAGACGCCTACGGAACGGTTGTTCCACTCGCAGATACCCATGTAAGAGTCAGCTGTACCAGGAACGAGCGAGAAGAGATGGAACAATTCGTTGCCCGCACCTATCAAAGTGTAGTCGGAGCCACCCGTATAAATCTCGCAGTCGTTGTTGATAGAAGTCCAACCATAGGCCATGTCAACGAAGGTGTTCGTGAGACGGATGTTGCTTCCATAACCAGGCTGTAACGACCAAATGTACTCTGTCGACATAGGCAATTGGTCCCATGCATCAGTACGGCAATACCAACCACAATTGACAGCACCCGGACCGGTAAGGTTAGAATAGGTAGCGTAAAGGTAGCCTTCGGTACCTGTGTTGTAAAGGTAGAAGTATTCACCAATCTCCGGCTTGACAACTACGAGAGCCGAAATAGATACCAAGAGGGCATCATAGGCAGCGGCAATTGTTTCGGCATCATCATATTGGCTGATAGATTTTCCGTCCTCGAGAGCTTGCAGCAGAGAAGTAGCAGACTCCTCGGTAAACTGACCCCATTCTGTGCCCATGGTGATATTCATTGCTTCGACATCGGTAATGGACTTCTGCAAGCCATACCAAGCATCCATCCAAGCCTTCAGAGCACTGGTAGATGTCACCAGATAATTGTACATCTCTTCAATCTCTTCTTCACCGCACTCCTGAGTAAGTTCTTTGGAAACATCAAGAGCATCAAGGAATGCAAATACGAGGTCTTCGGGCAGTTCGGTGTCGTCCTCGCTGACGCCCAAGGCCTCTGCCTCGCCGATGGCACGCTGGAGGTTGGACCAGAGTTGCTCCATATTAGAGCGGACACTTAAGTCAAAAGAAGTGACCATTGTCGTAGCGCCCCACTCATTCCAACGATTTTCGAATGCGAACTGGATGACATCGGTGGACTGGGGCAGCTCGATGACGAGGTAATGATTACCACGCTCAGGCTGGGGATCTTCCCAAGCAGTACTCTGGAAGAGGTTGACGAAAGCCTCGCTGAGGTTGTTGTCGATGAGACCGTTGAGGGTGCTGCCCGAGTAGAGGGCATTGGTGGAGAAGTTGTCGGCAGTGAGTTCAATACGGTTTCCTTCACCATCGAGCACATAGAACTCGTCTATCATGAACCAAGGACCATCACCTGGCAAGTCGTTGTTATGATAACCGACCATCGTATTGGTGACGGTAATAACAAAAGTCTTGTACTTCTTATTAAAGTGGAACACGGGGGTATAGACGCGGAACACTTCCTTGTCATAGCCGCAGAGTGCCGGATAATAATAGTTATCAGCAAAAAGTTCTGCCCAACCATTTACACTGCCTGTATGCGCATAGATTGGACTATCCTCGGATGGAATAAGAATACATTCGTATGGGAACTGCGATATGGTAACATCATCGGATGAAATAGGAATCAAGCTATTAAGTGCATCCTTCAGCGTTTGGGTGGCTGCTGCGATGGTTTCGATATCATCGGTTACAGAAATCTCCTGAGCAGCAGCATAGGCACTGATAAAATCAGCAGTTGACCCGGCATCAAACTGGTCAAGCTTATAGTTGATCTTAGCACTCTTTGCAATGACGGCCACATAGTCAGCCCATGTTGACTGCCAGTTGTTGACAGCATCTCTTGCTGCAATCAAATCATTATAAAGCTGTTCCAGTTCATCCTCAGCATAATCCTGCGTAGCTTCCTTGGCAGCCTTCAAGGCATCTAAAAGTGCAAATACAAGAGCATCGGGAACATCGGTCTCGTTCTCCTCGCTGAAGCCCATGGCCTCAACTTCGACAATGGCATTTTGGATGTTACTCCAAATCTGGTCAAAGTCCGAACGTACGGTAAGATTGAATGACGTAGGAAGAACGCTCGCTCCCCACTCACTCCAACGGTTCTCAAAGGCGAACTGAATAACATCGGTTGGCTGCGGAAGCTCAATAGCCAGGAAGTGGTTTCCACGTTCTGGCTGGGCATCCTCCCATGCCGTGGTTTGGAAAGTAGTGGCATAGGTCTCGTCTTCCTTGCAATCGATAAGGGTACCCATTGAAGAACCCGAATAGAGCGCATTAGTAGAGAAGTTGTCTGCAGTAAGTTCCATGCGATTACCTTCAGCATCCAACACGTAAAATTCGTCTAGCATAAACCAAGGTCCATCCCCATCAGTATTCATATAGCCCATAGCAGTATGGGTAACGGTAATGACGAAAGTTTTGTACTTCTTGTTGAAATGAAATACAGGCGAATAAGCACGTATCACATCCTTATCAATGCCACATAGGGCGGGTCTGGCATAGAAGGCTGCAAAGGTATTCCACCATTCTGTAACACCTTCCGTTTGGGGCAGCGCCGGATCATTGACGCTGGGTACAAGAACACACTCGTAGGGGAACTCCTCTACTGTGACGTCTTCAGCCTGAAGAGGCAGGCTGCTCACAGCAAAAAAGGCAGCTGTGAAAATAAACGCAAATTTTTTCATCGTTTTCTTTGTTTTTAATTTATTACACTATTTCTTTGCATGTTTTTTGTCGTACTTTTCCCAGAGCTTCTTCTTGGCAGTGAAGTCTCGCTGGTCCTCGGTGCTCTCACGGGCAGCAGCCTCAGCAATGGCCTCGTCTTCGGGCAAAGCATACGCATGGCGGAAGCCCTGCTGCTCGTTCCATCCCCCACGAGTAAAGTCTGGGAAGGCCACAGCTGCACACCCATTGTCCATGCTCAGTGCGCCCAACTCTGCCAAAGCACACCATTCGGCCAAGTCATAGACGTCCATATCAAGCGGAAGGCCATTCTGCAGGCAATAGATCAGACGCGCATCCATGATATAGTCCATGCCACCATGCCCCATCTCGCGGCCTAACTCACCGAACTTGGTAAGGATGGGATGATAATACTTCTGCATTAACGCATCATACTCTGGCTGTGCGAGAAACTCATGCCCCTGAATTTTACCTGCCATTTCACCGAGCCCCATAGCCGATGCTTGGTCATGCTCTACAAACAGTTTTGGGTCGGGATACTTGGTGGCCATGCCCCGGGTACCGGTGAGTTTGAACTTGCGATCGTAGGGTTGCGGGGTCATCACATTGTGCTGGATCTCTACCACCTTACCTTTGGCAGTACGCATAAGGGTGGTTGTGTGGTCACCCGAACGGAACGTGTCACAGGGCTCGCCGGTAATACGCGTAACGCCTTCACGGCCGGAGGGGCTATCGGTGTCCATAGCTACAAGCGTAGTGAAACGGTCGCCACGATGGATGTTGAGGCACTGAGCTACAGGGCCGAGGCCATGTGTAGGATAGATATCACCTCGATTTTCCTTGTTGTATTTCAAACGCCAATGGAGATTCAGGACATCGTTGTCGTCAGGATCCTCCCAATAGCCTTGCCATCCGCCCTCTGGGTTGAGGTAGTGAATATATGCACCTTCTGCACGGATGATTTCACCAAAGAGACCTGCCTGAGTCATAGCCAGCACATTCATTTCGTAGTAGTCATAGCAACAGTTCTCAAGCATCATGCAATGGCAACGTGTCTGTTCGCAAAGATCGATAAGTGTCCATATCTGCTCCAGGTTCATGGCTGCAGGGACCTCAATAGCCACATGGTGGTGATTCTGCAGTGCGCACACAGCCACAGGGAAGTGGTGGTTCCAATCGGTAGCCACATACACCAAATCAATGTCTGTGCGGGCACAAAGCTCTTCATAACCTTTTGCTCCACTGTAAATGTCGGCAGGAGGAAGGCCGGCTTCACGCAAATAGTTCTGACAGTTCTCGGCACGCTCTTCTTCATAATCGCAGAGGGCAACTATCTTCACACCGGGAATGTGACAATAACGGTTCACTGCCCATGGGCCACGACTGCCAAGGCCTACAAAGCCCACACGCACAGTCTCTAACTTAGGGGCTGTGAGTTGCAGGGCGCTCTGCTGATGGGTGGGGCGCTCGGGTGTATCAACAACGATGGTACCTCCCTCCCAATGCCAATGGGTGGAAGGACTGATGGACTGCGCCAGCACGGCCATCGGGAACAGCAAGGCAAGGAAAAGAATGCGATAGGGGTGTTTCATATTTTTGTTTTTAAGATACTATAGAAATTTAACTTGAATTTATTGGAGAGCGTTAAGCAGACGACCATTCAATACCACAGGCGATGTGCCTTCAGCAATGGTGATTGCATATTCGGTGCGGAAACGTATCGACTCCTCCTCATCGGGCAACCATAGCGCGGCATGGAAAATTCCCTCAGCATCACTTGGCAACTCGCCATTAAGCTCCACCGTCACCTCCTGCCATGGTTCGAAGGAGTGCGCATCGGTGCCCGTAGCAAACTCATAGGCTGCACCCTCATCGTTATAGAGGACCAGAAACACCTCCCGTGGATTGATAGGACGCGAGGTGCCGACGTTACGGATTACAACCTTCCCAGTATAAGCGCCATGGGTGAGAGCGCCCGTGCTTTGAATGACCTCAAGGCGATAGCCCAGATGGTCACGGATGTAATCGTATGCATTGGGCGAGGGATTGTGAAGAAAATAGTTTTCATCACATGGCAGTCCATAGAGCTTCAGCATACGCGCAGTGAAGTTGGTCTCCTTCCAGGCGTCAAGAGCTCCCGGGGTGTCAAAAGGCTCATGGACATGGGTGAAATTGAATGTCGTATAGTGGTGCTTGACGAAACGCTCAAGGGCACTGACGGGGTTCATGCGCACATTATCGCACCAACCACCCCAAAAGCATTCACCATCCACAGGGATACGCGCGCTCTGCTCGGTCACTTTAGCAAATTCCGGATCCTCATCGTCAGTCACCACACGCTGATTCCCTGCGCCGAGGAAGGTGCCGGCATCGGTGAAGTTGGCCAATGTGCCGTCGTTGAAGAAACCCACGCGGTCGATGTTCTTTCGCACCAACGATGATTTGCTTTCAGCAATATCGCGATAGGCCATACGACGCATCATAGTGCTGCGGTTGTCGGGGAGCATCTTCAGGGTGGCATTTACTACTGAAGTCACAGCAACAGGGTCTTGATCTAGGCCATTAGGATCACTGTGAAACTCGCCCCATAGACCAATCCAGCCAATCTGCAGGCAATAAATGACATCGGCATTCTCGCGCACAATAGGTGTAAGTTGTTCAATGTGGCTAAGAATACGGTTGAGCGTGGGTCCGGGTTGGCCTTCACCATTACAGTAAGCAAAGCGCAGGAGGAATTTCACGCCTTCCTCGCGAGCACGGTCAAAGTCGGCTTGCAAGGCAGCCAACTTCTCATCCGAGATCTTCTTGTCAACATACTTGTGCAGGTAGCAATAGCCCTGCACCATGCTGATGCCTTCACTCTTGTATTGTGGTATGGGCCATTTGTTGCGGTATATAGGAGCATCTCCTTCCTCAGCGGCGATGAGTACCTCATGGCGGTAGCCACGCTCAGGATTCCAAAGCCCGTCTTCTGCAAAAGACGGCAACAAAGAAAGGCTTAAAAGACAAAGGGTTTGTAATAACTTCTTTCTCATGGACATTATTGCTTTTTCATTACTTTTTTTCCATTGATGATATACACGCCAGGAACAAGCTGTGGGAATGAGTTCTCTACCCTGCGTCCTGTCACATCAAAAATACCTTCGGATACATATTCCACTTCAGTGGCAGTGATGCTCTCGGGGGTAGTGACAGTGAGAACACCTGCCTTGTAGAGCAGCGTATAGTTGGTAGCCAATCCACCCTCTGGCATAATTGAATACTCACCCGGAGCAGACTCTTCATCAGCTTCACAGACGAAAGTAGGGAGAATCGTGAACACCGAAACATCTTCGCCACCCACATAACCGCGAGCAGTAAAGGTAAACGATGGATTAGGCTCCCCCATGGGACGTGTAACATTATCGGCTTGTACCACCAGACGCGCCTCCTTGACAGTGAGCACTGAAGGAAGATAAACAAACTCATAAAGGCTATCGTTGAGCAGCGTGCCACCGCTGACCGTTATGGCATATTCGCCAACAGGAGCCAATGGACCTGCCTCACATGAGGCGACAGGCATCTCACCGATTAACTCTTTCGCTACATCGCCATCAAGACCTCCTTTGAAATTAACATAGAGTTTGGGGTTCGCTGCACCATAAGCACGGGAATAATCGCGCGTACTGGCATAGACGGCCGCACGGCCAATGGTGTAAACAAATGGTATCTCATAAGTGTAAGTAACGCCTTCGATTTCCACTGTGAGGATAGCTGTGGAATTGTAGTTGCCCATTTCGGTGGCCATAGCATCCGTGTGAACCGTTGTACGGAAGTCACTCATGACGACTGGTTGCTGCGGTTTTCCCGTATAGTGATACTTCTCTTGCAAGCAGGCAACCCATCGAACGATTGCACCGGGGATAAAGTCCGCGTAGGCATCGGGTGAAAGAGTCTCTACCACAATACTGTCGGGGATATTGGCTATGGCTCCCCCAGCAATAGTTGGAGGCACCTGCGATGTGGCTACCACTTTGGAAAGCTGCGAACAACCAGCCAAAGTGCCGCAGCCCAGTGCCGTAATGCCATCTGTAAGAATAACACGCTGAATGGATTCACGGTAGATTTCCCAAGGAGCATCGGAGGGGTCTGCATAGTCAGGTACAGTACCGGCACCCTTGAAAACCAAGGTACCCGTGGCATAATCAAAACGCCAACGTACATCATCGGTGCATGAGCCTTCAGCACTAGGTAATACATTCAGCCGACGACCTTCTCGTTCAACAACATCAACACCACGGGCAATGGCAATGGCATACTCCGGACGCAGACGGATAGATTCCTCTTCGTCGGGAAGCCAAAGAGCCACGCGCAATGATGCACTGGGGATAACATCATCTGGTAAGGTCAAATCCAGGTTGATGCTTACCTCCTCCCAAGGAGTGAACACACGGGCATCTATACCCAAAGGATATTCATAAGTATGGCCCGCTTCATCATATAATACTGCATAGATGGGACGAGGATTGATGGGACGCGATGTGCCTACATTGCGTATGGAGACGCAGCCTTGATAACAATTGTTGATGAATGAACCCGTATTGGATGTCATCTCAAGCCGATAGCCCAAGTGGTCACGGATATAATCGTAGGCTGTGGGGGAAGGGTTGTCGATGAAATACCCTTCGTCACAAGGAAGACCGAAGTACTGTAACATACGAGCAGTAAAGACCGTCTCCTTCCAGGCTTCGATGGGACCCTCACCATCAAAATCACCGTTTGTATGAGTGAAGTTGAAGGTGGTGTAATGGTGTTTGTAGAAACGTTCCAATGCTGCATAGGGGTTCATGCGAGTATACACGCCGTATCCTGCCCAAAACGACTCGCCATCCACAGGCAGATGATCAGACTCCGTACATACCTTGGCAAATTCAGCATCTTCATCTTCTGTGAGCGGCTTCTCCGTGCCTAAGAAGGTGCCTGCATCAGTGTAATTAGCCAGTGTGCCATCATTAAAGAAACCTACCCGGTCAATATGTTTCTTAACGTACGGTGAGTTATTTTCGGCCACATCACGGTAGTACATACGGCGCATCATGGTACTGCGGTTCTCCGGCAACATGCGCAACGTGGCTTCGGTGACAGAAGCGACTGCCTTTGCATTGGTCGTAAGGTTATACGGATCACTGTGGAACTCTCCCCATAGTCCCAGCCATCCTATCTGCAGGCAGTAGATGACATCAATGTTCTTACGCACTATAGGCGTTAGCTGCTCAATGTGTTTCAGCACCTGTACCAACGTGGGTGCAGGCTGCGATGCATCGTTGCGGTATGCAAAACGCAGGAGGTACTTCACACCTTCCTCCCGGGCTCGGTCAAAGTCAGCTTGGAGCAATGCCAACTTGGCCTCAGAGATATTACAATCATAGTAACGCTGTAGGTAACAATAACCCTGCACCATGGTTACACCCTCACTCTTGTACTTGGCAATGGGCCAGTTGTCGCGATATATGGCAGCATCGCCCTCTTCCTGTCCAATCAACACTTCGTGACGATAGCCACGCTCAGGATTCCATAGCCCATCACCAGCAAGGCAAGCTGGTCCACATGTTACTGCGAGTAGCAGGAAGGCTATAGCAAAATGCGTATATATGTGTGTATAATTCATTCTATCACTTTCTTTTATCCTCTGCCGAGATATTGTCGTTACGCAGCCACCCTACAGGCACCAGTTCAAAATAGTCAAGTCCGATGCCATTCTCGTTGATACCCTTCACTCGAATCCAATGAACATCTTCGGAAAGGTACTTGGTGGTAATGACCAGCCGGAGACAGGCGTTGGAGTTACGAGCCGAACGCGCTCCTGAATTCACCTTGAACGACGAGGCACCCTTCAAGTAACCACGGTTCTTCATCTGCTTGTCGTTGGCCATCCCATTATCATCTGTATTATCATCCAACACCCATCCCACGCGAGGATTATCAGCCATGATGGACATGTCCACAGGAATTCCCGTGGCTACATCGTCCATATAATATTGGATGATACCACGAGTGGGGCCCGTGTTGAAAGCCAGTCGAATCTCATAAGTGCCAGCTGGCACACGCGGGAAACGGAGTGCGAGGTCACCGCCACCATCTATAATCCACTCATCGTTCTCGTAACTGATGTAAGTGTCAGAAGTTCCCAAATAACGGAAACCGCCAGTACTGTTGCCCTCACCATAGAAACGTACATGGTCGCTGTAACCGTATGGCAGATACATGAAATTATAGTAGTACTGCAGCTCAAAGTCGGGATTAGAACACCAGCGAACATTGTTGTTGATGACTTCCGGTATGAGGGCCGAGACATCCAGCCGGATAATCTGGTTAAGCACATGACCTGCCATAAGATCCTCATCATAGATAAGAGGATGATCAATCAGAAGAATAGTCCCATTAAGAGCTTCTTGATTATAACTGGGGTATCTTTCGGGCATGTTTCTCACATCTACCGGATTGAGTACATGGACATTGGCATAGGCTCCCGTTTTGCCACACTGACATTGCCATGGGTCGACAGAGATACAATCACGGCTGAAATTCAACAGCATCTCTGTGCCATAGACATCTCTGCAGCTGAGCGGCTTGGAGATTTTAATCATGGTGCCTTGCATCGTTTCAAAGAACTCTTCACGATCAACTGTATTATAGGAGTTCACTTCAGAATTAAAAACCTGATTACCCATGCAGAAGCCCTTTAGGTCGTGGAATACGGCACGGGTATATAACAATTTGACGTTGAGCACATGGTAAGCCATGAACTTATAAAGGGCATTGTCGGCGCTTTTGAAATCAGGATCCGTGGCATCAGGATACCATTCAAGAGACTTGCGATACAAATCACTGACATTGTAGATACCACAGGCATGGAACACTGAGTCTGGCTCGCAAAAGGCAGTGTAGCCATAATAGTGCTTACGTGGAAATGTTTCGTTCTTCTGTTTGTATGTTTGATCAATGTATTTCTGCATGTCGGCTTCTAACCCAGTCAGTTTGAGCGCATCGGAGAAAATCGTAAGAAAGGAGGTATCATCAATCTGGACGGGAAGTGTATTGGCTGAAGGGTTCAACACACCACCTACGGTATGTAAGATGCCGTTTTCAACTTCCTGATCACCCTCAATGATTTGTGCCCCATTGATTAAAAGAACGCCACGAAGATTCTCATCCACATCGAAACTGAGGGTAAGATACCGATCGCAAAGGTTACGTTCAGGAACCACATCGCCTCCAAGGTCAAAGGTTGCCATTTTTTTCATGAGGATATGAGTGCCAGCAATGACACTGCACATCGAATCACTCAGTTCCTCCAGGACGGGTGATGTGATGCCCGTCCATACCTCTCGCTTGGAACCCGGTTTTAGTGATTCTCGCCATATACTATCCTGTTCAACAAGGAAACGGCACACGGCGTCATTGGTAGGTGCAAAACATGTGTAGGTGCCATATGCCTTCAGCATGCTGAGCCGACCACTACGCTCTAGAATGTAGGTAAAGTCACTGTAAAGATCGGGACTGCCAAGCAAGACACTGGCAACGGTTTCACCCCGGAAGGTATAGCGCAAACTGGTATCGATTTCTTCATGGCAAGACGATAAAATCAGTACCGTTAATAGGACAAAAAGTAAATGACGCAAACGCGGAGGCATACTTTCATTATTTTTCGGTTACAAAATTACTTCAACAATAACACTGTGAGCTGAAAAAACAAATCAAAAAAAACTAAAAAACAAGTCAAATAGCCCAATTATCCGTGTGGGTACTTGTTAGGAGCATTTTAACCTATGGAAAGTTTGTGAGCATTTGAGAGATGCAGACTGTTCTCAGAAACCGTCAAATGAAAGTTGACCCTAAAAAAAGCTCAATCTTTTGGGCGCAATCCAGCTGCATAGTCAGAAGGTTTGACACCGAACTGCTGTTGAAAAATCGTAGAGAAATAGTGTGGGCTATTGAAACCCACCATGAAGCTCACCTCATTCAAATGGTAACTGCCGCTACGCAGCAGATTGGCGGCATGACGAAGACGGATGAGCCGAATGAATTCACTGGGATTTTGATTGGTGAGCGCCTTGATTTTCCGTGACAGCGTACTTCGGCTCATATGCATAGCTGCAGCAAGACCATCTATGTTCCATTCACTATCATCAATATGCTGCATGACACATTCTGTCATTTCATTAATCAGCCGTTCATCTGCCCGGACATGAGCAATGTTGCTGATTTCGGCCATCGGCTCATGCGCGAATTTTTCACGGAGAAGACGGCGGTTTTCCAGCAAACTGGCAATCTGTGCCTCTACATATTCCATTTTGAAAGGCTTACCTATATATGCATCAGCTCCATCTTCCAAGCCCTGGATATGGTCCTCAACGGCTGCCTTTGCAGTAAGCAGAACCACAGGTATATGGCTCAACTCAATGTTGTTTTTGATATCGTGACAAAGTTCCAATCCATCCTTGTGTGGCATCATTACATCCGAGAGTACCAGATGTATGATATGCTTTTCCAACAGCTGCAAAGCCTCCATGCCATCCGCCGCCTCTATCACATTATAGTGCTCGCGCAAGCGTGAAGACAAATAGACACGTAAATCAACATAATCTTCCACAACAAGCAGCGTGGTACCTTCGGCCGTTTTTATAGCATCATTGGAGATATCTTCATCATGCATTTGAATATCGGCCGTCACATCGTTCTGCAACAACAAAGGCACCTCCAACACGAAAGTGTTTTCTGTAACACTGTCGCCCATGCATAAATTACACCCTTGCATTTTAGCCAACGATGAGGCCAAAGCAAGGCCCAGGCCCGTGCCTTGTGTGGCCAACCGTTCATCACGCACCTGCACAAACGGTTCGAAGATCTTTTCACGCATATCTGTCGGCACCAATGCCCCATCGTTGCTCTGCATCAGGATGGCTGAACGCATCGACTCATTGACTTCAAGGTTCAAACGGATGTAGCTGCTTGCATATTTCACCGCATTGGATAGAAGATTGTCAAGTATTTTCTTCATGGCGCGGGCATCGATACAGACGCGAACCGCGGATGTTGGTAAACTGATTTCCATACGCAATCCGCGAGCGTCAGCAAACGGCTGGAATTCATCCCACGTGCTTCGCACTATGCCAGTCAATTCTTCTATCTGAGGAGTAGCCTTTCCTGCACCGGATTCGGCCTGCCGGAACTCCAGAAGCTCATTGATGAGATTGTTGAGATTCTCGGCACTGCGTTCCACCAGCGAGAGGGTTTGTTTGACATCCTTTGGAAGCTCTTTCTTTTGCAAGGCATGAAGTGGATCGCGGATAAGCGAGGCGGGGGTGCGTATTTCGTGAGCGATGTTTGTAAAGAAGTCTATCTTCGCTTGATAGAGTCTGGCATCCTCCTCACGCTGTCGTTGCATCTGGGCCTGTTCTTCACGGACATGCAACCGCTTGCGGGATATGCGCACGGCATAATAAGTAATGGCAGCCAACAATGCGATATAAAGGACGAGACACCCAGGCGATGCCCACCATGCAGGTAGCACGCGTATGCTCAATTGAGTCACCGTGGCATTTCCACCCGCACCACCTCTTGCTGGCTGAATACATAACTTATAGCGTCCTGGTGGGAGGTTGTGATAAGAAATGCGATTGTCGTTACCTGTATAGTTCCACTGCTTATCTAAACCTTGCATGCGATAGGTAAATATACCTTTATCTTCGTGAGCATAATCAAATGTGGTAAAAGAAAGCGTGAACGTATCATCGTTATGTCGCAGCCGGATGGCTTTCGTGTAGGGCATAGTCTCAGTGAGCGTTGGATGCTTCCCGCGATGCCTTGATACATCGGATTGTGGAAGTACTTCTTCGTTGTGTATATACAACGCTGTGAAGCATATTTCAGATGAAGAGGCTTGCACTTCCTTGCGTGAGCCATCGGCCAACACCAATCCTCCGAAGGTACCGAATGCCAACATCCCCGATGACAGACGGACCGCACTTTTCAACGTGATGTGTTTGGAAGGCAACCCATTCTCCACACCATAGGTTGCCATCACTTGATGATTGGCAAGGTTGACGATTGCCAATCCATCACTGGTGCCGGCCCACAAACAATGTCGTTCATCCTCAACCATACAATTGACAGAATTGCTGGGAAGTCCATCCTCAACAGTGATGCATTCAAAACAATCGGCCGACTCATTATAGCAGCACATGCCCCCTCCCTCACTTGCAAACCATATATGGCCATCGCTATCGATGAGGCTATGTGCCAAGTAGTTGCCACATATTGAGGTCAAGTCTGAAGCATCGTGGAAGTAACTTCTCAGGTCGCTTGTTTTAGGATTATAGCGAAAAAGCCCATTCTCAGTCAGCAACCATAATATTCCATGTCGATCTTCTTGTATATCCGTCAGATTCTGTACATTATCCAAGAAGAGCGTAGGATTATTGCCTGAAGAGGGATCAAAACGGTAGATGCCATTTGATGTTGAGAACAACATCGTACCATCGCGTAGCTCGTTCAGCACGAAGACATCCGTTCGGTTCATGTAATGCTGAAGGTCATTAGTCTGTGGGTCATACACATACAATCCGCTTCGATAGGTACCGAGAATAATCTTCCCTGAGATACTCCATTTCCCACACTGAATGTCAATCTGCGACAAGTCGGTACCATCTGACGCCACCACCTGTGTGCATATTTTGGTTTCTAAATCAAATTTGCAGAGACCACCATCCTCTGTGCAGATAAACAAAGTATTCGCATCACTCTCTATGATGGAACGTACAATGTTGCCCGTCAGCATATTGTCGTTAGCTGAATAGCAATCAAACATTGTACGGCGGCGAGGGAAGTAGGTAACGCCGTTAAAGTTGTTCGCCACCCAAATGCCACCATGTGCATCCTTGCAGAGATCGAGTACCACGTCCATCTGACGGGGCAAATAGTCTGGAATGTTGGCTAATTTACCATCATGCAGTAGATAGAGTCCTGTCTCAGAACCTATCCAAAAAGTACTCTCATCAATGCGAACAATCGAATTAGGATAGAAATCCTGGGCTTCAAGGGTACATTCATCTTCCACCTCCACCATTTTCATTCTGCCCGTATTGAGATCCACAACGTATAACCCTTCTGAGCGGGTGCCCAACAACAACTTGCCCACACCATACTCGTAAATCAACGATGGCTCAAGATCATATGAAACGATGAGTTCGAAAGTAGTGCCGTTATCCGAACTGCTGTAAAGCCCATCGGAAAGGGCAAGATAAAAGGTATTACGAATTGCATAGATTGCTTTTCGGCCGTTGTCCATACTCGCTGGTAAAGTCTTGCCAAAATGCTGCAGCACGCCATCCGGTGCGTATCTGAACAAACAGCCGTGAGCAAGCATCCAAATGCTTCCATCTTCAGTCACTTGCAGATAGCGGACAGCTTTGACGGGTGAAAATCCATCTTCAGTGGTTGCATTAAAATCTGTAAAGGTATCCTTGTGCGGATCATAGATGCAAAGTCCATTATCCGTACCAATCCACAAGCGACCGTCCTTGTCTTCCGTCATACAGAAAATACTTTCGCTACGCAAGCCCCCATGCAATCCGGTACGATGGCTGATGCGAAACTCATGGCCATCATATCGATCCAATCCATAGCGTGTGCCGAACCACATAAATCCACGGCTGTCTTGCATCACACACTGCACCGTACTATGCGACAATTCCGCCAGTTTATTGAATTGCCCTACATTCATTTCTGTCCATGCACATACCTTGGTGGAGCTAATCATCGAAAAGCAGCAGCATGCGAACACTGCTACCAATAAGTTGAAGGATTGGCACAAAAGGGATGAAAGGCGTCTTACAGGCATACCATAGATAATATACGGCGTTCGCAATAAATATTTGCTACACAAATCGAAATTCAGTGCAAAGATAATATCTGGCAAGTGAATAACAACATTTTGGCAGAATTTAGCACCCTTTTCCCTTGCGTTGGCGCAGCTTGCGGCGAATCTTGTAGGGCCAGCGGGAGATGCGCTGGGGCACCTTGATGATCCAGCGGATGACCTTGTTGCCGACGAAGGACAAACGGTCCATAGGGCCGAACTGCGGCAAGGGGAGTCCGCGCTCGCCGTATGCCTCACGGATGAGGGCATCGATGCGGTTCTTCTGTCGTCCGCGCTCAGGCTCGAAGAACTTCACCGCCCACGAGGGGGTGGAATAGAAACGGGCGAGCCACGAGTGCTTGCAGAGCACACGGCCCTGCTCGTCGAGGAGCAACGTGGAGATGCCGTCGGCATGCCGCCGGCTGGGCAGGTAGAGGGTCTTGAAGGTATAGGCGAGCCAGAGGAAGAAGGGGTAGTAGGGCTCGTACTCGTAGCGGTCGAAGGTGTAGCGCGTCTCGAGCCGTTCCTTCGGGAAGGCAGCCACCATCTCGTCCTTATGACTGGGATAGGAGAACGCCTTCACTGCCGCGCGACTGAAGCGGGTACGGATGAGGGACAGGTTGAAGACATTGAAGAAGGGGTTGGTGACGATGGGGTTGCCACTGCGCGGGCACCAGCCTCCCCCATCGGGACAGCCAGCATTGGCATAACCCCCCTCCACCACACGGTCTACCAGGTCCAGCAGGGCATCGGGGTTGACGAGGAAGGCATCCTCGTCGATGTTCACAGCGATGTCACACTCCTCATCGCGCAGCATGGTGTAGAAATAGCCATCGGCACTCTGGTCGGTGAGCCGCACAACAGGAATGCCAAGCTGCTCATAGAGTCCGCGTGAATAGCGGTAGAGACGGAGGTCAAACGAACGGCAGAATATCTTGATACGTGGTTTCAAATGCATACGGAATAAAAGGAATGAGTGTGTATAAATAAAAAGAAAAGCGCCTTTCCATCGGGTAATTATTGATTTCAGCGATTGCTGACGTAGTCCTTCAATGCGAGCAGCCACCCCTTCTTGAAGATGAGCCACTCGATGGTACAGCGGTACCGACGGTAGAGTCCCCGTTCGCGGGCAAAGGTGCGCACACAGCGGAACGAACGGATGCGGTTCTTCCACCGCTCAGGGTCGCGCTTGCGGCTCACCGACTGGGCGGAGAGGAGGTAGTGATAGACGGCAGCCTCATCCTGTGCGAGCCGCTCGGCAGAGAGCAACGAACAGAGCAGGAAACAACTATCCTCGGCGCTGTGCGTGGGAGGAAAGGCAATGCCATTGTCCACGAGGAAAGCACGACGGTAGAGGAAGGTGGTGAAATAGGACTTGTACCGACGCAGGAAGTGCCGTTTGGCCCGGCCCGTGAACACGTCACCACATAGTCTGGGGTTGCCCTTCAGCGTGGTTGTGCCATCGGGGGCATCGAACGATATGCTGCCGCATGCCAGCTCGGCACGGCACCCCACAGCAACCGTATAGAGCCGCTCGAGAAAATCGGGAGCTACCACATCGTCGCTGTCCACGAATGCCACATACTCGCCCGACGCTGCACGGATGCCGAGATTGCGGGCACCACCCGGTCCCCTGTTGTACTCGCCGTCAACGAACACCACATCAAGCGCCAGCACGGCAGCATAGCGCCGAGCCACTTCCATGCTGTCGTCGGCGCCATGGTCATCCACCAGCACCACCTCCACACCCCCCAGCGTCTGGGCAGCCATGGAGTCAAGGAACCGCTCGATGCAAGCAGCGGCATTGTAAACAGGACAGATGACGGATACACTTTTCATGAGCGAGGAATGGATAATGAGAATAATTGACTCACGACAGTCTGCATGCGGACATCAAAGGTGTGCTGAGCCAAGATTTTCGCACGGGCTTGTTCCACAGCAGCGGTCTTGTCGTGATGGAGGGCATCGTCGATACAGGCAAAGAGTTCATCGATGGAATGAAAAACGCCCATTTCATCGGCAGAAAACATCTGTTCAATACAGGGATTGGCATCGCACACCTGCCAGGCTCCACTGCCAAAGATCTCGAACGTGCGGGGGTTGGCGCCATCCCTCTGCTGTTCCTGATGTATGTTGAGCACCACACGTGCCCGGTTATAGAGACGATTGACCTCGGCGGCAGGCACGGTACGGTTCTTGTAAATGTCGCGATGCTCGCGGAACAGCCAGCGCAGCACGCCCTTGTACCAAGGCTTGTAAAGTCCCCACACCTCGATGTGGAGGTCAGGGTAGTGCTCGACGACCTGCTGCATTATCTGCATACGGCGTGGGGAGGTGTAGAGATTGCCCACAAAGAGGATATCGATGTCCTTTGAAAGAGATAGCGGGCAATAGGTATCTGTGTCACAGGCCTGTGGCAGGAAGTAGGCGGTCTTCCCCTGCGATGCGTACCCGTCCACATCGTCTTGCTCATAGCAGAAGAGTGCATCCACATGGTCGATATGGGCGACCGAACTGGGCAATTTGCTGCATGTATCAAAGAGCCATAGCGCCACCTTTGCCGAAGCACGGAACGCATCGAGAGTGCTCCCAAAGAGGATGTCACCATTCATCACGAACACCATGTCGGGGCGTACCTCAAGGAAACGGCCGAGGATGTAGCGGTTATAAGCGTCACGACTTTTCGATTGCAGCGCCTCGCGGTTGCGGCTCAGCTTCCAACGCCACTTCATGGCCAGCGTGTAAGGATGGATAGGATTGTCGTAGCCTTCCACAACAACATTCCACCCCATCCGTTCGAAGGCACCCTTCGCGGCCGAAAGATAGTTGAAATAATTGGGGCCTATGACAAGTACTGTATCCATGAAGCAGTATTGAAAGACGTTGATCTGAAAAAATTACAACTCAAACGAGCATTTCTCGGGCAACACATCGTCCAATGCCGAGTTGATGACGGACCTGGTGGCATCGAACGATGCAATAGCGGACGAATCGTTCAGCACCATGATTCTCTTCTTATGCCTACGGATACGGGCCGCCACTGCCGTCGCGTTCGCGTCTGATACTTCAAGGCTCTCGCTGTCGCGATAGACATCGTAGGGAGTGAACAGGCCCTTGGCAATCTGCCAGTCGCGGAACAGCCATTGGTTGACATTGCCCAACTGCCGGAAACGCGACGAGGAGGTCTCGGCCAAGATATCTCCGCACTTCTCCCACACCTCGGTGAACGTCTCACGCAGAAAACTGTTAGGGAGGTGGGGCTCGGTGAACGAGGAGAAATGGGGGCAAAGAGTGGACTTGGCTGTCTGCAACATGCAGCGGGGATGCGTCAGGTACCTGACGTTATACCACTTGAAGAGATGCTGGCGGATGGCCTTATGCTTCGGGAAATATCGATTGACGCAGTATGCATTGTTGAGAAGGACATGCTGCGTATGAAAAAAATCGGAAGGCATCAGCACCGATGTCCCCACCCGTTCACATGGCAACCCATGGCGGAAGAACCGCTCGGGCGACACCTCGTCGAGCAGGAAGATGTCGTCGTTGAAATAGACGAAATGGTCTGCCAACCCCTCGATACGATGCATGTTGATTTCGATGGGATGGCTGCTGAACGTGGGCAAGCACTGGGCAGGGATGTAGTCGGCATGCTTGACGAAGTGCAGCTTCGGATGGTCGAGATTGAGCCATGATGGCACATGGCCGCAGGTGACGAAATGGATCTTGTTCACCCAGGGAGCGAACTTCTCCACTCCACGGAACCAATACTGCAGGTTATCCCAGTCGCGGTACCGCTCCTCACGGGCATCCTCAGCCAGCGTGTCACGTCCCGCATACCGGTCCCGCTCCCTGCGCCACTCCGGGTCGTTGCCGTTGACCCATATCATTACAAAGTCTATCGGAAATGTTTCCATATCAAAAACTTTGATTTACTTACTACAAAACATGAATCACAGCATCTGCTTCAATGCGTTGAGATGAAGCATACTGTGTTGTACTTTCGGGAACAGAGCCACAAGCAACCAGCAACACAACGGTTTCCTGCTCAGGGATCCGTATCAAGTTGCGAATGGCAGCGTCATCCCTTGGCGAGTCACACCAGTTGAGTGGACAAGCACCCACGCGATAATAGTGTAGCGAGTAAAGTAGATTCATCGCATAAATACCTGCATCCACATAACACAGATTGCGGCTCTTCCCTCCCTTATAATACGAAAGGTCCGAGGTTATTACCAACAATTTATCCACCAGATGTCCGAAGCCACGGTTACCGTTTTGCAACGACAAAATATCATCCTTCAGTTTTTCATCCTGTACAATGTATATTCGGGTGGCCTGACGGTTACATGCTGAAGGGGCATTTTGAGCCAATGCCGCTGCCATTCTGAGCGTATCAACGGGAACAGGTTCCTTCCCGAAGTTACGGATGCTGTGGCGACTGGCAGAAAAAATCGGGAAAGAAGCCTCTGATGAGGCAAAAAAAGCCGTACGGGCTGTCATCGGTTGCTCCGATGCAGGGACATCGGGGAAACGGCTGAGCAGATGACTCAACGAAGTCTGAAACATCTCATCCAGCGCAATGCCAGCCGCATCATGTCTGTGGGCATACTCTTTCAAGACACTTACCGCATGCAACAACACGTCATCGGCAGCATCATAGCGCTCGGCAAACGCTTCGCAGTGTGCCAAGAGGGTCATGATCCGTTCCCGTCCAAAACCCCATCGCATATCAGGCATGGTGAGACCTTTCTCCACGACATGGACAGCGATGGAGATCTCTCCTCTCAATTGGTCCTTCGTCATAGGTTCAAGCGGACACGAAAACGATAAGTAACGTCGTGAATCAAAACGAAAGCACTTTCGGATATAATGCCTTTCATTCCATTGATTAAAGAAACGGAAGAGGTTCATTGCAAGGCTGATTTAAGATAGTCGGCAGAACAAGCTCTGATTGCCGAGAGCCGTTTTGCGACCTGTGAGTAATCGGGAATGGGTATGCTTATTCCATCCTGGGGAGAATCATTCATCTGCTCGCACAAGCCCAGGGATTGAAGCAGCGATTGCACCCGATGGGAGTTATCACCCATCCCCATAGCTACGAAAGGTTTCTTGAAAACAATAGAAAAAGCCACACCATGAAAAGAGGTGGATACAACATAGCGGGCGTGCTTGATAAGAGAGATAAAACCGAATGCATCCGCATTGCGAGAGTAGCTGTCCAACCGCCTCCACGTATTAAGGCTGCCCGACACAGTTATCACCTTGAGCCCCTGCTCGTGCCCAAATGACTCTACCGCTCGGTCACATGCCTCATTACCCATCACCTTGTAATAGAGAATATAGTCTTTTTCGGGGACGTCATGTACATACCTGTCCCAAAATGAGGCATCCACCAACAAGGTTGGATCAAGAACGACGGATACATCGCTGTCCGCCAGATCTCTGATTGTATAGGCAAGCACAGTCTCGCGGACAGACAGAGATTGAAAATTCAGCAAATGTTCTCGAATATATGTCTTATCCTCATCGGCTACATTGATCACACCCATACTGGCAGCATAGGCCACCTTGCGTATTTCCGCAGGCACAAAATCGCCCCAATATACACCATCGAAACTCGTTCTTCCCGCCAATCGGTTCTTCCACCATATTTGGTCACTGCCATAGATGATGCAGTCATAGTTTAGGGATGCCAGCTGCTCTGGATTGGTATATTGGATGGCTCTTTCTATCCCAAGATATTGCACTTGTATCTTTGAAAAACGGGAATAGCGTTTATACCTGTTCCGGTAAAGGAGACATTCGTGAACGAAGCTCTTCAGTCCGCTCACGGATTCCTTTCGGAAAGGTTTGTTCAACAACGCATGCTCCTCCGGCCAATAATCTACGAAGCTTACCTCATGGCCCTGCTGTTCTAAAAAAGACTTTAGAGCAAAGGCTTGAAGGAATGCCCCAAAGTTATATGCACGGTGATATGTCAAAATGCCAATCTTCATCTTCGATGTTTCAAATACTTAAAAATAATTTCATTCGTGTGTTTGCGTTCCGTAGCCGTCAGTCCGACGCTGTACACGATGACTCCCGTCAGAAGAATGCAGATGATCACGACGAACAACGTGCGCCAGAGCGTCTGTTCAAATCGCCAAACCACAAGCAAAGGAACAATGGCCGACAAAACGCTGGTAATGAATGTAGGCCAAATGACTAATCGGAAATAAACCCTGACATCCATATGCAGTTGTCTGTGCATGAACCATATGCGGAGTATTTGAGCAACAACGGAGGCAATAATGATGACGACAAAAGCACTCTCTTGGTTGAAATGGCCAAACTTAAACAGGATATAGGCAACAGGAAGTACCATCAACATACTTCCCCCAACACAAATCTGATACCACTTAACTCGTCCTGTTGCTTGAATGGCTGTGACAAAAGGGTAGCTGATGGAATCGATGACAGCTGCAATGAGCATAAGCCGAGTGAAGCTTACTGCATGCGCGGGAACATCCTTCAGCCAGAGATCCAATATGGCCGGCGTCTCTAAACATAATGGTAAAACCAGCAAAAAGAGCAAATAGTATGAGAACTTTGAACTTTGGAATACCAACTTCATCATCTCAGCATGTTCGCCAGCCGAATAGGATTTAGTAATCTGAGGATTAAACGCTGTACAGAAATTGCTTACAAACTGATTAATAGTACCGTAAACCTTTGACGATGCATAATAAGCAGCATTTGCCAAAGGGCCAAAGAACATGTTCAACAGAATGTTTACACCTTGTGTCTTGCCAATGCCCGATGCCACACCTATTACATTCCATCCCGTATAACCCAGGATTTCCTTGAACAGCGCTTTGTCCCAGTAAAAGTCATAACGGCACTCTTTATAAAAATGCACACAATAAATAATATAAAATGCACTGACGCCACCCGTGACAACCAACATCAATAGAGCAAAATAAATGAGTCGGTCAAAAGGTGCTGCTACCAGCAAGAAGACTATTGCCAGTTTAAGTATAGCCTCAACCACACTGCTATAGGCAAACACCTTCATCTTTTCCTTTGCAATGATTATGGACCTATAGGGCGTACTTATCATGGTAAGTATAAAAGATATCACCGACAATTGATATACCCAATTGACAGCAACAGCCCTTTCGGCAGGGAAAACCATTTTGCTATTTACAAACCAGAGTCCCAATGATTCGGAAAGTATAAGGATGACAACGCCTATACCCAAGAAGATAGTAACATTTAAGCAAAACACACGGTGCAGAGCATCATAGTCTGCACGGCCAATCTCAATGGCAAAATACCGGTTGCAGGCCGATGACATCACACCATTGAGGAAACTGAAGCTTATTACAATACCTCCAATGCTACTATACAATCCTGAGTCCACTGCACCGAGCACATCCAATACCACCCGCGAGGTATAGAGACTGATGAGCATTATCAAGCCCATCCTGATGTAGAGCAACAGGGTGTTCTTGGCGATGCGTTTCTGATCAATTACGGACATTGGGGCACTGCTATCTTTACTTCTTGATTGCGGGTCTTACCGGTCGCTGTCTACCACCCAGGCCTTGTCGTGGGCTATTGTGGCTTTTGGATCATAGAAAAGAGCCTTTTCATCGGGGATTTTTACCTCATAGGTGCGCCCCGACTTGTTGTTCAGCGTGTTCTCGCGCAGCCAAGGGTTCTCCGTCTTCAGCTGGGCAATGGTCACCCCATGCTCGCGGGCAAACGCAGCAAGGTCAGCTATCGGTTGCGTGGTGGTGAACACCTCCTTGGGAGGAATATAGGGGTAGAGGTCCTCGCTGCGCAGCACGAAGCCATAGCGCTGCGGATCGGAGAAGACGGTCTTGGCAGCCAATATGCGGAACATATAGCGCGAGGTCTCCTCCACCAACTGCATGTCGAGCGAAGACTCCACGCCCTGTGCCGACTGTTTCTTCTGCACGCCGCCGGGACCACCGTTGTAGGCGGCCGCCACTGTCATCCAGTCGCCGAAACGGGCATACAGGCTCTTGAGATATTTGCATGCAGCACGGGTGGACTTCTCCACATGATAGCGTTCGTCGATGTTATCGTTCACCTCCAGCCCATACTCCCGACCGCTGGCTGGCATGAACTGCCATAACCCGGCAGCACCGGCAGGTGACTTGATCTTCGGGTCAAGATTGCTCTCAATAACCATCAGGTACTTCAAGTCGTCCGGAACGCCGCTCTCCTTCAATATCGGCTCTACGATGGGGAAGAAACGGTTGGCACGTTTCAGCATCAGCAACGTGAGCTGATGCGAATAGGTGAAGGCGAGCAACTCGCGGTCCATACGCTCGCGAAGATCGGCACGACGCAGGTCAACATCCTGCCCGGCAAACACCACCGAAGCAGGCACGTCGGGCGACGTCACCACAGCAGACGGCTCCGAGCAAGGGGACTCAGCCTCCGGCACCTGCTGGCTGGAACAGAGCACAGACAGGCCCACACCCATGGCAATGCCTGCCACCAGATAGAAGAGCGAACGATTCTTCATATGTGTCGATACTTTGTTTGGGTGCAAAAGTACTTCTTTTTTACAAAAAAACAACACATACTGCCGTTTTCTTCGCGCCGAGAGCTACAAAACAAACTGAATATTTGCTTTTACACCCTCTTTGTACTAATTTTGCGCCCAAATTTAAAATTACCCGAAGTGGAGACATTTGAAATGATCGCCAAGACCTTCCAAGGATTGGAAGAAGTATTGGCAAAGGAGTTGACGGAACTGGGTGCCAACGATATCCAGATAGGTCGTCGCATGGTTTCGTTCACAGGCGACAAGATGATGATGTACAAGGCGAACTTCTGCCTGCGCACCGCCATTCGCATCCTCAAACCCATCAAGACATTCAAGGCCAAAGATGCGGATGAGATCTACGATATCCTGAAAGACTTTGAGTGGGACCGCTATATGAACGTGGGCACGAGCTTTGCCGTTGACTCGGTGGTGTACAGTGATGAGTTCCGCCACTCGAAGTTCGTGGCTTACAGGGTCAAGGATGCCATCGCCGACTATTTCCGCGAGAAAGAAGGCAAGCGTCCCTCCGTGCAGGTCTCCAACCCGGACCTCCTCTTCCACATCCATATCGCACAGGAGAAGTGCACGCTGTCGCTCGACAGCTCCGGCGAGTCGTTGCACCGCCGCGGATACCGGCAGGAAGCCGTAGAGGCTCCCCTCAACGAGGTGCTCGCTGCAGGCATGATATTGCTCACGGGATGGAAGGGCGAGTGCGACTTCTACGACCCCATGTGCGGATCGGGCACATTGCCCATCGAAGCCGCCCTCATCGCACGCAACATCGCCCCAGGCATCTTCCGGAAAGAGTTCGCCTTTGAAAAATGGGAAGACTTCGACCAGGAGATGTTCGACACCATCTACAACGATGACGCTGCCGAACGTGAGTTCACACACCATATCTATGGCTACGATAACGATTGGAAAGCGGTCAACATTGCCAAGGCAAACGTCCGTTCGGCCGGCATGCAAAGCATCATCACCATCGACCATCGCGACTTCAAGGAGTTTGAACAACCGGCAGAGAAGGCCATCATGGTCACCAATCCCCCCTATGGCGAACGACTCAAGCCCGATGACCTCTACGACCTCTACCGTATGATTGGCGAACGGCTCAAACATGCCTTCCAGGGCAACGAGGCTTGGATCATCAGCTACAAGGAGGAGTGCTTCTTCAAGATAGGTCTGAAGGCATCGGTCATCGTGCCATTGTTCAACGGTGCGCTGCCATGCGAGTTCCGCAAATATGAGCTGTTCTCCGGTAAGTTCAATGAGTTCCGTGAGGGAGGCGAACAGCTCAACAAGGACGAGCGGCCCACCCGCGAACGTCGTCCACTCCACCTGCGTCAAGCTGCCGAGGAGAATGTCACAGAAACGGAAAAGAAAGAAGACCTCGGTTTTGAAAGCCGCGAGGAAGAACGCGAATATAAATCCAGACGCGACCGCCACGACCAGTTCGTTCGCTTGCAAGAAGACAAACAGCGCAAGTCGGAACGCGAGCAACGAGGAAATCGGAAAGAATATAACGAGAAAAGAAGCCATTTCAACGGAGAAAAACGGGAATACACCGGTGAACGGAGAGAATACAAGGGGGACCGCAAGGACTTCAAAGACCGCAAGGGTAACTTCCATAAAGAGAATCGATACGGAAAGGATGCAGGCAAGCGGAATACACATGAAGGTTTCAAAAAGGATGGCTTCAAAAAAACATACCGTACATCCAGCAACAAGAAAAACAACAATAACCAGTGATATGAATCCTCATCGTCTGGCTGCCCTTGCAGCCGCTCTCATCGTATCTGGCCTATACGTCATGGCACAGGAAAACAATACACCAAAAACATTCACCCTCGAAGACCTCATCCCCGGCGGCAACAACTACTATGCTATGCGGCCTGAGAAAAAGGACTTCCACTTCGAAGGAGAGCAATGCGTAGAAGGGAAAGCTCCCAAACCATCGCCGAAGGCTTATACCAAAGAGAACAACCTCTTCGTCACCCTTGCCGATGGCACCGAGTGGCAGGTAACCGATGAACCGGCTGGCGTGGTTTGCGGCCAAGCCGTTCACCGCAACGAGTTCGGCATTGAGGATGGCATCTTCTGGAGCCCCAAAGGTAACCGCCTCGCCTTCTACCGCATGGATGAGTCGATGGTCACCGACTACCCACAGGTGAACCACACCACACGCATCTCCACCCTTGAACCCGACAAATACCCCATGGCAGGCATGACAAGCCATGTCGTTACCGTAGGCGTGTTCAACCCTGAGACGAAAGAGGTCGTCTGGCTCAAGACCGGCGACACCACCGACCGCTATCTCACCAATATCAGCTGGAGCCCCGATGAGACAAAAGTGTACATCATTGAGTTGAACCGCGACCAGAATCATGCCTGGCTCGTCCGTTACAATGCCATCACCGGAGAAAAAGAGGGAGTGCTCTTTGAGGAGACACACGATAAATATGTGGAGCCGGAGCATCCCATCACCTTCCTGCCATGGGACGCAGACCTTTTCATCTACCAAAGTCAGCGCGATGGCTACAACCACCTCTATCTTTACAATACGCAAGGTAAGCTCCTGAAACAACTGACCTCGGGCAACTGGATTGTAGAAGGGATTGTTGGGTTTAACGCCAAGAAGAAGCTGCTCATCTACCAAAGCCGCGAGACATCCCCTCTTTCCGTAACTACCTGGAAGCTCCATCTCGCCAATGGAAAACGTACCCTGCTCGGTGCTGCAGAAGGGATGCATAAGGTACAGCTCAGCGAGAGTGGCAACAGTTTGATTGATGCTTACTCCACGCCTGATGTACCCTACAGAGTAGAGCTGACCAACGTCACCAACGGCAAGAGCGAGCAACTCTTTGACGCTGCCGATCCATGGTCAGCGTATAACGTACCTGAAATCACCATCGGCACACTGAAAGCCGCTGATGGCGTTACCGATCTCTATTACCGGCTGGTGAAACCCGCAGACTTCGACCCTACGAAGAAATACCCCGCCGTGGTCTACGTCTATGGCGGTCCGCATGCACAGAACATCACTGCAGCATGGCACTACGATGTGCGGGGCTGGGATATCTACATGGCACAGTTAGGCTACGTGATGCTCACCGTTGACAACCGCGGCAGTTCAGGACGTGGCCTGGAATTTGAGAACGCTACCTTCCGTCACCTCGGCATCGAGGAAGCCAAGGACCAGATGAAAGGCATTGAAATGCTGAAAACACTCGATTTCATCGATGAAAACCGCATCGGTGTACATGGCTGGAGCTTCGGCGGATTCATGACCATCAACATGATGACCGCCTACCCCGAAACCTTCAAGGTGGGAGTAGCTGGCGGACCCGTCATCGACTGGAAATATTATGAGGTGATGTACGGCGAACGTTATATGGACACACCCGAGGCCAACCCCGAAGGGTATGCAGCCTCAAGCCTGCTCAACCGTGCCGATAAGCTGAAGGGCAAGCTGCAGATCATCATCGGCGGTAATGACCCCACCGTGGTGCCTCAGCACACCATGGCCTTCCTGCGCGCATGCATCGATGCCGGCACACAGCCCGATCTGTTCATCTATCCTTCGCAAGGGCACAACATGGTCAAGAGAGATCGCGTGCATCTGCACGAACGTATTACCAACTATTTTGAGGACTATTTAAAATAAGAACCTATGAAAATATTACTTCTTGGCAGTGGCGGACGCGAACATGCGTTGGCGTGGAAGATCGGTCAAAGTCCAAAGGTGGAAAAGCTCTTCATTGCCCCTGGCAATGCGGGAACGGCACTGATAGGAGAGAACCTCCCGATAAAAGCCGATGACTTCGGCAAAATCCGCGCAGCAGTCCTTGAGGAAGGCATCGATATGGTGATTGTCGGTCCGGAAGACCCATTGGTCAAAGGTATCAGTGACTTCTTTCGGAATGATGCTGACCTGAAGGACATCCCCGTGATTGGTCCCTCACAAGCAGGGGCTGCGCTGGAGGGCAGCAAAGACTTTGCCAAGCAATTCATGCTGCGGCACGGTATCCCTACTGCCCAATACCGCACATTCGACCGCTCGACATTGGACGACGGCATCGCCTTCCTGCATACCTTACAGGCTCCGTATGTGCTGAAAGCTGACGGACTGTGCGCCGGCAAGGGCGTGCTCATCGTACCCACCCTGGAAGAAGCCGAAAACGAACTGCGCGAAATGCTCGGGGGCATGTTCGGCAGCGCTTCCGACAAGGTAGTCATCGAGGAATACCTCAGTGGCATTGAATGCTCGGTGTTCGTACTCACCGATGGCAAAAACTACAAAATACTGCCCGAGGCCAAGGATTACAAACGCATTGGTGAAGGAGACACCGGCGCCAACACAGGCGGCATGGGCTCCGTATCGCCCGTACCTTTTGCCAACGCAGCATGGATGAAGAAGGTGGAAGACCGTATCATACGTCCCACCGTGGAAGGATTGGCCAAAGAGGATATCGACTACAAGGGATTCATCTTCTTCGGGCTGATGAATGTTCCCTCCTCACCGGGAAACAAGGCGGACAGCACAGGCAATCCCTACGTCATTGAATACAACGTGCGGATGGGCGACCCCGAGACAGAGACCGTGATGCTGCGACTGAAGAGCGATATCGTTGATTTGTTTGAAGGTGTGGCCGAAGGCAATCTGAACGAACGTTCCATCAGCTTCGACGAGCGCAGCGCCGTATGCATCATGCTCGTCTCCGGAGGTTATCCTGCCCACTACGAGAAAGGATTCGCCATTACCGGCATGGAGGATGTTGAGGACAGCATCGTCTTCCATGCAGGAACAGCGCTACGGGAGGGGGACACGGTGACGAATGGAGGACGCGTCATTGCCGTCAGCTCCTATGGCGAAAATGGCGATGAGGCATTGGCCTGCTCGTTCAAGAATGCAAAGAAAATTCACTTTGAAGGAAGCTATTTCCGCAGAGACATCGGCAAAGATATTCTATAACCCAGCAAAAGCCCAGGCAAGTCTAAAAAAGGTTGACATATAGCAGATGCTTAAACATTGGTTGAAATCAACACTCCGAAGCCAAACGACGTTGATTGTTGGAATAGTGCTTTTCCTATGCTTGTGGGTAGGGAATGTACTGTCATTGTTCGGCGACCCCGTTTCCCCCATTTCAACGAGTGTTTTTGGGTTTGATTGCACCCTCGGCATATCGGGACAAGTGATACTGAGTATCACCTTATTCCTGCTGGATGTTTTTCTGCTGTACCGTATCATCAATGAGTTTGAACTGTTTAACATACGCACCACATTCGCTCCTGGACTGTTCATCGCACTGATAGGCGGCTCAACGTTCCTCATTCCGCTGCACACCGGGAATGTCTGCTTGCCAATGATGATGCTTGTCCTCTACATTCTGCTCTCCACCTACCAGCAACGACATGCCATTTCGGAATATGTCACGGGATTTGCATTGCTTGGCTGCATCACCATACTGTCGCCGAAATGGATCCTGCTCACTCCGGTAATCATTGTCGGCTGCGGGCTTATCCAGTCCCTCACACCACGCACCTTCATGGCAGCCGTCATCGGACTCATCATTCCCTACTGGATTGGGGGAGGCGTGCTGTTTTTGTTTGATGAGACGGCCCATTTTGCTGTCCCGTTCATTCAGCTGGCAGAATTCTGCCCCATTCGCTATGGTGAACTAACCATTCAACAGCTTTCAGCCACGATCCTGCTGCTTGTCCTGGCCGTTCCCTCCATGCTCCACTATCCGGGTTCATCGTTCGGCATCCGCGAGAAAGCACGTGTATGCTACAACTTCTTTTTCGCCTTGTTTGCATGCACGCTCATCCTTATATTGTTGCAGCCCTGCCTTATCAGTGAGTTCTATCCCTTGCTGGCTGCTATCGCCTGCCTCTTTGTCACTCAGATGCTCTTGTCTGCGAAAGGACGGGGAGGGGGTATCTACCTGTTGCTATTATCGCTGTTATACCTAATATATATCACCGAGCCTATATGGACGGACTTGTTGATTTCCTGATTAACTGGGGCGACTGGGGGATGCTGATAACAGCCATCCTCGGAGGTTGCTACTTCCCCATCTGCAGTGAGGTTGTGCTGATTGCCTTGCTGGCAGTAGGGGCAAGCCCTTGGGAGCTTTTTGTTTTCGGTTCCATAGGGAATATCATCGGCGGCGTGCTCAGTTATTTCCTTGGATATATTGTCAATCGCGAATGGATGGAACGCGTACTGCACGTGAAGCCCGAAAAGATTGAACGTGCTATGCAGATTGCCAATCGGCATGGTCCGCTGGCAGCATTCTTTGGCTGGCTGCCCATGCTTGGCAGCGCCTTACTCACAACCCTAGGGATGATGCGTACAAACGTACCCATCACGATGCTGTCCATGTCAACAGGAAAGGTTATACGTTACCTCATCATCATTCTTCCATACCTGGGCATAGCCATGTTGATACATTGACAGCACGACACTTTTGCGCCAATGATAACAATACTAGTTTCCCCACATTCCCCTTCACCCCTCCCGCAAATTGATAAAATAAAATAAAAAAAACATGAAATTTGGCTTAGTTCAATCTTTCTATGTACTTTTGTAAGTTTTTAAGAAATCACATTTAGGTCACTCATGAATAAGTACCGCTTAATAAACAACCTGACGGGCTGGTTGGCATTCATCATTGCAGCCGTGGTCTATTGCCTGACCATCGAGCCCTCAGCCAGTTTCTGGGACTGCCCCGAGTTCATCACCACAGGCTTCAAACTCGAAGTGGGGCACCCGCCAGGGGCACCGTTCTTCATGCTCACCGCCAACCTGTTCTCGCAGTTAGTCAGCGACCCTGCACAGGTGGCGCGCATGGTCAACACCATGTCGGCACTGCTCAGCGCAGGCTGCATACTCTTCCTCTTCTGGAGCATCACACATCTCACCAAAAAGCTCGTATGCCAGAATGATGAGGAACTGACCACAAGCAAAATCATCCTCATCATGGCAGCCGGCATGGTAGGTGCACTGGCCTACACGTTCAGCGACACCTTCTGGTTCAGTGCCGTTGAAGGCGAAGTGTATGCCTACAGCTCATTCTTCACGGCCATTGTCTTCTGGTTCATCCTGAAGTGGGAGGACGTAGCAGACCAGCCTCACAGTGATCGCTGGCTCATCCTCATTGCTTATATGATTGGCCTATCAGTAGGCGTGCACCTGCTCAACCTGCTCTGCATCCCCGCCATCGTGCTGGTGTACTACTTCAACAAAAAGCCCGATGCCACCTTCTGGGGTACCGTGCTGGCTTTGGTGCTCTCGGCAGTGCTCATCGCCGTGGTGCTCTACGGCATCGTGCCAGGCATCGTGAAAGTGGGTGGATGGTTTGAACTGCTGTTCGTCAACACGCTCCACATGCCCTTCAACACAGGACTCATCATCTACATCGTGGTAATGCTCTGCTGCTTGGTATGGAGCATTGTGGAGACCTACCACGACAACGCCTTGCGCCAGAAGTTGTCCTTCCTGCTTTCTGTGTCATTGCTCGGCATTCCGTTCATGGGACACGGCTTCACCTGCGTCCTGTTCGGAATACTTATCTTAGGCGCCCTCTGCGCTATGCTATTCACCTCAAAGAGGAACCTCACCCGCATCATGAACACCTCGCTGCTATGCCTGCTGATGATTGTTGTGGGTTACTCGTCCTATGCGCTCATCGTCATACGCTCTATGGCCAACACCCCCATGGACCAGAACTCTCCGGAGGACATCTTTACCTTGGGCGACTATCTCGGCCGTGAGCAATACGGCAGCACACCGCTCTTCTACGGACAGACCTACGCTTCGAAAGTGAAGCTGAAACCAGAAGGCCGCTATTGTGTGCCCGTCAGCAAAAAGGGCGCTCCCATCTATGGCAAAAAGGAGAAAGAATCTGCCGATGAAAAGGACAGTTATGTTGTCATCAGCAATCGCGACAAGTATGTCTATGCACAAAATATGGTGTTCCCGCGCATGTATAGCGAGCCGCACAGCCATTATGGTGCACAGCAAGTCAATCTCTACGACCAATGGGTACCCGGAGGCATTAAGGGACATAAAGTGAAATACGACCAGTGTGGCGAAATGCAAACACTCGTCATTCCCACCATGGCCGAAAATCTTGCCTTCTTCTTCAACTACCAGGTGAACTTCATGTACTGGCGTTATTTCCTGTGGAACTTCGTCGGACGGCAGAACGATATCCAAGGCAACGGCGAACTGGAGAACGGTAACTGGATCACCGGTATCAAGTTTATTGACAAGATGCTGGTGGGCGACCAGACACTGCTTCCCACCGACCTGAAAGAGAACAAGGGACACAATGTATTCTATGGTCTGCCTCTCCTGCTCGGCCTCATCGGTCTGTTCTGGCAAGTCATGCGCGGACGGAAAGGAACGCAACAGTTCTGGGTGGTATTCTTCCTGTTCTTCATGACGGGCCTCGCCATCGTGCTCTACCTCAACCAGACACCCATGCAACCACGTGAGCGCGACTATGCCTATGCAGGATCATTCTATGCCTTCACCATCTGGATTGGTCTGGGCGTGGCTGGTGTAGCTGCTCTGCTCGAGAAAGTGCTCAAGAACAAAACAGCATGTGCGGCAATCGCAACGGTTGTATGTCTGCTGGTACCCATACAGATGGGCAGTCAGACATGGGACGACCATGACCGCAGCCATCGGTATATGTGCCGCGACTTCGGACAGAACTATCTCAACTCCATCTCACAGACTGGATACCCCATCATCTACACCAATGGCGACAACGACACCTTCCCGCTCTGGTACAACCAGGAGACCGAAGAATTCCGCACCGATGCACGTGTGTGCAACCTCAGCTACCTGCAGACGCCATGGTACATCGACCAGATGCGCCGTCCGGCTTACGACAGTCCCAGCGTGCCCATCAGCTGGCCGCGACTGCAGTACATCGAAGGACGTAACGACTACATAACCATCCAACCGGATGCCAAGAAACAGGTGCTCGCGCTCTATGCCAAGAGCCAAGCCGCCGCTGCACAGAAGTTCGGCGACGATCCCTTTGAGCTTAAGAATATTCTCAGATACTGGGTACAGGCAGACAACGAGGACCTCCACTTTGTTCCTACCGACACCGTGCACATCACCCTTGACAAGGCTGCCATCCTGCGTTCGGGAATGTATATTCCCAAAGAGTACCGCGGAGCTACTGATGAAGAGACCATGGCGCTGATGCCAGACCGCATGAATATCTCGCTGAAGGGTAAACGCGCACTCTATAAAAACGAGTTGATGATGCTCGAGATGCTGGCTCAATGCAATTGGGAACGTCCCATCTACATGGCAATTACCGTAGGATCCGAGAATCACCTGAACCTAGACCCGTTCTTCGTGCAGGAAGGACTCGCCTATCGCATCACACCGTTCAACTTCCAAGAGTTGGGTTATGTAGATAACCCGCGTTCAGAGTTTACCATGGACAGCGACAAGATGTATGACAACCTGATGAATGGTTTCGTCTTCGGTGGCATGAGCACCCCCGGCATCTATCTTGATGAAACCATCTCACGCATGGCCTACACACACCGCCGTCTGTTTGTACTCACCGCGAACCAACTCGTGGAGGAAGGCAAGAACGACAAGGCACTCGCCCTGCTCGACAAGTGCGAACAGGAACTGCCTTCGTACAACCTGCCGCACGACTTCTACATGTGCTACTCACACAGCATGGCTTTGGACTATATACAACTCGGACAACCGGAGAAAGGTCTTGACATCCTCTGCCAGATGGCCAACAAAGAGATTGAATATGCCACATGGTATCTGAGCCTTAGTGATGGTAAGTTCCTGTCCAACGCCAGCAGCTGTCAGAACAACATCAACACGCTCTACCGCATTATTCATTACATGGAACAGGCCGACAACGAGGAAATCGCCAACAACTATAAAAAAGCGTTTGAGAGCATCTACAGCGAATATGCTTCGCGCATAGAGGGCTGACAGAAGAGACGTTCGCACGATGGAAAATGCCATCAAAGACATGGCTCGCAGCCTTGGCTTTACCGCTTGCGGTATCGCCAAGGCTGCGCCTGTCCGTGATGCCATGCAAGGTTGCTTCCGGAAATGGGTGGCAGAAGGCAGGCATGGGGATATGGGCTACATGGAAAGAAACATGGAAAAACGCCTCGACCCCACACAGCTTGTCGAAGGATGCCAAAGCCTCATCGTGGTAGCCATGAACTACTTCCCTCCCGCAGAAATCTCCGAGGACGAGTATCAAATAGCCTATTATGCCTATGGGCACGACTACCACGATGTGCTGCGCACTCGTCTCGCCTCGCTACTGGCCTGGCTCAACGAGCAACGGGGTCTTGATAACACCAAGGCCACCAACCTCGCTCATGCACAACGTATCTTTGTGGACACGGCACCCCTGCTTGAACGCTATTGGGCCGAACAGGCCGGTCTGGGGTGGACAGGACGTAATCACCAACTCATCATCCCCGAAGCAGGCAGCTACTTCCTCCTGGGCGTGCTGACCACCGACCATGTCCTGCATCCCGACACCCCTATGGAAAATCGCTGCGGAGATTGCCATCGCTGCTTGGAAGCTTGTCCCACAGGAGCGCTTGACAAAGAGGGGTCGTTCGATGCTCGACGTTGTCTCAGCTATCTTACCATAGAGCAACAAAGCGCCATTCCATCGGATGTTTATGATGCTATCGGCCATCGCATCTATGGCTGCGACACTTGCCAAAAAAGCTGTCCATGGAATCGTTTCGCCCAGCCCACTACCGAGAAGACATTCCATCCGTCGGACAAACTACTACAGATGACAAGACCAGCATGGCAGAGCCTCACCCCGGAACAATTCGAAACACTCTTTGCTGGAACAGCCATCCATAGAATTGGCTACCAAGCGCTTTGTCGCAATATCCATGCTGCAAAAGGGAACGAGGACTGACGAAATAACAAATCTTTTTAAAAAAAGTTAAAGAGAGCCCTATGAATTAAACGACACATTCCAACGCGTGTCAAAAGCAATTAGAATATGATTTTTTTGCATTTGCAAAGACAGAAGATAAATCAGGAAAAAATAAAAGCTGCGATGAAGAAGTTTGTCATGCTTGCCCTCTTGGCTATTGCACTGCCGTTGACGGCATCGGCACAGGGTTCGGTAAAAGGAAAAGTGATTGATGCTGAGACGCATGAAGCATTGAGTTTTGTAAACATTGCTGTCAGTCCCAAGGGCAGCAAGACCATTGCCGGAGGCGTGGCCACCGACATGGAAGGAGGGTTCACAGTAGAGGGGCTGAAGAACGGATCGTACGTACTCACCGTGTCGTTCGTGGGCTACAAGAGCGCGACCCGCGAATTCAGCATCACCAAGGTGGCTCCCGATGTGCAGCTCAAGCCCATCGCTCTCAGCGAAGACGCACAAACACTGGGCGAGGTGGAGATTACCGGCATACGCAGCCAGATGAAGTTCGAGATTGACAAGAAGGTGTTCAATGTAGATCAAGCCATTGCCGCCGCAGGAGGCAGCGCCAGCGAGTTGCTGGAAAACATCCCCTCGGTAGAAGTGGATAACGAGGGGACCGTGAGCCTTCGTGGCTCGGAGAGCGTTACCGTATGGATCAACGGTAAGGCACAAGGCCTCAACAGCGACAACCAAGGCTCTATTCTCGAACAGCTCCCGGCCGAAAGCATCGAACGCATCGAGGTCATCACCAACCCTTCGGCCAAGTATAGCCCCGAAGGTACGGTAGGCATCATCAACATCGTACTGAAACGTGACCGCAAGCCCGGCTACTACGGCAGCGTACAAGCGGGAACCAGCGTCACACAGAGCGGCGAAGACTTCAACTGGGGCGGCGGACGCGGAGGCGCCAACATCAACTATTCCAGCGGTCTGCTCGATGCATATGCACAGGTAAACTACCGCGGCATGCGCAACATCGGCTATAACGAGAGCTACCGCGAGAATCTTGATGAAGACGGAAACGCCGTGTCGTACCTCGATCAGAGTGGAAAGAACCGCATGAAAGGTGACAACTTCTTCGGCCGCGCCGGCATCACCTGGCATCCCACCGACAACGATGACATATCCTTTGACATGATGGGCATGAAGGGCAGCCACAACGACAACAACACCATCAACTACATAAGCAACTACGGCACGCGCACCGCTATTGGCGCTCCCATCTACACCCGCGACCGCACCACCAGCAGCGATGCCGGAGACTATATGTATAATTTCCAACTGGGATACAAGCACCTTTGGCGCACCGACCACTTCATCGACATGAGTGTGAGTCGCAACCGATGGCAGAACGATGGCAACAGCATCTACGAGCAGACCACCGATTTCCCCTCATACACGGTCAAATCATATCAGGATCAGAACACCTTGATTCGTAACAACGAGTATGAGGCGCAAGTGGACTACGAAAACAAGCTCACTGCCAACAGCAAGGTTGAGGCAGGCTACAAGGGCGAGTTCGGACGCGAAAACACTCCGGTCAGCACCTGGGGCGATGCCGCACGACAAAACGAGATTTACGATCTCTACAACCGTTTCGTCTATAACCGCAACAATCATGCCTTCTATGCCACCTACTCTAATAAATTGTGGCAGAAGTTAGGATACCAAATCGGTTTCCGCGGTGAGTGGTACCAAGTGAATGCACAAAGTGAATCAAAGGATGCTGCAGGCAACATCGTACAGGGAGATCCTCTGAAGAAGAATATCTTCCACATCTTCCCAAGTGCTTTCCTCAGCTATGAGTTGCCCAACGAGAACGAGCTGCAGATCAACTACACCAACCGCGTTCGCCGGCCGTGGGGAGGGATGCTCAACGACTTCAAGAACATCACCGACTCCACCAACATCTCTTTCGGTAACCCCAACCTCAACCCGGAATATTCGCAGTCGTTTGAATTCAACTACATGAAGACATGGGAGAACCATGTGCTCACCGTGAGCAGCTATCTGCGGCATGCTGACGACATCATGCAACACATATCCTACCTCGACCAGGGCATCATGTACTCCACCAATATCAACGTGGCAGCGAGCAACTCCGCCGGTCTGGAGATTGTGGGCAAGAACCGGCTGTTCAACTGCATCGACCTCACCTCCACACTCAACATGTACTACTACATGCAGGATGGCTTTTCCTATACCTACACCAACCACGAGTCAGGCAAGAGCTACGATGTCACTGGTGACCCCACCAGCAGTTTCTCATGGAACTTCCGCATGATTGCCAGTGTGAAGCTGCCACATGACTGGAGCGGACAGCTCACAGGTATGTACCGCTCGGGCCGTGCCAATGCCCAAGGCTACAGCCAGCCGGGCTACGGCGTGGACTGTGGCATTCGCAAGCAGTTCAACGACAACAAGTGGAGCCTCGCCATCAATGCCCGTGACCTCCTCGACAGCCGTTCATGGCGCAACGAGACATGGGGTGACGGCTTCTATATGTACAGCATGGGGCGGCGTGGCGGACGACGCATCATGGCTACGCTCACCTACAACTTCGGCAACATGAAACCCAAGAAGAAAGGACCCGAAGGTGAAGGTGGCGAAGGTGGCGGAGGCAGCGACGATGACAGCAGCAGCTTCAGCAGCTTCGGCGATGAATAAGCCTACTGCATACATACCCCATCTTGCTCCATCCTCTTCAACCGGGCATACGCTGTGGCGTGTGCCCGGCATTTTTTGTTTCTTTTTCCTGTCATCCGGTCTATTTCCCCAGTCATAAACCTATTTTTCATTTTCCGTTTTTCTTTTTTCAATTAAATACGCTATTTTTGCAAAAAATTTGAACATTATGGATAACCACCTGTTTGTTTACAATACGCTGACGCGTCAGAAGGAACTCTTCCGTCCCATCCACGAGGGACATGTCGGCATGTATGTATGCGGTCCCACCGTCTATGGCGATGCCCATCTGGGACATGCCCGTCCAGCCATCACGTTCGACATCCTCTACCGCTGGCTTCGCCAGTCAGGATACAAGGTGCGCTATGTGCGTAACATCACCGATGTAGGGCACCTGGAGCACGATGCCGATGAAGGGGAGGACAAGATTGCCAAAAAAGCACGTCTGGAACAGCTTGAACCCATGGAGGTGGTGCAGTACTACGAGAACCGCTACCATAAGGCCATGGAAGCACTCAATGTACTGCCCCCCAGCATCGAGCCCCACGCTTCAGGACATATCATTGAACAGATACAGCTGGTGAAGGACATCCTCGCCAACGGCTACGCCTATGAGAGTGAAGGCAGCATCTACTTCGATGTGCCCAAATACAATGCCGACCACCACTACGGTAAACTCTCTGGTCGTAACCTCGAGGACGTGATCAACACCAGCCGCGATAACCTTGATGGACAGCAGGAGAAGCACAACCCCGTGGACTTCGCCCTTTGGAAAAAGGCGCAGCCCGAACACATCATGCGGTGGCCCAGCCCCTGGAGCGATGGCTTCCCAGGATGGCACTGCGAGTGCACAGCCATGGGTAAGAAGTATCTCGGTGAAGAGTTCGACATCCACGGCGGAGGCATGGATCTTGTGTTCCCCCACCACGAATGCGAAATCGCACAGGCCGTTGCCAGCCAGGGCAAGGACATGGTACATTACTGGATGCACAACAACATGATTACCATCGGCGGCCAGAAGATGGGCAAGAGCCTCGGCAACTTCATCACCCTCGATGAGTTCTTCCACGGCAGCCACAAGGACAAGGACGGCAACGAGATGCTCGCCCAGCCTTACAGTCCCATGACCATCCGCTTCTTCATCCTCATGGCGCACTATCGCAGCACCGTTGACTTCAGCAACGAAGCACTGCAAGCTGCCGAGAAGGGCATGCAGCGTTTGTTTGAAGGGTGGAAGAACCTTGGACGCATCACCCCCGCAACGGTCACCACGGCTGAGGTGAGCGGGCTGGCCGACAAGTGTGCCGAAGCCATGAACGATGACCTCAACACCCCCATCGTCATCAGCTATCTCTTCGATGCCTGCCGGCAAATCAACCAGTGCATCGACAAGAAGGCCACCCTCACGGCAGCAGACCTGAAGGAACTCACCGACACCTTCCGCCTCTACCTCTTCGATGTGCTCGGCTTACAGGAAGAGAGCGGCAGCGGGAATGCTGCGCGCGAAGAAGCCTATGGCAAGGTGGTCGACATGTTGCTTGAGCAACGCGCCATCGCCAAGGCCAACAAAGATTGGGCTACCAGCGACAAGATACGCGATGAGCTCACCGCCCTCGGCTTCGAGATCAAAGATACCAAGGAGGGAGCTACGTGGAAACTCAACAGATAAATGAGACAGATTCATCCGACAAATGCACTCCTCTGGGCTGCCAGCCTGTTGCTGGCTGCAGCCACCTTCTCGTGCTGCACACCGAAGAAGAGCACATCGACGGCTACCGACGAAACACCGCTGACCGTACCCATCTTTGATGCCGACAGCGCTTATGCACAGGTGGCCGCGCAAGTGGCCTTCGGCCCACGCGTGCCGGGCAGCGAGGCACACCGTGCCTGCGGCGACTGGCTCATCAGCGAGCTGCAGCGACAGGGAGCCGTCGTGAGCGTGCAGGAAGCAGAGCTGAAGGCCTACAACGGCGACATCCTTCCCTCGCGCAACATCATCGGCAGCTACCGCACCGACACCCGTCGGCGCGTGCTGCTCTGCGCACATTGGGACAGTCGCCCTTGGGCAGATGCCGACCCCGACCCATCGCTCCACCACACGCCTATCCTTGGTGCCAACGATGGAGCCAGCGGCGTGGGCGTACTCCTTGAGGTGGCCCGCCAGCTCCATCAGCAGGCACCTGCCATCGGCATTGATATTGCGTTCTTCGACAGCGAGGACTATGGCCAGCACGAGGAAGAGACGGAATATGTTCCAGACTCGTGGTGCCTCGGATCGCAATACTGGGCACGGCAGGCCCGGCGCAACGGCTATACGGCACGCTTCGGCATCCTGCTCGACATGGTGGGAGCGCCCGATGCCCGCTTCTGCCGCGAGGGGATGTCACTGAACTATGCACCCGGCATCGTGGACAAGGTATGGCGCACAGCACATGCACTGGGGTTCGGCGAGTACTTCCCGTTGTCCAACGGCAGCTATGTCACCGACGACCACCTTCCCGTGAACCAGACCGCCAAAGTACCCTGCATCGACATCATCCCCTACGATGAGGAATATGGCTTTGGCCAGCACTGGCATACCGTACAAGACGATCTCTCGTGGATATCTCCCGCCACCCTCCATGCCGTAGGACAGACGTTGCTGCATGTGATCTACAACGAGCAATAATTCCCTACGCACAACAAACACGTTACCTCCGTTTCCCACTCAACATAACCTTCACATTCTTTTCTATGACCATCAACGAAACGCAAGATGAAATCATTGCCGAGTTCTCTGACTTCGACGATTGGATGGATCGCTACCAGATGCTCATCGACCTGGGCAGCGAGCAGCTCCCTCTCGATGCACAGTACAAGACCGATGCCAACCTCATCGAGGGTTGTCAGAGCCGCGTGTGGCTGCATGCCGAATGCAACAACGGCATCGTCACCTATGCCGCCGAGAGCGATGCCATCATTGTGAAGGGCATCGTCACGCTGCTCGTCCGTGTGCTCAGCGGCCACACACCCGACGAGATTCTGGCCGCCGACCTCTACTTCATCCCGCAAACCGGTCTGCAGGAACACCTGTCGCCCACACGCAGCAACGGACTGGTGGCCATGGTGAAGCAGATGCGCATCTATGCCATGGCGTTCCGTGAGATGGAAAGAAAGAAGACGGAAAACTAAAACGTCCTTCGCGCCACTGCCAGCCTATCCTAAATCCATTTATCCTTCATCTTTCATGAAAATCATCCTTGTCGGTCCTGCCTATCCCTATCGTGGCGGCATAGCAGCCTTCAACGAGCGGCTGGCACAGCAATTCATCCGCGAGGGACATGAGGTGGTGCTCTATACCTTCACCCTGCAATACCCCTCGTTTCTCTTTCCCGGTACCACGCAGTATTCCACCGATCCCGCACCCGAAGGTCTCACCATCACGCGCCGCATCAGCTCGGTGAACCCCATCACCTGGCTCCGTGCTGCCCGTGCCATGCTGCAGGAAAAGCCCGACATGGTGGTCTTCGCCTACTGGATGGCATTCATGGCGCCCTGCTACACAGTGATAGCACGACGGCTGCACCACGACCGTCATGTGCGTACGGTGGGTCTCATACACAACATGGTGCCCCACGAGCCCACACTGCTCGACCAGCTCTTCGCCCCTCGCTTCGTGGCCCGCATGGATGCCTTTGTGGCGCTGAGCCATTCGGTGGTGGACGATATAGCGCGTCTCGACCATCGGAACAAGCCCATAGTCCTCTGCCCTCATCCGCTCTACGACAACTTCGGTACTCCTGTGAGCCGCGAGGAGGCGCTGAGCCACCTCGGACTGGATGCCACACACCGCTACGTGCTCTTCTTCGGCCTCATACGCGACTACAAAGGGCTGGACCTGCTGATGGAAGCCTTCGCGGACCCACGACTGGCCGACGTACGCCTCATCGTGGCAGGAGAGTGCTACGGCAGTGCCGAGAAATACGAAGCCCTCGAGCAGCGCCTCGCCCTCACCGACCATATCATCTGGCATCGGCAGTTCGTACCCAACGATGAGGTGAAGCATTACTTCGCTGCAGCATCCATCGTGGCACAGCCCTACCGCTCTGCCACACAGAGCGGCGTCACCCAGATCGCCTACCACTTCGAACGGCCCATGCTGGTGACCAACGTCGGCGGACTGGCCGAGATGGTACCCGACGGACGCGTAGGACGCGTTGTCAGCCCCGATGCTCCCGCCATCGCCGAAGCACTGGTTGACTTCTTCGCCACCAACCGCGAAGCAGCCTTCACACAAGGCGTACACGAAGAGAAAGCCAAATACTCCTGGGCCAACATGACAGCCGCCATCAGCAAGTGCATCAACACACAGTGATGCATCACTGCTGGGATCAAGTGACTCTTTAGACTTGCCTCTATTGATGGGCTCGGGAAAAGGTTCTTTCTTCTGTATTCCTCATTCCCTCACGCCCTATTCTTCATTTGTCATTCTTGCTCACATTTCGGGAAAAAATTTTGGAATTGTGCAAGGGAAGTACTACTTTTGCAGCGAATTTGGGTAGAGTGGGCCTGTTCATGCGCTCGCTGCCAGCAAAAGGGTTCAAGTGAAACAGAAGAAAAGACGCACCATCGACGTACAGTTCGTCACGGCCAGCATCAGTACAGCACTGGTATTGTTGCTGTTGGGTGTGGTGGCTCTCATCATGCTCTCTGCCACCCGTCTCTCGACATATGTGAAGGAGAACCTCGAGGTCACCCTGTTGCTGCACGACAACACCCCACAGCCCCAAGCCGAAATGCTGACCCGACGCGTAGAGCAGCTGCCAGGAGTGAAAGGGGTAACCTATATATCCAAAGAGGAAATACTGGCTGAGGAGACCGCAGCCATGGGCATCGACCCCACAGAGTTTCTGGGCTTCAACCCTTACACCGCCTCATTGGAGGTACGCCTGCATGCCGACCATGCCAATGCCGACAGCATCGCCGCTATGGAGACTCTGCTGCGCGCTGAGCCCTGCATCAGCGAGATAGACTATCCCCGCGAGTTGGTGGACGGCATCAATGCCAGCCTGCAGAAGATCAGCCTGGTGCTGCTGGTGCTGGCCGTGGTGCTGGCATTCATATCCTTCGCACTCATTGCCAGCACCATCAAGCTCACCATCTACTCGCAACGGTTCCTCCTGCACACGATGAAACTCGTGGGGGCTGAATGGTCTTTCATACGACGGCCTTTCATGATACGCAATGCGTGGGTAGGCATCACAGCAGGCCTATTGGCACTGGTGATGATGGGCGCAGGATTGTATGCCCTCATCCACTACGAACCACTGCTCGCCGACCTCCTCGACTGGAGGACACTGCTCACCGTGGCCGCAGGAGTGCTGGCATTCGGCGTGGTGATGACCTTGCTCAGTGCCCGTGTCTCCCTGGGACGGTTCCTGCGCATGAAGGCCGGCGACCTCTATTACATCTAACGAAAGCTACTACCTGATATGAACAAGAAATTTGCACTTGAGAAAATCAACTTCATCCTCATCGCCATCGGCGTCATCGTCATCATCATCGGTTTTGCCCTGATGGCAGGGCCCGGCTCATCGGCCGAAGCCTTCGAGCCCGACATCTTCAGTGCCCGCCGCATCAAGGTGGCACCCGTGGTCTGCTTCGTGGGATTCGTGTTCATGATCTTTGCCATCATGTACCGCCCCAGACACAAAACGGCTGACCAGCAACTGACAAAAAAGCCCGATGAAATAGGAGAAAATTAAACCTGTATACTCTTCCCGAACCCCATGACCTGGATCCAATCCCTCCTGCTTGGACTGCTGCAGGGACTCACCGAGTACCTTCCCATCAGCAGCAGCGGCCACCTCGCCATCGGTGCAGCGCTCTTCGGCATCGACGGCGAGAGCAACCTTGCCTTCACCATCGCCGTGCATGTAGCCACCGTACTCAGCACACTCGTCATTCTATGGAAAGAGATCATCTGGATCTTCAGCGACCTCTTCAAGGGAAAGTGGAACGAGGGCACACGCTATGCCATGAACATCATCATCTCCATGATTCCCGTAGGCATCGTAGGCCTTTTCTTCAAGGACAAGGTGGAGGCTATCTTCGGCTCGGGGCTGAACGTGGTGGGATGCTGTCTGCTGGTCACAGCCCTGCTGCTCGCCTTTGCGTACTACGCTAAGCCACGGCAGAAGGAGGCCATATCGCCCCTGCATGCCTTCGTGATAGGCCTCGCCCAGGCCCTTGCCGTGTTGCCCGGCCTGTCGCGCTCAGGCTCCACCATTGCCACCGGTCTGCTCCTCGGCAACAAGAAGGAACGGCTGGCGCAGTTCTCGTTCCTCATGGTCATTCCGCCCATCTTGGGCGAAGCGTTGCTGGACGTGATCGATATGTGCCAGCAGGGCGTAGAGGCTACCTTCGGTGCCGGCATGACCCCCGGCACACTCGTCATCGGCTTTGTGGCAGCCTTTGTGGCGGGATGCGCCGCATGCAAGTGGATGATCAACATCGTGAAGAAAGGCAAGCTCATCGGATTCGCCATCTACTGCGCACTGGCCGGTGCCGCCACACTCATCCTTCCTCATATACTCTGACAGCAACGTGAACTTCCTCAAAGGCGAAATACTCTATATCGACAAGCCCTACCGCTACACCTCGTTCGACGTTGTAGGCAGGGTGCGCGGTCAGTTGTGCCGACGCATGAACATCAAGAAGCTGAAGGTGGGACATGCCGGCACCCTCGACCCGCTCGCCACCGGCGTGATGATCCTCTGCACGGGACGCGCCACACGACGCATCGAAGAGTTCCAGTACCAGACGAAAGAGTATGTCGCTACGTTGCGTCTCGGCGCCACTACCCCCTCCTACGACCTGGAACAGGAGATTGATGCCTACTACCCTACCGACCATATCACACGCGAGCAGGTGGAAGAGGTGCTGCAACGGTTCACAGGCACCATCGAGCAGGTGCCTCCCGCATACTCGGCATGCAAGATCGGGGGCGTGCGCGCCTACCACATGGCACGCAAGGGGAAAGACCCGGAGCTGAAACCGAAGGTGCTCGTCATCGACGAGATTGAACTGCTCGACTGCGACCTCGGCAGCGACACCCCTTCCCTCACCCTGCGCGTGGTATGCAGCAAGGGGACCTATATACGTGCCCTCGCCCGCGACATCGGCGAAGCACTGGGTAGCGGAGCACACCTCACCGCTCTGCGACGTACACGCGTGGGTGACATCACCGCCGCCGACTGCATAGCCATGGATGACTTCGCCACATGGCTCGATAAGCAGACCATCGAGATGGATGCACCCGGAGAATGACAATAAACAACATAAATATACATCGACATGAGACTTTCGCAATTCAAGTTCAAGCTGCCCGAAGAGCGCATCGCACAGGAACCCGTTTATCACCGCGATGAATCGCGCCTGATGGTCGTACACCGCGACACAGGCCAGGTCGAACACCGGGTGTTCAAGGAAATCCTCCAGTACTTCGACGAGCAGGATACCTTCGTGTTCAACAACTCGATGGTGTCCCCCGCACGGCTGTTCGGCTACAAAGAGAAGACCGGAGCACGCATCGAGGTGTTCCTGCTGCGGGAGCTCAACGCCGAGATGAAGCTGTGGGATGTCGTGGTAGATCCTGCACGCAAGATACGCATCGGCAACAAGCTCTTCTTCGGCGACGACAGCTCCATGGTGGCCGAGGTCATCGACAACACCACCTCTCGCGGACGCACCCTGCGTTTCCTCTACGATGGCACACACGATGAGTTCAAGAAAGCCCTCTACGGCCTCGGCGTGGCACCCCTGCCTCCTTACATACACCGCGATGCCATACCCGACGACATCGAGCGGTTCCAGAACATCTTTGCTACCGAAGAGGGATCGGTGACAGCTCCCGCCGCCGGACTGCACTTCAGCCGCGAACTGCTGAAACGCATGGAGATACAGGGCATCGAACGGACATTCGTAACCATGCACATGGGACTCGGCAACTTCCGCAACATCGATGTCGAGGATCTCTCCAAGCACAAGATGGACAGCGAACAGATGTTCGTAGGGCGCGAGGCCTGCGACCGCATCAACGGCACCAAGGATAGCGGGCACAAGGTGTGCGCCATAGGCACATCGGTGATGAAGGTGATGGAGACGGCTGTCAGCAGCGACGGACGCATCAAGGAGTACGAGGGATGGACCAATAAGTTCATCTACCCGCCCTATGACTTCGTCATCCCCGATGCACTGGTCACCAACCTCCATCTGCCCCTCACGCCCATGCTGATGGTCGCCTGTGCTTTCGGCGGGTACGACTGCATAATGAACGCCTACGAAGAAGCCCTCAAAGAGGAATACCGCTTCGGGGCGTATGGCGATGCCATGCTCATCCTCTGACGCACACTGCATGCATACAGCAAAGCCCCAGACCGTCTATCTAGGCATCGGCTCCAACCAGGGCGACAGACAGGCTCTCCTCGAGCAGGCTGTCGCCCTGATTGCTCAGCATGTCGGCAGCGTAAGGGCATGCTCCACCTTCATCGAGACAGCACCCTGGGGCTTCATATCGGACCATCTGTTCCTCAACGGCGTGGTGTGCGTGGACACCACCCTCTCGCCTCATGCCCTGCTGCGCACTACACAGCGCATCGAACGGCTGCTGGGACGGCAGCACAAGACCGGACGACAGGGATACGCAGACCGTCCCATCGATATCGACATCCTCCTCTACGGCGACCGCATCATACACACGCGCCGACTCACGGTGCCCCACCCCCACATGCTGCAACGCGACTTCGTGCTGCAACCCCTGCTGGAGATTGCTCCCGACATCACTATGCCCACCACCCACCAACGCATTGCCGATGCGGCAACCGAAGAGAAAAATACCGCCGACACGTAAAAAAACGGACGTTTCCCTTGGCTGTTACACCAAATGGCCCTACCTTTGCAGCCGAAAACAAATGTGGACAGATTTGAGCAGCTTGCAACCACTCTAAAAAATGCTAAAAAACAGCTTGGCACAATGGCCACTGTATGCATCCCCTGCCCATCCGTCTGCACCTGTCTTCAACGACATGTATTGTTTAACAACTTAATGGTATCAGACAATGGGATATCTGTTTACATCCGAATCGGTGTCCGAGGGACACCCCGACAAAGTGGCCGATCAAATATCGGACGCTATACTGGACGAGCTGCTGGCCTTTGACCCCAGCTCCAAGGTAGCATGCGAAACGCTGGTAACAACCGGACAGGTGGTTATCGCAGGAGAAGTGAAATCAGATGCTTACATCGACCTGCAGGAGACAGCCCGCAAGGTCATCAACAACATCGGCTACAACAAAGGCGAGTACATGTTCGACGGCAACTCCTGCGGCGTGTTCTCCGCCATCCACGAACAGAGCGCCGACATCAACCGCGGCGTAGAGCGCGCCGATGCCATGGAGCAGGGTGCCGGCGACCAAGGCATGATGTTCGGCTACGCCACCAACGAGACACCCTCCTACATGCCCCTTCCCCTCTACCTCGCACACCTCATCGTCTATACCCTCGCCAAGATACGCAAGGAGGGACAGGAGATGACCTATCTGCGTCCCGACTCAAAGAGCCAGGTTACCATAGAGTACAACGACGAGGGGGCGCCCGTGCGCATCGACACCATCGTGGTGTCCACCCAGCACGACGAGTTCGTACATCCCTGGGACACCCCCGAGAACACACAGGAAGCGGCCGACGCCGCCATGCTGGCAGCCATCCGGCGCGATGTCATCGGCATCCTCATACCGCGTGTGAAGGCGGCCATCGCCAGCCCCACCCTCAGCGCACTCTTCGACGACCACATCACCTATTATGTGAACCCCACCGGCAAGTTCGTCATCGGCGGTCCTCATGGCGACACCGGACTGACCGGACGCAAAATCATCGTGGATACCTATGGAGGCAAGGGCGCACATGGAGGCGGTGCCTTCTCAGGCAAGGACCCCAGCAAGGTGGACCGCAGTGCCGCCTATGCCGCGCGGCATATCGCCAAGAACATGGTGGCTGCCGGCGTGGCCGACGAGATGCTCGTGCAGCTCTCCTACGCCATTGGCATAGCGCAGCCCGTGAGCATCTTCGTCAACACCTATGGTCGCAGCCATGTGGCTCTCACCGATGGCGAGATAGCCACACGCATCGGAAGCCTGTTCGACCTACGGCCACGTGCCATCGAGGACCGGCTGAAGCTGCGTGCTCCCATCTATAGCGAGACAGCGGCCTACGGCCACATGGGACAGGAGCCACGCATCGTGCGCAAGCATTTTGCCAACCGCTACGGCACACCCCGCGACATCAGCGTAGAGCTCTTCACATGGGAGAAACTCGACCAGGTGGAGGCCATCCGACAAGCTTTCGGTCTTTGACAAACCAAACGATACACTAATAAGAGAGCCGGTTCTGCAAAACAGAATCGGCTCTCCTTACTTTCTCAGGCCTGTAATGGCTACATAAATAGATCCTTGGCCAACTCACTCCCCTGTAAAGTGAAGCGTGACAGAGCGACTGAAAGATTCTGTCCTTCTCGTCACATTATCCTCCACCCAATCGACATCGACAAAGTCTTCAAAGGAACTCCATTCAAAGGGCACAGTGAATGTAAGGGTAACATATTCATATCGCTCTTTCGGCTCATCGTAAGCGCATATTGCTGCGGGATTAGTAATCGCATTTCCAGCAGCAAAACATTCGCTGAATGTTATCGTATCTTTGGGAAATTCCAAATCTCTCAAAGGGATAAAGTCCGGGAATGAAAGTATAACATGGTCCTCGGATTCGTATTCTACAGGTATATAAGAGAAACAATCTCCTATGTCTGTGCCTGCGGGTCTTTCAAACAATATTTTGTCGGCTGTTACCCTGGCTCCATCTAATGCACCCATGTACCAATATGTCAAACCATGCCAAATAGACCCTCTTTCATTAAAATAATCAACCATTCCACGAGTTTTAGCTACCCAAAAATGATTCCACGCTTCTTTACATTCTTTATCCTCTACATATTCGCGATGTACTTGGGGATCAATTTTTTCTGAGAAAGATAACTTGAAAATGGCATTATGCCACGACGAAACCGTAATAGTGTCATCATACTGTTCGGGCACTTGATGGTTTACAAGAACAGAAAATTGGCCACGATATTCGCATGCCTTTTCTTGTAGAATGCGGAAATCAACTAATTTATCTATATAAAAGCCTTCTCCTTCGCATGAAAGAAGAAATATTGTAGCAATTAGGCCCACAAAAAAATAGGAATACGTCTTCATATTAATTAATTATTATCTACAAAATCAAAAATCATTTTTCTTGAACGGTTGAAATTGTATAGTTCTCCGTTACCATCTTTTATTTCCCAATCTCCAGATGGTGCGTAGAGATTATCATTATGTTCTCCACCCCAGCCCCAATTCATTTTTAAATGAGTAATAACAGGATTTGTGTATGTAACACTTGTACGAATTGAATCAGATTCAGTGATGTTGCCTAAGCCATCTTCCGTCACCCAAATGTAATGATAAGTTTTTTTTGTCTTTTGCTTTGAATAACCATCTATGAGGAAGGAATGACCATCAGTAATATCGAAGAATAGGAAAGTGCCTGTCACCGCTCTTGCAGACGCGACCACAGGCATTCCACCCTGCAAGCTTTGTTTAACAGTAGCGACATCGTATGAGCCATATTGGCAGGAGATATTATAAAAACCGAAAACATCATCGACTAAATCTTCCGTTCTTGCAGATGAGGCCGTATTTCCATAATTCATACCAACCAGATGACCGACCCAAGCAATTAATATAGCTGCAGAGTTGCGTCCTGTATCATCATTCCCAGATGATAAAGTAGGCATCCCATCCCATATTGTATTGCTAGCTCCTCCGATTTGACGAGAATAGCCATTGACATTTCCTGTACATATGGCATATGTGGGTGCATATAAAGACGAGCCGAATTTATAGTGAAGATAATAGAGCATTTGTGCTCCTGCTAAAGCCACACATCCAGCGGGCGCACGTTCCGTGCTACTATTTGACTTTAAGGGACAATAGTAGTTGTAACCTATGGTCGCATTTACTGGAGTAGTCTGGCCCCATGCTGTTTGAGTCAAATGTATATTTTCCACTACGATATCCTCGGATTCTACATAATCAAGCATCAATAGGAATTAAATACAAGTTCAGGTGGAAGAATAATTTCACTGCGTGTGTTTGTATGTCCAGTTATCCATTCAGCATCAGCCGTTATGGCTTTCCAAAAGTCAACACTTGCATTGATTTTCTCGCAGACCTCTTCGGTAAGCATTTCTTGATTCACATCAACTGTACGCAATATTGCTACATCATAGAGCAACGATTCAATCCAAGCCCATAAATTTGTCGGCGTATCAGTTTTAGAAAGTTGCCCATCCCCTTTGCCTAATAAGATGGGTGCTCGCTTATCCGCTGCTATAATTTCCCAATTGCTTGTATAGTTAATCAAATACCCTAATATGACATCATTTCCCAAGGTTAATGGTTCAAAACTCTTCAAACTAAAATCACCGCCATCCTCTACTGCTGCTATTTTTTTATAACGGATGTAAGCTTCTACGTCCTTCTCTGATACAAAGTTCAAAGTATCAAGGTTGGCAAAATCCAAGTCCACCTTTTCGGCTCTAGTACCTAATAGGGTATCATTACAATCCCCATCATAAAAACTGTCTTCACCGCATGCTATGAGCGAAGAAACGACTAATGAAAATAATAGTTGACCAAAAAAATTTCTTTTCATAAAAACCTTGAATTTTGCGTACAAAAGTACACCAAAAAATCCACTAAAAAAAAATGAATAAAAAATTCATGTTCCGAGCACCTGTTGTTGATTCTGGCGTTACTTCTTGTCGAGCGTAGGATAGGAGATGCGGGTATGATAGATGGTGCGCAGCTTCTCCTTGAAGACGTTCTTGATGTCGCGGATGTCGCGGAAGGTGATCGGGCAATCCACAAAGCACCCCTCTGCCACCTGGCCGTCGATGATGCGGTCCACCAGCTCCCCAATCGTTTCCTCCGTGTACTCCTTCAGGCTGCGGCTCGACGCCTCCACAGCATCTGCCATCATCAGGATGGCGGTCTCCATGGTGGTAGGGTTGGGACCGGGATAAGCGAATACCGACTCGTCCACCTCCTCATCGGGATGCTGATTCTTGTAGTTGATATAGAAATACTTGGTCTTGCCCGTTCCGTGATGGGTGACGATGAAACGGCGTATAGCCTCCGGCAGATGGTGCTTCTCGGCCAGGTGCAGTCCGGCCGTGACATGACCGATGATGATCTGTGCGCTCTGCTGGGCGGGCAGACTGTCGTGCGGATTGGTGCTGCCCTGATTCTCAGTGAAGAAAGCGGGATTGTCGAGCTTCCCGATGTCGTGGTAGAGTGCTCCCGTACGCACCAGCTGGCTCTTCGCGCCCACACGGTTGGCGGCGGCAGCAGCCAGGTTGGCCACCTGCATGGAGTGGTTGAACGTGCCGGGAGCCTCCTCGGAGAGCGTGCGCAGCAGACGGCCGTTGATGTTGGATAGCTCTACAAGCGTCACATTGGACGTGAAGCGGAATAGCTTCTCGTAGAGGTAGAGGAGTGGGTAGGTGAAGAGCAACAACACCGCATTGATGACGAACAGCACGAACGAATGGGAGTCGATGCGGCTGATGCTGGACTCTGCGATGAGCTCATGGCCGAAGTACACCACACAGTAGCATGCCAGCACAGCCAGCACCACGCGGAAGAGCTGGGAACGTTCGGTGAGCTCGGGGAGACAGTAGATGGCCACGAGACCTGCCGTCAGCTGGAGCAGCACGAACAAGAAAGGGTCGGGCACAAAGAGTGCCGTGATGAGCACCACCACCAGATGGGCGCAGAAAGCCGTGCGGGAGTCGAGGAACACATGCGCCATCACGGGCAGCATGGCAAAGGGAATGACCCACACATCCACCGACCCCACACACAGGGCAGCAATGACGGGGAACACCACGATCTGCGAGGCGAGGAACAGATAATGAGAGGGCTTTTGCAGGTAGTCGCGACGGTAGATGCAGAGATAGATGACAAAGCCCAGCACCAACAGCGACACCAGCAGTATCTGTCCCGCCAGCGTGAGCTCCGAGCCGGCACTGTCGGTATGCTTGATCCATTCGCGCTTGTAGGAGAGGAGCACCTGATAGGTATCCTCGTCCACGATATCACCATTGCCGATGATTTTCTGTCCGGCCAGGATATATCCCTTGTTATGCTTGACAGCATCCATCGCATCCTGCCGTGCCGTCTCGGTCTTGCCGGCATCCTCCGTCACGTTCACAAAGATGTAGTCGTTGAGATTGCAGCTGCGGAGCACCTCCGCACCGTATGCCGACGTATCGGACTGCATGACGTACTCGTAGGCTTCCCGTACCGTGAACAGTTCGTCCACCGCCTTCTCAGAGGCGGTATTGCCGCGGATCATCTTGATGCGGGTGATGCTGTCGCGGTGCAGGGTCTCCAGGTCGGATGTCTCGACGATGCCCTGCGCATACACCTCCTGCAGCCGACGCGCCACGGTGGCGTAAAGCCTTGACGACATCAGCGACGAGAGCTCTGACGCATAGTGCTGCTGCAGAGAGTCTGCCGATGCGGATGCCACATCACCATCCAGCGAGAAATAGGGCAGCACACGCGCTGCTGCCACCGCCTGCTCACGCTGGAACACCTCGTCACTCTTGTCCACACCGAAGTCCCACGGGGCGGTGAGCTGCTCATAGCGCCAGGGACGGCCTTGCTGGAACTCGTAGCTGAACGATTTCTCCCGGGGGAGGAACATCACGATGAGTGCCACCGTAAGCACTACAGTGGAAACACCAAGAATATATTTTCTTACTTTATTACGGCTCATAAACAGGCTTTTTTACCAAAAACGAGCGCAAGATACGAAAAGAAAGGAAAACAGAAAACGAAAAATGAAAAATAATCACTAATTTTGCGCCCAATCTACAAAAACCGAGGAGGAAACAGACCGTTTCGCCTCACTAAAAACGATAACAGACAACATGGAAAGAAGAGTAAGAGTACGTTTCGCTCCCAGCCCCACAGGCCCTTTGCATATCGGCGGTGTGCGCACCGCATTGTATAACTATCTGTTCGCCCGTCAGCACGGCGGTGACTTCGTGTTCCGTATCGAGGACACCGACTCCAACCGCTTCGTGCCGGGTGCCGAAGCGTACATCATCGAGGCTTTCCAGTGGCTCGGCATCACCTTCGACGAAGGGGTGTCCTTCGGCGGCGAGCATGGCCCGTACCGCCAGAGCGAACGGCGCGAGATCTACAAGCAGTATGTGAAGCAGCTGCTGGATGCCGGACGCGCCTACATCGCCTTCGACACCCCCTCCGAGCTGGAGGCCAAGCGTGCCGAGCAGCCCAACTTCCAGTACGATGCCTCCACCCGCATGCAGATGCGCAACTCGCTCACCCTGCCCGCTGAGGAGGTGAAGGCCCTCATCGCCGATGGCAACCAGTATGTGGTGCGCTTCCTCATCGAGCCCGGACAGGAGGTACATGTCCACGACCTCATCCGCGGCGAGGTGGTCATCAACAGCAGCATCCTCGACGACAAGGTACTCTACAAGAGTGCCGACGAGCTGCCCACCTATCATCTCGCCAACATCGTCGACGACCATCTGATGGAGATCAGCCATGTGATACGCGGTGAGGAATGGCTGCCCAGCGCACCCCTGCACGTGCTCCTCTACCAAGCCTTCGGCTGGGAGGACACCATGCCCTGCTTCGCCCACCTGCCCCTGCTGCTGAAGCCCGAAGGCAACGGCAAGCTGTCGAAACGCGATGGCGACCGTCTGGGCTTCCCCGTGTTCCCCCTCGAGTGGCACGACCCCAAGAGCGGCGACATCAGCTCGGGATACCGCGAAAAAGACTACCTGCCCGAGGCAGTCATCAACTTCCTCGCCCTGCTGGGATGGAACCCCGGCAACGACCAGGAGCTGATGACGCTGGACGAGATGGTACACCTCTTCGACCTCAGCCGGTGCAGCAAGGCAGGTGCCCGCTTCGACTACAAGAAGCTGGTATGGTTCAACCATGAGTACATCCTCCGCAAGGACGACCGTGCGATTGCCGAGGCCTTCCTGCCTCTGTTGAAGGAGAAAGGGGTGGATGCCGACCTCGACCGCGTCACCACAGTGGTAACCCTCATGAAAGGGCGCGTCAACTTCATCCACGAGCTGTGGGATCAGGCATCCTACTTCTTCGTAGCCCCAACGGACTACGACGAGAAGAGCCTCAAGAAATGGTGGAAGGAAGGTGCCACGCAGTATGTCAGCGAGCTGTGCGACTTCATCGAGCAGAGCCCGGTCTTTGACGGCGCTGCCCTTGAGCCCCTGGTGATGGAGTGGATTGCCTCGAAGGAGTGGGGTGTGGGTAAGGTGATGAATGCCTTCCGCGTCACCCTGGTAGGTGCTGCCGTGGGTCCGCACATCTTCGAGCTCACCGACTTCCTGGGCAAGGAGGAGACGCTGCGCCGCGCACGCCGCGCACTGGAGGTGCTGCCACAGGCATAACCCTCCCGGGTAAGCACCCGTCACTCAGAACGACATACACATCGTCATGCCTGGATGGCCGTCGGACGCTGTCGGACAGACCGTCAGCGTCTGCCCGTGCGTAGCATCGAGCCCCAACACATTACGGGCCACACGGCTCACGCCAGGCAGCAGCCACCATCCCACACGGGCGCTGAGCATGCCCATGCCTGCTCCCGCCAGCACATCGGTGAACCAATGCTTCTCGTTCCACACGCGCATGATGCTGGTGCCTGAGGCGACGGCATAGGCCGCCACCCCTATCCAGGGACTCTCTGCACCATACTCCAGCCGCACCAGCTCGGCGCCCATGAAGGCCGTGGCGGCATGACCCGAAGGAAACGAGTTGAAGGTCTTGGGGGCGTTCTGCGAGGTGAGGTTGTTGGGATTGTTCTGGAGGTACACCTCGTCGTACTTCCCCGGACGCACCGATACCACCGTGTACTTGAGGCCGTTCACCACAGCCGCCATCATCACATACGATGTGCCGACCAGCACCACACGATCCAGGAAGTCGTGCTGTGCCTCGGCACCTATCCAGTCGCCGGCAACAGCCATTGCCACAGGCACATACTGTATATAGTCGTCGGCAGCGGTACGCTCGAGTGCATACTCACGGACCCTGTCGCGCACGTCCACCTTCCACTCGCTCACCGGGGAGAACAGTCCGGCGGTACCTGCAACAACCAACGTGCCAGGCATCACCAGCTGACCTGCACGGAACGTATGGTCACACTGCTGCACCGACAGTGTGTCGCGCTCCTGCGCTCCTGCCGGAAAGACTCCCCATAGCGCAACCCACAGCCACAGCCCCACTACACGCAGCAACGAGCTTCCCTTGTCTTGTGCATATTTTCCTTTTTTCATTGCTCCTGGTTTCTACAGGCTCTGCATATCATTGAGCCGTTTGTAATACCCACCTTGTGCGATGAGCTGCTCGTGTGTGCCTCGCTCCACGATCTCGCCCTCCTTCATCACGCAGATCTCGTCCGCGTTCCGTATTGTGCTCAGCCGGTGGGCTATAGCAATCGTGGTGCGCGACTTCATCAGCCGGTCGAGGGCTTCCTGCACCAGCCGTTCACTCTCGGTGTCGAGGGCGCTGGTAGCCTCATCCAGTATCAGGATGGGAGGGTTCTTGAGGATGGCGCGGGCGATGCTGATGCGCTGCCGCTGACCGCCCGACAGCAGGCAGCCACGGTCCCCCACAAGGGTGTCGTAGCCGGCAGACGTCTCCATGATGAAGTCGTGGGCATTGGCGATACGGGCAGCCTCCATCACCTGCTCCAGCGTGGCATTCTCCACGCCGAAGGCGATGTTGTTGAAGAAGGTGTCGTTGAACAGCACGGCCTCCTGGCTGACATTGCCGATGAGGCTGCGCAGGTCATGGAGGGAGCATTGGCGGATGTCGGTGCCGTCGATGGTGATGCTGCCTCCGCACACATCGTGGAAACGGGGCAGCAGGTCGACCAGCGTGGACTTGCCACTGCCGCTCTGTCCCACCAGCGCCAGGGTCTTGCCCCTCTCGAGGGTGATGTCGATACCCTTCAACACAGGACGGCCTTCGGTGTAGCTGAAGTCCACGCCGCGGAAGCAGATGGCCTTCTCGAATGTCTCGATACGTTGCGGGTGCGCCACCTCACGGATAGGGTTCTCGGCATCGAGGATCTTCTGTACCCGTTCCCAGCAGCCCATGCCGATGGGGATGTTATAATAGGCCTTGGAGAGGTCCTTGATAGGATTGATGATGTTGTACAGCATCACCAGATAGTAGATGAACAGGCTGGCGTCCATCGCCGACCGGTCGCCCAGGATGATCAGTCCGCCTGCCCAGAGCACGATGACGATGAGGGTGGTGCCCATGAACTCGCTCACGGGGTGGGCGCTGGCCTGCCGCACCGACATGCGCAGCATGGAGTGGCGGTAGCCGTCGTTCACCTCAGCGAAGCGGCGGGCCATCTTCTCCTCGGCGAGGAACGCCTTCACGATGCGCAGTCCGCCCAGCGTCTCGTCCAGCTGTGCCAGCAGGGCGCCCCACCACGTCTGGGTCTCCTTCGACTTGCGCTTCAGCTTACGGCTGATGAGACCCATCACCCAGGCAATCAGCGGACTGACGACGAGCACGAAGAGCGTCAGCTTCCAGTCGATACAGAACAGCGTTGCCAAGGTGATCACGATGGCGATGGGATTCTTGATGAGCATGTCGAGCGAGTTGGAGAAGCAGGTCTCCAGTCCGCTGATGTCGCTGCTCATACGGCTGATGATATCCCCTTTGCGCTCCTCGCTGAAGAAGGAGAGCGGCAGGTGTAGCACCCGGTCGTACACCTCACGGCGTATGTCGCGTACCATGCCGCTGCGCAGCGGGATCAGTGTGGCCGAGGAGCCGAAGTAACAGGCCGTCTTCAGCAGCGTCATCACGATGAGCAGGAGGCCCGACATGATGAGCACCCACAGCGCTCCCCGGCTGTCGATGAGCACATTCATGTAATAGTAGAAATTGTTCTTGGCGGCATCGATGATGTTACCGCTGTCCCAGGGCATGAACGTATAGACCTGCTGGCTCACCTTGAAGAGGGTCTGCAGAATGGGGATGAGGAGCGCGAACGAGAAGACGTTCAGCACTTGCGCCAGCACGTTCAGCACCAGGTTCCACACGAGGTATCCCCGGTAGGGAGGCAGGTAGCGTTTGATGAGTCGGAAAAAGGATTTCAGCAAAGCGGTTCGTTGTTAAGGTGGGTTCTACAAATAAGGTTTTGGAGGGTTACACACTGGCATTGCGCACGAGTGTGCCGTCAGGCGACAGCTGCCACTTCCACCGGTTGTGTGTCCAGAGGTAGTATTGCGGTGCACGGTCGATGGTCTGCTCCAGCAGGCGCATGTACTGCTTCGTGATGGAGAAATCCTCCTTTTCATCGGGCAAAATTTCTTTCATCGTTATCGTATAGTACCCCCGTTTCACCACCTCCATATCGCCGTAGAGGAAGTGGGCACCCAGACGGGCGCCTATCCGTTCGCTGCCCGTGATGAGGGCGGTGGGCTGCCGCAGGAACGTCACCCACACGTCGTGATGCTTCTTGGGAGGACGCTGGTCGGCAATCAGTCCCAGCAGTGCCTGTCTCCCCTCGCCCCGCATGCGGAGGAGCGTGCGGTAGGTGTCGTCCTGCGGGATGCCGAAGGAGTGGAAACGGGAGCGCAGACGCAGCATCACCTCATCCATGGCCTTGCCCGACAGGGGGTGATAGATCTGGCAGGCTTCCAGACCGGACTCGCACCAGAGGGTGATGGAGGTGACATACTCCCAGTTGCCATAGTGGCCCAGATAGACGAAGAGTGGCTTGCCGTCGGCACGCAGGCGCTCCACGACGTCCATGTTTTCGAAACGCAGCCGGCGACGCATCTCCTCATCGCTGATGTGCAGCACCTTGATGGTCTCCACCACATAGTCGCAGAAGTGGCGGTAGAACGCCCGTTCGATGGTGCGGATCTCCGCCAGCGACTTGTCGGGATAGGCATGCACGAGGTTCGCATGCACAAGCCTGCGGCGGTAGCGCACACAGTGGTAGAGGACGACATAGCATGCCGTACTCAGCCCATAGAGCACCCCCAGCGGCAGCAGTGCCAGTGCGCTGAGCAGGAGGCGGAGGAGGAGGGACGGCAGTTTCTGCATGGGGGGGATGGACGGTGGGCTATTGCTCTTCCTTGTACCATCCGGCGTACATCAGGTAGCCGTTGGCAATCCGCACGTTGAGCTCCTTGTTCTGCTCGGGGTCCACCTTCTTGATGAACTTGGCCGGCACGCCGCCCCATATCTCGCCCGGACCGATCTGCGTGCCCTTCAGCACCAGGGCGCCGGCAGCCACGATGGCTCCCTCGCCCACCACCACACCGTCGAGCAGCGTGCTACCCATGCCGATGAGGGCAAAGTCGTGCACGTCAGCACCATGGATGGTCACGTTGTGACCTATCGACACATCGTTGCCGATGGTGATGGTGGACTTCTGGTAGAGCGTGTGGAGCACGCTGCCGTCCTGTATGTTCACACGGTCGCCGATGTGTATCCAGTTCACGTCGCCGCGCACCACCGCGTTGAACCACACACTGCACTGGCTGCCCATGACCACATCACCTACCACGGTGGCGTTCTCTGCCAGAAAACAGTCGTCACCTATCTGAGGAGTAAATCCCCTCACTGATTTTATCAATGCCATAACGGTTTTTTAAAAATTTCGACTACAAAGATACGGCATGTCGGATAAATAAACAAAATTATTTGGGTATTCCAGACAGAACATGTACTTTTGCGGGGCAAGAAACCGGATACATGAAACGAATTTGTGCGCTCACGATGGTTCGCAACAGCGAATTCTTCCTCCGCCGCTGGGTGGCGTGGTACGGCTCCCAGCTGGGTAGGGAGAATCTCTACGTGTTCATCGACGGCACCGACCAGGAGCTGACGGGCAACTACAACGGCGTCAACGTCACCTTCTGCGAACATACCGACGACCCCGTGCTGGTGGGCGACCGCCGCCGCATCGACTTCCTCTCGGCACGTGCCGCCGAACTGCTGAAGACGTACGACCTTGTCATCGGCACCGATATGGATGAGTTCCTCATCCCCGACCCATCCCTGGGGCTGACGCTCGCCGCGTTCCTCGACCGCCAGCAGGTGTCGGTGTCGCTCTCCGCCCTCGGCATCGATGTCGGACAGCATATGCAGTGCGAGCAATCCATCGATGAGCAGCGTCCCTTCCTCGGGCAGCGCCGCTATGCCCTCCTCTCCAGCCGCTACAGCAAGGCCAGCATCCTGGCACGTCCCGAGGCCTGGGGGAGCGGTTTCCACCGCGTGCGAGGACATAACTACCATATCATCCCCGACCTCTACCTCTTCCACTTCGGCTGCGTGGACTACAGCCGTTTCAGTGCCCTCTTCGACGACAGCGAGCACCTCCGCAACGGCTGGGGCGCTCATCTGGCACGACGCGTGCGCACCATCGACGACGTCACCCACGCCAAGCCACGCCTGTGGGAGCCCACCGTCCGGCGGGCCCGCTGCATACAGAACATCTTCCGGCAGCTGCAGGCATGGAACAAGCCCAGCATGATGGGACAGCGCTGGGTGGTAGAGATCCCCGAACGGTTCTTCAACCTCGTATGAACAGCCAGCCTATTGCCAACGATCCCATCGACGCCGTCATCACCTGGGTGGACGGCAACGACCCCGCCTGGAGGGCGCGGCGCGACAGCTACCTACACGGCGGCGAGGACCGACACGACGATGTGGCGGGGGCTACACGCTATGCCTCGGTGGGCGAGATATACCTCTGCGTGGCCTCCATCAACCGCTACGCCCCCTTCGTGCGCCGCATCTACATCGTCACCGACCGCCAGGTGCCTCCCCACCTCGACGCGTTCCTGCAGCACAACTTCCCCGATGGGCACATCCCCTGCGAGATCGTGGATCACAGCGTCATCTTCGCCGGCTACGAGCAGCACCTGCCCATCTTCAACAGCCGCGCCATCGAGACCCTGCTCTGGCGCATCCCCGGCCTCAGCGAGAGGTACCTCTACTTCAACGACGATGTGATGCTGCTCTCCCCCGTCACCGAAGACCACTTCTTCACCCCCGACGGCACCTGCTGCTATGGCCGCCCCTACAGCACCCTGCTCGCCTGCACCCTCCATGCGCTGAAGCCCCGCCGCGACGGACACAAGCCCATGGGGTACAAGGTGTCGCTCATGCACGCCATGCGCTACACCGGACGGCAACGGCAGTTCCTCTTCCTCTACCACGCACCGGTGGCACTCCGCCGGAGCCGCTTCGAGCAGGTCTTCCAACAGTACCCCGAAGCCCTCGAGACGAACATCGCACAGCGTTTTCGCCATACCAGCCAGTTCAATCCCCAGGAGCTCTACTGCCTCACCGAACACCGCCAGGGACGCTGCACCGTCAACACCGCATACGACCGTGTGTTCTACTTCAAGCCCCACGGCAGCCGGCGCTACACCGAGCGCAAGCTGCGCACGCTGCGCACCACACAGGCACTGTTCGGCTGCGTGAACTCCCTCGACCAGGCATCGCCCAACACCCGCGAACGCATCCTTCAGGCACTCGCCGAACGCATCGGATGTCAGTTCTACACTGAAAAACAATAAAAATCACGAATAAATTTGGTGCATTGACTTCCACACGTTATCTTTGCAGTCGCTTTGCTGAATGTTCATTTCTTTTTAAATAAACAAATCATGAAATTCTTGACAGAAGAAAAACTCACTATCGTCGGTGCCGGCGGTATGATTGGTTCCAACATGGCCCAGAGCGTCCTCATGCTCGGCCTCACCCCCAACATTTGTCTGTACGACATCTTTGAGCCCGGTGTTCACGGTGTGTACGACGAAATCTGCCATTGCGGCTTCGAAGGTGCCAATGTCACCTACACGGTCGATCCCGCCGTTGCCTTCAAGGATGCCAAGTACATCATCTCCTCCGGCGGCGCACCCCGCAAGGAGGGCATGACCCGCGAGGACTTGCTCAAGGGTAACTGCAAGATCGCTGCCGAGTTTGGCGACTACATCCATCAGTACTGCCCCGACGTGAAGCACGTCGTGGTCATCTTCAACCCCGCCGACGTCACCGCTCTCACCGCCCTCATCCACAGCGGTCTGAAGCCCGAGCAGCTCACCTCACTGGCCGCTCTCGACAGCACCCGTCTGCAGCAAGCCCTCGCTCAGGAGTTCGGCGTGCAGCAGTGCAAGGTCACCGGTGCCCACACCTATGGTGGTCACGGCGAGCAGATGGCCGTCTTCGCCTCTCAGGTCAAGGTCGACGGTAAGCCCCTCAGCGAGATGGGACTGAGCGCCGAGCGCATGGCCGAGATCCGTCAGCGCACCGTACAGGGCGGCAGCGCCATCATCAAGCTCCGCGGACGCAGCTCCTTCCAGAGCCCTGCTTACTGCGCCGTGAAGATGATCCAGGCCGCCATGGGTGGCGAACCCTTCACCCTGCCCGCAGGTACCTTCGTCAACAACCAGAAGTACCAGAACGTGATGATGGCCATGCCTACCGTCATCGACGCCACCGGCTGCCACTTCACCGAGCCTAAGGGTACCGCCGAGGAGCTCGCCTCCCTCGATGCCAGCTACGCTCACCTCTGCAAGATGCGCGACGAGATCGTCGAGCTCGGCATCGTGCCCGCCGTAGAGGACTGGAAGAAGATGAACCCCTGGCTCTGATCCATATCCCCGCTATAGGAGAGTAACGCTCTCATAGCACCCCCAAAAAGCCGATTTCTACCGATGAAATCGGCTTTTTTGTGTCGTACCTCCTTCCTGCTGTCACTTCTCAATCATTCCGATGCCTCTTCCTGAATAGGGCTTACACTTTATGACTGTTTATTGGGTGACTTAGGGTGACGCAAGCCTGAATGCCCACTCCGTAGAGTTTAACTCTGCGAAATTAAAGTTTAACTCTACGGACACAGAGTTTAACTCTAAATTTTTAAAGTTAAACTCTAATATACTTGTTCCTCAATGAATTACGATTGCATGCGGAGCGCCTGCAGCCAATGTGTAACCCATATGCCTGCGGAAGCCTTATTTCACAAAAAGCCTTACTTTTCGAAAAGAAGGCTTTTCGAGTTTTTCAACAAAGTAAAAGGTGCAATTCGTGTGCTTTTTCAATTTTTCAGCACGTTCGTGTTGATTATCAAGATGTTTTACTCACAAACAAAGAAGATCGAAAGATGAAGAACATTGTGTAAGATTTCAAAAAGCAGTCATCTTATGCAATATCTTACACAAAAAAAATCGTGTCGAGAATGTGTTGTGAATGCATTTTGTGTAGGCAGTGTAAGATGTGTAAGATAAATTTAAAGTTTTTCAAAATCGATTTTACCTCAATATAGAGTTCTCCTATACGCAGAAAAGTTTAAAATAATCTTACACATCTTACACTACTTACACATATCACTTGATCAGAAGGGCACATCGCTCTCATTACCAGTTATCTGATCGTCTCTGCGTATTTGCTCAAGATCATTTTTAATTACATAATAGCCATACCTACCGCTTCCAGCCTTCTTCTCGTACCCCAGTGTGGCCATGGCTCTTCCTACGCGTATGCTGCTCAGGTTGCGCAAGGTGGTATAGGTGCCGAGGTAGTCGACGATGTCGGTGGCGGTGAGGAACACGCCGGGGTCGCCGGGACGGGGATGGCTGAAGTACTTCTCGACGAGCTCGACCTCGCTGTTGGGTGCTTCGAAGGGGGCGTTGTAGAGTGCCTGCTCCACCAGTTCCTCCTGTGTGAACCAGTAGCAGAAGTCGTGGTTGAGCAGGTAGTAGGCCTGTGCATAGAGGCCCTCATAGGGGAGGGTGTAGTCGTAGGGGTTGTCGATGCTCAGCACCTCGAAGGGCAGCCAGCGACGGTTACCGGTGGGATCGGTGAGGAAGCGGAGGTTATTGCCCGTGCCGCAGAACGAGGCGATGTGGCGGAAGTGCTCGGGGCCGTGGCCGTAGGGCGGACGCACATGGATGTCCTTGTCGGTGATAGCCGCCTTCAGCTGGTTGAGCTCGGTAGGGCTCATGCGATCGATCTCTTCGAGGTTGATGAGCACGTGGCTGGCCATGGTGATCTTGTCGTCCTTGTCGAAGACCTGCGAGTTGGTCTTGGTGAAGAAGTAACGTTTCTGCCACTCTGGAGGCAGCAGGCGCTGGAAGAAGGTGGTCTTGTAGATGCCCTGTCGGCCCAGGAATACCAGCACCACATGGTTGGTGGCGTCGGTGAACAGTGCGGCGGGGATGCCCACGAACCACTTGCGGAAGCAGCGCTCGAAGTAGTCGGCCCCGGCGGTGGTGTGCACGCGTGCCGCCAGCTGGCCGATGTAGTCGGGGTCGCTGTCGGGGTTCCAGGGGGGCAGCGCATCGAAGTAGGTGCGGAAGGGGTCGTAGCCCGGTGTGGCGTCGCTGCGTATCACCGCCCAGATGTCGTCGAGCCGTGCCTCGCACCCCTCTTCGCACATGTGTACCCAGAGGCTGTTGACATCGGTGTCGGAGAGCAGGCGCCAGCCGTCGTCGCCCTCGCCAATCTCCAGTTCGTGCGTCACGAGGTTGCGGCGCAAGCGCACGGCGCCGCTAAGGTACCGTTTGATGTCCGTCACCGAGGCCTTGCCCTTCCGCGCGCCTCCTGCCGCCACCTCCGCGGGACGGCTGTTGCCGCTGTGCGGATCGTTGGCATAGACGCTGCGCACCACGGCGGGTGTTGCGGGATAGTCGTTGCCGAAGGCGCCCTGCATGCTGTGCATTGCCTCGGCGAGGGGCACGGCATGGTCGCGCATCCACACGGCCACATGCCAGACGTATTCGTTGTGGTAGTGCTGTCTGAACACATACCCCTGTGCCTCCACCGCCTCGCGTGCCCTGTCGATGAGCGTGAGTCCGATGACGCTGAATGCCGGTGCACTGGGGTGGAAGACGGCGGCGGGGTCGTGGCTGAGGTACGACAGACGCGACTCGTCGCACACCTTGCGGTCGGCCTCCACACCCAGCATCTTCTCGTAGTGGCGGGCGGCCGTCTCGAAGGCATCGCGGTAGGTAGCGCCATCCATCAGCGTGTAGCGCACGATGATGCGCAGGCCATTGCCGCTGTTGGTCACATAGGCGAGGTACGTCGAGGTGTCCTCTTTGGCCAGCCGCTCCACCTCCGCCATACGGTCCACGGGGATATGGTCGAAGTCGAGGGCGAGCTTGCCGGTGAGGGCGGTGATGTGCTTCTTCGCATGTCCGCCCACACAAGCTGCCGAGGCGGTGATGGCGCCGCACCGCGCCTTCAGGTCGTCGGCACGCTTGGTGTCGCCTGCGCGGCGTGCCTCGCGGCTGGCGAGGGTGCCCATGCGCACCGCCTCGTCCTTGGTGATCAGGCCCAGCACCTGGTTCCAGCTGATGGGCATAGGCGAACGGTCACTGCGCGAACGGAAGTACGAAGGGTCAACAACGGGGTCTGAGGGTGTATTCATAGGGTACTTTTTAAGGGTTTTACAGTGGGGATTAATTATGTTGCAAAGATAGGGTGAATCGAACGATTTTCCAAATTTATTTGGAGAAAATCTGAGATGACCCCTATCTAAAAGGCGCAGCCTTAAAGATAGGGTGAATCGAACGATTTTCCAAATTTATCCCAAGAAAAATCTGGGCGTATAGGTCATTTTTCGTGGTATTTTTATGTAGTTACACCCCATCCGCAAGATCCGTTTTTTTTCGTATTCGTTGTTCGTAGCGAAAATTTTCCGTACTTTTGCACTGCGAAAAAATACGCTGAAGACTGCGAAAAATGTAAACTCATGTATAGAAGAGCTGAATATCAAAAAATTAAGAGTCGCCTTGAAGAAGA